>ERZ1740058.66-NODE-66-length-87708-cov-7.714362_pt1 | contig 87708 bp, 64 predicted proteins | sample MGYA00581745_ERZ1740058 | MGnify/ENA primary metagenome ERZ1740058 (study PRJEB43018, sample SAMN04849742) | marine metagenome | isolation source: floating plastic debris | place: Pacific Ocean | collected 2008-08-30 | study: EMG produced TPA metagenomics assembly...
ATCGGGGACGCGAGCCGCTCGTGAAACACAGGCATGGAGGTGGGCCGTGGTGGGCTCGAATGCCGCAGCGTTGAAGCAGCACGCGTACTCGGTCTTTACGGCGTCGCGCCGTGATCACACGGGCACGAATCGGGTGCCCGACTCGGTGCTCAGGCCGATGTCGCCGACGACGCCAACCCCGTCGAGTGTCCTGATGAAAGCGGGCGCTGGCGCGGCCCGGCCGGTGCAGTTTGCCGAACCGAAGAAGCCTGCGGCTGCGGCTAAGCAGTTGCTGGATCAGGGACTTGCGAAGCACGAATCCCGTCCGTCCGCCGACCCGCTCCATCCCCAGCCGCACCCCGCCTCGGCGTGGGGTGGCGTGCCGACTCACGATGAGATTCGTGCGCGGGCGTACGAGCGGTATCTGGCCCGAAAGGACCAGCCGAGTGACCCGGTTGGCGACTGGCTGGCGGCCGAGGCCGAGTTGAAGCGCGAACGCGGGCTCGACTGACCCGGATTGCCGGTTGAGGGGCTGCTAGGGCCGCTTTTCCGCTGGATGGGCGCGGGTTTTCGGTCGATCTGGATCACGGCGGCTGGCCGGCCGCAGGGAGCCCAGACGTGACCAACCATCTGTTGATGCCGCCGCCCAACGCCCAGCAGGCCTTTGGCCATCCGCCAGGCCAGCCACATGCGAACGATCCGGGCCTGATTTCCGCGGACGACCAGTATTGGTTCAACGAGGGCACGCACGCGCACCTGTATGAGAAGCTCGGTGCGCACCCGCTTCCCGGCGGCGAGGGCGTGCGGTTTGGTGTCTGGGCGCCCAACGCGCGCGCGGTGTCGGTGGTGGGGGACTGGAACTTTTGGTCGCCCGACGCCGATCGGCTGTCGCCGGTTGGCAGCAGTGGCCTTTGGGTGGGGATTGCGCCCAATGCGCGCGATGGTGCGCACTACAAGTACGTCATCGACTCTCACGCCGGCGGTCGCCGGCTGGAGAAGACCGATCCGTTTGGATTTCGCCAGGAGCAGCCGCCGTGCACGGCTTCGATCGTGCACGGCCTGGACTACGAGTGGAGCGACACCGACTGGATGCGCACGCGCGGCCAACGGCACGGCGTCGACCGGCCGATGAGCATCTACGAGCTGCATCTCGGCTCATGGCGACGCGTGCCCGAGGATGGCTTCCGCAGCCTGAACTACCGCGAGATGGCGCCGCGGCTGGCCGAGTACTGCAACCGGCTCGGCTTCACGCACGTCGAGCTGATGCCGGTGATGGAGCACCCGCTGTACAAGAGCTGGGGCTACCAGACGACCGGGTACTTCGCGCCCACGAGCCGGTATGGCACGCCGCAGGACTTCATGTTCTTGGTGGACACGCTGCACCAGGGCGGCATCGGCGTGATCCTGGATTGGGTGCCCAGCCACTTCCCGGCCGATGCGCACGGGCTTGCGCTGTTCGACGGCACGCACCTCTTCGAGCACGCCGACCCTCGTGAGGGCTTCCATCCCGATTGGAAGTCGATGATCTTCAATTATGGGCGCCACGAGGTGCGCAGCTTCCTGATCTCGAGCGCGATGTTCTGGCTCGACAAGTACCACGTCGACGGCATCCGAGTTGATGCGGTCGCGTCGATGCTGTATCGCGATTACTCAAGGAAGGAAGGCGAGTGGGTGCCCAACCGCTTCGGCGGGCGAGAGAACCTCGAAGCGATAGATTTCCTGCGTCAGCTGAACACGACGCTCTATGGCGCGTTTCCCGACATTGTGACGTTCGCCGAGGAATCGACGGCGTGGCCCGGTGTTTCCCGGCCGGCGCACCTTGGCGGCCTTGGGTTCGGGTACAAGTGGGACATGGGTTGGATGCACGACACGCTTCGATATCTGGAGCGCGAGCCGATCCATCGCAAGTACCACCACAACGAGATTAGTTTTCGCGCGGTGTACCAGTTCAGCGAGAACTACATCATGCCGCTCAGCCACGACGAGGTGGTACACGGCAAGGGCAGCCTGCTCGATCGCATGCCCGGCGACGACTGGCAGCGGCTGGCGAACCTGCGGATGCTGTATGGGTTGCAGTGGACCCAGCCGGGCAAGAAGCTGCTGTTCATGGGCGGCGAGTTGGCGCAGGTGCCCGAGTGGGACCACGACTCGAGCGTGGAATGGCATCTTGAGGACGTGCCGGGCCATGCGGGCATCGCGGCGCTCGTTGGCACGCTGAATGACCTGTACAAGCGCGAGCCGGCGCTGCACGAACACGACTGCGACCCCGAGGGCTTCGAGTGGGTCGACTGCACCGACTCGGAGAGCACGGTGGTCGCGTTCCTTCGGCATGGTCGTGTTGCAGGCGGCACTGTGCTGGTCGTGGCTAACTTCACGCCGGTTGTCCGAGACAACTATCGGGTTGGTGTTCCGCGCGGTGGATTCTGGAGCGAGGCGTTGAACACCGACGCCGAGTGTTTTGGTGGTTCGGGCGTCGGCAACCTGGGCGGTGTGGAGGCTCAGGGCGTGCCGTTCCACGGCCGGCCGTTCAGCCTGGGCCTGACGCTGCCGCCGCTCTCGGTGATCGTGCTTCGGTTCGAGCCATCGTGATGAGTATCCGAGCCGACGATCGGCGCGATCCATCATTGCTGCGTCTAGCCCGTTCTCATGGCTTGCTCACCGAGCATGAGAACGGCATGGGGGTTCGGTGCTATCCGAGCGAGAAGGCGATCGTTGCTGTGCTTCGCGCACTCGGCGTTGACATCGAAGGCACGGCGGATGCGCAACGCCTGGAGCCGGCGGAGGGCGGCGCGTCACGGGCGTTCTGGCGGGGTGAACACCGAGCTCTTGGGATCTTCGCGCCGCTGTACGCGTTACGAAGCGATCGGAGCGGTGGGGCCGGTGATCTCGAAGACCTCGCACGACTCTGCGAGTGGGCCGGCGGGCTGGGGGCATCGTTGGTCAGCACGCTGCCGCTGCTCGCTGGTCGGCATGCGTCGCCTGAAGACGGATGCCCGTACGCGCCGGTCAGCCGGAGCGTGTTTGGGGAGTTCTACTTGGATCTTTCGGGCGCGATGACCGAAGGCGAGCGTCGTGAGGTCGAGCGGTTGAACTCGACGGATCTCATCGACTATTCGGCGATCTGGGCGCTCAAGCGACGAGTGCTGGAGCGCGAAGCGGCTTCAGCGGACGCATCAGCGATCGCGTCGTTTGCCAAGGGTGATCCGCTGGTCGCCGAGTATGCCCGTTGGCGTGCGATCGATGAAGGCGATGCGTCGGCCGAGAAGATGTATCTGTATGGTCAGATGCTGATGCACGAGCAGCTCTCGAGCGTGCGTCGGCGTGCCGAGGCGGCTGGTTGTGGCATGTATCTCGATCTGCCGGTGGGCGTGATCGCCGACGGCTTCGATGTTGCGCGACGGCCCAATCTGTACGCGAAGGGCATGGCGGTTGGAGCGCCGCCGGACGCGTACTTCCCCGAGGGGCAAGTCTGGGGCTTTCCGCCGCTCTTGCCCGAGAAGGCTCGCGAGTCGGGGCATGCGGAACTGATCGAGGCGACGCGTCGGCATCTGCGATACGCGAGCACGCTGCGGCTCGATCATGTCATGGGGCTGTGGCGGCTGTACTGGATCCCCGATGGTCACTCGGCGGACGACGGCGTGTACGTGCAGTACGACGCGGCGGGGGCGCTCGACGCGCTGGCCGATCTGTCGCACGAGTACAACGCCACGTTCATCGGTGAGAACCTGGGTACGGTGCCGCCGGAGGTCGACGAGGCGATGATCGAGCGCAACTTGCTTGGCATGACGGCGGCCCAGTATGACGGGGGGGCGCAGGTGGTGTCGCCGGAGGTGGGCAAGCCCGATCTCATCGCGTCCGCAAACACCCACGACATGCCGACGTTTGCCGGGTATCTCGCGGGGCGGGACATCGAGCTGCGCGAGTCGCTGGGGCTTGTCGATCGTTCGGCGGCTCGGCGTGATCTTCGCGCTCGGCGCGAAGAGGTTCAGAAGCTGGCGAAGTCGCTCGCGGTCGATCCTGACCGATCGGGTTCGCACGAGGCGTTTGATGCGCTCATGGAAAGGCTGTGCCGATCGTCTTCCTCGGTGGTGATGGTGTCGCTTGATGACCTCTTGGGCGAGACGGAGCCGCAGAACATACCGGGCGTCCAGGCGGGATACCCGTGTTGGCGAAGGCCGCTTCGAGCTCGGCTTGAAGGGATGATGGCTGGTGATAGCATCGCGTCGCGTGTGCGACACTTTGCGCACGTTGTGGCCGAGACGCCGGGAGCCGTCGCCCCATGAACCGCTACGTTTGCATCCACGGCCACTTCTACCAGCCGCCGCGCGAGAACCCGTGGCTCGAGCGCGTCGAGGTGCAGGACTCGGCGTACCCGTATCACGACTGGAACGAGCGGATCACGGCCGAGTGCTACCAGCCGAACGGTCAGGCACGGATCCTGGACTCCGAGGGCTGGATCGAGCGGATCAACAACAACTACGCGCACATGAGCTTCAACTTTGGGCCGACGCTGCTCTCGTGGCTTGAAGACCATGCGCCCGAGGCGTATGCGGCGATCATCGCGGCGGATCGACACAGCATCGACCTGAACGCCGGGCATGGATCGGCCATCGCCCAGGCGTACAACCACATGATCATGCCGCTGGCCAACGAGCGCGATCGTCGGACCCAGGTGCTATGGGGCATCCGCGACTTCGAGAGCCGTTTTGGGCGCCGGCCAGAGGGCATGTGGCTGCCTGAGACGGCGGCGAACACCGATACGCTCGACGAGCTTGCCAAGCAGCGCATCGCGTTCACGATCCTCGCGCCGCGGCAGGCCAAGCGTTTCCGGCGCATCGGCACCGAGGAGTGGATCGACGCGACGCAGCACGGCATCGATCCCCGTCGGCCGTATCTATGCAAGCTTCCCGACGGTCGATCGATCGCGCTCTTTTTCTATGACGGGCCGCTGTCGCAGGCGGTCGCATTCGAGCGGCTGCTGGGCAACGGAGAGCATTTTGCCCGAAGGTTGTTCGATGGCTTTGACGGGCGTGATGAGCCGCAGCTCGTGCACATCGCGACCGATGGCGAGAGCTATGGGCACCATCACCCGTATGGGGACATGGCGCTGTCCTACGCGATTCGCCACATCGTGGATGGGGGCGAGGCCCAACTGGTCAACTACGGCCGGTACCTCGACCTGCACCCGCCGGAGTGGGAGGCCGAGATCATTGAGAATTCGTCGTGGAGCTGTATCCACGGCGTGGAGCGTTGGCGCAACGACTGCGGTTGCAATTCGGGTGGGAATCCAGGCTGGAATCAGGCCTGGCGGGCGCCCTTGCGCGAGTCGATGGACTGGCTTCGCGATGAGTTGACTGGTCGGTTTGAGCGTGAGGCTGGCAAGATCCTCATCGATCCTTGGGCGGCGCGAGATGACTACATCAACGTCATCCTTGATCGGTCTCGGGAGCCGGTGGTCAACTTCATCGAGCACCACGCCGGGCCGCACGACGGGCCGCTCGACTACACGCGCATCCTCCGTTTGCTCGAGATGCAGCGGAACGCGATGCTGATGTATACCAGCTGTGGCTGGTTCTTCGATGAGCTCACTGGTATCGAGACGGTGCAGATCCTGCAGTATGCTGGCCGTGTGATCCAGATCGCCGAGGGATTGTTCGAGGAGTCGTTCGAGGAGGGGTTCCTCGAGCGGCTGAGCAAGGCCCAGAGCAATCTGCCCGAGCACGGCGATGGTCGGCAGGTGTACATGAACATGGTCCGGCCGGCGAAGGTCGACCTGCTGAAGATGGCTGAGCATTACGCGGTGATCTCGCTATTCGAGGACACCGAGGACCAGGACGAGGTGTATTGCTACGACGTCCGCAGCGAGGAGCGACACGACCTGAACGCCGGCCGGACGCGGTTGCGTGTTGGCCGGGCCACGCTGACCAGCAAGCTGAGCCTGAACAGCCAGCGTGTGACGTACGCCGTGCTGCATCTGGCCGACCACATCATCACCGGTGGCGCCGGGCTCGATGTGAGCGACGAAGCGATGCACGCGTTCCTCGATGAGGCGCGGGAGGCGTTCAACAAGGCGCAGTATGGCAAGCTGCTCCAGCTGATCGAGCGTGATTTTGGCAGCTCGACATTTTCGCTGGCTTCGCTCTTCAAGGATGAGCAGCGTCGTGTGGCAGAGCAGGTCTTGCAAGGGGCGCTCGATAGCGCGGAGTCGACGTACCGCCGCATGCACGACGATCAGGCACCGCTGCTCCACTTCCTGCACGCGTTACACGTGCCGGCGCCGCGGGCGCTGTACTTCCCGGTGGAGCTTGTGCTGAATGCCGACCTGGTGCGCGGCTTGCGGGCCGAGCCTACCGATGCGAAGCTGATCCAGCAGCTGCTCGATCGAGCCGAGCAGGCCGGTGTAGAGCTCGACCGATCGATGCTTGGGTACGTTGCGGAGACGGCTCTCGCGCGAGCCGCGGCACGGCTTCGGACGAAGCCGTCTGATGCCGCGGCGCTCTCCGATCTGGCGGCGCTGGTCGAGGTCGTTGGGCTGGCGCCGTTCGAGGCACGCCTGGATGCGGCGCAGAACGCGGTGTACGAGGTGATCCGCGATCGGGACCACCTGCTGCATCAGGGCCGGATACCGGACGTTGACGCGTGGCGGGCGGCGGTTGATCGGGCGGCGGAGTTGCTGCGGATCCGCATTCCAGCTCCCGCATCGAGCCTCCCTTAAACAAACATTCACGCAATTCCACGGGTCTTCGCGGTCCCGAGCGGCAGTGCCTGCCGAAGAATACTGGCATGCAGGCCACCGACGGAGCCATCGATCCCAATACCGATGAGTCTCGGGCGATCTGGACCGAGCCGGGCGTCGTTCGCGACGAAAAGACCGGCGCGGAGCGGCTCGATCTGCGGTACCGCACGCTGTTCCTGAGCGATCTTCACCTCGGCAGCAACGGCTGCCAGGCGAGGGAGCTCAGCGCGTTCCTCAAGTGCGTGCGGTGCGAGACGCTGTATCTCGTCGGCGATGTCATCGACATGTGGCGCCTTAAGAGCAAGTGGTACTGGCCCGGCAAGCACAACCGCGTGATCAGCCGGATACTGAAGATGGCCCGCAAGGGCACCAGGGTAGTCTACATCCCCGGCAACCACGACGAGCATGCGCGCCAGTACGCCGGGCTCAATTTTGGAGGTGTCGAGCTCGTGCTCGATGCTGAGCATGTGACCGCCGACGGCCGACGCCTATTCATTAGCCACGGCGACCAGTTCGACATGGTGGTCAAGCATGCGAAGGCGTTGTCGATGCTTGGCTCGGCTAGCTACGAGGTGTTGCTTCGGATCAATCGGCAGTACAACCGCGTGCGAAAGCTGCTGGGCTTGAACTACTGGAGCCTCAGCCAATTCTTGAAGCTGAAGGTCAAGAGCGCCTGCACGTACATCAGTAAGTTCGAGGAAGCGCTTGTCGATGAGGCGCAGTCCAAGGGCTACGACGGCGTCGTCTGTGGGCACATCCACAAGGCCGAGATCCGCGAGGACTCGCGCCATAGCAGCATGATGTACTACAACTGCGGTGATTGGGTTGAGAGCTGCACGGCGTTGGTCGAGTTGCACAACGGTTCCATCCGCCTGCTGGATGGCAAGGCCGTGGTCGAGCAGCTCCGCCAGTATGGGCAGCTGGCGGGTAAGCAGAGTGCTCGCAAGCGGTCTCGCCGGAAGGCCATGCCCCAGGATCTCCTGGCCGAGCGAGTCAAGATTGGCTGATATAGCCCGATCTGTTGCGGCTTCTACTCTTGGCCGTGGCCAGCGAGTTTGAGTACCAGTGGACGAGCGAACGGAGCCTGCGGGTCTGCGGCCCGGCATCGCCCGCGGTGATCGCGGATGCCTTGCGCACGATGGACGGTGTGATCGATGCCGCGGCGACCGAGTCTGCCGCGTATGCCAGGCTTGACCCGCTCGCCAGCGTCTCGCTGGAGTCGATGGATGCCCAGATTGATGGTCTCTCGGCACGGGCTCCTGCACCGCCTGTGGTGCACGAGATCCCAGTGTGTTACGACCCGCCGTTTGGTCTCGATCTCGATTCGGTGGCGCGTCAGGCGGGGATGGCGGTCGACGAGGTTGTCGGACTGCACACGTCCACGAGATTCACCGTCGCGTTTCTCGGATTTGCGCCCGGATTTGGGTATCTCTCGGGGCTGCCGGAGCGCTTGCACGTGTCTCGGCTTTCGTCGCCGCGGGCTCGAGTGGACGCCGGGAGTGTCGGGATTGCCGGCCCGTACTCGGGGGCGTACGCGCTACCAGGGCCGGGTGGGTGGCGCGTGATCGGTCGAACGAGCATGCGGCTTTTCGATACGAGTCGTGACAGCCCGGCGTTGCTACAGGCCGGTGATGTCGTGCGGTTCCGGGCCGTCACCGCTGGGGAGATCGAGCGGTGAGTCTGCGCGTCACGAAGGTAAGCGGGCTCGCGACGGTACAGGATCTCGGTCGGCCGGGGTATGCGCACGAGGGCGTGCCGGCGAGTGGTGCGGCGGACGGGCTGTCGTTACGGCTTGCGAACCTTGTGGTGGGCAACGACGCAGACGCGGCGGGTGTGGAAGTGGCTTTGGGTTCCGCCCTGTTCGAAGCCGAGCGCGCGTGCCGTGTAGCCATCAATGCCGGAGGGCGTGCGTTCGAAGCGATCGAGTTCGACGCTGGACAGGCGATCGTGGTGACGCCAGAGTCTGGTTTGTGCCGGGCGTACGTGGCGCTGGCGGGGGGCATCGATGTCCCGCCGGTGCTTGGGTCCCGGGCGACGCTGCTGGGTGCGGGGATCGGTGGGCTGGATGGTCGCGCGCTTCGTGTGGGTGACGTGCTGCCTGTTGGAGACGGCGGTGGCAGGCCAAGGCCGGTGACGATGGCGATTCGGGCCGGTTTGCAGTACGAGATCGGCCGGCGTGTGCTGCGAGTGGTGACGGATGGTGCGGAAGCCCAGATGCCGACCGGTGTGATGCGGGTACTACGTTCGAGTGACCGTGTTGGTATCCGGCTTGCGAACTCTGCGAGCGCGATCCGGGAACCGATCACGGCGGGTCGCAGCCGCGGTGTGCTGCACGGGACCATCCAGATGCCGTCGCCCGATGAACTGGTCATCCTTGGCCCTGACGGCCCGACCACTGGCGGCTATCCGACCGTGGGGACGATCATCGCGGCCGATCTGCCGGCGGTGGGGCAGCTCGTGCCCGGCCAATGGGTGCGATTCGAGGTTGTGTCGCGTGAGGAGGCGATCGAGATTGTGCGCACGCAGCACGATCTCCTTGCTCGGATAAACTGAACCATGGATCCTGCCAGCCAAGAGCCGTCCGGCTTGCTCGGGCCCGCGATCGATCTCAACGCCGACGTGGGTGAGCGTGATGACCTCCTTGAAAGCGATCTTGAATTGCTCACCGTCGTGTCGTCGGTCAATATCGCGTGCGGCGGACATGCTGGCAGCGAAACACTCATGCGCGCGATGCTCACACGCGGTGCGGATCGTGGTGTAGGGCTCGGGGCCCATCCTGGATACGCCGATGCTGAGGGGTTCGGCCGTGTCGAGCTTGGCTTCGATGTGGGTGTGATCTATGCGTTGTGTCGAGAGCAGGTGCGTCGGCTGGCGCGGCTTGCCGCACAGCAGGGCCTGACGCTCGCGCACGCTAAGCCGCATGGGGCGCTCTATCACCGGGCGATGGGAGATGCCGATGCCGCCGAAGCGGTCGCGCGTGGCTGCCTCGATGCGGTGGCCGAGGTGACGGGGGACCCGTTTGCCAGGCTGACCTTCGTTGGCCTGCCCGAGACGCCGGGCTTGGATCGCTGGCTCGAGCTCGATCTGGATGTCGCGCGCGAGGGCTTCATCGATCGTGGGTACACCGCCGACGGCGGGCTCATCCCGCGGGGCGAGCTGGGTGCGGTCTTCACGGTTCCAGCCGAAGTGGGCGCGCAGGCCATGGCTCTGTCGCGGAGCGGGCGTTTCGATACGCTGTGCGTGCACGGGGACACGGCCGGCGCGTTCGGCCTTGCGAGGTCGGTGCGCGAGGCCCTTCTGGAGGCCGGCGTCAGGGTTGGCGGATCGGGCTGAGTTTCGAGCTGGGGTCGCGTGTTCGCCACCCTGTCCAGATGCCAAGAATCTGCACAATGGAACCGTCGGAACAGCCTGCCGCGGATGTCACGCGCATCCTCCGGAATTGGACATCGCTCGATGACCCCGCGGGCGATCTGTTCCCCGTGGTGTACACGCAGCTCCGGTCGCTGGCGGCGGGCTTGATGCGTTCGGAGGATGCCGACCACACGCTTGGGGCGACGGCTTTGGTTCACGAGGCGTTCTTGAAGCTGATGTCGACCACGGAACGCAGTGGTGCGATGGAGTCGGCGCGAGATCGAGGGTACTTCTTTGCGGCGGCGGCGCAGGCCATGCGTCGTGTGCTGGTAGATCACGCAAGAGCCCAGGCGGCGGAGCGGCGTGGTGGTGGGCGCACGCCGATTGATCTCGGCCGCCTGCCCGCGGACATCGGCGAACTGGCACGGGACGACTCGCCGGATGTTGTCATCGCGATCGATCAGGCGCTCACCGTGCTCGAGAGCGAGGATGAAGAGGCCGCCCAGATTGTTCGCCTGCGGTTCTTTGGCGGTCTCACGGCCAAGGAAGCTGCGCACCTGCTTGGGGTGGCCGAGCGCACGGTGATGCGTCGCTGGTCGTTCGCGCGGGCTCGGCTATTCCAGATTCTGGAAGCCCAAGCATGAGCGAGCGGGCATCTGACCGAGCGAAAGAAGTGTTCCTTGATGTGCTGGAATTGCCCGAGGGCGAGCGCGCGGGAGCGATCGCGGCCGCGTGTGGAGGCGATGAGGGCGTGCGTCGCCAGGTGATGGCGTTGCTCGAGTCGCATGCGAGCGCCGGGCGGTTCTTACGGATGAGCGAGCCTCGGACCGCTCCACGGCGCATTGGGCGCTTCACGCTTCGCGAACCGATCGGCGAGGGGGCGTGGGGTGCGGTCTGGCTTGCGCAACAGGACGAGCCGACGCCACGCACGGTTGCCGTCAAGCTACTGCGACCGGAGTTTGGATCGGCGTTCGGTGGTGGTTCATCGGGCGGGTTCGGCGCACGGTTCGACCTTGAGCAGCGAGCGCTCGCGAGGATGGAGCATCCCGGCATCGCACGGCTGATCGAGGCGGGGGTGGAGAGCCTCGGTGATGCTGGGGTACAGCCGTATCTCGTGATGGAGTACATCGACGGTGAGCCGATCACCTCGTTCTGCGATCGGCATGCGCTCGCGCTCCGAGAGCGGGCGGGGTTGCTCGCGCGGGTGTGCGATGCGGTTCAACATGCGCACACCAAGGGCGTCCTGCATCGTGATCTCAAGCCGCGCAACGTGCTCGTACCGAGCGCGCCGCGTTCGGATGCGGCCGAGTCTCTGCCTCGTGTGATCGATTTCGGCATTGCGAAGCTGCTCGACCCCATCGCGCAAGGCGATGGTCTTACACATGCCGGTGTGGTTGTGGGCACGCCGCAGTACATGTCGCTCGAGCAGTCGCTGGGCGACGCGGTCGATGCACGGACGGATATCTTCGCGCTGGGCGTGATGTTGTACGAGCTGCTGTGCGGTACAACGCCGGTGGACGCGTCGGAATTCTCCGGATCGACGCCTTCGGCGGTCTGGCGTCGGCGTCAGGAACGGCCGCTTCCGGCGATGGCGAAGACAATCGAGGGCATGGACGCTCCGCGAGTGACGGAGCTGGCCACTGCACGGGGGGTGACTTCGACGCAGCTTTCGTCGAGGCTCCGCGGCGAGTTGGAGTGGATCTGTGGCACGGCGCTCTCGATCGAGCCCGAGCGTCGGTATGCGTCGGCTGCGGCGATGGGCGACGACTTGCGTCGCTGGCTGGCGTCTCGGCCGATCGAGGCGGCGCCGCCGAGTGCCGCGTATCGCGCGCGCAAGTTTGCTTCGCGCCACACGGCGGCGGTGGCGGCGGCTGTTGCGGCGCTTTGCGTTCTTGTCGTTGGGCTCGCGACCACAAGCGTGGGGTTCTATCTCTCGGTGCAGAACTCGAGGCTCGCTGAACTGCGCGCGGAGGAAGCCGATCGCCAGCGGGCCGTCGCCGAGGCGGTTGGTGCGTTCCTGACCGATGACGTCTTGGGTGCCGTGGTTCCGTCGACGCGTGTGGGCGAGGGCCGCGATGTGTCCATGCGTGAGGTCCTCGAGGTCTCGGGCGAGGAGTTGCTCCGGGCGACGGCTCCCGGTGGGCGGCTGGAGTCCGAGCCCAAGGTATCGGCCGCACTCTGGCGTGCGCTCGGTCGTTCGCACTCGCGGATCGATCAGCACGAAGAATCCCTCGAAGCGCTCGGTCGCACGGTTGCGCTTCGGGCTTCCAGCCTTGGTGCCGACCACCCCGACACGCTGGCGGCGCGAGCGGAGGTCGGCGAGGCGTACCTCATGGCCCAGCGGTTCGATGAGGGCGAGGCCGAGCTGGAGAGCGTGGTCGCGGCGTTGCGGCCGCAGGTGGGCGAGGATGATCCGCGGTTGATCCGAGCCGAGGGTTGGCTGGCGTTGATCTATCGCCGGTTGGGGAAGCTCGATGACGCACTCGCGTTGTTGCGTGCGGTACGCGAGCGAGCGCAGCGTGTGTTCGGTCCCGATCATGGGCACACGCACGAGGTGGAGAACGGGCTCGCATGGACATTGAACTCGACGGGAGATCCCGACGCGGCGATCGAACTGTTGCGTGATCTCCTCGGCCGTCAGCGAGCGCAGCGATCGGCCAACCACGCGGTCACACTGGTCACCCAGCAGAACCTGGCCGGCGTGCTCGTGGAGAACAGACGTTTTGAGGAGGGTGAGGCCGAGTTTTCTGACCTTGGGCCGCGCATGGACGAGGTGTTCGGGTCGTCGCACCGCATCACGCTGGGCGTGTGGGCGAACACGGCGACGCTGCGGTCCCGCATCGGTCGCGAGGATGAGGCCTTGGCGATCATCGATCGCATCGGGCCGTTGTCACGGGAGGCGCTCGGCGAATCGAATCCGGTCACGCTGTACATCGAGCGGCTCGAGGGCCAGATTGCCTCGCGTGTGGGCGAATTCGATCGTGCGCTCGCGGTGTTCGGTGGCTTGCTCGCGAGGTATGAAGACCTCCACGGTCCGGAGCACCCATCGACACTGATCCTGCTCAACGACACCGGGCGTGCGCACATGGGTGCGGGCGATCCGGCGTCGGCGCGAGAGGCGTTTGCGCGAGCGGTCACCGTCTACGACCGGACGCTCGTGGGCCACCACCGGCTGCTCATCACGGCAAGACAGAATCTGGCCGAGGCTTGCATGGGTGTGCAGGATTGGGACGAGGCGCAGCGCCAGTACCAGCTGCTCGCGGAGGCGACCGGCGCGGAGCGAGGATCCCAGGCGTACCTGCCCAACGTGCTGCTGGCCCGGCGGGCGCTCGTGTTGGCGCTCGCTGGCGCGCCCGACAACGCCCGGTCGATCCTGGCGGAGATCGATGCCTCAGGCCTCGAAGGTTCATCCGCTGCGGAATTGGAGATCATGATCGCGGTCGTGGACGCGGTGGCGCTCGCCGCCGAGGGGCGAGACGCCGAAGCTCGTGAGCGGATCGCCACGGTCCTCGAGTCGATGGGCGGCTTTACCGAGGACGACCCGATGCTCCAGCAGGCCCGAGCCTTGCGGGATCGCCTCGGCGGCCAGGGCTGAGATTTTCTCGATTTCGGTGTCATAGCGATCCGCGGGATGCCGCGACCTCGGATAGGGACGTGCGTTGGCGCACGCCCATATGCAATCCTCCCTACCCACCGAGGTGCTCCCCATGCGAGTTCCGTTGGCTGTTACTGCCTCCCGAGTCTTGACCATCCTGGCCGCTGTGGGCATCGCCGCGACGCCCGCGCAGGCGCAGGTTGAGATCGACCTGAGCGTCTCCCCATTCGACCGGCTGCTGCCGCACCACGGCTTCGGCAACGAGTCGATGACCGTCTTCGGCACGACCGAGGACGACCGCGACAACCTGCTTCTGGTGCGTGTGTTCGAGCAGGGGGCCGCGTGCGAGACCGACGCGCCGCTGCGCGTGTACCGGCAGGAGGCCGACGGCTCGTGGGTCATCGAGGCGGGGATCGACCCGATCCTGTATCAGCATCCGGTGTCGGCCGCGATCTCGGGCGACACGCTCGTCATCGGCGATGCTCCTGGGTTCCGGTCGTTCGAGGGCCGGGCATTGGTCTACCGCCGCATCGATCGGCAGTGGGTGCTCGAGTCCGAGCTGCGTGCCGACGAGCCGGGCTTCTGGGACTTCTACGGTGAGGCGGTCGCCATCGACGGCGACACCATCATCGTCGGAGCGCCCAACTTCAATAGCGGATCGACCGCGACGAACCCGAGGGATGGAGAGGGCGCGGCCTTCGTCTACCGCCGGACGGGTTCGACCTGGGATCTCGTGCGCCGCTTCGACAACCCGGCTCGCGATCCCATCGCGGCGGAGTTCGGCTCGGCCGTCGACGTGGTCGAGCAGTGGCACGGGGCGGAGGTCGCCATCGGTGCGCCGGGGCTCATGGCCTCTTCAGGTGGGCGCGGCCACGTGTACCGGTACGTCGAGCGTGACGGCTGGGCGTCGATGGGCGGCAAGTCCCTGACGGTGGGCGGCGACGCGGTCTTCGGCACGCAGGTCGGTCTTGGAACGACCGCTGCCGTGTATGCAGGCAATACGGCGGCCATGCTCATGGACACGAGCACGCCGCTGTACGACATCGATTTGCTCTTTGCGATCCCGGGCGGGACGGTCGACCGGGTCGATGCGCACTTTACGTACGCGCTGCTTGGGTACCCGGACTTCGACTCCGCCGGTGCCGACGCTGGTTCGTTCCAGCTCTGGGATCGCGTGACGACGAGGAGCGAGTATCAAGACGAGACACCGGCCTTCGACTGGCCGCTGGATGCCGGGGATCGCCTGGGCGATCGGGTCACTCTGAGTTCGGACACCATCGCCGTCGCGGCGCCGGGCGACGACGATGCTGGGCCCAACGCGGGCGTGGTATACACGTGGGACCGCAACCCGCTGGGGGGCTGGCTCACCGGCGAGCGCATCTCGGTTGGGTTTGCAACACCGAACGGGCGCATGGGCACCTCCTTTGCGGCGACCGAAGAGCGGCTGTTCGTCGGTGTGCCCGGTGGTGAGCGCTGCGACAAGCCTGGCGGTATGGTGTTTACCTACACCAAGCAGGGCCGCGACTGGGCGCCCGAGTCTCGCATCCAGGCGCCCGACGTGTCGGCGACGGCTGACTTCGGGGCCGCCGTTGATGTCGATGGCGTGTGGGCCGTGGTCGGCGCGCCGATGGACGGTGACCTGGCAGAGGGATCGGCGCACGTCTACCAGAACATCGCGGGCGAGTGGACGCTGGTGCGTTCGCTGCGGCCCGACGGTGTTGAGGCCGACGCCCGGTACGGTGCCACGGTCGCGATGGATGGCGAGTGGATGGCGGTCGCCGCACCCGAGGGCCGTGGAGGGGCTGCCGAGGCGAGCGGATTCGTTGAGATCTACCGGCGTGTTGGCAGCGACTGGACCCTGCAGCGCCGCCTGGATGGAGGGGACGCGCTCGCCGGGCGCGCCGAGATTGGTGCGGCTCTTTCCTTGGAGGGGGATCGGCTGCTCATCGGTGCGCCCGGGGCCGCGATGGAAACCGGCGCGGTGTTGGCGCTCGAAGCACCATTCACCGGCGCGCCGCAGGTGATCGAGGCGGATCTCGCGATGCCCGGCGATCGCTTCGGTCACGCCGTCGCGTTCGATGGCGATCACGCGCTCGTCGGAGCACCCGGCACCGGTGCCGATCAGGGCACAATCTACACGGCCGAGTTCTCTGGGGCGTGGAGTGCGCCCGAGGAGATCGCCGGCCTGCCGACCACGGCGGGCGCTCGGCTTGGCACGTCGCTCGATCTGCTCGGTCGTGCTGGTATCGCTGGTGCGCCGGGTGCAGGTGTCGCCTCGATGGTGTACCGCACCAGCGAGGGTTGGCAGTGGTTCGCCGATCGCCAGGGCGATGCGGCCGCGGGCTATGGGCAGAACGTCATGCTCGTTGGCGACCTGATGCTGGTGGCCGCGCCAGAGGACGGCACGCTGACCGAGCGCGGCGGCTCGGTCGAGGTCGACCTGTTCGACTACTCGTTCGAGGTCGTCGAGTGCCCGGACACGGCCGACCCCCAGCCCATCGACACGGTCATCAATCCGGATCGCGAAGCGTTCGACTTGCTGGGCTATTCGATTGCGGTTTCGGGCGATGCTGCCGTCATCGGTGCCCCTTACGAAGCGATCGAGTATCTCGATCCCTTTGGCACCCCGCGCACCGATCCCACGGGCGGCACGGCGTACGTGTATCGCCGCGTCGAGCCGTACCGCTGGGAGCGTGAGGCCGATCTGAATCGCCTCATCGGCGTCGATCCCGCCATCGGCTGGTTCGGCTGGTCGGTCGACATGCTCGGCGATCGCATCCTCGTCGGTGCGCCCGAGGCCGATACGCCCGTGTCGCCGCGCGGCGGCGCGTACCTGTTCGAGCGCACGCTCGATGGCTGGCAGCGGACCCACACGTTGCTTCCACGAGACGGGCTGCCGATCACACCGTTTGGCGTCGCCGTCGGCATGAGCGAGCGCACGCTCGTCGCGGGCCAACCCGAGATGTCCGTCGACGCGATCCGCCCGGGTGTGGTCTGGGTCTCCGAGCGCGAGGGCCCGGTCTGGCTCGCACCCGACATCTTGTCTCCGCTGCAGCCCCAAGACGGCGAGAAGTTCGGCCGCGCAATCGAGGTCACGGACCAGTGGCTCTTCGTGGGCGCGCCCAACCACACCGTGGGCACGAGCCAGGCGGCCGGTCGCGTCGTCGTGTTCCGCTGGACGGGCGACTTCTGGACCGAGCACCTGTCGCTGTTCGCGCCGATGCCCGTGACCCTCGACCGCTTCGGCACCGACATCGCGTGCTTTGGCGACACACTCGTGATCGGCGCGCCGTATGGCGACGGGATGGGCGTGATCAACTCTGGCGTCGGGCACGTATTCGAGTTTGACGCGGCGACCGAGCTGTGGACGCACCGCCACGAGCTGAGCTCGGCCGACGCCGATGGTGGAGACCACATCGGCTTCTCGGTGGCGGTCAGCGAGTTCACGATCGCGCTGGGCGGCTATGGCTTGGCCGATCCGGTGACGGGCACATCGAGCGGTGCGGTTGCGGTGTTCAAGCCCGACGGTTCTGGAGGATGGACCGAGGCTGCCACGCACTATCCTGCGACCGGCAGCGATCTCGAGCGCTTCGGCCACGATGTCGCGCTCGAGGGTGGCAACCTGTGGGTCGCCGCTCCCTACGCCGACGACGATCCTGCCGGCGTCACGTCGTTGTTCGACTCGGGGCGGGCGTACACGATTGACCTCGAGTGCGCGTCCCCGTGCCCGATCGATCTTGGCGCGCCCTTCGGCGTGGTCGACGTGTTCGACTTCCTGGCGTTCCTTGACTTGTTCGGCCGAGGCGACCCCGCCGCGGATATCAACGGCGATGGCATCCTGGACACGTTCGACTTCCTGGAGTTCTTGAACCTGTTTGGTGCGGGGTGCTGAAGAGGGAACTGCCAAGACCTCCGGGCGTGGAAGCGCGTTCGGGTGGTGTTTGACACATCGAGCCATGCTCTGATCCCGCGGTCGCTCGTAACCTCGGTCGTCCTCGCCGCGTACGAATGGGCGGAGGAAGGACGCATGCCGAATACCCAGATCTTCTCCTGGCCTCTCGTGATCGCGATGGGCCTGGTGTTCGTTTTTGGACGGCCCGTGGGGGCCCAGCCGTGTGAGCCGGAGTGGACACAGGATGCATCCGGCACGCCGGGCGTGGCCGGCACCGTCCGAGCGATAGCGCAGTGGGACGATGGGACGGGCGAGGCGATCTACGTTGGGTGGGAGGGCCGCGCCGTTGGCCAGATATCCGAGACCGTCATCGCCCGCTTCGACGGTGATCGCTGGACGGCCCTTTCGGACGACCTCGGCAGCCGCATTCGTGGACGAGCTCGAAAGATAGCGGTGCTCGATGACGGAACGGGCGAAGCCTTGTACGTTGGTGGCACCATCGACCGAATCGGCGATCGTGAGGTCCTGGGCATCGCACGGTGGGACGGACGGTCGTGGTCGTCCGTTGGCGATGGGCTGATTGGCGATCTTGAGGAACTAACCATGTTCGATGATGGCAGCGGCCCGGCCATCTATGCGGGGGGTTCGTTCTTTCGATCGGGTGGCCGCAACATCGGCAGTCTTGCTCGGTGGGATGGAACGCAGTGGATTGCGGCTGGAGCGGCGGCTGGGATGTTCGGCGGCGATGTTGAGTCGCTCGCTGTGCGAGATGGCGTTCTATACATCGGTGGGGATTGGCTCTCGGTAGACGATGTCCCGATCGGCCGGGTTGTGAGTTGGGATGGGAACGCGTGGTCCGCGGTCGGTGGGCAAATCGGCTTCTTCCCAAGTGACACCGTGCAGGCGGTTTGCTGGCACGACGATGGCTCCGGACCAGCGCTGTATGCCGCGGGCCGGTTTGCCGAAGCCGGCGGCACGCCGGTAAGCAACATCGCCCGATGGGATGGAGTCCAGTGGAGTGCGGTTGGTGGGGGGCTGAATGGCCTTGTCTTCGATCTGGCATCGATTCGAACGAGTGAGGGGCCGCGGCTGGTCGCCACCGGGTTGTTTGACCAAGCCGGTGGCGTCGACCAACTCCGGTTGGCCGCTTGGGATGGTGAGGAATGGGGTCCTATGCCGGGCGACATGCCCGGGCAGGGACTGAACGGGAGCGGTGGTGTTGACCTTCAGGCCACGGATGAGGGGGCAACCGATGCACTCTACGTCGGCGGCACCTTCTCTCAGACTGGCCGCGTTGGTTTGCAGAGCATTGGGCGCTGGTTTGATGGTGGCTGGGCGCCCGTTGGCCGCTGGCTCGGCGGAACAGGTTCTCCTGTCGTCACCACGCTTGTTGAGCTCGACGATGGCTCGGGCCCGGCGTTGTACGCGACCGGTCGATTCTGGGCAGCGGGCGGTGAGCAAGCGGGGAACGTGGCGCGCTGGGACGGCCAAGGCTGGACACCCATCGGAACCGAGTTGTCGGCCGGCGATGAGTCCGCGTTGGTGAGGTCTTTGGTGGTCTTCGACGACGGAAGCGGACCGGTGCTGTACGCTAGTGGGAGCTTCTTCCTCCGTGAAGGTGCCGCGCAGTCGGCGGTCGCGCGTTGGAGCGGCGCAGCGTGGGAACCAGTGGGTCTCTTGCCCCCGGGTGGTAGCGGCATTACAACGCTCGCGGTGTTTGATCGAGGCGATGGTGCCGCGTTGTACGCCGGCGGTGCGTCTTCTCGCTCGGGGCCGGGAGGCCAGACGACGAACTTTGTCCGATGGAACGGCGCCGAGTGGGAGCCCGCGGGCGGGGGCGTTGATGGGCCAGTGGGAGATCTGATCGTCCATGACGATGGAAGCGGGCCTGCCCTTTTCCTCATCGGACAATTCATGACGCGAGACGGCTCGGCGATCCAGAACCTCGCTCGCTGGGACGGTTCGACGTGGTCGGATGTCGGCGGCGCTGCGCCAACGAACCCATTTTCGATCGTGTCCGACGGCGGGGTCCTCTACGTAGGTGGCTCCTTTGACTCCATCGGTGGTGTTGCCGCCCAGGGCATCGCCGCGTGGGATGGCGACGATTGGACGGCGTTCGGTCTTGGGATCGACGGCTCTGTTTCCGCAATTGCCGTGCACGATGACGGCTCGGGCCCCGCGTTGTACGCGGCCGGCAATGCGCGCCGGAGTGGTACACAAACCATCGACAACATTGCGCGATGGGATGGATCGGCGTGGATGCCGCTTGAATCTGGTCTCGGCTCGAGCCGGGAGTGGGTTAATGCGCTGGCCTCACACAACGATGGCTCGGGACCGACCTTATTCGCCGGAGGCAACTTCTTTGACTCGGGCGACGTGTGGACGCCGCTGATTGCTACATGGCGATGCCCTCCTGGATCGTGCCCTGCCGACTTCGACAGCGATGGCCGGCTCACACTTTTTGACTTCCTCGCGTTCCAGAACGCGTTCGATTCGGGTGATCTGGCCGCCGACTTCGACGGCGATGGCCGGCTGACGCTGTTCGACTTCCTCGCGTTCCAGAACGAATTCGACACGGGATGCTGATGGTCATCCGAGGTCTGGGCTGGAAGCGTGCCATAATCGCCGGCGAGCTCGCGCTCGTGCTGGGCTTCACGGCGTGCGCCTCCCAGGGCACGCGTGTGCCGCCCGAGCCGGCGCTCGGGAGCGGTTCCGAAGGCGCGCGCGTGGCGCTCGCAACGGGCCCCCGCGCGCACCTGCCCAACCCCGTCATCGACTTGGGGACCCACCTCGACACGAGGGTCGTCAGCACGACGGTCGCGATCCAGAACGTGGGCGATGAGGTGCTCGAGTTGCACTACGTGCCTCGATACTCGGCCGCAGATCCGGGAACGGTGATAGTGCAGCCCGGCGAAACCTACGAGGACACGGCCCGGTTGGACTTGCACCGAAGGCCGCCTGGCGACGTCGAGTTCCCGCTGCGTTGGCGCACGAACGACCCGGAGAACCCGTTCATCACGATCACGCTTCGGGCCCACGTTCGCGGGATCGTGGAGACTACAGTGACGCCGCGTTGAGGGACGCCCGATTGGCGAGGGGCCGCCCTCGCCTACCGAATCTCGATCGAGCGGATCGCGCCATTCGGCTCGCGCTGCACGACGACGACCTGCCCGGGCTCGAGCGATCCAGGTGCGAGCGCACGGCCATCTTGTGTGATGCGGCAGTCCTCGGACAGGCTCACGTGGAGGGTCTGGTTGTCTTGTGTGCGCAGCCGTAGCTCGAGGGGCCACGATTCCAGGACGTCGATGATCGTTGCGGTGGTCATAGCGGCTCCACTCTAGAAATCCCGCCCGAGGCCGGTAAGCCAGGGGCGGGAGGGTCAGCGTGTCAGGCTCCGGTGGTGCGGTCAGGCACCCTTCGCCTTCCAGCTCTTCATGTTCTTGAAGACCTTGCTGTTGATCCGCGTGGACTTGTTCGGGCATCCGCCGTATGCGTGGATACCGACGGCGTGGCGCTTTCCGCCGCGGAAGCGCCAGGTCGGGCTGCCGCTATGCCCACCGAAGGTATCCAGCATGTAGTAGAGCCTGCGCGACGTCACGCGGGTGATGCGACCGGCGTTGTACCACTGCGTGCCGAACGCCTTGTCGCCCGCGTACCCGCTGTTGTTCACCAGCAGGTTTTTAAGCGAACTGGTCTTGAGAGACGCGAAGCCGAACCAGCCCGTGCGCTTGCCCAGGGGTTTGGACTTGGGCAGGATGATGCACCCGTAGTCGTACCCCGGCTTTCGGCTCTTCGTCCAACCCTTGACGCTGTAGAAGCGTGTGCCCACGGCGGAGCCGAAGGGACGAAGCGAGCCGTTCATGCCCGGGATGACCTCGATCTGCTTGGCCCATCCGCCGGCGGAGTGGCTGTAGACGCAGTGGCCCGCGGTCATCACGGTGCGCGGCGAAATGAACCAGCCCGTACAGCGCGACTTGCTGCCGTCGCGCCGGGTGATGATCAGCTGGCACACCATGCGCCACGGCACGCGCGTCACGGCCGTGACGTGCACGCGATCATCGCGGCCGCACACGCTCTCGGGAGACTCGCCAAACTCCAGATCGCACGACCTGGGTAGGGCGTTGAGCGTCGGATCGACCGGAACCTGCTCGGCGCCGAACCCTTCGGTCATCGCGAAGTTTTCGTCGAAGCCGGGAGCGGACTCGAGCGTGCCCGCACCATGGGTCTCGATGCCAAGTCCTTCTTCGACGAGGTCACCACTGCCCTCGCCGTCGAAGTCATCGTCATACCCGCGGTCATCCTCGTCGTTGTCGCCATCGCCGTCAGAATCTGCGGCACTCGACACCGACTCGTAGTCTGCCGCGGAGCCCTGGCCTTCCTCGTCGTCGGCCACATCAAACTCGATCGCGTCATCATAATCGTCTGGCATTTCTTTGCCTCCTGATCTGGGGTTGCCGGCGATGGGGAGCCGCCGGCTCATTGCTTGAAGGTTGCACGAGACAACCCGTACCCGCATGCCACCGGATTCGGGGAAGGCTCGTGCGCACGCATCGGTGCAAATTTCAGGAAAGGGCTAAGTCGTGCTGAATCCAAGCGGTAGACGTCAAATACTTGGACAGAGGTTTGGAGTCGCTGCGACGGCCGTTGGCGAGTCGACTGCCGCCGGCTGCGGCCTTGTGAGATGGTGAGCGGGCTGCGCCGTGTGGCCGCGGCTGCGATCGAGCGGAAGGGGTACACCCATGCTGATCCGTATTGACGGCGACCAGATCACCGGCTGGAGTTCCTTCCACGACGTCTTCGCGGAGGCGCTTGGGTTTCCTGAGTTCTATGGACGCAATATGGCTGCTTGGGTGGACTGCCTCACGAGCCTCGGTGATCCCGAAGATGGGATGACGAGCATCCATGTGTCCCCACCGGCCGTCTTAACGATCCAGATCGACAACGCCGCACAGTGGCTGCGTCGCGATCCCGAGATGTTTCGCGCGATGGTTGATAGCGCGGCGTTTGTCAACGCGAGGCGGATCGGTCTGGGTGAGCCTCCGGTCTTGTGTCTCTCGTACCACGTTTCCGACTCGACCGAAATCGACGATGGATGAGCAATCGCCGGATTCGATCGAAGCGCAACTGGCCGACGCAATTCGTGGGTGGTGCTCGAGCAGCGCGTACGCCAAGGGCCGCCGAGATTACATCGGCGTTGCGGTGCGGGACTACCAACCTTCGGATGCTTCGTTCGCCTTGGAGTTGCGATTCAAGTCAGGCGGAAGGTACTGCTGCTTCGAGTCGGGATGCCATGTTGGGAATCTGGGCGCGAGGTGGTGGCGTAGGGTTCGAGCCGAACTCGATCGCATCGGATTCGATGGGCCGCCGCGGCTTCGGATACGCACTCTGGAGTTCGTGATCGAAGACGGAGCCCAGTGGGGGCTTCGACGCCCGGACGATGATCGCCCGCTTCGGCCCGTCAGCGGCTACAGGTACACCATCGAAGGGACGGCCGAACCGGATTCAGGTGAGTGACGAGCCGCCAACAAGAAAGCAGTCCGCTCGGGGCCGCTTTCGTCTCGCTTGGGCTGCCTTCTAAGGCGTCCTTGTTCTTGTCCCCGAGTTCCGCGCTTTGCGGTAGATGACTATGGATGCAACTGGTGATGTAGACAACTCCGCAGGTTCCAATCGAATTTGACAACCTGGTCCGAACCGCGTCAGGATTGACGCGTATGGTTCCGCGCGGCCGGGTGTGGCCTGAAGTTATCCCGTTCATCTCCTCGGGTCTCGACCATGTGCTCAAGCCGTCCCTGGCCGCGGACGGACTGTGGCATCGCGGCTGGCGATGCTGCGGTTGTCATGTTTTAATCCGAGGAGATAAAGCAATGAACACAAGCCCATTAGCGCGCGTCCCGCTTTCCGCGGCCTTGCTCTTTGTCGCGAGCGCCGGTGCCCAGGATTGTGCCTGGGAGAACTTGGGCCCCCAACCCGCGAGTGTATTCTCCGATCCGCCACGCATGGTGGCCTTTGATGACGGTGATGGCCTCGCCGTCTTCATTGGTGGTGAATTGGTCACAGCGGACTCCCAACGGCTCGCTGGGGTATCTCGATTTGACGGTGAACGGTTCACAAGCGTTGGGCAGTTCGACCCCGATGCGCTGATCACTGACATGGGTGTTTTCGATCTCGGACAAGGGCCGCGACTAATCGTGAGCGCGCTTGTTGTCGGCGGTGGCTCCCAGGTGTTTCTTCTTGAGGGTGAGGAGTGGTTGCTTGTTGGCCCACAGCTCCGTGGAAGGATCAACGCCCTCGCTGTGCTAGATCATGGTGCCGGGCCAGTGCTGTACGCGGCCGGAGACATCACCTTCTCCCTCGAAGGCCGGATCGTTCGAGGCATAGTCCAACTGATAGATGACCAATGGAGAGGTCTTCCCTCGGTCGGGGCGGGTGGGGTGTTCGGCCAGGTCATCGACATGGTCGTCTTCGATGACGGGAGTGGCCCTGCTGTCTATCTTGCCGGAGACGAAGTGACCGTTCTGGGATCTGGAGGCGAACGGGGTGTTGCGCGTTGGGATGGCGTCGTGCTCAGTAGCGTCGAGGGTGGCCCGATAGGTGGCGAAGTGCGCGATCTGCTCGTGTTCGACGACGGGCACGGTGAGGCCTTGTACTTGGGCGGGTTCTTTGACTTCCCAGTGATAAGGGACCCTTTGAGCGTGGCGAGTTGGGATGGAGAGCAGTGGTCCATACTCGGTGGTGAATTCGAGAACGAAGTGTTCACGCTTGCCGGCTTCGACTTCGGTCTGGGGCCAACGTTGTTCGCGGGCAGTTTTGGGGAGTTCGATGATCCAAGGACCGAGTTCATCGGACAGTGGAATGGGGTGTCCTGGGTGCCCCTTCCCCAGCGACTGAACGGTGGGGTCTCGATTTTGCTGGGAGTGTCGGGGCCGGGCATCGGGGGGCTCTACGCACTCGGTGGTTTCGATTTCGAGCCCGGCCGCCCACGGAACGGGCTAGGACGAGTTGCGGATTGCGAACTGTGCGAGACCGATCTTGATCAAGATGGAGAGTCGACTGTTTTTGACTTTCTGGCGTTCGTGGGGCTCTATGAAGTTGGTAGCCCTCGGGCCGACTTTGATGGAGACGGCGTGTTGACTACGTTCGATCTCGTTGCGTTTGGCGACGAGTTTGACGCTGGCTGCCCGTAAGCACAACATGATCGTGGCTTAATTAGCCTCGAGTGCGACATCCAATCGTGCCGTGTCCGCGCAAAGAGAAAGCGGCCCTCACGGGGCCGCTTTGGTCTCTCTCGATCCGGTGGCTGAGGCTTACTTGTCCTCGTCCTTCACCTTGAACTCCGCATCGATCACATCGTCATCGTTCTCGGCGGCGTCCTTCGGCTCGGCCTGGCTCGCGGCGCCGGCGGCTCCCGCGTCGGCCCCTTGGGCTTCGTAGATCGCCTTGCCCAGCTCCATGGCGGTGGTCTCCAGCTGCTTGCTGGCGGCCTCGATGGCGTCCTTGTCGTCGCCCTTGAGCTTCTCTTCGAGGTTGCTGATGGCGCTCTCAATGTTTCCGCGGATGTCGCCGCTCACCTTGTCGCCGTGCTCTTCGAGCTGCTGGCGGATCTGGTGGACCATCTGGTCGCCGCGGTTCTTGGTTTCCACGAGCTCGCGGCGCTTCTGGTCTTCCTCGGCGTGGGCCTCGGCGTCGCGCTTCATCTTGTCGATCTCGTCCTCGGACAGGCCGCCCGAGTTGGTGATCTTGATGTCGGCCGACTTGCCGGTCTTCTTCTCGGTCGCGGTGACCTGCAGGATGCCGTTGGCGTCGATGTTGAACTCAACTTCGATCTGCGGCATGCCGCGCGGCGCGGGCGGGATGCCCTCGAGGTCGAACTGCCCGAGCAGGCGGTTGTCGGCGGCCATCTTCCGCTCGCCCTGGGAGACCTTGATGGTCACGCTGGGCTGGTTGTCGGCGGCTGTCGAGAACGTCTCGCTCTTCTTCGTGGGGATGGTCGTGTTGCGCTCGATGAGCGTGGTCATGACGCCGCCCATGGTCTCGACACCCAGGCTCAGCGGCGTGACGTCGAGCAGGAGCACGTCCTTGACGTCGCCCTTGAGCACGCCGCCCTGGACGGCCGCGCCGATGGCGACGACCTCGTCGGGGTTCACGCTCTTGTTGGGCTCCTTGCCGAAGATCTCCTTGGCGATCTCCTGGACCTTGGGCATGCGCGTACTGCCGCCGACCAGCACGATCTCGTCGATCTTGCTGGCGTCGAGCTTCGCGTCCTTGAGCGCGGCAAGACACGGCTCACGCAGGCGCTGGTACAGGTCCTGGCACAGGCTCTCGAACTTGCTCCGCGTGAGCGAGATCTGCAGGTGCTTGGGGCCGGTGTCGGTCGCCGTGATGAACGGGAGGTTGATCGACGTCTCTTGCATAGTCGAGAGCTCGACCTTGGCCTTCTCGGCGGCTTCTTTCAGGCGCTGCAGGGCCATCGCGTCATCGCGGATATCGACGCCTTCCTGACGCTTGAACTCGTCGGCCTGGATGTCGTGCAGCCGCTTGTCCCAGGCGTCGCCGCCGAGCTGGGTATCGCCGGTGGTGCTGAGCACCTCGAACACGCCGTCGGCGACATCGAGGATCGAGATATCGAACGTGCCGCCGCCCAGGTCGAACACGGCGACCTTCTCGTTCTTCTTGCTCTCAAGGCCGTACGCGAGCGCGGCGGCAGTGGGCTCGTTGATGATGCGCTTGACGGTGAGGCCCGCGATCTCGCCGGCGTCCTTGGTCGCCTGCCGCTGGCTGTCGTTGAAGTACGCCGGCACGGTGATGACCGCTTCGGTCACCGGCTCGCCCAGGTAGTCCTCGGCGACCTTCTTGAGCTCTTGGAGGATGAACGCGGAGATCTGCTGGGGCGTGTAGCTCTCGCCGCGAACGGTGACGCTCACGAACTCGTCGCTGCCGCCGCTGACCTCATAGGGGACGTTCTTCTCTTCGGAGGCGACCTCGCTGTGGCGGCGGCCCATGAAGCGCTTGATCGAGTAGACGGTGTTCTTGGGGTTGGTGACCTGCTGGTGCTTGGCCTGCTGGCCCACCAGGCGCTCGCCCTTGTCGGTGAACGCGACGACCGAGGGGGTCGTGCGGTTGCCCGAGGCGTTGATGAGCACCTTGGCCTCGCTGCCTTCCATGACGGCGACCACGGAGTTGGTCGTGCCGAGGTCGATGCCGATGATCTTGGACATAGTGGCCTCCCTTCAAGCCAAGGAACGGGCGGAGAGAGCCCGCCAGATTCCACGTTGCAAGCGCAATGCCAATGGCAACGGCGCAAACTGGGCGGAGCCCGGCTAGCTCTCAGGCCCAGGAATGCGGGCCCTATCGCCTCAGGGCACGAGCCATCGATGCGGGCCCTGCCGAAGTGGCAGGCAACGCCTACGGCCCGCCCGTGCTCGCGGGCGCTTTGCCATCGGCGGCGGTCCAGGGCCCCGTGCCGCTCGCCATCGTGTTCAGGTCCGGGAGTGGCGCCAGCCCCGCGGCGGCTCGCTTGGTATTCTCGGTCACGGTCCAGAACGCCGGCAAGGCCGAGCTGGAGCTCCAGCCGCTCATTTGGATCGTGTACCACGTGCCTCCGGGAGTCGAGGGCACGACGACCATCAACGCGAGCTGCGGGTCGTCGCCGGACTTGATGCCGTGGTGCGTGAAGATGAGCCGCCCCACGCGATGCGCGGTCACGTCTGCAGGCCAGGTCGCGGTGATCGCCGCGATCGCCGAGTCTCGTGCGAAGCGATCCATCTGCTCGAGCGAGTTGGCGGTGTGCGGACCGATTGCCACGTCCGGACTTGAGGCCTCGGCAAAAACCTGGTGCGTGACGCCCGCCGATGGATCGAGCAGGATCGCGCCATGCGTTGGCGGCGCGCCGTAGTGCACCCTTTGTCGCAACTCGTCGACCACCGCGACTACGCCCGGGTTCAGACCGCTGCCTTGCGCCCAGCCCGGCGGAGGCACCGGGCTTGAAAACGAACCCGCCGCCGCAGCACCGACGAAGAACGACGCGTAGAGCCCAACGACGCCGAGCACCGTCAGCCCCGGGAACGCGAGTGTGGCCAGAGCTACCGGCCACGCCTTGGCACCATGCGCGGCCTTGACCGCGAATGGGGCGCACACAGACCATGCGGCAAAGCCAAGGAAGAACCCAAAACAGGGCACCAGCGAGAGCAAGTACCCGCCGCTCGAGAACGCGAGCGCCTGATACGTCCGCGGGATTCCCTCGGGTGTCGACTGGCGAAACAGCTTCAGCAGGCCGTGCGTGCAGACTACCCATAGGAGCATGTACGCCGCGGGGAGAAGGAGGCTCACCACCGAAAGGAACACCATCGGCCCCAGGCCGCCACCTGTGAACGCCAAGACCACGGCAAGCGCAAGCGTGAGCAAGCCCGCGACCACGAAGTTCAGTAGCGCGAAGGTCGTCGCGGGGCCAACGCTGCCGATCGCGGGTGTCGCCTCGAGCATCTTGCCCGGCTGACCGATGCTCATACCCAGGGCGGAAAAGTACTTGCGATTAGTGCTCCGAGATTCGTCCAGCCAGGGGTTCATCGCCCGCGTAGGCGCCCGCGAACCGAGCGCGTCGGCGGGCAGCAGCAGCATGTCGTCGACCTTGACATGCAGGCCGCACGACACGCAATCAAACTCATCGGGTACGAGCTGGCCGTTCTCGCTGGTGCCGTAGTAGGGCTGCGTGCAGCGCGGGCAGCAGAACTTCACCGCGTTGGGCAGGAAGTCGAACTTGCTGGGCTTGAACGGCCGGCCACACTCCGGGCACGGGCCGGCCTTGAGGTTCCACAGCTCGTAGTCACACCCCGGGCACTTCATGGCTCAGGCAGCGCTCCAGGCCGAGACCTCCTCGCGGATTGATCGACGCGAGTACCAGATCAGCAAGAACATGGGCCACGCCATCGAGAACGCGATCGTGAGAAGCAGGACCACGGGCCCGATCGCTTGCATGAGTGCGGCGTAGCCGGGAGGCGCGCTGCCTTGCTGGGTTGCGACGGCTGCCTGGTGCTGCATCGTCAAGTACTGCAGGACCACACTGGGTACGAGCATCACGAGTACGTACACGAAGAAGATGCTCACCCACAGACGCGCGCTCGACCTTCGTCGGATCGTCTGGATGCCCGCCAAGAGGTGGATGAACGAGATCGGCAACCCGACGATCGACACGATGAGCGTGAAGAGCCAAAGGCCGGGCGGCAGTTGGGCCTCGGGAGGCAGCGGCAGCAAGTGGATCGTTGCGGCCGCGATCGTGCCAAACACGCGCTGCAAGATCCCCAGCCCCGCGAAGATGCATATCAGCACGCCGATGACGCCGGGCCAGCGGGACACACCGGCACCGATCTCGCCAGCGGGCATGACAGGCGGCGCGAGCTTGGGCACCTCGGGCGGATTCGACGGCTCTTCCATGCGGACCTCCCACGTACGATGATCGCAAGGGTATCGCCGGGGGCCGAATCGGCCCTCAATGAGGCCGCAGGATCATCTCGTAGACCCTCTCTGCGGGGCACGACGTCCGAAAACTCCATCCGAGCCACGTCGCTCAAGCCAATGGCCGGCATGGTCGATCCGGTTTGGGAGCTTCAGTTTTCAGAAATCTTTGAAAATTGGGCCCTCCGAACGTATCATGGAGGATGACTATGGCAACCGCCGAACCGCTAAACGCACCGGCCGGGATCGACCCTCGCCTCGACGCCATCCGCGCCAAGGTCGAGGCCGGCGAACGTCTCACGCTCGAAGACGGCGAGGTCCTGTACGAGACCAACGACGTCTGGGGCGTGCTGGCGATGGCCGACCTCGTGCGCCGGCGGATGCACGGCGACACCGCTTACTACAACATCAACCGCCACATGAACTACAGCAACGTGTGTGCGCTGTCGTGCAAGTTCTGCGAGTTCTACCGCAAGAAGGACCAGCCCGGCGCGTACACACGCGACATGGATTACATCCGCGATCAGGCGATCGGCGCGATCGAGAGCGGCGCGACCGAGATGCACATCGTCGGCGGGCTGCACCCGTACCTGCCTTGGGACTACTACCCCGAGATGATGCGGACCATCAAGGAGGCCGCACCCGGCTTGCACATCAAGGCGCTGACGGCGGTCGAGATCGTGCACCTCGCGAAGATCGCCAAGAAGTACAAGCGCAGCGATCGGCAGGCGGGCATCCGCTGGGTCCTCAGCGAACTGAAGGCCGCGGGCCTCGACTCGCTGCCCGGCGGTGGGGCGGAGGTCTTCGACGATCGCGTGCACGACAAGGCCTACAAGGGCAAAATCCGCAGCGACGAGTGGCTCGATGTCCACTTGGTCGCCCACGAACTCGGTTTGAACACCAACGCGACCATCCTGTACGGCCACATCGACCAGCGGCGTGAGCGGCTCGTGCACATGGAGATCCTCCGCCGTGCGCAGGACCAGGCGCTGGCACGCCTCGGCTACGACGGTGTCGATGGATTTGTCGAGCCCGGGCTCGCGGCGACCGAGGGCGTGACCGCACCCGTTATCACGCTCACGCGGGACGGCGTGCCCCAGCCGACACCCGACATGGCCGAGAAGGAAGCCGGCTATTTCCAGACGATCATCCCGCTGCCGTTCTTCCCCGACGGCAGCGAGATGGAGCACCTCTATGGGCCGACCGGCCTGGAGAACCTGCGGACAATCGCCATTGCCCGCCTCATGCTCGACAACTTCCCGCACGTGAAGGCGTTCTGGATCATGCAGACTCTCAGCATGGCCGAGGTGATGCTCGAGGCCGGCGCCGACGACATCGACGGCACCGTGGTCTGGTACGACATCACCAAAGTCGGTGGGTCGACGACCCACCAAGAGACCACTGTGCTCGACCTCCAACGGTCCATCCGTGAGGCGGGCTTCACGCCGGTCGAGCGAGACACGCTGTACCGGCGGGTCGAGCGTGATGGCAAGGCGTGGCGGCTCGCCGAGTGAATGCGACCGCATAACGACTTGCCGAAAGCGAACCTCCGAACACCCACCCAGCCCATCATCAAGATTCGGTGAAGCTGGTGTTGGATCGCTCGATCGACGCCATCGCCGGCGGCTAGGATTGCGCAAAGATTGCGCGTCGGTCAGTGTGGGCCGGTGTTCGATCGATGTGTTCCAACCCGTTCTGGGAGAGATGGTTATGAAGATCGCTGCCACCTGCGTGGCCGTGGCCGCTGCCGCCACCGCCTTTGCTCCGTTCGCGCACGCCCAAGACGAGGTCGCCTACTGGTCGTTCAACAACCAGGCGCTGCCCGGTGGCGGCTTCGGCTACCTTGCCGGTTCGTTCCCCTTCGCCGCCGAGTTCGGCGACCAGGCCGGCACCGCCACGCTCAACGTCAGCGGCGGCATCACCGACGAGATCAGCACCACCAGCGGTGGCGACGACGTCTTTCGTTGGATCCAGTCGTTCGGCGGCACCGATATCGGTGCCGAGTTCGGCGAGGGCAGCGGTGGGTCGCTGGCCGTCCAGGGCGGCACCGACACCCTGAACAACGGCAGCCAGATCACCGTCAGCTTTGACGGCACGGGCCTTGATGATCTCGAACTCTACTTCGCAGCCCGCCGCACCAGCACAGGCTTCGGCAGTGTCACCATCGAGTTGTTCGATGGCGATACGCTTGTTACGGAGATCGCCAGCGCGTTCGACGTTGGCCCAGACTTTGCTTTGCAGTTTTTCGCGATCGATGATCTGGATGGCGTCGAGGACGCGCGTGTCGTTGTCACGCTCGACGGCGCGACCAGCTCGAACGGCAACATCCGCACGGACAACTGGCTCATCGAAGGCGACCCCGCCACCGGCGGCTGCCGGGCCGACATCGACGGCGACGGCGAGCTGACGATCTTCGACTTCCTCGAGTTCCAGAACCTCTTCGACGCCGGCGACCTCGCCGCCGACTTCGATGGCGACGGCAGCCTGACGCTGTTCGACTTCCTCGAATTCCAGAACGAGTTTGACGCCGGCTGCTGAGCAGGCCGGTCTTTGTGGCAAGCTTGAACGGCCCCGCTTCGATGCGGGGCCGTTCTACTTTCACCGGCCGAGTACTACCGCCGCGCACTGCCCACCGAGGGCGTGCGTGCACACAAGCACGCCCTCGAGCGTTGCCACCCGTGACTCGGCGGCACTCGCCCGGAGGTCATCCGGTGCTGCGCCGCCTCGTGGGCGCGCGGGCAGGCTGCGATGCCTGAGCGCGAGCGCTGCGGCCGCGAGCAGCAGCGAACCCCCGGCGGCCATGGTCTCGCCGAGCATGGGGCTCAGGAAGCAGAGCTCGATCTCGCTCGCTCGATCCCCGAACACCGCGTGCAGCGCTCGTTGTTCTGCCTCGTCGAGTGCACGCTCACCCGCGCCGTGGCAGAATATGGCGTCGATGGCGCTCGGATCTGTGCCCGCGTCGCGCAGGGCGGATCGCATCGCCTGCGTAAGTGCGTCATCGAGTCCGTCGGCCGTGCCGCCCGCGCTCGCACCCAGCCCGGCCATCACGGGCGCACCGTCGCTCAAGGGTGGCACGGCCTGCGAAGCGCCGAAGCCCAGCAGCGTCGCGATTTGCTCCACACCGCGCGACTCGGCGGCGTTGGCTCGCTCGAGGACGCACACCGCCGCGCCCTCGCCAGGCACGCTGCCGATCGCGTCGGGTGAGAACGGCCGAACGAGTGTCGCTGGGTCGACTTGGCCGAGCGCACGTGTCTCGGCCAGCCGCCCGACGAGACACAGCCGTTCGATGGCGAGGTGGTTTACCCGGCTGTCGCCGCTGCCCGCGAGGCTCGCGTCCGCGTCTCCTCGTTCGATGACGCGCATGGCCTCGCCAATCGACAGCAGCCCGCTGGCTTCCCCGGCGGTGATGGTGTTGCTCGGTCCCTTGGCCTCGTGCAAGATGCTCACGTGGCACGCCAGCATGTTGGGTAGGTACTTGAGCATCCATAGCGGCGTGAGCTGGCCCATGCCCGTTTCGCCCCAGGCGTGCATGTCCCAGGTGCTATCGTCACCCTTCGCGGCGTGCATGGCGCGCGCGAGCTCGGGAATCTCCGGCGCGAGAAGTGCCGCGCCGATGTGCGTGCCGAGTCGGTGGGGCTCATACGCACGGGTCTCGTCCTCGCCCGTGCCCAGGCGTGCAGACGCGGCTGCCTCGTAGGCCGCGACGACCGCCAGCTCGATGTCCCTGGCCATGACCCGGGCGAACTTTCGGTAGTGTTTGGGCAGGTGGTCCTTCATGGCCAGCGGTGGGGCCTCGGCGGCCAGCTGGCAGGCGAAGGAAGACGCGTCGAGGGTTTCCGGCTCGCGGATCATGCATCGGCCGGTGGTGAGGCCGTCCCAGAACGCCTCGATGCCCACACCGAAGGCGGACACCACACCCAGTCCCGTGATCGCGATCGGTTCGGCCATGAGCCGCAGTGTATTGCCGGACACCTTTGGGCCTCTCGCGGACCGCCTGCCGATACCTAGCCCGTGTCCCGTGCCCCTCTATCTCGCATTGATACCGGTTGGCCGCTGCTCTTGGCCGGGTTGGCCCTCGTGGCCGCCGTTGTGCTGATCCCTGCGTGGGACGAGCTCGAGCGCGTCCGCTTCGAGCGGGACAAGCTGCTGGCGATGGACGCCCAGGGGCGCGAGCGGATCCGCCGCCAGGCCCGCTACCTCGCCGCCCTGGAGCGCGGCGACGAGGCGCTCGTCCGCTCGCTCGCATTGGACCAGATGCGGCTCGTGCCCGCGGGCCGCTCGGCCGTGCTCGAGCCGCCGCCGCCGGGCCCGGTCGACATCTACGCGCAGCTCGAGCCGCCGCCCAGGACGCTGACCGCCCCGGTGCCGGCCGACAGCGCGCTCGCCCGCTTGGCCCGCCGCGACCGCGTTCGTCCTTGGCTGCTGGGCTTGGGGGCGTTGATGGTGTTGGTGGGGGTTGTGGTGGGCAGCGGGGGTGTTCGGAGATAGTCCCGCGATGGAACGCGCTGCTGGCTGGCGTCTGCGCGATCCGTCGATGCGTGTTCATCGATGTGTTGAGCAATTGTGGCGGGAGTCGTGCAACGCATTGTCGAGAGAGGAGATATCCGATGGCTGCGAGTACGAGCGTGAACCGGGTCCTGGGGATGGCAGGCCTTGCCCTGACTGCGTGTTCCGCCGTTTCGGCGCACTCGGGACATTCCGTGCGCGAGATGCTCCCAGATCCTCGGTCCCCCGGTCCCCTGTATCCAGGCCAGCGGTACCCCGCCGGTGACCGAGCCCGAGATGCCGCCCTCGGCGACCTGAACAACGACGGATGGTTGGATTTGGTGCTGGCCTCTGGCCCGAGCGTGCGCCTGGGTCTGGGCGATGGGTCGTTCGGAGGCGAGCGACTGCTCGCGACTGGGATCTTCTTTGATCGCGTCGACCTCGTCGATCTCAACGGCGACGGCAACCCGGACGTGTTGGCTTCCGACGACGAAGGTTTCACCGTATTCCTGGCCGCGGGCGATGGGACGTTTCCTGAGTCACGCCGTGTCGAAACTAGGCGAGATATCAATGATTCAGCGGTTGCCGACATCAACGGCGACGGCTTCGACGACGTCGTGCTCGCTCGGGGCTTCTTCAGCTCTTATCTCGAAGTGTTCGCCGGCGACGGCGATGGTGGGTTTCAATTGCTGGACTCCATTTACGACCATCGTCCGCTGCGATGGATCGCGCTGGCCGATCTCGATGGCGATGGTGACACCGATCTGGTCGGGTTCCACCCGTTCTCGGGTGTGCCCGGCATCGTCCGCTACAACGACGGCCTTGGTGGGCTCGATGAGTTGCAGGAGATCGGCAACCTAGACGCCGACCGTGTGGTCGCCGCCGACATCGACGGCGACGGCGACCTCGACCTGCTGGGATGCAACAGCGGCGGCTACGCCTACGACTTGAAGCTCATTCGCAACCTGGGCGCTCGTGAGTTTGGTGATGTTGAGTTCGACTTTCTGCCAGGGGCCTACGCGTCGACATTCCAGGTGGCCGACGTCAACGGCGACGGCCTGGACGATGTGCTCACGGCGGGCACGCGATACTTCAGGATCCCCAGCGACGTCCAAATCTTCGACGGTCGCGGTGGCGGCACGTTCGCACCACCGCGAAGATACCTCGCGGGCGAATTCCCATCGGCCATCGCGCTTGGCGACGTCAACGGCGACGGCCTCATCGACGCGGTCATCGCCAACGAGGACTCGCGCGACTCCAGCGTGCTGCTCGCCGAGGCGCCCGGCAGATTCGCGGTGCGGCAGGAATTGCCCGTCGGGGATGCGCCCCGGGGCCTGGCGGTCGCGGACTTCACCGGCGATGGCGTGCTCGACGCGCTGGCGACCGAAGCCGATGACGGTGACCTTGTCCTGCTGGCCGGCCGCGGCGACGGCACGTTCGAGCCAGGCATCGCTCTCCCGATGGGTATCCGGACGCGAGCGTTGCTTACCGGTGACCTCACCGGGGATGGATTGCCGGACGTCGCCTTCAGCGGCGAGGACGAGCCGGTCGCCGTGCTCGCGGGCGACGGCACCGGCGGCTTCGCGGCCCCGACACTGATCGACGGGGCGACCGAACCGCTCGCGCTGCACGACATGGACCTCGACGGTGATATCGACATCATCGCCATCGAAGCGGCGGGCGACTCTCTGGTGTTCATTCTCAATGGAGGTGACGGCACGTTCCAAGAGCCCGAACGCATCTTCGGAGCCGGCTCGGGCCTTGCAGGGACCGTGGTGGTCGACTTCAACGAAGACAGCGCTCCAGATCTGCTTGCGTACCGCCGCCGGCCGGGCACGGTCTTCGCGTATCGCAACCGTGGAGACCTCCGTTTTGACACCGTTTCGAGCGTCGAGATTGGAGTCGATGTCTCGGGCATCGCCGCGGATGATCTCGATGGCGACGGCGACATCGATGCTGCGGTTCTCGTGAGCGGTGGCGTCGGGGCTGTGACGGTGATCGAGAATCTCGGCGCGGGCGGGTATGCCCGCGGCGCGAGCTTCCCCCTTTCGGGTCGCGCCTCGCCGCGTGACATCGAGATCGTTGATGTCGATCGGGACGGAACCCGTGACATCCTCACGGCGTCCTACGGCGAGGACGCGATACAGATCTTCCGAGGGCTCGGCGGCGGGCTCTTCGAGCCGGTGATCGGATTCGACGCGGGCGCGAGGCCCTTCCAACTCGAGATCGCCTACCTCAATGGCAACGGCCGCCCCGACCTGGTGGCGACCGCCGAGCAGAGCGATGAGGTGGCCGTGCTGCTGCACCAATGGCCGGCCGTGTGCTTCGCCGACTTCGATGATGACGGCCGCTTGACGCTCTTCGACTTCCTGTCGTTCCAGAACGCGTTTGCTGGGGGTGATGCCTCGGCCGATTTCGACGGTGATGGCGTCCTGACGCTCTTCGACTTCCTGGCGTTCCAGAACGCCTTCGACGCCGGCTGCGACTAGGGGTGCGTCTCCTCCGAGGTCGTGCGGGAACATCCACAACCGCCGGTAGATCGCGACCATCGTGGCGTTCGATCGCGACTCCGTTCGCCCCGATCGCCAGCGGCCCCGCCGCCCCCCGCCGCCCCGCGGCCTCGCCGTCTCGGAAGCCAGCGCCTACGTCCGGCGCTGGCGGCGTCGGCCGAGCAGCAAGCCAGCGCCCACAAGGGCAATCGTGCCGACGCCGGGCGCTGGCACAACGACCAGCGAGAAGTCGTCCAGGTGGCTCCACGCGTCCGGCCCGCGGGTGCCCTGCACGGTTAGGAACGACGCGTCCTCGGGCGCAAGGAAGTCGAATTGGACGCGCTGCCAGCCGTCGTCGGAGATGATGTCGGTCGTCTGGATCAGCGTGCCGAACGCGTCGGGCACATCGCTGATGCCGATGTCAAGGCCCGCGAGTTCGGGGCTGAACGTTTCGGTCACCGAAACCGCCTGGAACGAGAGCGTGTACAGCGTGCCGGCTTGGATGGGGGCCAGCAGATCGAACGAGAACGCGTCGATGCCCGCGCCGTCGCCGCCGTGCGTCAGGCCGACCTTCCAGAGGCCATCGGCCGGCAGCGGGCTGAACCCCGCCCGGCCGTCCATGATGTCCAACTCGCCGATCCCGCCGCCGGTCCCGGGCCGATCGCTGAACGCGGTGACGTTGGCCATGAACGAGTCGAACTCGGGATTGTTGAGGTTGAAGCGGGTCTGGTCGGTCGTCGTGTCCTCGAAGCTGGGGTTCACGATGAGGTTCTGGCCCATGGCCGGTGCGGCCAGCATCGCCAGGAGTCCCACACCGCTCGCCACGTCCAGGGCCCACCGCTGGTGTCCCCGCCGGCCCAATCGTGCGCTCGCGTGATCGCTCATCCCACATACCTCCCAGATCTGTTGTACCTTGGTCGTGTCTCTCGACCCTGTCTTGTCTCGCCAATGAGATGCCGCCGCGACATCCTCTCCAAGACGCCGCCGCATAGTCAGTGTAACAAAGGTCCGCCCTAGAACCGCCGGCAATTCACACCCGCGAGCGATTCGTGGCTCGCGTGGCGTTGGGCGTTTGGGCGCTGTGCGGAGAGATCGCGCTGGCGCCGGGATCCGCCGCGCGTCTCGGCACGAGCTCGCGGCAGCGTCGCGACACGAGAAAGCGAGGGGCCCGGCTTCCACCGATCCCCCCGCTCACACGGAACGTCCCGGTCGCTCACGCCGCGTCGCGCTGGCCCGAGCCCTGGGTGAGCACCATCGACTCGTTGCCGGCGTCGCAGCGAATCATGGCCCATGCACAGGCCCGGTGGGGTTCGACTCGGGTTCGTCGCCGAACGTGGCGGTGACAGGGCGGTGGCGGACGTCTAGCGCCCTTGGTACCACGCGAGGCCACCGTCGAAACGACCCGTCGCAATCAACCGATCATTTTCCATGTAGAACGCTCGTGCCCCGTAAAACCAATCGGGCGCCATCGCTCGCTCGGCAGTTGTCATGTGCATGTTGGCGCGGTCGAGGAACTTGGTGAGATCAGCACGATAATGGCTGAAGAAGTGTGCCGTTGCGGGCACCAGCACGTCGTCGTCGATCATGCCCTTTCGTCGGAGCAACTGAATCTTTGCCAGAAAGAAGAGTATCCTGCTCAGTGCATGCGCTTCGGCAAAGTTCCTTCCCCACGGCGGCACTGCTTCCAGTCCGCGGCTGGTCATGAAGGACTTCGCTTCCGAGTCCAGCAATTCGGGATCATACTTTGCGTCGATGAAGAACTTGATGCAGTACTCCCGCGCGGTCTGCATCGAATCTCCGTGGAGCTCTTCGAGTATTTGTAGGGTCAACGTCCGCCGTTGCCATCTGTTCGCCACCCGTGCAGCGGCAAACGCGATGACTATCGGAACGACGATGCCGACGAGTACGGCCATCCATACGAGTTCTGAATTGGACGTAAAAAAGTTCACCTTCGTGTTCTCCCGATGATCGTCGATTTCGCAAGCAAATATTCGAACAGAATCGGACTATACTGATTCTTCGTGCCCCTCACCTTCCGCCCCCGACACCGCCTCACCCACGTGCGCGAGTTCCAGGCCGTGTACGGGGCCCGCTGCCGCAAGAGCGCGGGGCCGCTGACGGTGTTCGCGCGGCCGACGGATCGCGACGAGCCCAGGCTGGGGCTGAGCGTCGGCAAGAGGGTCGGCAAGGCCCACGTCCGCGTCGCGGCCAAGCGGGCCGTCCGCGAGGCCTTCCGGCACACGCAGCACGACCTGCCGGCGTGGGCGGTCGGCGACGCCGGCGGCGGGCGGACCGGCCGCTACGACCTGGTCGTCCAGGTCCGTGCGCACGAGCCGCTGCCAGCGACCGAGTACCAGCGCCTGCTGCTCGAGCTGGCGCACGCCTGCCACGAGGTGTGGGCGAAGCGACTGGCCAAGTCCCCTGCCGACCCATTGCCCATTGCCCAATCCCCATTGCCCGCCAAGCGTCCAAGGTCTTCCGGGGGCAATGGGCAACGGGCATTGGGCAATGGGTGGGAACGCGCGAAGGGCGACGCGCCGTGAGCGGGCCGTGCGTGCCCGAGCACGACGGCCCGCGGCCGTGGCTCGAAACGCCGCTGCGTCGCGCCGCCATCGCGCCCTTCACCGGCCCGATCCGGCTGTATCGCCTGACGCTCAGCCCGATCCTCGGGCGGCAGTGCCGCTTCCGACCTACGTGCAGCTGCTACGCGCTGGAGGCCTACCACACGCACGGCCCGGTGCGGGGCACGCGGCTGATGCTCTGGCGGCTGCTGCGGTGCCAGCCGTTCTGCAGGGGCGGGTACGACCCGGTGCCGCCGTCGGAGGCCGCCGACGGCTCCAATCTCGGCAAGGCATCGGCTTCTAGTCAGGGCTAACATATTCCTTGTCGTAATCGGCGGGCTCGACCGACCCGAGGCAGCCCCGGATTGCATACCGCCCATCTTCTCCGGGAGGCCGGCCTTGCCCAGGTTGCCAGCGGCCGAGCGCCGAGCCCAACTCCTCGAGACGGCCGCCGAGCTCTTCGCCGAGCACGGGTACGCGCGGGCCACGACGAGCCAGCTGGCCAAGGCCGCAGGCGTCACCGAGCCGATCATCTATCGCCACTTCGGCTCCAAGCGCGACCTGTTCATCGCCCTGGTCCGCCGCACCAGCGAGGAGACCATCGAGTTCTGGGAGCAGCGGCTCGCCGAGGCGGCCTCGCCCGCCGATCGGCTGTCGATGCTCGTGGACGGTAACCCGATGGTGCACCCGCGCTTCCACAACGCCTACCGCGTCATCCTGCAAGCCATCACCGAGGTGGGCGACGACGGCATCGCCGAGGCCCTGCGTGAGCACATGGACACGGTCCACGCGTTCCTGGCCCGGGAGATCGAGAGCGGCCAGCGGGCCCACAAGGTCACGGGCCGGTACAGCCCCGAGTTGATCGCCTGGCTGCTGATCGACGTCGGCCTTGGCTTCGGCGTGCTGACCGCCTGGGGCGTCAAGGGCCACGGCACCGACGCCGACGGCGGGCACGTCTCCGACGCCATCAAGCGCATGCTGCTGGGTAAGCCGCGCAAGGACTCGGGCGCGTAGGCCGCCGCGACCGGCAACCCTCTACGCTGTGGGCGTGCCGGACGTCAAAGACGCCAATCCCAACGCGAGATCGGTCGCGAACGCCGTGCTGGCCGGGCGGAAGCTCACGCCCGCGATGCGCCAGTTCCACGAGTTCAAGGACCGCTATCCGGGCTGCGTGCTGCTCTTTCGCATGGGCGACTTCTACGAGCTCTTCTACGAGGATGCCGTCGAGGTGTCTAAGGCCATCGGCCTGACGCTCACCGAGCGCAGCCCGGGCCAGCCGATGGCCGGCGTGCCGCACCATCAGTTAGACAACTACCTCTGCAAGCTCATCGACCACGGCTTCCGTGTCGCGATCGCCGATCAGGTTCAGGATCCCAAGGAAGCCAAGGGTGTTGTGGAACGCGCCGTGACGCGCGTGCTCACGCCCGGGACGCTGGTCGACGACGATCTGCTCGAAGCGCGACCGTCCGGAGGGACGCTCGCGGCAGCCTACCTCGACGGCGACGGCGTGTCGATCGCCGCGCTCGATGTCTCGACCGGCGCGTTCACGCTCGACTCGGCGCCACTGGCAAACCTGTCCGATTGCCTCTCGCGCTTCGCCGTCGCCGAGCTCTTGCTGCCCGACGACTGCCCCGCCGGCGTGCGCAGCCGCATCGACATCGACGCGGGGCGCACGAACACGGCGATCACCGAGCGCCCCGCGTGGCACTATCGCTCGAGCGAGTCACGTGAAGCCGTGCTCGCGCACTACGCCGTCGCCTCGGTCGAGGGCTTTGGGCTGAAGAGCGACGATCCCGCGCTCATCGCCGCGGGTGCCGTTCTGCGTTACGCCGCCGAGACGCAGACGCCCGCGGGATCACCGGGCAAGGACCGGCTCGTCCCAACGCTCGAGTACATCCGCCCGCCGAAGCGGGCGGCAACGGACGACCGGCTCATCCTCGACGCGACAAGCCTGCGTGCGCTCGAGATCGAACGCACGATCCGCCGCAACGGCGTTGATGGCTCGCTCGTGGGCGAGGTTCTCGACGGTGGCGGGTGCGCGACCGCGCTCGGCCGCCGGCAGATCGCTGCGTGGCTGCGCGAGCCCTCGGCCAAGCTCGCCGAGATCGAGGCTCGCCATGCCGCCGTCGCCGCGTTGGCCGAGGACACTAGACAAGCCGGCGACCTCAAAGAGGCGCTCGAGCCGATCCAGGACATCGCCCGCATCGCCGCCCGCCTGGCGCTCGGTCGCGCCAGCCCACGCGACCTGGTCGGGCTCGGCCAATCGCTCGCCGCGCTGCCCACGGCGTGCGCCTCGTGCGCGAACACGCCCTCGCTCGCGGGCTTCGCGAACGCGCTCCAAGGCACGATCGAGGCGCTCGCGCCGCTGGCCGAGAGCATCACCGCCGCTTGCGTCGAGCGACCGCCCGCTCGGCTCACCGACGGTGGGCTCATCCGCGACGGCGTCGATACCGAACTCGATGAGGCGCGAGCGCTGCAGCACGACGCGGGCCAGTGGCTCGCCGACTTCCAGCAGCGGCTCGCGAACGAACTGGATATCCCCGCGATCCGCGTTGGGTACAACAAGGTCTTCGGATACTACATCGAGCTCTCCGCCGCCCAGGCCAAGGAGCACGGCGACACGCTCGTCTCGGCTGGCTTGAGTAGGAAGCAGACCCTCAAGAACGCCGAGCGGTACGTCAACGACGAACTGCGTCATTTCGAGCACCGGGTGCAGACCGCCGAGGCGCGGGCCCTCGATCGAGAGCGTGTGCTCTTCGATCAGCTGTGCTTAAAGGCCCGCGACCACATCGAGCCGATCGGCCGGGCCGCCGAAGCCATCGCCACGCTCGACGCCTTGTCCTGCTTTGGCTCCCTTGCCCGTAAGCGCGGCTGGATCCGCCCCGAGATGCTCGAGGCGCCGATCCTTGAGCTCACGAGCGCACGCCACCCGGTGCTTGAGCGGACGCTCGCCGACCGGCTCGTGCCCAACGACGCCATCCTCAACGACGACGCTCGCCTGGCGATCATCACCGGCCCGAACATGGCCGGCAAGAGCACCTACATCCGCACGGCCGCGCTGCTCGTCGTCCTCGCGCACGCCGGCTCGTTCGTGCCCGCGCAGCACGCGCGCATCGGCCTCGCAGACCGGGTGTTCACGCGCGTGGGCGCCGACGACGCGCTGCACGATGGGCAGAGCACGTTCATGGTCGAGATGGCCGAGACCGCCGCGATCCTCAATAACGCGACCGCGAGGTCGATGGTCGTACTCGACGAGATCGGGCGCGGCACCAGCACGCTCGACGGCCTGAGCCTCGCCCGCGCCATCACCGAGAGCCTCGCCGGCGGTACCAACAGCCCGGGCCCGCGCACGCTCTTCGCCACGCACTACCACGAGCTCACGACGCTCGAAGAAGACCGCCCGGGCCTCGTCCGCAACCTCGCCGTCCGCGTGCGTGAGGTCGGCGACGAGGTCGTGTTCCTGCACCACGTCGAGCCCGGGCGTGCCGACCGCAGCTACGGCGTGCAGGTCGCGCGGCTCGCGGGGATCCCGCCCAAGGTTGTCGAGCGGGCCGCAGAGGTCCTCGCCTCGCTCTCGGTGCTGGAAGACAACGCCACCCCGTCCGCACCAAAGCAACGCGAGCCCCAGCTCCCGCTCTTCGCACGCTCAGAACCGCATCCAGCTGTCGATCGCCTCGCGGACGTGAAGCTTGAGTCGCTCACACCGCTGGATGCATTCGACTTGTTGCGCGAACTGCATGGGTTGGTCGGTGACGACAAGACCACATGACCACCAAGGCCGTCATCTTCGATGTCGACGGCGTGCTCGTGCGCACCGATGCGATGCACGAGCGGGCGTGGCGGGCGCTCGCCGAACGCGAAGGCCTTCCCTTCCCCGATGGCCTGCCCGACAAGTTGCGAGGCGTGAGCCGCGAGCGGTCGCTCGAATTGCTGCTGGGCTCCGCGAACGACCGCTACACCAATGAGCAACGCGTCGAGCTTATGCACTACAAGAACGAGCTCTTCCTCGCCGAGGTGCGCGCAATGACGCCCGCCGACGTGCTGCCTGGCGTTCGCGAACTCATCGCCGAACTTAAGAATGCCGGCATCAAGCTCGCCGCCGCCTCGGCCAGCCGAAACGCCCGGCGCGGGCTCGACCGCACCGATCTCGCGAGCAGCCTCGACGCCATCATCGACGGAAACGACGCGCCGCTGGCCAAGCCCAACCCCCAGTGCTTCCTGCTCACCGCCCAAGCCCTCGGCGTTGCGCCCACAAACTGTATGGTCGTCGAAGACGCCCCCGCCGGCGTCGATGCGGCGATCAACGCGGGGATGGTCGTTGTGGGCGTGGGCCCATGCGAGTCCGATCCGCGCGTTGCCGTCGGCGCGCCATCGCTGGTGGAGATCTCCGCTCAGGCGCTGGGCTGGCCGAGCAGGCTCTGAAGCCGCTCCGTCCCGGTCGTGCCGACCCGGATGCTGATGCCATCGCGCTCGAGCAGTCCTTGGTCGAGCAGACGTTCGAGCAAGTGCTCTATCGCTTGCTCGCTTGCCTTTGCGACCCCGAGACGCTTGGCAACATCGGCCGCTCCCGAGTCTTCCCGATTGATGCACTCAAGCATGCACCACTCCTCCGCATCGGCGCGCGTCATGGCATTGTCCCGGTCGTCATTGTGGTCAGGCATCATCGGGGCTCTCCTGAATGGGCGTGTAGGTCCGCGATCACGCGCGAGAGCAGGCTCATCAGCGGCCACTCACCCCGGCATTTGGCATCACTCTTTCGCTTTTGCGCGTCCTTGAGATAGGCATCGATGTCGCCGACGATGAACAGCCCCCTTTTGGCTCGCGTCAGCGCGACGTTCCACCGTTTAGGGTTGTCGAAGAACGGCGTGGGCTTGTTTCGCACGAGGCTCAGCAGCACGTAGTCCGCCTCGCGGCCCTGGCAGCTGTCCAAGGTGCATGATTCGACCGTGATGGGCGCACTGCCCAACTCCAGGTTCTCAATCGCGCGAGCGATCATCCGCTCCTGCTCGCGATAGGCCGTCAGTACCATGATCTTGGCTCCTTCGTCCGGCTTCTGCAGGCTCGAGACCTGTTCCAAAAGCCGAGAGATGGCCTCGACCTCGGCCTCGTTCGATTCGTGCGGCGTTCCGTCCGGCCGATCGACCTGGATCAACCGCACGCCGGCGAACACGTCTTCGTCCGTTCGACCGTCGAGCAACGCCTCACCGCCGTAGAACAGCCTGCGCGGCAGCCTCGAGAGGCTTGAGTGCATCCGATACTGTTTCTTCAGAACGCCGGTGAACGGCCGAACACGCCGGCACAGTTCTTGTGGCGTGCGTGACGCGAGTTCCACCATCGGCGTTGCATCGAAGTGCGCCACGTCGGGCAGGCCCAGTAGCAGGTCGTAGACCGAAACCGAGTTGGCCAACAGACGATCGGCGATGTCTTGGACGATGTGTGGGCGGGTCATGTCCAGCCCGAGCTTGTCTATCGCGTTCTGTGTGGGCAGGCACTTGGCCAGCCCCTTGCGGAATCGCACGAGCGAGAGCTTCTGCCGGGCGATGGCTTCCCACGGCTGGGCGTGGTACGTGTTGAAGCTGGTCTCGAAGATACGGGCGCCAGCCCGGCTAACCCCATCAACAAGCCGATCGTCGCTGATGGCAACCTTGCTCTCGAGCCCAATCTCGATCAGCACTCCGGCATCGTCGGTGAAGCGCTCGAGCGCCGAGTCTACTTCATCGGGCTTGCACACGAGCACACCAGACGAGATGCGATGCGGCGCATCGCGGAGAGTGCCAATACACGGCATGCCGTCCATCGCCGACTCGTTCGCGTGCCCGAGAATCGCATCGGCTACCGCGTCGGGCGATCTCGATACCACGACCAATCGGGTCTGCTGACGCTGGTGTGGCTTCTTGCGCTCGAGCACGGCTCCGACCGAACACACGAGCTCGAGCTCCGGCGGCATCACGTCTCGGAGCGTCCATGCGCATTCCTCGGCATCGCAGAATGGCGGGAGCTGTTGCGGATCGCCAACCAGCACCCAGCGCCTGGCCTTCACAGCAACACCCAGGAACTCCGGCACGGTCAGCTTCGAGACCTCGTCGATGATGAGCGTGTCGAAGGTGCCGGGCGCGGCATTGGCGACGCTGTCGTGCGAGAGGATGCCGATGGGTGTCCCGCAGATCACCGCCTGCTGCTCGGCGAGGGCCTTCGTGAGCGCACCGGTGGTCGTGTCGTCGTCGGGTACCCGGTCGAACAGTTCGCTCGCACCGTGGACGTTCGCACGGAGGATCGCTTCGACACGCCGCTCGATCGCGTGCTCGCGTGTTTGGGATGTCCGGCTCGACCAGTACATCTGGGCCCTTGGGCTCAGGCGGTTGGGCCGCGTCGCAAAGCGCACCGGCAGCGTCGCGGGATGCACGTCATCGGCCCTGTCTTCGAGCTCGGTCAGCTTTTCCACGACGTTGTCGATGGCAACGTGCGTGGGAGAGACCACCAGCACGCGTTCGCCGCGATCGACCAGCCGCCGAATGATCGAGCCGATGACGGTCGTCTTGCCGGCTCCGGGTGGGCCATGCACCACCGCGAAGTGGTCGGTGCCGATGGCGGCGGCAACGCACGATCGCTGGTGCTCATCCAAGAGCTCACCCTCTGCCGGTGTGATGTCGCTGGGAGCACGCTCGGCGGCCTCTGGCATTTCGGCTTCCAATCCGATGAGGGCCCGCAATGGCGCGAGTGGCCCATCAACGCCCGAGCGTTCGATGGCGTCCAGCGCATCGAGCTGGCGTTCGAGCTGGACGAGGTTGGGCACGACGGCGATGGCAGCGATGCTGGCAGGGTTCCTCGGCCCCTGGGCAAGCTCCAGACCAACGACACGCTCGACCGAGCCGTGCCACTGCTTCTCAAAGCGCAGGAGCTGGACGGCCTCCGGCCTGGCGTCCAGTTCGACGAACGCCCTGGGGTGCTCGCGCAGCATCTTCGCGTGCTCGGCGGTCAGCAGCACGACCTGTCCCTCGTCCCGCACGACCGCCTGCAGCTCCTCGATGATCTCCTTCTCCCGCCCTCGATCCGTGCCGCCGTAGTCGAACTTCACGCTGACGTGCACGCTCCCGTCCTCGTCGCCGTCAGAGTCCTCCGTCTTCCAGATCGCCGCGTTCTCGTCCATGGCGCCCCGCGGCGCATGCCGGGCGGCTTCGTCGCACAGCGCGTCGAAGATCGCAGAACCCGGGGTGGCCGGCCGTTCGCGTTCCCCATCGCCCCGGCTCGGCTCGGGCCGCGGCACGATTGCCACCACCGGGCGGCTGAGGAGCCTCTCGATCCGGGCCTCGAGGCTGCGGCGGATGTGGTGGCTCAGCGGATCTGGCAGGTCGGGAAAGGCGATCATCAAGAGGCTCCTGGGGGTCCACAGCGTTTGAGGTCCAAGGTTGCGTTCCAAAGGACCGTGCGTGGAATCTCCACGAGCCGCGCAGCGCGAGGCCAGAATTTCTGGCGGCCTGTCCGCGAGTAGTGGTGCCCTCTTTCAGTTGGTGAAGGTGAAAGTGATGATGGGGCCGCGTGTACGCGACCAGTGCGTGACGAACGGGGCCACTTCGCCCGAAGGGCCCTCGGCTCGGTTGCTTACGGCCGAGAGTCCATCGCCGGCCAGCCCGGGCTAATCTCGCAGACGCCCTGCCCCCCGGCTCGCACGTCGATTTCTACTCTGGGCGCGTCCGGATCGCCGGGGATCACCTCGGCGCGCAGTTGTTCCCACATCCGGTAGCCCAGCCGTTCTGGTACTGGCGTGTCCTTTGCCAGCTGCCACGGGGGCTCGAAGTCCACATACGCGATTGCGCGGTGCATCGAGCGGCGTCCGCGCGGCGCGAGCGGGATGGTAAAGTCGCCGGGTACGTGACCGTCGGCTTGGAACAGCACCGTCGTGAAAGTCTTCCAGCGCCGACCCTCTACGTCGGCGAACCCGATGCCGGAGCGGAGAAGGTGCTGCAGTGAGTTGTTGCACACGAGGTAGCCGGTATCGTCCAAGTTGATCAGCGTGAACCACACGCTGAGCGCTTCCGTGGCGCCCCACTGGTCATCCGCGAGATCGAGTTCGTCGAGCATCACCGCCTCGTCCTGGCTGATCGTGACGAGTTCATCCCCGATTCGACGCATGTACGTGTCGGACACGATGCGCTCGATCACGATCTGGATGTTGGTGTCTTTCAGCGGGGCCACTGGAACCCACGCCTCGGCGACCACCTTCTCAGGCTCGATGGGCTGCTCGGGGCCGGCCTCTGAGCTCTGCGCGCCGGCCGTACCCATGGCTCGTTCCGCAACGCCGAGCCCACTCGCGAGGCCGGCAGCGATCAGTATGCAGAGCAAGATCACGCTTCGCATCGGTTGCTCCCCAAGACTGCCCTGTGCTCGAGCACGGCTCACATCGGCCCGTCGAATCGGATCTCGCACGTGCCTCGGCCACGCACGCGGAGTGTCATTTGCTCACCAAGCACACCGTCCTCGATGGGGCGAGCCAGCAAATCGCAGCGTTGAACGATGTCGTAAGACAGAGTCTCGACGGTGAGGATCGCATCCGCCTCAGCGAAGGGTGGCGCAAGTGGATCTGGTTCGTCTTCGCGCTGCAATCGTGAAAGGCCCAAGGTCATCACCATCTCGCGCTGGCCTCCAGGCGTAAGCGGGACCGTGTAGGTCTCTTCTTCGCTCCCAAAGCTGATGAAGGCCGTGGAGAAGATGCCATACGCATTGTCGAGATCGTCAGTGAAGTCCACCCTGGCTCGAAGCATGACCCACAGCGTGTGCTCGGAAATCAGATAGCCCACGTCGGTGTTGTTCACGATCGTGAACCAGACGCGCGGACCGACCGGCGAGCCATCGAGTGGATGGTCCGACCTCGGCACGCCCTTGAGCATTGCCGCTTCTTCTCTCGTGGCGGTGAACCACTCGCCGCGACTGTACTCGAACGAGTATGTCCGTGGCACGATGCGGTGGATGATCAGCTCGATATCAGCCTTCTCGATTCCAACTTTGGAATCCTGGACCGGCGTGACTACGGCTTCGGGCGTAGAACCGACGTCATGATCGCCGCTATGGGATGCTGCGGCCGCAAGCCACAAGCCAAGAGCTACAGCCGCGACACCGATCTTCCAACAGTCTGAGCGCATGGGAGCCTCCAACCGGACGGCCTAGTGGTGGTCCGACAACGGCATTGTCGCGGAAATCGTGTCCTGATGCAAGGCAATCGCACGACTTGTGCGATGAGAACTCAAGTGCCCCCGTGCCTCTAGCTAAAACCGCTACTTCCGCCCTTTCGCCTTGCCCATCATCTTCGCCCGGATCGCCGCGGCCCGCTCCTCAGCGGTCTTCGGCCGGCGCGGCGCTTCCTCTGCCGGCGGTTCTTCCGCGGGCGTCTCGGCTGCCTCGGGCTCGTCGGGCTGGTGCGGGTCGGCCTCGCCGGTCTCTTCCTTGAGCAGCCGCTCGCGCGCAACCTCGTAGCACGTGGCAAGCAGGCCAACGAGCGGGAAGCCGGCGTCCTCGAAGGGGCTCGGGCCCAAGCGCCTCAGCATCGGCGTGGGCACCGGCGGCGGTTCTAAGGAGAGGTCGAGAGATTCCAGATCGGTCGTGCCCTCCCAGAAACGCTCGAGCGTCGCCTCGTCGTCGGGCAAGGCCGCGTCGCTCGCGCCCTCAACACGCGGCTGGTAGATGGGCTTCGGGTTCGCACCGCCCGCGCTGAGCAATCGCCGATGGCTCATGCGCTCGGCTAGCTCGCCGTCAGGCAACCCGCGCAGGTGGAGCGCGACGCTTGGGTCGCCACCGATGCGTTCGCTCAGCAGCATGATCACGCAGCACACGTGCTTCGACCAGCCGCCGCCCTCGGCGATGCCCTTGGGCGTGTCCGGGCACGTGCTGCTCAGTCGCACCGCGTCGGGCGAAGCCGGCAGAAGGTTCAGTCCGAGCGGGCTGAACACCTCTTCGACGTCCGGCGGCAATCGGCCGGCGAGCACTTCCGCCGCGATGCGCGGCTGCTCGTTGAGCTGGTCGGCCACCTCGTCCCACTGCTCGGGCGTGAACGCGTCGACGTGGATCTGGATCTCGTATGAACGCGTCCGCCGGCCCTGCACGGTCGCGCGAACGAGCCCGGGCTCCACCGCAAGCGTGCGCGTCTGGCCCAGCCGCGCGTACTCGAGGCCTTCTTCGATCGCGTTGGGCCCGGCGCTGAGCTCGAGCAATCGCATCAGACGCCGCTCGGGCACGCTGGCGAGTTCCTCACCCTCCTTGCGCTTCAGGCGGATGCCGCCCGAGACCCGCCGCGGCTTGGTCGGCAGCGGCCTGGGGTGGGGGCGCAGCGGCGCGTTTGGCTTGGCCAGGCTCTCACGCATCTCGCGCATGGCCGCTTCCGTGGCATCGGGCCTAGCCGCTTCGGGTTGCGGCGCCTCGGGCTGGTCGGCCTGCCCCTCGGCCTTTCCATCGCTCTTGGGTTCCTCAGCCATCACGCCGCCTCGTCATCGCCAACGGCGTCGCCACGCAGCGTCAGCAGGTCACGCAGCTGGCCGGTGTCCAGTTCGGTCAGCCAACGCTCGCCCGCGCCCACGATCTGCTCGGCGAGCTCGGTCTTTTGCTCGATCATCGCGTCGATGCGTTCCTCCAGCGTGCCGCGCACGACGAACTTGTGCACCTGCACGCGCCGCGTCTGGCCGATTCGATACGCGCGGTCGGTCGCCTGGTTCTCGACGGCCGGGTTCCACCAGCGATCGAAGTGGAACACGTGCGTCGCCGCGGTGAGGTTGAGACCAACACCGCCGGCCTTCAGGCTCAAGATCAGCAGGGGGGCCGTCCCGTCGGCGGACTGGAATCTGTTGATGAGCTCTTGGCGCTGCTTCTGCGTCGTGCCGCCGTGCAGGAACAGCACCGGCTTGCCCAGTTCCTGTTGCAGCAGCGGCACGAGCAAGCGCCCCATCTGCCGGAACTGCGTGAAGAGCAGTGCCTGCTCGCTCGAAGCCAAGACCTCGTGCAGCATCTCAATCAAGCGGACGCACTTGCCGCTGCGCGTCGCGTCGGGCGCGCCGGGCTGGCCGAAGTCGTGGTCCTTCAAGAGCTGTGCCGGATGGTTGCAGATCTGCTTGAGTCGGATGAGCGTGCTGAGCACCATGCCGCGGCGGTGCATGCCCTCCACGCGATCGATGTCGCGGAGCATGGTGTTCACGGTCGCCTCGTACAGCGCCGCCTGCTCGCTGGTGAGGTGGCAGTACTCGCGGCTCTCGACCTTCTCGGGCAGATCGCCCGCCACGCCCTCGTCGGTCTTCAGGCGACGCAAGATAAACGGCCTGACCAAGCGGCGGAGCTGCTCGCGCCGGCCCTTGTCGCTATACCGCTCGATGGGCAGGCTGAACCGCCGCCGGAAATTGCCGATGGTGCCGAGATAACCCGGGTTGCAGAAGTCGATGATCGACCACAGCTCGCTCAGGCGGTTTTCCACCGGCGTGCCCGTGAGCGCGAGGCGGTGGTCGGCCTGCAACTGCCGAACGCTCTGGGCCTGCTTGGCCGCGGGGTTCTTGATGTTCTGCGCTTCATCCAGGATGATCCGTCGCCACGGCATCCGGCTGAGCAACTCCTGGTCGCGATGCGCGAGCGCGTACGTGGTCAGGATGACGTCGCTCTCGCTCGCCTTGGCGATGAACGCGTCTTCCTGCAAACGCTCGGCACCATGGTGCACGAGCACCCGCAGCGACGGGCAGAACTTCCGCGCCTCGTGCTCCCAGTTGCCCAGCACACTCATGGGCACAACCGCCAGCGTCGGCGGCACGGGCGCCGCGGCGTACGGGCCCTGCTTGTGCACGTACCGCTCGTGCGCGAGCAGTGCCAGCACCTGGATGGTCTTACCCAAGCCCATGTCGTCGGCGAGGCACGCACCGAACCCAAACCGCTCCAAGAACGACATCCATGACACGCCGCGCAGCTGGTACGGCCGAAGCTCGCCGGTAAACGTCGGCGGCGGCTCGATCTCCGGAAGCGTCTGGCTCTCCTCGCTCGAGCCGAACACCGCGCCCAGCCAGCCGCTGGTCTCGATACCGACGATGGGCAGCGCCGCACCGTCTTCATCCATCGAGCCGTGCGCCATGCGGATCGCTTCGAGCACGGTCATCTCGCCGCCGGGGTGCTCGCGGATGAACTTCGCTGCCGCCTTCACATCCTCGGCGCGGACCTCGGCCCACTGCCCGCCCACGCGCACGAGCGGCGTCGAGCCGTCCTTGGCCAGCTTCTCGAACTCGGCCAGTGTCAACTTCAAGCCGCCGAGAGAGATCTCCCATGAGTACCGCACCAGCGTCTGCAGCCCGAGCTGCGATCGGTGCGCGTGCGGCGATCCGGTGCCGCCCTCACCTTCGGGCACCATGCTCGCGCCCCAGCCCTCAGCATCACCCGCACCCGGGCCGGTGAGTGTCTCGAGCGGATCGCTGTCGAGCCGGAGCGTCGCGCCAACGCGAATGCTGGGCGAATCCCACCACGGCGGCGCAACGACGGTGATGCCCTGCTCGCCGAGCACGGGTGCTGTATCGCGCAGGAACTGGTACGCCTGCTTCGTGGTCAGCTCGAGCTTGGTCGGCTCGCTCTCGCGCAGTGCCCCCTCGAGCTTGTCGAACAACCGCGACGCACGCCCGAGCTCGCTCAGCAGCAACTGCTGTGGCTCGTCGAGCTGGCGCCCCTCGATCGTCAGGCCCGTTCCAGTGAGGCTCCATACCTCGTCGGCGTCGACCTCGACATCCTCGGTGCCCACGGCCCGAAGGTGGAAGGTCAGCGCCCAACGCACATCCCCCGGCGGCGGCTGCAAATCGGGCAATTCCTCGACGTTCACCGGCTCGTGCAGCTTGAGGCACAAACGCCAGAGCGCGCTCGCGCCACGCTCTTCCAGCCGGGCCAGCCAGCGCCGCACACCACGGGCCGCATCGGTTCGCTCGGCCGGCTTGATTCCCGACTCATTCGGACCATCGAGCAGGCCCGTCAGCCATGCGACGTGCGTGTCGTGCGTCTTGTTCTCAACGGCCTCGGCCAGCTTCTCGCGCGTGAACGTGCGACGCACCTGCGCATCGAGCGTGAGGGCCATGAAATCGCTGAGCACGAGCCAGGGATCGTGCTCGAGGTCGTCCACGCCCGCGCTCGCCGCCAGCGGCATCGCCCGCAGAAGCTGGCTTGTCGCATTCGCCGTGTGCTCGTCGGCAAGCCACGGCTGCCAGCAACCGAGCAGTCTCCCGTCGGGGTGCTGCCGAAGGCTGGGCACGAAGCGCTGCTGGATGACGAGTTGCCGCACCATCGACAGCGCCAGCATGAAGTGACGCGCCGACGAGCCCAACTGCACGAGCACCGGCGCATGATCGCCCGAGGCCGGCAACTCGAAACGGCCCTCGGCGAGGCCGTCGTCGTGCGCGCGATTCGCGAGGTCGCCGATCGCATCCAGCACCATCGCTGTCGCGTCGGGATCGAAACCAAGGCCCGATGCCTCCACGACCTCGAGCGAATGCTCAGCTTCACTCTCGTCCGATCCGCCCCGCTCGACACGATCGACGACACCAGCCGCCCGCGCCATCGCGGGGCTTGGCGACATCGCACCTTGCGGGACACGAAGCTTGATGGTGCCGTCCGTCGAAGCCTCTCGCACGGGCTGGCCAAGCGCTATCGCCAAGCGTTCGAGCAGGGCGTCATCGGCCAGCCATCTCCCGTCGCCGGAACCTACAGCCAACGGCGCGGCTTCGGCCCAGAGCCACAGGCGACCGGCGCACCATGCGGCATGTAGGCACGCGGGCTGCCGGCGGACCGCCGTGGTCACCATGACCGATCCCCGCTCGAACGAGTGAACGACCAAATGGAAGTAGGGGCGCAGGGACTCGAACCCTGGACCTGCGGATTAAAAGTCCGATGCTCTACCAACTGAGCTACACCCCCGAAAGGCGGGCCTGCGTGCCGATCGCGATGCAGCCGCGACCAAGAGGTCATTGTTGGGACCATCTTCGCCCGAGGCCACATTCTTCAGGTTTCCCCATCTGGACACGAACGTCGACACGCTTCACGGCGGATGTTCGGATGGCCGGTTTCTACAGTGGCAGCCATGCGCAAGCGGCTGACCCTCGGGCCCATCCTCATCGCCGTGCTCCTCGCCGGCCTCTGGCTCGATCAAGTGATCGAGGGAATGCCGTGGCCCTTCGACCTCCCGATGCTCGGGTTCGACGGTTCGGCGCCAGCCGCGGTCATTGTGCTGCCCGTGATGCTGCTCATCGGTGGCCTGGGCGGGCGCGAACTCGCCATCATGCTCAAGGCCAAGGGGGTGCACGCCTCGAGACTCACCCTCGCTTTCGCCGCCGTCACGGGCCTGCTCGCGTCCACGCCGCTCTTCGCCAACCTCTCGAGCAAGTCCGACCTCCCAGGCGACGGTTCGGCGGGCCTCGCGTCGGTTGCCGCCGCCATGGTGCTCGTTGGCATCGTGCACCACGCCCGAACGCGAAACAGCCAGGGCGCGATGCTCAGCATCGGCGCCGTGCTGTTCGCGTTCGTGTACCTCGGGCTCACGTTCGGTTTTCTTTTGCGCATTCGATTCGAGCACAGCGTGTGGGTGCTCGTCTGGGTGCTCGCGACCGTGAAGTCGTGCGACATCTTCGCCTATTTCACCGGAAAGGCCATTGGCAAGCGCAAGCTCATCCTCTGGCTCAGCCCAGGCAAGACATGGGAAGGGCTCGTCGGCGGCCTCATCGGTTCGGCTGTTGTCGGTGGTCTCGGGCTCGCGCTGCTTACCCAGTTCTCCAGCTTCAATCCCGGAGGCACGGCGGGCATGGCCGCGATCGCGGGCGCCGTCGTGGGCGCAGCGATGGGCCTCGTCGGCCAACTGGGCGACCTTATGGCATCAATGATGAAACGCGACGCCGGCCTGAAGGACTCCTCGAGCCTTCTCCCGGGCTTCGGCGGCGTGCTCGACCTCGTGGATTCGCCCATACTCGTCGCGCCGCTCGCGTATTGGACCTTGGCGGTCTGGGCCTGACGGGTCCTCGGCTCGAACACGCGATCCTTGCGAAGTGATTGCCAGAAACTCCCGTCGCGTCGCCGCGCGGCACGCTACACTGCTTCTTAGAGATGCAACAGGGAGTTCAGCCTTCATGACGATGACCGAAACCGATCGGTTGCTCAAGGTTTTCCAGGTCGACAACAGCATCGACGGGCTGCAAGGAAGGCTCCGCGCCGCCGAGCGATTCCTGGCCGAGCAGGAACGACAGCTCGGCGAACTGGACAAGCAGAAGTCCGCGAACGAAACCGAGCTGAAGCAGGCGAAGGCCGCCGCGGCCAACGCCGAAGGCGAGGCCAAGCGGCTCGAAGGCCACATCACCGAACTCCGTGAGAAGATGAACTCGGCCGCCTCCAACAAGGAGTACCAGGCCTACCTCACCGAGATCGCCACCTTCAAGGAACAACAAGAGCAGCAAGAGGCCGTCGCTCTTGATCTCCTGGGCCGCATCGAGACCCTGAGCAGCTCAAACCAAGAAATCGTCCAGGCCCACGAAGAGCGCGAGGGCATGCGTCGAGTCGCGCAGCAACAACGCGACGAGCGCAAGACCGAGATCGCCGACCGCCTCGAAGAGCTCAAGCAGGAGCGCGAGACCATCGTCGCCGAGGTGCCCGAGCACACGCTGGCGCATTACGTCCGCGTCCGCGGCCAACTCGGCGACGAGGCGATGGCACCTGTCGAGGTCGTCGACGTGAAACGCCACGAGTTCGTCTGCGGCATCAGCATGCTCGCCGTCCCGGTCGAGACCGTCAGCGCCCTGCTGAGCCATGGACGCGTCACCGTCGACCCGCAGTCGGGTGCCATCCTCTACCTCAGCGACGAGGCGCGCAAGGCCATGGAGCCGGTCAGCAAGCGGTAGACCCCTTCTGCAGACACCGGCATTAGCGACGCATTGAAAAACCCCGGCTTCCGGCCGGGGTTCGCTGTAATCTGTGTTGTGCTTTGAGCCGCTAGCTCGCTGCCTTCGCAGCACGATACTGCTGCAGCCAGCGGGGCCGCGGAGCGTCGTCCTCGACCGGGTCGATATGCACACGCCGGCCCTGGAAGACCACCTTGCCGGTGCTCACGCTGAAGAGCGTGTCGTCCTTGCCGCGACGCACGCCGAAGCCCGGCTGGAACTTCGTGCCGCACTGACGCACCAGGATGTTGCCCGGCTGGGCGAACTCGCCGCCGTACAGCTTGATGCCCCGGTACTGGGGGTTGGAATCGCGGCCGTTCTTCGACGAGCCCTGACCCTTTTTATGCGCCATCGCGAGAACTCCTAGGCAAGACTACCGCCCATTTTTGGCGGGCTGAGATGATAGCGGCACCCTAACGCATGATCCAGCGGGTCTCGGACCGCTCCAGGGACCGGCCGTCCAAGCCGTCGATGTTCCCCGGGGCGGCATGGGTCGCCATCATCGTCTTGCGGAGCACCACGTCCCGGGGGGTGCCCGTCTCGCGATCGATGACCTCCAGGCGCGTGGTTTCACCGCTGAAGCCGGCCATGTACACGCGAGCCTCGTCGGCGGTGAGGTCTCGCACCGGCCAGACGACCAATCCGTCGCGGGCGTTCGCCTCGCCTCGCCGCAGCACGCCGATCATGCTCACTTGGTCGTTGAGCAGCGGGTTGTCCAGGCGCTCGAGGATGCTCCTCGTCACCGTTGCGGGCACGCCCTGGCCGGCCACGACATTGACGCCGGTCTCGGTCGCCAGCTCGAAGCTGGGGGCGAAGAGGATGTCCTCCTCGGTGTTATTCGTGACCGTGTAGGTCATGAAGTAGTACAGCATCGGGCCCTGGTCGGGGTTCTCGACCGAGATCACACGCAGCGGGCCGACGTCCAGATCCAACTGCCAGCGGATCGGGATCGGGTTCGGCTCGGGCGGCCGGGCCGCACTCGCGGCGAGAGTGCCAAAGATGCCAAGCCCGACGACGCCCAGGAGGACGGCGAGGAATCGGTGGGGGAGCGAAAGAGGGGCCATGGAGGTCTCCCGGGGCCAATCGTGCGGGACGCGTTCGTGGTGGTGCTGGGCAGAAGCCGGTCCGATGTCCGACCCTACGCCCAGACAGTCTATATTCGTTTCCCCGCCGGCGACGGCCCGATGGGGTTGGATTTCGCCCGAGCCGAGCCCAGACCGGGTCCTCGGGCAGCAAAGGCGACCAGTCGGATACGAGCATGGACGCGACCGGTTTCCATCCCAGACCCCTGCCACCGGGCGCCAGGCTCGCCGCCGCCGAGCGTCTCGTCGAGGCCTCGGGCCAGGCCGCCCGCGACACCGCCCGCAGGATCGTCGATTCCGGGTCGTCGGGCGGCATCGGCTTCGAGCACGCCTACGCCACCATCGAGCCGGGCACCAATCGGGTCCGCGAGGTCGCGCTGGCCGTGCCATCGCCCGGCCGCAGCGCCCTGGTGTTCCTGAGCCGGCCGCAATCCGGCCGCGAGCGGCCCGACGAGCGTGCCGAGTGCGTCCGGGCGGTCTGCCAATACCTCGCGCAGCTCCCCGGCCAACCGATCGACATCGCCCAGTCGTTGCCTGCGGCCGCCGAGCGTTGGGCCATCGACGCCCTGCTCGCGGCAAACTGGCAGACCGTGGGCTCCTTGGCCTACATGCGGCGGCCCCTCCGCGCCGAGGAGGCCGCGAGATCAGGGCTGGCGTGGGCCAAGCCGGGGTCGGGCGAACCCCTGCCCGATGGCCTCGAGATCGAGCCCATCCGGGTTCCGGGTGCCGAGGAGCCCGCGCCGCCCGAACTCATCGAGGCCCTCGAAGCGTCGTACATCGACACGCTGGACTGCCCGGACCTCTGCGGCATGCGGGAAACCGCGGACATCATCGCCTCTCACGCCGCCATCGGCCGCCAAGAGCTCGCCCTCTGGTCGCTTTTGCGTCATGAGGGCCGGCCCGCTGGCGCGTTGCTCTTGTCGTGCCTGCCCGAGCAGCGATGCTACGAACTCGTGTACCTCGGCCTTGGGCCATCGCTTCGGGGCAACGGCTACGGCGAATTACTCATGCGTCGCGCGATCGAGACGCTCGCCACCCGCGTCCGGCAGAGCAAGGCGCGCTCGGGGTGGTCCATCACGTGCGCTGTCGACAAGGCTAACCGACCGGCTGTCCGCTTGTACGAACGGCTCGGTTTCGCGCCATTCGATTCTCGTGTTGCGTGCGTGTGGAGCGTGCGCCCAGATTAAACCCACAAATGTCACATGTTGTAGATCGTTGCGTTGAAGCGTGTTGCGCGCTGCAAACCCGCTCACGTCCACGACTTTTCCACACGACATGTTGATGCCTTGAGACGCGTCGGTGTATAAAGAAATCTTGAAGACGTAACCCGCGCAACACTCCGCATTTGCTTACGAACCCCCTCGTAATCCCGAGAAATCCTGTAGCGACAGGTTGATTGCATGGGTACCTTTTTGTGGCGTCGATGGACTGGCGCCGCGTCAGGGATCGAGCGGCCAACGCAGCCAGACTCTTGGGTCCGGGGGTACAGCCAGCGTCGAGTTGTGTGACGGCTTGGTGGGTATTCCTGGACAATACACGAGCGTCGAGGCTGGTTGCGAAGCAGCGCGAGGATCGCGCGGCCCAACGTGACCTGACGCGAGCTGAACGGACTCATGGTGTGTGCAACGGGTTCACCCAATAGGGTGCTTCCCAGGGTGTTCGTTTGGCTTCAGGACGGCCAGAAGGGCGCAACATGGCAGCGACCGGCAGAGTTGTTCTCGCTCGTGAGTCTTCCCAGTCTCGGAAGGGTCCCCCGAAAGTTCGAAGCCACGCCGCCTCGATGCGGAAGGCCCAAGCGGCCGCCACAATCGAGGAAACGGCAGATGCGGTCTCGGCCGTTGGCGTGATGCCCGCCGAAGGCCCTGAGTCGATCGCTCCGACCCAGGAGGCTCCCTCAACCTGGGTGCCCGGACGCCAGCCCGGCCGAGATGCCGACGGCGAGCGCCCGCGCACTCGCTATCGCCACCCAGGTCGCACGGCTGAGAACGACGCGGCTCCAGTGCCAACGGGCGCTGCCGAGCATGACGCACAGAGCCCGGCCGACCTGCTCAACGCGCTCGCGGCCAAGATCGGGCCCCTCGCGTTCGAGCGCTACTTCCAGGGCCAGGCTAAGCTCGAGCGCATTGGCAATGGCCTGCGCGTTGTCGTGGCTTCGCGGTTCCTCGTGTCGATCCTCGAGAGCCGCTTCCGTCCGGTCCTGCTCGATCTCGCCGGCGGCGGCGAGGTCGAGTTCATCGACAAGCCCACGGCGTTCCCCAAAGCCAAGGCCAAGCCCATCAAGGCGACCAAGGCCGAGCGCCCAGTCCCGCAGGAGCAGGCCCCAAGGCCGCATCACGCCCTGCAGGACCGCACGGTCCGCCTCGACGACTTCGTCGTTGGTGAGAGCAACCGGCTGGCCCACATGGCCGCGACGACGCTGAGCGATCCCAACTCGCCACCCACCTCGGGCAATCTGCTCGTGCTCCACGGCGGTTGCGGCCTGGGCAAGACCCACCTGCTCCGCGGCATGGCGCACAACCACAACCGCTTACGCGGCTCGGCCGGCAAGGCCAAGTACGTCACTGCCGAGCAATTTACCAACGGCTTCCTCGCCGCCCTGCGCACCGGCAGCACCGATCGCTTCCGCGAGCAGTACCGCGGCGTCGAGCTGCTGTGCCTCGACGACGTCCACTTCCTGGCCACCAAGGAGGCCACCAAGGCCGAACTGCTGCACACGCTCGATCAGATCCTCCAAGGCGGCTGCCGCCTGGCGCTCGCCAGCGACGAGCACCCCAAGCAGGTCGAGGGACTGGGCAAGCAACTGGTCAGCCGCCTGCTCTCAGGTCTCACCATCGAACTCGGGCTGCCCGAACGTGACCTCCGCGAGGCCATGGTCCGCAAGCTGGCCGCCCGCCGGGGCCTGATGATGGACGATGCCGTCGTGACCTCGATCGCCCAGGCTGGCGCCGAGATCAGCGAGGACGGCGAGCCCAGCGGCTCCTTCCGCGACATCGAGGGCGCCATGGCCCGCGTCGACGCGTTCCACAACCTGCTCGGCCGCGTCGGCGATCGTCCGGCGGGCCACGAGGTCACCATGGCAACCGTGCAGCAGGCGCTCGGCCGTCGTGCGGCGATGGCCAAGCCGGCCGGCCCGGTTCGCGTCTCCGCAGTGATCGAAGGCGTCTGCCGATACCTCGGTGTCGGTCAGGCTGAGTTCACCGGCCGCGGCCGCCACCGCCGCGTCGTGCTCGCCCGGGCGCTCGTCGCCCTCATCTCGCGGCAGCTCACCACCGCGAGCTATCCCGAGATCGCCACGGCCATGGGCCGCCCCAACCACTCGTCGATCATCACCGCCGTGCGGCGTATCGAGCGGCAGATCGCCGAGGAAGAGAAGGTCGCGGTGGGCTGCGACGCCGATGGCATGACGGTCGCCGAACTCGCGTCGAGCCTCTCTCGTCGGTTGCGTCAGGCCGGGCGATAGACTCGCCTCCGAAGGACCGTTCCCAGCGATTCTCCGTGACGGAGCCAATCGCCGGGGAGCCATCGCAGGGGAGCGACAGTGCCACGCAGCGACCACCGAAGCCGGCCCGGCCAGGGTTCTGACCCGAACCAGGAGATCAGCCTGAGCGGTCCGGACATCACCGACCAGGAGATCGACGCGGTCGTCGAGGTCATGCGGTCCGGTCGCCTCAGCATGGGGCCAACCCAAGAAGTATTCGAGGGCCTGGTGGCCGAGGCCGCCGGCTGCGACCACGGCGTCGCGGTCAACAGCGGCACCAGCGGCCTGCACCTCGCGCTGCTCGCGCTGGGCATCGGGCCGGGCGACGAGGTCATCACCACGCCCTTCAGCTTCGTCGCAAGCGCGAACGCGATCCTTTATGTCGGGGCGACGCCCAAGTTCGTCGACATCTGCCCACGCAGCCTCAACATGGACCCCGACCGGGTCGAGGCGGCCATCGGCCCGCGCACTAAGGCCATCCTCGCGGTTGAGGCGCTCGGCAACCCCACGCACATGGATCGCTACGCCGCCATCGCCGCCAAGCACGAGATCCACCTCATCGAGGACTGCTGCGAGGCGCTGGGCACCGAGTACAAGGGCCGCAAGTGCGGCAGCTTCGGCCGCGTTGGCGTCTTCGGCTTCTACCCTAACAAGCAGATCACCACGGGCGAAGGCGGCATGATCGTCACCGACGACGCCCGCCTGGCCGACCTCTGCCGCAGCCTGCGCAACCAGGGCCGGCCCATGCCCAGCGAGCTCAGCGACTCGGCCTCACTGGGCATGTGGCTCTCGCACGAACGCCTCGGGTACAACTACCGCCTCAGCGACATCGCGTGCGCGATCGGCGTTGCCCAGATGCGCCGATTCGAAGACATCATGGAGGCCCGCCGCAGCGTCGCCGTCGAGTATCTCGATCGCCTCATGGGCATGCCCGGCATCATCCTGCCCACCATCGAGAGCGGCACGAGCATGAGCTGGTTCGTCTTCACCGTCCGCCTCGAACGCGGCTACACCGCCGAAGAGCGCGACCGGGTCATCCAGGGCCTTCGAAACCACGACATCGGGGCGGCCGCCTACTTCCCGTGCATCCACCTGATGCCCGAGTACATCCGCCGCTTCGGGTACGAGCCAGGCACCTTCCCCATCGCCGAGAGCGTGTCGGACCGCACCATCGCGCTGCCATTCCACAACCGGATCACGCCGCGAGACATCGATCTGGTCGCCCAGACCCTGAGCCTGATGCTCACGCGGGAGAATCTCGCGCGGGGCTAGAGACTGGCCCGGGGGTGCCAATCCGGCCTATCATCTCGACCCGCTCGGGCCGGCAGCCCGTGCGAGCCACGTGGATCGAGACCGAGGACCGCACGATGCCCTACGAATGCCACTTTACCGGACGCAAGACCCGCTTTGGCAAGTCCAAGGCCTACGGCGGCGCCAAGATCTCCAAGGGCGGCTTCGGCCTGAAGACCACCGGCATCACCCGCCGAACCTTCCGCCCCAACCTCCAGAAGGTCCACGCCGTCATCGATGGCAAGCCCACGCGCGTGCTGGCCAGCACCAAGGCCATCAAGAGCGGCTTGGTCGTCAAGCCCCTCAAGCGCAAGTACGGCTACACCCGCCAGCAGAAGGAACAAGCCGGCGAGTGAGCCGGTTCCGCTCGACGGCCTCCCGTAGCGCGTGAGCGGTCTTCCCGATTCCCAGCACTCCTCTCGCGTCGCGTGCTCATAGCATGAGCTTGGCGGCTTGTTGCGTTCCCATTGGACGCAATGCCCAACGCCCGATACGAGGTGAGCCTGGTGAAGTGCGACCTGTGCGATGCCGAAGCAACCGTCCATGAGACGCAGATCGTCAACGGGCAGGTGCGCGTTCGCCGCCTGTGCGAGCGGCACGCGGCCGAGCTCGGCCTCACCGGGGTGGGTTCCGAGCCCGTCTCGGGCGCCGGTTCCACCGTCGTGCTCAGCATGAACAAGCCGGGCACGACGCTCCGGTGTGGATCGTGCGGCCTGTCGTACGCCGCTTTCCGGCAGAACGGCCTGCTCGGCTGCTCCAACTGCTACGAGGTCTTCGAGGACAAGCTCACGCCGCTGATCGAGCGGGCCCACCAGGGCGGCACCCACCACATCGGAAAGACCCCCGTGCGCATGCTCGCCGCGGCGCAGGGCGGTGATGTGCAGGCCGTCGAACGTGTACTCGGCAGCGCCCGCGAGCGCGCCGAGCGCATCGCGCTGCTGCGCAAGCAGCTCGAGGACGCCCTCGCCAACGAGCAGTACGAGCGGGCCGCCACGCTGCGCGACGAGCTCCGCCGTTCCGAGGCCGAAGAAGCCGGCCCCGAGGGTGAGCCGGCATGAACACCGGCGGCCTGGGTCCATCCGGCGGTGGCAACGCGCCCGGCGACGTCCGCAACGGCGGTGTCGATCCCGATTCGGGCCGCGCGTCAGATGTCGTTGTCTCGAGCCGCGTCCGGCTCGCGCGCAACCTCGCCGGCTTCCGCTTCCCCAACCGCGCGCCCGCCAGCGAACGGACGGCCGTGGTCGTCAAGCTCAAGCCCATCGTGCTCGGTGCCCGGCTGAGCGCCCAGACCGAATGGGTCGACCTGACCTCGACCACGCCCATGCACCGGATGTCGCTGGTCGAAGAACGCCTGATCAGCCGCCACCATGCCATGGGCAAGGCCGGCGAGCCCATGCACGGGCGTGCCGTCGCGATCGGCCTGCCCGACCGCCGCCTCTCGATCATGATCAACGAGGAGGACCACCTCCGCCTCCAGGCCATCCGCCCGGGGTTCGACCTTTCCGGCGTCGTCGAAGAGATCGAGCACGCCGACGACGCCATCGAGCAGAAGGCCGACTACGCGTTCAGCCCCAGGTTCGGGTACCTATCGGCATGCCCGACCAACGTGGGCACCGGCGTGCGTCTGAGCGTCATGCTCCATCTCCCCGCGCTCAAGATCACGCGTGAGCTCGAGAAGGTGAAGCGGGCCGCTGACGACCTTGGGCTTACCGTCCGCGGCTCCTACGGCGAGGGCACCGAGGCCACGGGCGACTTCTATCAGATCAGCAACCAGACCACCATCGGCAAGAGCGAGGCCGTCCTGCTCCGCGAGATGGAGTCCGAGATCATCCCCTCGGTCATCGCGTACGAACGCACCGCTCGGGAGCGCCTGATCAAGGGCGGCCGCCGCGGCATGGAAGACCAGGCCTGGCGGGCCGTGGGCCTGCTCCTGCACGCGCGGCTCCTGAGCACCGAGGAAGCCACGAAAATGCTCAGCCGCATCCGCCTGGGCATTGCGCTCGGGCTGATTCCAGGACTCCGACTTCCGCTGATCCAGCAGCTACTTATCGCGTCTCAGCCGGCGCACATCCAGATGGCGATCGGTCAGGAGCTCACGCAGGAGCAGCGACGCGAAGCACGCGCCGCCCTGCTCCGCAGCAAGCTCGGCGAGGCGTTCGCGACCAAACGCCCGCCATCGAGGCTCATCCGTCCCGGCTCGGCGGAAGCCAAGCCCGAGCCGCCCGTCGGCCCGAGCAATCGGCCGGTCAAAAGGCCACCCGAGCCCGGTCAACCAGGGCCAGGCAACGGCGACAACCGCTAGCACGGGGGCGCGATGTCACGCGGGGGTGTGGCCAACCTGATCCGGATCGGCGCGACGCATATCGAGCGCACGATGCTCAGCGATCGCGATGGGCCGGTGCAAGAACTCTTGAACACCGGCTTCGTCGCCGACGATCCGTCTGCGTACTGCCCGAGGTGCGGTCTGGGCATGGGCCCCAACGAGTTCGTCGACGGCACGTGCTCCGCCTGCCGGCGCGCGAAGCTTCCCTGGGGCGGCGTCGTCCGACTGGGTCCGTACGAGCCGCATCTGCGAGAACCGATCCACCAGTTCAAGTTCGATCGCTGGCACGCGGTGGGGGAGCATCTGGGCAGGGCCCTGGGCGCAACCGTTGCCGAACGGCTGCAACTCGTGGCCGAGCAAGCGGGCGAGCCAGTCTCTGCGATCACCAGCCGGACGGTCGTGGTGCCCGTGCCCATGAGCTTCTGGCGTCGGGCCAGCCGGGGCATCGACCACGCCGGCTGCCTGGGGCGCTCGGTCGCGCAGGGAGCAGGCCTGCGGCTTGGGCATTGGCTCCTCCGCCGGCACCGCCCCGCGCAGACCGGCCTTTCCGAGGCGGCTCGAAAGAAGAACCTCCGCGGAGCCATGAGGCCCCGCATCGCCCCAGACCAGATGGGCGATCCCCGGGTGATCGTGCTCGTCGACGATGTCATGACGACCGGGTCCACGATCCACGAAGCATGCCGGGTTCTGCACGAGATGGCTAGGGCCCGGCCCGGCGACGCGCAGGAGCCGCCGGCCATCCTTGTCGCGACCGTTGCGGTTTCGGGGTCCAAGCCGCGTAGGAGCGCCCCAACGCCCCTCGTGCGGTCGCTCCCGGCTGCGGACGCCGCGATGGTCCAAAAAAAGTGAAGGATCTGGCCTTCGCTAGCTTGACGAACGCTTGTGCCCGTGTATTATCTCCACCGCTTCTGGCAGCCGCCAAAAGCGGGTCGAGCAACGAAACGCGGACGCGAATCGACGCTCACGCTCTTTGAAATCAAAGCGGTCGAGATGCCCTCGAGAGTGTGAGGCCTTACCACTGCGGATCATCACCCGCAAACCCCGACCCGGGGTCGGTAAGGCCGGTCAAACCGGTGGTCGGGATTTTCACAGGTCCTGGCCGTTGGCGCACTCTCGTGATGAATTTGAGTACGCCAACGAAATCCCGTCGCCTTGCCGGCGGCGGGCTGCGAGCGTCCACGCAAGTGGGTGTTCGTGGGTATGACCGGCCGCGGCTATTTCGACAGGGATAGATGCGGTTCGACGGATCGTTCTGAAATTGCCGGCAACCGGGCGAAAGCTCGGGTGTCGCTTCAATTGAAGAGTTTGATCCTGGCTCAGATTGAACGCTGGCGGCATGGCTAAAGCATGCAAGTCTGGGAGAACCTTCGGGGGACACCGGCGAAAGGGCGAGTAATGCGATCGAACGTACCCCAATGTGGGGGATAGCGTCGGGAAACTGGCGGTAATACCCCATGTGCTCTACGGAGGAAGTTGGGAGCGGCGATCGTCCTATCAGGTTGTTGGTGAGGTAACGGCTCACCAAGCCGAAGACGGGTAGCGGGTGTGAGAGCATGACCCGCCGCATCGGGACTGAGACACTGCCCGGACTCCTACGGGAGGCTGCAGCGACGAATCTTCCGCAATGCGCGAAAGCGTGACGGAGCAATGCCGCGTGTGGGATGAAGGCGCTCTGCGTCGTAAACCACTGTCAGGCCCTAGAACCAACGATCAGGGCCAGAGGAAGGGCCGGCTAAACTCGTGCCAGCAGCCGCGGTAAGACGAGTGGCCCAAGCGTTAATCGGAATCACTGGGCTTGAAGCGTGCGCAGGCGGACCTTTAGGCATCCCGTGAAATGCCCCAGCTCAACTGGGGAATTGCGGGGTGAACCATTGGTCTTGAGGCAGGTAGGGGGGTGCAGAACTGTCGGTGGAGCGGTGAAATGCGTAGATATCGACAGGAATGCCGAAGGCGAAGGCGGCACCCTGGGCCTGTCCTGACGCTCATGCACGAAAGCGTGGGGAGCAAACAGGATTAGATACCCTGGTAGTCCACGCCGTAAACGATGCACACTAGATCGGAGTAGGTCTGACCCTTTTCCGGTCGAAGCGAAAGCGTTAAGTGTGCCGCCTGGGGAGTACGGTCGCAAGGCTAAAACTCAAAGGAATTGACGGGGGCTCACACAAGCGGTGGAGCATGTTGCTTAATTCGAGGCAACGCGAAGAACCTTACCTGGGTTTGACATGTACGGATTAACTCTGTGAAAGCAGAGCCACGCCCGCAAGGGTGGAACGTACACAGGTGCTGCATGGCTGTCGTCAGCTCGTGCTGTGAAGTGTCGGGTTAAGTCCCTTAACGAGCGCAACCCCTATCGCTAGTTACTAACGCGTTATGGCGAGGACTCTAGCGAGACTGCCGGTGTCAAACCGGAGGAAGGTGGGGATGACGTCAAGTCCTCATGGCCCTTACGCCCAGGGATGCAAACGTGCTACAATGGCGCGTACAGAGCGATGCTAACTCGCGAGAGTACGCAAATCGCAAAAAGCGCGCCCCAGTTCGGATTGCAGGCTGCAACTCGCCTGCATGAAGCCGGAATCGCTAGTAATCGGAGATCAGCTACGCTCCGGTGAATACGTTCCTGAGCCTTGTACACACCGCCCGTCAAGTCATGGAAGCCGGGAGCGCCCGAAGTCGCCACGATTCAGTGGTGCCTACGGCGAGTTCGGTAACTGGGACTAAGTCGTAACAAGGTAGCCGTAGGAGAACCTGCGGCTGGATCACCTCCTTTCTAAGGGATTTCCTTAGACTCGCGGGACACGCCATTTGACCAGCGTGGACCACGGAGTGCGAACTCCAGCGAGAAGATCAAAAACACGTCAGTACACTCTCGTTCGCACCGCGCCAACGCAAGTTGGCACAACGCGACGAGCCGATCGGCGACGATCGGCGAGGAAAATCTCGACCGCTACGATCTGAGACGGCCCGGAGTAATCCGGGCCGTTTTCTTTTTGCCCCAAGCCGTTTTTGACTCGGCCAACTGGGGGCCGTCGCTCGGTCTCCCTATCCTGATTCCAGGAAGGATCCACACCACTCCATGCCGCACACGGACGCCAACGACCAGCCAATCAAGCTCGACACCCAGTCGGCCACCCGTCGTGGAAACACCGACGACGCCCGGGCCCTTGGCGTCGAAATGTGCCGCATGCTGTCCGACGACAAGTGCGAACGCATCGAGCTGCTGGACGTCTCTGGGCTCAGCCCGGTCACCGACTACATCATCATCGCTTCGGGCACCAGCGACCGCCAGATGAACGCCGTGCTCGACCATGCGATGGAATTGGCCGAGGGAGCGGGCATGGCGGCCGTACGCCAGGCCCGCGACGAGAACAGCACGTGGCTGCTGGCCGATTTCGTCGACGTCGTGCTCCACCTCTTCGAGCCCAACACCCGCGCCCACTACGACGTCGAGAGCCTCTATCCCGACGCGCAGGAGATCGCCTGGCAACGGCCCGACCAGGTCGACCGCAACCGCGCTGGCCTCCGACCCGACGAGAACTTCCCGCAATGACCGCGCCGGTCCGCGTGGCCCTCGCCGAGCGCAGCTACGACGTCCACGTCGGCCGAGGTCTGCTCGTCAAACTCGGCGATGCTGTCACCCGCGTGCTCGATGCAAGACGCGTCCACATCTTCGAAGACGCCGGCTTACCGCAAAGCGCTCGTGACTCGGCGGCATCCTCCTTCGGTTCGCTCTCGGTCTCGCGCAGCGCGTACAGGCTCAATGAGAGCACTAAGAGCCTCGACACGCTTCAAGAGATGCTCGTCGAACTCGCCGAGGCCCGTCTCGAGCGCACAGACGCGGTCATCGCGCTCGGTGGCGGCATCCTTGGTGACGTCGCCGGCTTGGCCGCTGCGCTACACCGTCGCGGTGTCGCCGTGGTCCAGTGCCCGACAACGCTGCTCTCGATGGTCGACGCTTCGGTTGGTGGTAAGACCGGCGTCAATCTTCACGCCTCCATCGACGGCGAAAGCGTGCTGCTCAAGAACGCCGTCGGCCAGTTCTACCAGCCCGCCCTCGTCGTTGCGGATGTCGATGTGCTCGACTCATTGCCAATGCGCGAACGCCGCTGCGGTCTTGCCGAGTGCATCAAGCACGCCGTGATCGCCGCCGGTGATCCCGAGTCGAAGCTCTCGCTCGGCGAGGTTGGGTCGGCTATGGATGCCGTGCTCGCGGGCGAGTGGCCGACCGTGGCCGACTTCGTTCGCGAGAACGTGGCGCTCAAGGCCCGCGTCGTGGCCGCCGACGAACGCGAGAGCGCCGCTTCCGATGCACCCGGTCGCCGCGCGCTCAACTTAGGCCACACCTTTGCGCACGCCATCGAGTCCAATACCGACACTCGCGTGGATGTTGACAACTCGTCGGCCCACCCCGCGCACGGCGAGGCGGTCGGGCTTGGCCTGCTCGCGGCCGCCCGGCTGGCGGAAATCACGCTTGGCCAGGATGACGGCCTGCGGCGAGAAATCACCGCCGCGTTGGCCCGCGCTGGGCTCCCAACCAGACTCTCGGCCGCGCCACACGCAAAGAGCCTCATCGCCGCCATGCGACAAGACAAAAAGGCCCGCTCGGGCCGATTGCGTCTCGTTTTACCCACACGCGATGGCGTGAAAATGCTGGATGACCCCGGTGATGCTCCCCTGGCTGAGGCATGTGCATCGATCGCCTGAAGCCGTCGCGGTGAGATCGGTCTCGCAATGAAGCTAAACCCTGGTCCTAGCGGCGACTTGGGCACGCCTTAGTTGCAGGCCGGCATGCGAACATCCCGATAACGCCGACGGAAGGGTTGACAGAGGGAGGCTTGTCTGGCTGTGTAAGCGCCACGTCTTGGTCGAGTGTGTCTGCAGGGCGGTACCCAATGCGCACCATCGCCATCGTGAACCAGAAGGGTGGTTGTGGCAAGACCACGACCGCGATCAACCTCTCGGGCGCACTGGCGGCGCGCGGCAAGCGGGTGCTGCTCGTCGACATGGATCCGCAGTCTCACTGCGCCGCCGGCCTTGCCATCCCCGAAGCCCACATCGATCTCGACGTCGGCGACGCCATGCTCTCCAATGAGCCCGCGCGGCTCGATCGTACGAAGCTGCTCTGGCGCATCGGCCGAAACCTCGATCTGCTTCCCAGTCGGATGAAGCTGGCCGGTCTCGAAGCGAGCCGCGGTGGTCTGGCCTCGCTCGAGGACAAGGACCGCCGCTTGGCGCGCGTGCTCTCGACGATGGAGGGCTACGACTTCGCGGTCATCGATTGCTCGCCATCCATCGGCCTGCTCACGTACAACGCCTTGTGCGCCGCCGACGAGGTGCTCATCCCCGTCGAGATGAGCTACTTCGCCCAGCAGGGCGCGACCAAGCAGGTCGCCACGCTGCGCAGCGTCGGCCAGCGGCTCGGGCGCCCAGCAAAGCACTGGATCCTGCCGACCATACACGAGCCCGAAGCCGCGCTTCCGAAGGAACTGCTGGAACAGCTCCGCGGTCGCTTCGGCTCACAGGTCTGCCAGACGGTCATCCACAAGGACGACACCGTGAAGGAGGCCGCCACGTTCGGCCGGCCGGTCGGCGAGTATGCGCCGCAAGCGCAAGTGGCCCGGGACTACGCCGCGCTGGCGGCCTGGCTGCTCGGAGAGGCCCCGCCCCAAGAACCGCAAGACGCACGGTTCCAGACAATCGATACGACCCCAGCACATCGCGCCGATGTACCGGCCCCGCAACAGCCCGCAATGGGCGCAACTGCTCCGGACAGCGTGTCCGAAGGACAAGCCCAGTCCGTTGCCCAGGTCGCCGAGCGCGCGCGGCGCGCTATGGAGATCGAGGACAACGCCGCCACGCAGCACGGCGCAACGGCGCCGCCAGAACAAGCACCGCCATCCGCTCCACAGAACACGCCCGAGCCGGAGAGCGACGGTAACCTGGAGCTCGAACGGCTGTTGCTACCAAAGCGCGGTTCTGAGGCGTTCGGTGCGCACCCAGTTGACGGTGGCCTCTGGATCGTCCAGCCCATCGGCCTGGGTCACAGCGTGTCGGTCGCCGGGGCGTTCAACCACTGGTCGGGCCAGACACACCGCTTCGATCGCTACCCCAACCTCGGTGTGCACGCCATCCGACTGAAGCTGCCGCCCGGCCGCCACGCGTACCGGCTCGTGGTCGACGGGTTCTGGACGGCCGACCCCTTCAATCCGATCGCCGAGACCAATCCCTTCGGCGAGCCGAACAGCCTGGTCGACGTGCCTGCGACGGCCGTCATCGAACAGACGGGAACCAACCCCGCCTCCGAACTCACTGAGCGTCCAATCGGTAGATAGCACGAGAATCGGATCGCCCGGAGGATGCCGGGCCGGACACACGCGACGGAGCGCACACCATGTCCACCAAGCCCCCTTCCACACGTGCCAACGGTTCGAACGGCGTCATCGGTCGGCTGCGATCGCTGCACGCCGCACACCACCCCGGTGAGGCCCACGAGGCCGAGGACGTCTCCGACGAGTTGGCCGCGCTGTTCCTCGGTGACGCGACCGCTGAACCAAACGCAGAACCAAACGCACAACCAAGCGAAGAGTCGCCCCGAAGCAGCAGCGATCTCGAGCCGAAGCCAGTCCGAGCGCACGGTGGCCAAGGCGGGCGTACGCCCAGCATCGCGCTGGTCGTCCTCGGCAATCTTCCGGTTTTCGCCGGCGCATGGGCCAGCCAACTGGCCCGCGATCGCCAGAAACAGCTTGGCCGGCCGCTCGGCCTGCTCACCGTCAACGAGGAGTCCGCTCGGCTCGAGGTCTTCGGCGTCTCCGGGCGCCCGATTGTCGAAGCCCCACAATTGGGAGCGGCCCTCGAAGAGCTCGCGAACCTCGACGCCGACCTGCTCGTGCGCCTCCCCGAGGCCGAGGCAGGTTGGATCGGCGCCAATGAGCATGTCACGAACATCACGCTGCTCACTGGTGCCGACGATCCCGCCATCGTCGCGGCCTACCGGAGCCTGAAGGCGATCGTCCAAGACCTGCCTTCTGATGCCGATGTGCCGGGCGTGCGCGTCGCGATCGCCGGCAGCGAGCCCGCCGTCGCGGGCGAGGCCTCGAACAAGCTGGCCCAGGCGTCCTCGCGCTTCTTGGGCCTGCCCGTTGACGCCGAGGCGCCCGTCGCCCAGATCGATGCCGGTACGTCGGCTGAGTTGTTCCACGGTTTGCCACCCGCGTGGGCCGACCTGCCGGACCTGCTGTCTCGCTTCGCCAGCCAGCCCCGATCGACCCCGGAGGTCCAGAGCGCCCCCGTGTCGCACGCCACGATCGAACCGCGCTCGCAACAGCCCCAACCCATCGGCTTCGAGGCGCAGGGGGCACCGTCGCTGGCCATGCCATCGGAAGAGCCCGCCGAGCCGACCGCCAAGCAAGCGACACTCCCCGAAAGTGGGGATGCGATTCCGAGCGGGCTCACGCGCGTTGACGTGAAGTGCCCGTACGCCAATCGCGTTGGTATCGCGGTCGACGGTGACGGCGTGCTGCACGCCGTCGCGTGGGCCGATGACGCGAACGCGTGTTCCAGCGCGGTACGCGATCTGGTCGTCGCCTCAAGCTGGCTCCGCGACCACGCCGAGCTCATCGCCGTCCTGCTCGGCAAGCCGTTGTCCGATGATCCCGCCGAGCGGCACTTGGTACTGACTCAAGGCCGCGGCGCGCTCGGCCTCGCACAGGGCGAACTGAAGGTGCACGTGTCGGTGCCCGACTCGGCGACGCTCGTCGATCTCAACTGAGCCCCAGGGCGAAGATCCAAAAAAACAACGGCCACGATCCCAGATCGTGGCCGTTGTGATGGAGCGATTGGACTACGCGAAGGCCTACGCGGTCTTCTTGGACTCGACCCGCAGGTCGTCCAAGCTCAGCTTGCCCTCGAGATCGGTCTTGTCAATGACGTACTTGTCGCCATCGTGGTCACGCTCGGGCAGCTCGTAGAGCAAGTCGAGCATGATGTCTTCCATGACGCCGCGGAGTGCACGGGCGCCGGTGTCACGCTTGAGCGCTCGCTGCGCGATCTCCTTGAGTGCACCCTTAGTGAACTGCAGCTTGGCGCCCTCCAGATCGAAGAAGTGCTGGTACTGACGCACCAAGGCGTTCTTCGGTTGGGTGAGCACGGTCATCATGACCTCGAGCGTCAGCGGCATGAGTGGGCTGATGACCGGCAGGCGGCCGACCAGCTCGGGGATCATGCCGTACTCGATGACATCCTCGGTCGTCGCCTGGGCCAGCAATGCGCCGCTGCGCTCGCCGACCTGGGTGCCGTCCTCGGGTGTACCGAAACCGATGCGGCTGCGACCGACCCGACGGCGGATGATGTCTTCCAAACCCTGGAAGGAACCGCCGCAGATGAACAGGATGTTGCTCGTGTCGACCTGGATGTACTGCTGCTCGGGGTGCTTGCGACCGCCCTGCGGGGGCACGTTCGCAACGGTTCCCTCGAGCATCTTGAGCAGGCTCTGCTGGACGCCCTCGCCCGACACATCACGCGTGATCGATACGTTCTGGCTGGTCTTGCCGATCTTATCGATCTCGTCAATGTAAATGATGCCGCGCTGCGCCGCGTCGAGGTCGAAGTCGGCGGCCTGCAGCAGCTTGAGCAGCAGGTTCTCGACGTCCTCACCGACATAGCCGGCTTCGGTCAGCGTGGTGGCGTCGCCGATCGCGAAGGGCACCTTCAGCATGCGTGCAAGCGTGCGCGCAAGCAGCGTCTTGCCGCTGCCGGTCGGGCCGATCAGCAGGATGTTGCTCTTGTCAAGCTCGACCGACGTGTCGTTGCTCTCAAGGTGCAGTAGACGCTTGTAGTGCGTGTGCACCGCGACCGCTAACGTCTTTTTAGCCTGGTCTTGGCCGATGACGTACTGGTCGAGGAACTCCGAGATCGTGCGCGGCGACGGCACCTCGCCCAGCGCCGTGCCGACCGCCGACACCTTGCGCCGCTCCTGGCGGAAGATGTTCAGGCACAGCTCGGTGCACGCGTTGCAGATGTAAACCTGCCCCGGGCCCTCAACCATGGGGCCAACCTCGCGGCTGGACTTCCCACAGAACGAGCACGTCGTGACGCGACGTCCCTTGAAGCCGTCATCGCCCGCGGTGGGCTTAGTCTTCGGTGGTTCGCTTCCGCCGTCTCGGGTGTTCTTTGCCATGGTCTTCCCGCTGCGCCTCCGCGCGGACCCCTCGCCCGCCGTTCAGACTGTATCGACGCGATCGCGACGCGTCTGGAAGCAAAAACCCGGTTCTCCCCGTGTTTCCTGCGATGATCGGATTCCCGAGTCTGCCCCGACTCCGAACCGTTACCGGCTCAGTCCCGCTTGGTTTCTGCAGGGGCCTCTCCCCTGGGGCCGCTGTCCTGTCGCGTCTGATCGGCATCTGACCGGATCTTGGCCGCCATAGATTTTCGGACCTGGTCGAATTCCTCCTGGCTCATCTCGCCACGCTCGACCATGGCACGCATCTGCTCCATCGCCGAGAAGCCGTCGTGCCCCTGATCCCCGGACGCCCCCAGCCGCCGGCGGAGCATCAGAAGCCCGAGCGTGCCGATAACCACCACCACAATCAGGATGCCAACCCACAACAGGAACTGGCCCAGGTCCTGGCCCGAGCCGCGCCCGGCCTGCGCGAGCACGATGTAAGCCTTCATCCCCACCCGCTCACCCCCACGCGCTGGCTCCGCCAGAGGCGATGAACGAGCGGATGGGCTGCACGAGTCTCGGCATCACCGTGCTATCGATGATCCGCTCGCCGCAACGCCCTAGATCGGGGAACTCCAGCTTGGGCGTCGATACATCGTCCATCGGCCCGTGGCGACGCACGGTGAGGTACACGCTGATGGGTTCGCCCTCGCCAATGCGATCTGGGTTCGCCGACGGCCTGGTCTTGACCTCGAAGTACGCCTCGCTGCGCATCGGTACGCCGTCGCCTCGCAACGCCACGCCGAGGATCGGCTGCGCATCGATCGGGGCGGCCCCCATCTCATCAACGAGGCCCGCGAGCGGCGATCCACGCAGCAAAGACTCGAACACGATCCGATCGTGATCGCCTATCGCATCGATGTCGAAGCCGAAGAGCGTCTCGTAGTAATCGATGTCCAGCGGCGAGATGCCCAGGTAGTACGGTGCGAGTTCGAGCACCGCGCTATGCAACTGGTACGCCTCCTCGAACGACTCGGGGTTCACCGCGCCAGCGCGCACGCAGTTGCCGCGCACGGCCACCCAGTGCTGGGGGTTGACGCCCGCAGGCGACTCGAGGGCCAGCTCGCCGGGCATGTGGCGGAAGGTCTGGAGCCCCGGGAACTCCTTGCGCAAGCGATCGAAAAACTCGACGGTGACCTGCCGCGTCGCATCGAGCTCGCTGTGGAAGGCCAGCTTGAGATTGACGTACATGTCCGAGCAGAGGGCCTTGTAGCTGTCGATCGGCATCGGGGTCATTCCTTCGATCCGCCTTCGGCCGGCGTGCGCGGGCCCTATCGAGCGATGACGAAGCCCGCCTCGTGCTCACGCACGGGAAGGTCCTCGTGACCGGCGTGGGCGATGCGACCGTGCATCGCCTGCGCGATGGCGTCCAGCAGCGAGCGAACGTCCTCCGGCTCGCCCTGGGCCTCGAGCCACACCGTGCCGTCGGCCTCATTACGAACCAAGCCGGAGACCGGCCGCACCTGGGCCAAGGCACGCGCGGTGGCCCGGAAGCCCACGCCCTGCACCCTGCCGGAATAGCGCACCGCCGTTCGGACCGCCATCATCGATGAGCGTATCCATGCCGGTGGCGCGGAGCGCGTACCGTGCCTGTCGTCTCCTACGAAAGCAGCACCATGAGCGATCGCGGCGACATCGAAAGGGTCCTCGGAGCGACGGACATCGTCCGCGTCGTGCGCGAGCGTGTCGAATTGAAGCAGAAGGGCCGAGAGTGGATCGGGCTGTGCCCGTTCCACGACGATCGCAGCCCATCGATGTACGTGTCGCCCGCGAAGCAGATCTTCAAGTGCTTCGCGTGCGGCGCCGGCGGCGACGCCCTTACGTTCGTCCAGAAGTACGACGGCGTCGAATTCCCGCAGGCGCTCCAGCACCTCGCCGAGGTCGCCGGAGTCGAACTGACGATCCGGGGCCAGCGGCAGCCCCAGGGCCCCGGCCGCAGCGAGCGCGCGGCAGCGCTGGAGGCTAACGCCTTCGCACAGGACTACTTCCGCCGCTGCCTCGTGCACCCCAAGGCCGGGGCCGAGGCCCGCGCCATGATCGAGAAGCGCGGCATCTCGCAAGAGATGGTCGAGACGTTTGGCATCGGTGCCGCGCCCAACGGTTGGGATGGGCTCGTGCAATCGACGCTCAAGGCGGGGCACCCGGTCGATGCGTTCGCCGGCGCGCAACTCGTACGTGCACGTGACCAGGGTGGCGGCCACTACGACGTCTTCCGCCACCGCCTCATGTTCCCCATCCACGACCAGGGCGGCCGCGTCATCGCCTTCGGCGGGCGCCGACTGAGCGAGGACGATCCGGCCAAGTACCTCAACAGCCCGGAAAGCCCCGTGTTCAAGAAGTCGGGTGTGCTGTATGGCCTGTGGAAGGCGAGCACCGGCATCCGCAAGACGGGCTTCTGCATTGTCACCGAGGGCTACACCGACACCATCGCGTGCCACCAAGCCGGGTTCACGAACACGGTGGCCACCCTCGGTACCGCGTTCACGACCGAGCACGCGGCACTGCTACGCCGACTGTGCTCTCGCATCGTGCTGCTGTTCGACGGCGACGAGGCCGGGCTGACCGCGGCCGATCGCGCGGTGGGGGTGCTGTTCGCCGAGCCCTTGGATGTGCAGATCGCGATCCTCGACGGCAGCCACGGCGCGAAGGACCCCGACGACCTGCTCAAGCTCAAAGATGGCCGAGCGCGTTTCACCCAGATGCTCGAGGATGCGGAGGATCTGCTCGCGTACCGATTCCGCCGGCTCAAGGAACGGCTCGAGGGGCTGGGCCGATCGGCCCTCTTGCAGGGCGTCGAAGAAGAAGTCCGTTGGCTGGGCGAGCACGGGCTGCGGCAGATCGAACCCGCGCGACAGGACCAGGTCCTGGCGCAGCTCGGCAGCCTCAGCGGTCTCGACCAGCACCGGCTGCGAGAACTCGCGCTGAGCGCGCCCCGTCGCGCACGCTCGAGCGATCAACCCTCACCTGGCAGTGCCCCAGCGCGCAGGCCCGAGGAGCTCTCCGCGGGCGACAAGCTGGTGGGCGTCGTACTCCTCGAGCCCGCCGCATGGGCGCTACTGAGCGAGGACGATGTCACGATGCTGCGCGACGCGGTCGCGGGAAGCCCAACCGAGGCCGTCGCCGCCGCGCTCGATGATCTGGCCGCCGACGGCGAACCGCTGAGCATGCCAGCCTTACGCGGCCAGCTTGAAGAGGACGCCTTCCAGTGGGCCAGCACGCTGGTGGCCTGGGCCGAGCGCCAGGGCTGGACAAATGACCAGCCGCCTCCATCCGAAGCGGAATCGAAATCCGTCGCCGAGCCCGTTCGGCAGGCGTTCTCGGGCCTCGTCCGGCTGCTCGCTGGCCAGCACTCGAGCCAGGAGGTCGATCCTTTCGAGCGGATCAGGGCCCGCCGGGAGCAGCTGGCCCGCTTCCAGAACGACCCAGGGCGTATCGCCCGGCCGTCCTGAGCCGGATCGCAACCCGATTCAGGGAATACGGGTACCCCCGCGTGGGTGATCCCCCGCGCTGGGGTCACGAGTAGAGTTGACCGAGAGAGGATTGTGGGTCGACCGATGCGAGCCCGCGTGCGTCGTGGGAGCGTCAACCAAGGGCGAGGGATGTGGGCCGTCTGGGCCCGAGCGCGAGATGGTGGTATTTCCTCCTTCCGTATCTGAGATGCTGGAAGCGGCTTCGGGCCGCCGTTGGCTCAGTTTCGAGGAGCTCAACACTTCCATGCCCGACGACTGGGTCGAGCCCGGTCGGATCCACCTCTTCCTGGCGCGCGTCGACGCACTGGGCATCGAACTGATCGATGAGCCGACCAGCCGAGCGCGATCGCGGGGCTCAAATGGGTCGAACGGCGCGGCACCCGCACACCCCGAATCGCCCGCAGTCGCCACCGATATCAGTCCCGCCGACGAGGAACTCGCGAGCGCGATCCACGCCAGCGATCGTTCGGTGGACGACCCATTGCGGAGCTATCTCGCGCAGATGGGCTCCGTGCCGCTGCTTACGCGTGAGCAAGAAACGGCGCTCGCGAAGAAGATCGAGACCACACGGATCGTGTTCCGCCGCCGATGCGTGCAGAGCGACTACGTGGCGGCGCAGGCCGTCGACCTGCTGAGGCAGGTGCAGTCCCGCCGGCTTCCGTTCGATCGCACGTTGCGCGTTTCGACCGTCACGCCCGAGGCCAAGGAGCGACTCGCGCGACGGCTGCCGGCGTGCTTGCCCACCATTGAGGCCATGCTCGAGCGCAATCGGCAAGAGTGGGAGCGAGCCGAGGCTCTGCGTCGGGACAGCCGCGGCGATGACGGCCGCCTTACCGCGCAGGCCGTGCAAGAGCTCGCCTCCATCGAGCGTTCGCTGTGCGCCCGGCGTCGCCGCATAGCCGCTCTGATCGAAGAGCTCGAATTGCGGACGAGCCGGCTGGTGCCCATCCTTCGGAAGCTGCGAGCGATCTCCGGCAAGATGCGCGAGATCGAGGCGATGCTCGCCAAGGACGAGGGCGACCCCGCCGGCTCGCTCGATGAAGACGACCGCCTCGTGATGCGCGATGAGCTCGAGGGCTTACGCTCGCTGGTGCTCGAGACTCCCGATGCCCTCGCCCGGCGCGTGAGCGAGCTGAACTGCGTGTTCTGGGAGTACGAGCAGGCCAAGCGCGACCTTTCGGCGGCGAACCTGCGGTTGGTCGTTTCGATCGCCAAGAAGTATCGCAATCGCGGGCTGGGCTTCCTGGATGTCATCCAGGAGGGCAATACCGGCCTGATGCGCGCCGTCGACAAGTACGAGTACAAGCGCGGCTACAAGTTCAGCACCTATGCAACGTGGTGGATCCGCCAGGCCATCACGCGTGCGCTCGCCGATCATGCCCGGACCATCCGCTTGCCGGTGCACATGATCGACACCATGAACAAGATCCGCACGATCCAGCGCGATTACCTTCAAGAACACGGCCAGGAGCCGACCGACGAGCAGATCGCCGACGCCGCGGGCTGCACATCCAAGGAAGTGCGCCGCGTCATGTCGCTGACGCGCAGCCCGTCGTCGCTCGACAGGCCCGTGGGCGAGGACGAGGGCTCGATGACCGAGCTGATGGAAGACTCCAGGCACGGCGCGCCCTCCGACGGCATGGCGCAGGAGATGCTCCGCGAGAAGCTCGAGCAGGTGCTGCGGACCTTGTCCTACCGCGAGCGTGAGATCATCAAGCTGCGGTACGGCATCGGCGACGGCTACACCTACACCCTCGAAGAGGTCGGCCGGATCTTCAAGGTCACCCGCGAGCGCGTCCGCCAGGTCGAGAGCAAGGCGCTCCGCAAGCTGCAGCACCCGCTGCGGTCACGCCGGCTGGAGGGCTTCGTCGACCGCGCGTGAGACCGCGGCTTTGGCGATGATCGCCTCTTCGTAGATGCCCACGACCTCATCGATGTGCGCCGGATAGCTGGTAAGCGATGGCGTGATCTCGTGGATCCTGTGGGGGCTTGGGATCTCGACGTCGCCGCGCACGATGGTGGTGATGCATTCGGCCAGCTTGTTGGGATCGCCCGAAGGGAACAGCAGGCCGTTGCGCGTACCGTCGCGCTCCACGATCCATTCGGGCGGTCCGCCCAGGTTGGACGTGATGACCATCTTGCCCGCGTGCAGGTGCTCGAGCAGCACGAGCGGCGAGTTCTCCATCCAGATGTGCGGCAGGATCCCGATGTCATACTCGGGAACCGATGCGGCGCGCTGGATGAGGTCGTACGCGCCGGCGAATTGGACCTGTGGGAAGCCGCTGAGCATCTTGCGGAAGCCCCAGTCTCCGCCGGCCGCGCGGATGTGGAACTGGCAGCGGCGGCGGACGTCATCCGGCAGGCGAACGATGGTGTCGGCGAGCACACGCAAACCCTTGTTTGGCCGCACGGTGCCGAAGAAGGCGAGGCGAAGCGGGCTGGGTGTGTCGGGCGTCCACGGCGTGTGGTCGTAGCCCGGCAGCTCGATCGCCGCTCGGTGCATTCGGTCGAAGTGCGGCTGGCCCAGTCGCACGGTCCTTCGCTTCGCGGGCGCGAGGCCCATCGATTCGTGCACGCGGCCTAGGAAGTCGCTGGGCGGTGTGACCAGCGTCGCGGCGTTGAGCGCGGCGATGCCATCCTGGCGTCGCTTGCCGAAGTCGTTCAGCACCTGGAGGTGGACGTCGCTCGCGGCGAGTACGCGGTTGTTCGTGTCGCTTGGGAGTGCCGGTGGGGCCTTGGGTACCTCGCCGGGTGCCGCACGAACGCCGTAGGTGCTCGTTTCGCCTTCTGCGGCTCGTGCGGCTTCTACGGCTCCGTTGTCGTAGCCGAGGAATCGGAGTTCATCGATCGGCGGGGGCTCGACGACGAGCTCGCGGCGCAGGACGCTGGCGATGGCCGAGCCGGTGGTGCGTACCTGGGCGGAGATCATCGGTCCGGTGAGGCGCTTCACGGTGTGGCGCACGCCGCGCTTGAAGCGGAGCGCCCTCGGGCTTGGAGCTTCGAGGCAGGACTCGCACCGCCGGCCGCCGTCGTAGTCTGTGCAGACCTCGTGCTCGTTGTGCAGCAGGTCGACCTGCGGGCACGCGAACCAGTAGTTGTGCGTCGTGCAGATGACTGGGATGCCCGCTGATTCGATCGCGGGGATCAGGTCGAGGCTCAGGCCTTCGAGCGAGTGCGCGTGCACGATGTCGGCCCCGACGGCGCGGAGCCACTGGAGCACAAGCCTTGTTGTCTTCTCGCAGCGACGCTCGGTGTTTACGTTGCGGATATTGAAGGCCGAGGGTGCGAGATTCGGGCTGTTCACCAGCTCGAAGCAGCGCACGCCCTTCCACGCTTTCGTCTCGCGGACGAATGGCCCGGGACGGATCGAGTAGCACAGACCCGACCCGAGGTAGCGCACGTTGTGTCCCAGGGAGGTGAGCCCGATCGCGAGTTCCGAGGCGTTGAGGTTGTAGCCCGATCCCTCTTCGGCCTGGCGGTGCAGCGATGCCCAGCCGAGCATGGCGACGGTTCGCGGCCGGTCGGTCTTGGGAGGCATCAGCGTGCTCATCCAAACGGGGCCTTGGGCTGTTGCTTGGGCGATCGCAGGCAATACCAGGTGGCGCGAAACGCGGTCGCCGTCCAACGGGCGAAGAACGCGAGCCGGCCTCGGATGCCGTCGCGCTCGATCTGGCACTGGTCTGGTGTGCGCCGGTCGATATGGATGGTCGTTGGGCAGCGCAGCAGCGGGAAATCGTTGTGGCTGTCGAACACGATGCACGCGTCGGGCGGACGAAGGAGCAGCTTGGACTGGCTGGATAGCCGTGAACGCATCGACGGGTGGTAGATGATGTCGCCCGGTCCGGAGCCATCGCGGCTGATCACCGTGATTGATGGCTGGCCATGGCCGTCCTGGAGTTGCGCGAGTATCGAGCCGGCGAGTTCGTGCTGCTCGGGCGTGCAGCAAAGCACGACGATGTGTGCGTCGGGCCGGTTGAGCCCCAACCGGTTGATCGCGCTCTCAAGCTCCTCGTGCGGCGGCTCGGTGTGATCGAGCTTGCCTTGGTGGTTCGTTGCCGCGTCGAGCGCGGTGCGCCGAAGGATCTCGGCCTGGAAGCGCCGCCGCCTGAGCCCGGCCGCCAGGCTCTCGCGAAGGATCGAACGCATCCACTCGGCCGTGCTCCGCCGGAGTGCGCGTCCGGATAGCCCCTTGCGCATCGTCCAGATCGCGTTGCGTTCGGCGTAGTACCGCCGTGTGGGTGTGAGCTTGCGGAACCACGGCGTGTGGTAGACCACGGCGTCGAGGTCGCAGACGACGCGGTGGCCCGCGCGGCCGACGCGAAGGCACCAGTCGGCGTCGTCGCAATAGATGAAGTAGCGGCTGTCCCAGTACCCAACACCTCGAACAACGCTCCAACGCGCGAGCATGCTGCACGCCGAGACGACATCGACCTCGCGAACGCCCGTGAACGCGCGATCGCCCCGGGTGTCGCCGACGCCTTCGACCCATGCGCGATGATCGGCCTCAAGGCGGTGTCCGGCGTGCGGTGTCTCACCCATCCTGCCACGGTGCTGGTCGTAGTAGATCGTCGTTTCGTAGGTGGTGCGCCGGTCGGCGATGTCGACGGCTCGGGAGCCGATCAGCCCAGCGTTTGGATCGCCGTCCGCGGTGGCGAGCAACGACGCGAGCGCGTTGTGGTCGGCTTCCGCGTCGTCGTCGAGCAGCCAGAGAAAGTCGATGTTGGTGTGCGTTGCGAGCACTCGCTCGACAACCTGGAAGCCGGTGTTGAAGCCGCCGGTGCCGCCGAGGTTCTCCATGTTGCGCACCAGCGTGACACTGGCTAGGCCGGCGCTGTTGGTCTTGTCGGTGGCGGTGGTGGCGAAAACAGGCTCGTGCGCACGAGCCGTCTCGTTGACGATCGTTCGCTCGGGCGACAGCCAGCGCGTCAGCGCCTGGGTCGTGCCATCGGTCGAGGCGTTGTCGATGACGACGAGGTGGACGGTGCCCAGGTCGATCCCGTGCTGCGACAACACCGACTCGATCGCGCGGCGAGCCTCGGCCGTGCGATTCCATGTGACCATCACGACCGCGATGGCGGGCGTTGTGAGCGCGGCGGTGGCCGGGTGGCGTTGGCTCGCCGATGGGATTGCGCGGGCGTGCTGGGTCTATAAGGGTCCTGGCGCGGCACTCTGTTCGGGAGTGGGCACGGTTTTGAGCCAGATGTTGGGCTCGGGTCTGGGCTCAGAATTGGGGGTGGGTCGAGCCTTCGGGGTCACGATACGCCGCCCGCGTAGAGCGGCTCCATCTCGCGGGCGTGCTCGGCCATGGTCTTGGGCGGGCGGACGCGGGACCGCAAGCCGACAACCAGGGTGGGGTCGTTCACGCACCGGGCCAGCGTGCCGGCCAGATCGAACCGGTCGTTGGCGTTGAACAGCAGGCCGTTGGCCTCGTGCTGCACAAAATCGGGAATGCCCCCAGCGTTGGCCCCCAGCACGGGCAGCCCGTTGGCCTGCATCTCCAGGACCGTTTGCGGCCCGTTGTCCCACCACACGCTGGGTACGAGGCCGACGTCCTGGCCGCCGCACATCCAGGGCAGGTCCTGGGGGCCGTACTCGTAGCCGTACCGGAGACGGGCAAGCCTGGGTTCGAGCCTGCGGAATCGGTACTCGATGGTCTGGCCGCCGGCGGCGAACACGGAGAGCTCGATGCTGCCCAGGACGTCGGGCGTGAGCATCTCGAGGCTGTCGGCGAGCATCGACAGGCCCTTGTACCAGTGGTTCACGCCGATGAACACGGCGCGGAGTGGGCGGCTCGCTGGCGTCGGCCGCGGTGGGGGGGCGAAGGCCAGTTCGGCGTTGTGTTCGCGCAGGTCGTTGGCGATGGTGCCGATAGTGAGTGTCTTGACGCGGGCTTCGTCGACGCCGTGCGCGACGAACTTGCCGGCGACGAAGCTCGAGACCGCGTGCACCGTGTCGCAGTGGTTCAAGGCTTCGATAAACGCGGCGCGGCGGCGCGCGTAGTCGGTCGTCTCGCCCTCGATCGTCGGCTCGGCCCGCGGCACGTTGTCAAAGGGCTGCCAGTTCGGGTCATCGGGCGTGCACCAGTGGCGTGGCGTCTGCCAGGATCGCAGCAGGGCGCTCATGCCGCGCGGGTCGGCTTCGGGGTCGATCTTCGGCGGCGATTGCTCGAGCGCGACCGATTCGGTGGGCGGAAGTGGGGGAGCCGGATTGGATGGCGCCTCAAACGGTGGCGGTTCGTTGGGATGCGCCGCGGCCCGGCGATTGCGCTCGGTTGCGGCATCGGGCGCGGGCACGCAGTTGTTGCATGCGCGGCCGCCGTCGTAGTTGGTGCACGGCGCGCGGTGGCCGCGGGTCAGGTACACCTGCGGGCACAGCGGGTGGTAGTTGTGCAGGCTGTAGATGATGCGGCAGCCCACCCGCCGCGCGACGTCCAGGCAGCCCAGGCTGAAGCCCTCGAGCGATTGCACGTGCAGCACGTCGGGCTTCTCGAGGGCGATGATCTCGCCGAACACGGCCTCGAGCTTCGGGCTGGAGACCTCGGCCATCGGCTCATTGAACTGCAGCAGGCTGGGCGCGAGCACGGGGCTGTTGGTGATCTCGTAGACCGCCATGCCGAACCAGTCGGGGTGGCGCACCGGTGTGCACGGGCCGGGCTCGATGCGCTGGTCGGTTTGTTCCGCTGGCCTCGTGGCACCCGTCGCACGGGCGAGCTTGCCGAGCACGCCGTTGGCCCGCCCCTTCGGTGTCTGGCTGTGCTGCCTGGGCGTGTAGGTCGTGCCGCTGCCGACCGTGCTGACGCGGTGGCCGCGCTCGATGAGTTCCAAGGCCAGGACCTGGGTGTAGCCGGCGATGCCGCCCTTGAGGGCGCCATGGAACACCAGCGGCCAGTTGAGCATGCAGATCCGCACGGCGTACAGGATAGGAAGCCGCGGCCGCTCTCCGGCAGGACGCTATTCGTGCCTCGGGGTGCGAATGTGAGCCGGATCGTGCCACACGCGTGCTCCGCCGGGGCGCTTTGCTTGCACACTCTTGGCGCTGCATTAGACTGTCTTGGCTGGCAGTGGGAAGCGAGGGAACTCATGCGACGAATCACCATGGTGGCGAGCGGGACCGCGTGCCTCGCGTCGGCGGTGCTCGGCGATCCCGTGCCGATCGTGAACCCGGGCTTCGAGACCATCAACCGCCCGCTGGCCGGCGGCGAGCAGTCCAATGGTGCGGGCGGTGCCGGCGTCGAGCTGGGCACGTACTCGACCTTCCCGTTCGGCGGCGGCGTGGTCGACTGGTCCAACCCGGTCATCGTGCCCGGCTGGCAGACGCGAACGGTGCCGTTCGGTTCGCCCAGCCAGATCCTCGCCGGCGTGCTGCGGCCGACCGACGTCGGCGGCGACCCGTTTATCACCGGCATCGAGGGCGACCATGTCTTCGCGATCCAGGCCGCGCTGGCCGGGCAGGACACCGGCGTGCTGCTGCGTCCCAACACCGAGTACACGCTCGGCTTCCTGGGCGGCATCAGCCGGTTCGATTCGGAGTACTTCTTCTCGATGTCGCTGATCGCGATCGAGGACGGCGTGACGCTGCCGCTCGAGGGGCAGGCGGGCGTGACTCGCCTCGAGCTCGGGCGGTTCTTTCCGCCCGGTGGCGGGGCCGATGGCCTGATGCGCCGCTACGAGTTCTCGTGGACCTCGCCCGAGACCCTGCCCGCGCCGCTCGTGGGCACCACGGTTGGCATCCACCTGTTTGGCAGCGACGGCCTGCCGCGCGTGCTGTACGACGACTTCACGCTGACGGCGGTTTCGCTCGACGCGTGCCCGGCCGACGTCGACGGCGACGGCGAGCTGACGGTCTTCGACTTCCTGGCGTTCCAGAACCTCTTCGACGCGGGCGACGCGCGGGCCGACCTGGATGGCGACGGCTCGCTGACCTTGTTCGACTTCCTGGCCTTCCAGGACGCGTTCGACGCCGGGTGCCCGTAGCACGGGGTGCTGGCCAGCCCAAACGACAACGCCCGAGGCATGCTTGGGGCTGGCCTCGGGCGTTCTCGCTCGTGTGGAGTCGTACGTATGGGGTTTCGGCGTTCGCCGGGGGCGTCTTTAGACCATCTTGGAGACGCACACCGAGTTTCTGGCGACCTCGCCAGCGGGCGCATGGCCACGCTGGCGAAGCGTCAAGAAAGCCCCCGCTGGCGAGGCGTCAAGAAAGCCCTACGCCGCGTCAGCGGCCGCGGCAGGCCCCGCCACGCTGCCGGTCGAGCCGAAGCTGAACGAGGCCACCGTGCTCCAGGGGCTGGCCGGGCCGCTGGAGAGCTGGGCCCGCACGCGGTACTGCACCTGGGTGAGGCCGAAGGGGATGCTCTGGTCGCTGAAGGTCTTGTCGGTGGTGGTGGCGATGGGGAACCAGTCGCTGGTCGTGCCGGCCAGGGGCGTATCGCGCCGCTCGATCTGGTACTGGGCACCGCCGCCGGTCGCGACGGTGAAGGGCACGCGGACGATGCCGCCGCTGGTCAGCAGCACCTCGCCGATGACCGGAGCGTCCGGGGCGGTGCGTTCGCTGGGGTCCTTGGGCGCGGGGATCTGGGCGAGCACCCAGACGTTGGGGTCGGTCGTTGCCTTGGCGAAGGCGTCGATGGTGTCGACGTCGGCGCCGATGACGGCCTTGAGGGCGTCCAGCGCGTTGTCCTTGGCTTCGGTCGCCGCGCGAGACGCGTCGCGGGCCGCGAGCATGGCCGAGTACGCGGCCTCGGCAGCGGCGGTCGCGGATTCGGTGTCGAGCAACTGCTGCGAAGACAACCCGATGACCGGTGGCTGGCCCTCGCCGCCGCTCCAGATGTCGATGTGGGTGCGTGCGAAGCTAATGAAGGCCTGCTCGGTGCTTGGTGTGCGTGCCATGGGCGTGCTCCCTGTGTCTAAACGCGAGTGCGGACCGGTCGGGCCCGGCCGCCGGCCCGTTGCCGGTCGTACCGCCCGTAGGGGTGGTATCGGGAAGATCGGAAGGGGCCTTGAGTCGGCGCTGTCCCAGATTATCAAGATTGTGCGGCAATCGAATCTAAAGAGACCCGTGAGTCCTTGTCTAACGCGTTCATCAGGAACAAAAGTTTGCTTTGCCGTCTCGATACACTGTCTGCCTAGCGATACAGACCGGCTGGCGAGAAATCGAAGAGTGCCGCAATCACAAATGGCCACAGTATCCAGCTAAGTACGGTGATCGTCTTCGCGACGGCGTCAAAGGTGATCTGGCGGCTTAGCCAGGTAGAGTCGCTTTGTTTCCAGTTCTTCTTCCGCATCGCCAGCAGTGGACGATCGCTGGCCCGCAATTCCCTTCCAATGAGCGACACCGGCGGCACCACGTGCCGTATCGCGAGAAAAACCCTATCCGGAATCAGCCATGGCGGGTCGTTGTCGCCTTGCGTGTTCCCCTCCGGTCGCTCGGAGGGTTCAACTGCGTAACGGGATGCCACCAAAAAACCCACAAGGACGATGAACATCACCACGAGCGTCCACGCCATCCTCCCCAACGCGGTGCCGTACCCGTAGAAGGCGGCAATCGGGTGCAGCGGCACCCACCACCACGCGTGGTCCCGTCTTTCCTGGTGCACAAGATACACACTGTTCGCCTCCGGCACGCGCCCGTCCCGTAGGAGCGCTTGCTCGACGGTCCTGTAGTTGTCGCGCATTCGATCGTCGTTGGGCATGCGCTCGAGCAATGGCACAAATCGCTCCCTGTCGTGTGAGCTGTTGACAATCGCGATACGGTCAAAGGAACTATCGACAAGATCGATCGGATTGTTGCCGCCCGGTGGAATCGCCCATTCGAGGAGTGACGCGTTCGATCGTCGGATCACGATGGTGCCGCCCGCCTCGCCTCCAGGTAGGAACAACTCGCCGGTCCTTCCGCCCTCCATCTTGAAGTGGTCGAACTCCTGCCCGGAGAGATCGATGACACCTTCGCCCCGAATGCCATTGGCCACGATCGAGGCAAGACTCCCCCGTCGCACACGTAGCCGACCTTGCAGTCGCGAGTCGGTCAGATCGACGAGGCCGAGTGTCGCGCCCGATATGGTGGCGTCGTTCTCCAGTTGTCCGTTTGTGAATTCGACCATCCAGCGACTCGATGGCTCGTCACACTCGGCCTGAGGAATGGCGTCGAGCTGTACCCGATCCTTGAGTACCGCCGACGCCATGCTGATACGTGTCTCGCGTGAGCGATTGAGCCTCAGATCGACGGGTCCTGATACGCGTGCCCCATCCAGCGTGATGCCCAGAGCCTGTCCTTCTTCGGGCTGCGTCGAATCCAGCATGGTGATGCGGTTAGCAATGAGTGCTCGCTGCAGCTGCACCGAATCGGGAAGCCCAGTTCCCAACTGGACATCGTCTGCCAGCAGTTCGGGGGCGCTCAGTGTTTCAACTCTCGACAGCTTGAGGCCAATGAGTGTGCCGAGATTCGCGCGCAGCAGCACGATCTTGTCCGCTTGGATCTCCACGAGCCTGGCTTCTGCGATGTCCGCAAGGCTCGCATCAAGGGTGGTGCACTTCAGTCCGCTGACTGTGGAAGCAACTCGAGGACGGTTGGCGCCGTCGGGATTGACCTGCAAGAGTTCAAGGGATGCGTCCTGGAGAAGGACGGCTCCCGCGGCGTCCACGTCCATGATGTTTGCCTCGAACGCGTTCGCCCGAGTCATGTTGAGGCTATGCCAGTCTCCATTCTGTCCGATCACCGCGTCACGGATGGAGAAGTCTTGATCCAGCCGAGCTCTGCTAACGTCGATCCCACCCCCAGCGCGGATCCCTTCCATGGCCATCCGCTGGGCGGTGCTGCCGGACACGTCAATCGCTTCGGCGACGCCAACGCCGCGCATCGCAATCGTGCCGCCTACGCGGTGCCCCCGAGCGGCCAGGCTACGGGAAACGAAGTCGTGGATCACGAGGTCCTGTGCCAGCTGGATGTCGCTGATGTTGCACTCCGCCGCCACGCGGATCCCTTCAATGATCATGCGTTGAGACGTATTGCTGGAAGCATTGACGTCCCCTTCGACGTCAAGGTTTTGCATGGCCATCGCGCCGGTCACGCGATTCTCAAAGGCGTGGAACGTGCCTCCCACGAAGTCGCGCACCTGACCGGAGCTGTAGCCCGACGCCATCTCGCCGTTGGCGATCATGGCTTGTAATCTGCGTAGGCTATAGCGCGACCGATCCTCGTTTGCGACAACGCCGATGGTCAGATCCCCGCCAACCTGGTTCGCGAGGATTATGGAATGGCCCTCCACCAGGCAATTCTCGATCCTGAGATTGTCATCTGTCGAACCATTCATTATCGTCAGCGAGGCGGACTCCCGGCCCGGGGCTGCGGGGAGCAGCAAGCCCAAGTCGCGGTTGCGGATCCGATCCATCGCTCCCGCGGCATCGGTCACTCCCACGATGTAGACCCCTTGGAGACGCGCCATCTCGCACTCAAAGTCGACCATCGAGAAGGCCCCCTCGGCGGTGAGCGGTCCCAGAAAGATCTGTCTCTTAACTTTGACTTCGTCGAGCACGACGGCCTCACCTGATAGTGCTCGGCCCGCTCGTTGGTGCGCCGGCGATTCGCGGACGTAGGCCCCTGAGATGACAAGTTGGCCGCCGATCTCAGCGCCGGTTGCCAGGATGGGCCCGGTATGCACGTAGTGTCGCGTGGCGTCCGTAGAGCTACTGACCCGCCTGGTGTCCATCAAGCTGCTTTTCACGTGCACGTATCCCTGCGTGACCAGGTTGGTGAGGTCAAGGAACCCCTCGTTGAGCAGCGTAGAGATCGTCAGGTTGCCATTGATCCTGCACGAGCGGAGGTCCAGGCCAGCGATGGTGTCATCCAGGTTCGCATCGTCCTCGTACGCCTCCGGCCATCGCACCTCGCAGGACACGAACCCGACGCGATCGGAGAACGTTGTACCATGGAACGAGACGCCCTGCTGGAACTCGCAGTTGCGAAAGTACACGCGGCCGAGTTCACACGAAGTAAACCTGACCGGCTCGGTGAACACACAGTCATTGAAGATGATTTCGGCGGAGTGCACTAGACGAGCAACTTCGATGCTCTCAGTAATTGTGCGCTTGGTCTGCCCTTCGGGAGCCCGTACCCAGGTCATCGTATTGGGCTGCTTTAGCATCTCCCGAACGCTCAGGTCGGAACTCGTGGCTAGCTGCCATACCGAGACTGGCCGCGCCGCCGGGGACGCACAACCCAACATCCCGGCTGCGAGCAACAAAAGGACTGTGAGCAGCACCCGATGACACGACACTTCCACCTCCCCGGCAGACAGGCTTCGATTGGGCAACGAGTTCGAGTAATGCCGTGACTCTGCTGGTGCGCGACCCCCAATCCGACCGCGCAGTATCCGCGTTGAAACTAGGCAAGATGGGCAGGCGGCG
>ERZ1740058.68-NODE-68-length-86137-cov-12.524930_pt1 | contig 86137 bp, 74 predicted proteins | sample MGYA00581745_ERZ1740058 | MGnify/ENA primary metagenome ERZ1740058 (study PRJEB43018, sample SAMN04849742) | marine metagenome | isolation source: floating plastic debris | place: Pacific Ocean | collected 2008-08-30 | study: EMG produced TPA metagenomics assembly...
AGAACTTTGCCTCAGGATAGACCTAGGGTAAGCTCTTTCCAAGAAATCTCCTTAGGAAGTCTTTAAAGCGCCCCGATGGGGCGTTTTTTATTGGGAAATCATGACTTTTATCCTATATACGAGAAGATTTAGCCACATCTCTTTCTCAAAGAGAACTCTTCCGATACGCTTAAACTAGACTTGAGATCTAGCAACCGTAATCTAGATAAAGTTCATGCTAAGCGCTAGAATCTTTGCAAAATAGCCGCTGTAGGTGAAGTAATAACCGCTTTGAAGCACCAGCTTTCTGGTTGAATGCACTTTCAGAATAACTTGACTAGCTTTACAGGAGTCAGCAATCGCTCACTAGTAAAAGGCGCCCAATCTTCGGTTGATAAAGGCTTGCTATTTTGTCTAAACCCTCTGTAATTTAGAGATTTTTTCTTAACTTCAGCAACGTGGTATCGGCAGTCTTAATATCTCAAATTAAATTCAGTAGAAAATCTAGACCAGTTAATTTTCTACTCTATAAAAATCTTGAAGTCATTTGCGGTTCATCCTAGAAAATCATCTCTAAGAGATAGCTAATTTCTTCCAATGATTGATTAATATTAATAGGCTACTAAATCTGTCATTCTTTTGTCCCCTTTTTATGAGTCGCCCTTGCTCCCATGAAAATTTACAATCATGACATTACGCTCTATACCCACGATCGCAACGTTGTTAGTCAACTCTATGCAGGCAGAGCCCTTGGAATCACCACTCCAGAAGACAAGATTCAATTAGCCGAGGAATTGCGGCCGGACTGGGCTTTTATTGTTGATCACTATGAGCAAATAGGACTGCCTCATACCCATGATGTTATTTGGGATGTAGCCGTTGAAGTTTTGGATCAGCATCCTGATTATGAAATTAGCGTTTACTTTTTTGGAGATGTCATCAATGCCCATAATAAGTATCGCCAAATGTTTCAGAAATGGGATGCTTGCTTTCGAGAACTTGTTGAGTTTATTAACTCTAAAAATAACTTTATCCAAATAGCAGAAGAGTTAGGCATATCGGTCCCTAAAACGCTACGTTTTCCTGATTTAGCGACGGCTAAAGCCTGTAGTGAAATAATGTTTCCCTGTTTTGTCAAGCCAGCAGTTTCCGATCATGGTTTTGGCATCCAGCGCTGTCCTGATGCTGCTGCTTTGGCTCAGGCTTTTGACCAGTTGGAATCTGACGAACCACTGCAGATTCAAGCTGAGGTACAGGCCTCAGCATTTCTCAATTTGCAATATCAAGTTGTTGCTGACGGCAAAATCGAACCGCTGCTTATCTCTGAACAGGTTTTGGATGGCTGCGTTCACAAAGGCAATCGTTATCCTTCACCGCATAATCCTTGGGAAAAAGTAGAGGCGTTTGCCGCATGGATGGGCGATCGCGGGATGAAAGGCATTTTTGCCGTAGATGTTGCCGTCGTTCCACACCCTACTGGCACTCACTATGTCGCCATTGAATGCAATCCTCGATTTAATGGCTCCTCCTATCCAACGATTATCGCCAGAAGGCTGAATATTCCCATGTGGAGTACCGGTACCTATAAAACCAAATTGAGATCGCTGAAAGACTTAAAAATCAGCGATATTGCCTATAATTCCACGGCACAAAAAGGCATTATTTTGATTAACTGGGGAACCATCCAATCGGGAACAATCAGCGTTCTATTAGCGGGCACTGAGGCTGAGCAGATGGAACTGGAAGCCGAACTGCAAAAACGAATTTAGAAAAGTGAATTCTAAATCTTCGTTTATTGAAATTTGTTCTCAAAATCCTTTGAGATGCGTTGTTGAGAATGATTTCTGATTTCCTTAAAGTGCACTGTTGAAAGCTGTTTTCAATACGCAGGTCAACTATTGAAAGTTGATTTCAATAGCAAAAAAATATTTTGTCGCGTACGTTTTTTTGCTGCTTAGTTACTGCATGAAATATGAAAAATAGCGCTAAGATTAACAGATACTTGTTGAGAGTTCTACAGTTGAATCGCTGCTGAAATCAACTATTTGTTATTGAAGAGAGGATGAACATGCCGATTACCGAAAATCATTTACAGGCATTTGGAGAGGTCGCCGACAACTCCATCCTGCTTGAAAAAGCCGTCACTGAGCCCATCATCGAGGGATTGAGCATCGCCTACGCCAGCTTTATGGCCCTATACTTGCAATATCAAAAGCACCATTTCGTGGTGGAAGGCTCAGAATATTACATGCTGCATAACTATTTTTCGGAAAGTTATGAGGAGGTTCAAGAGCACGCTCACGAAGTAGGAGAACGACTTCACGGTTTAGGCGGCGTGCCAGCGGTTTCTTTTGCCAAGCTAGCAGAACTTTGCTGTTTTGAATCCGAAGATGACGATGTTTATCGTTGCCGTATCATGATCAGTCATGACTTGGCGGCAGAGCGGGCCATGATTCAATTACTGCGCCGCTTAGCCGGACAGGCAGAAAGTTTGGGCGATCGCGCAACGCGCTATCTGTTAGAACAACTGCTGCTGAAGACGGAAGAGCGGGCTTATCATTTAGATCATTTCCTGACGCCCGACAGCCTCAAGTTAAGTTGGTAGATTTTCTTAGGTGGTGCGTCAAGCGACGCTGACGCACCCCGCGGGCGGTAAATTCTTGCTTGGAGATGCTCTTAAGCGTGCCGTTGGATTATGGTCAAAGCATCGCTGGGAGTGACCCCGCCAATTACTTTTGAAGAGTTGGAAAGCTTGATATTGGGACCTTTTTTACAAGCTTTCATGCAGCCGACACCGACGACCGATACGTTTCGCAACTGCGGATCAGCAGCGATCGCGGTTTCCAAAGCGCGAATAATCTCTTGTCCGCCCCGCTTAGCGCATTTGCCCTTGCGACAAACTTGCACGCGCAGCGGCGGCAATGGTGCATTGGCCGGAGAGGCATGATCTGAATCGGGCGCGATCGCAGGCAATATCCCTTGAGCTTCCCAAGCAGCCCGCAGAGCTGACGCCTCCCGCTCCGGCAGCGGCGCCACATTAATGCCGCGCCATTTTCCCTCATCAGGGTAAGCCCAAACTTCCACAAAATCTAGCAGTGTGAGTTCGCGCACCAGCATCGGCCGCAAATATTTGGGCAATTTGATGGCATAGGTATCAGTAGCCGTGCGCAATTGCAGGCCCTTGATTTTGCCCTTGGGCGATCGCAAAACTTCAGTAAATTGTCCTTTGAGCACCACCCCAGTCGGTCGTTGAAACTGTACGTTGGCTATGCGTTCGGCACCGGGGTCAGGCAGGGTTGTCATGCTGTCACCGTCGTCTTTCAATGGGTTTCCCAAGTTTCAATCAAACCGTCCGCAACCAGGTCACAGCTCCACTCTGAACAAGACAGTGGCAACAAACGGCCTCAGCATTCTCGAAAAGGCTCCGAGTAATTTATTGTAGCAACCCCCATCATCTCCCCGTACGGATAAACGGCTGTCGCCCGTTCCTCCATCGCCCATCTCCCCCGATTCTCTAAACAGCCTTTGCTAATAATTACGCCTGGTGTATCTGCAGCGCTCTATCCGCAACTTTTGGCCTCGCTGCTGATCCGAATTTCGACAGATCTGATATAACTACAGGCGAACCGCGGCATACTGCACAACTGAGACGCTATATCTGGTCTCTGGGAGGTTGATTTATGGGTATTCAGCGCCGTTTCTGGCTATATCTTGTAGGTGTCGCGAGTTTGGCAGCTAGCAGCGTCACTGTTATGTCAGTGGCTAAAGTCGCGCTGGCGCAAACGGCTCCTCAGGTGAGCCAGGCACAAAATGCCGCGCTAGCAGAAACCGCGCTTAATCGCGGGCTCGGCATGATTCAGCAAGGGGCCATCGGGCCAGCAACGGCAGCGTTTCAAGAAGCCATTGAGCTCGATCCAAATTCTGCTGCCGCTCATTACAATTTGGGGCTCGTGCAGCGACAGACCGGGCAGTTGCAAGAGGCGGCCACTTCTTTTTGGAATGCCTTAGAGGCCGATCCGCAATTTGCGATGGCCTATTCCAACCTTGGCGCCGCCCTGTGGGAAGGGGGCAATCTGGAACAGGCGCAAGACTATCTAGAGCGGGCGATTGAGCTCCAGCCTGATCTGGGCAATGCCTATTACAATCTGGGGCTCGTGCAGCTTGATCAGCAAAATTATGATGCGGCGATCGCCTCTCTTCAAACCGCTGAATCCTACACGCCCAACGCTCCTGAGCCCTCATTTCACCAGGGTCGTATTCATCTCAGACAGGAAAATTTTGCCGGAGCGATCGCGGCTTTTGATCGAGCGATTTCGATTTTCCCGCAATATGTGGAAGCCTACTACAACCGGGGCGTCGCCCAATATGGACAGGGCGACTATAGCGCTTCCCTCGACTCCTTTCGGAAAGCCACCGAGTTCAATCCTGGCTATGCCAATGCCTACTATAGCGCCGGATTATCCTTTATCCGCCTGGGAAATTACGCCGAAGCGCAAGGCATTTTAGAACACGCCAAAAGTCTCTATCTCACCCAAGAGAATCCCCAATGGGCTGCCAACACTCAAGCCCAACTCGATCGCGTTGCCGAACTTTCCGGCCAGTGAATTAGCCATCAGCCAATACCGCGCAGCTCTCTTAATGATGGTCACCTCGGAAATCTTTGCTCCTGTCCGAGAGGTATAGTTTTGGCTGAGTTTGAACGATAGGCGATGGATTACTAGCTTCCTCAGAAAGGAATTAGGGAGACTCTAAAGACCTACTTCAGCGACCAGTCATACGAATGTGTGGCATCAGGGTAGATGCCTTGACTTACTTCTTCCATGAAGCGTTCTGCTGCGGTCATGATTTCAGTTTGCAAGTGCGCATACTGTTTTACAAATCGAGGCGTAGGCCCGTCATGTAATCCCAACATATCTGCTGCCACCAGCACCTGTCCGTCGCAATCAGGTCCTGCTCCGATGCCGATGGTCGGAATCGATAACGCCGCAGTGACTTCCCTAGCAGCAATATTAGGGACAGCTTCCAAAACTAAAGCAAATATGCCCGCTTGTTCAAGGGCAATCGCATCTTGCCGCAATTTTTCAGCCGCTGCCTGGGTGCGGGCCTGCACTTTGTTGCCACCTAACTGGTGGTAAGACTGCGGCGTCAGCCCCAAATGCCCCATCACTGGAATGCCAATCTGAGTTAGGCGCTTGATTAACTCAGATTGGCACCCTTCTACCTTCACCGCATGAACCCCTGCCTGTTTGACTAGCTTCGCGGCATTTTGAATTCCAGCATCGACCATGTGATAGCTACAAAATGGTAAGTCGCCAACTACCAAAGCTTGACGCACTGCCCGAACAACGATTTCGCAATGATAGGACATTGCTTCCACCGTGACCGGCAGGGTCATGTCATGCCCCTGCATAAAAATGCCCAAGGTATCTCCGACCAAAATTATGGGGATGCCCGCTCGGTCAAAAGCCGTGGCTGTCAAAAAATCATACGCCGTCAGGGCGGCAAACCGGCGGCCCGTTTGCTTGTACCCACGAACTGTTTGAGTCGTTACTCGCGCCTGCTGTCCCATCACCATAATTAAGCACCTGCGGAGATGTTGGTTTCCTGGGCAATGGCAAACTCGGCAAAATCTACTTGATGGGTTTGAGGAGCATTGCCTAGCCAGCGGGCAGCCAACTGCGAAAATTGCTGGGGGCAGCCGCTAACGAAAAACTCGGTTGGCCGTCCCGGAGTAGCGCTTTTGAGGTTCAGCAGCTCCAGTTCTTTGACGGCGGCCTGCACCATCGACCGAGCGGGGTCAATGCGCTGAATGGTCTCTGGCAGAAAGGTTTGAAAGACGGGAGCTAAGTGCGGATAATGGGTACAGCCGTAAATCAACGTGTCGATTTTGGCGGCTAGCAGGGGCTGGAGATAGGTTTTAGCCACTCGAACCGTTTCCGGATCCTGCAGGCGATTTTGCTCAATGAGCGGGACAAACTGGGGGCAGCCCACCTGCCAAACTTGTTTAGTGCCGTCGACTTCTAGGATGGCCTGACGATAGGCATCGCTGGCCACTGTGGCCGGGGTGGCGATGACGCCGATGCGCCGTCCAGCCTTGGCCGCAGCGCGAGCACCGGGATGAATTAATCCCAGTATGGGAATGGCAAATTCGGCTTGTACCTGCTCCAGCGCCAGGGCTGAACTGGTGTTACAGGCCATCATCACCATCTTGACGCCCTGGGCCATCATCCAGGAAATGATTTCCCGCACAAACTGCAAAATTTCGTCGGCAGTGCGATCGCCATAGGGCAGCCGAGCCGTATCGCCAACGTACACAATCGCCTCTTGCGGCAGTTGTCGATGCAGTTCGCGCAGAACCGTAAGGCCCCCAACACCGCTGTCAAAAATGCCAATCGGCGCAGTACTCATCGCCGTCAAAGTCGTATTGTGCCGGTAAGCCATAGAAGTTCGCGTACATCTCAAGGGTTGATAAGAGTTTAGTGGGGTTTGCGAAAATTTCGGCAGCGATCGCCCACTGATTGCAAAGTCTCATCGGTTACTGGCGATTGATATCAATCATGCCCACCGATTGACGCTGCGCCGACGAGTCAACGAAAAGCAGCAAGCCCCAACCCTTATGAGAAGATAGCCGGAGTCCCTCATATTTTTTGCGCTTATGATTTGGATTGACTGGCTGATTGTGCTGGCCTACCTAACGTTGACGCTGTGGCTAGGGCTTTACCTTTCACGCAAAGCATCCAGATCGCTGGTGGATTTTTTTGTCTCAGGGCGATCGCTGCCCTGGTGGCTCGCCGGCACCAGTATGGCCGCCACCACCTTTTCGATTGATACGCCGCTGTACATCGCTGGCGTCGTTGGTACGCGCGGCATTGCGGGCAACTGGGAATGGTGGAGCTTTGGCATTGCCCACGTGGTGATGATTTATGTGTTTGCGCGACTATGGCGGCGCTCAGAAATCGTCACCGATGCTGAACTGACAGAGCTGCGTTATGGCGACCAGATGGGGGCTTGGCTGCGGGGTATCAAGGCTTTTTTGTTTGCCGTGCCGATTAACTGTATTGGCATCGGCTATGCCATGTTGGCCATGGTGAAGGTGATTACCGCGCTGCAGCTCTGGGAAAGTTTAGGCCTAGCGCCGGGGGACAATGCCAAACTGTGGAGCGTCATTGGCGTCAGTGTATTGGTGCTGGTCTATGCCGGCTTCTCAGGCTTATGGGGGGTGGTGGCGACCGACTTTTTTCAGTTCTTTCTGGCGCTCTTCGGGGCGATCGTCGTGGCCGGTGCCGCACTGATCAAAATTGGCGGCATGGGCTCGCTAGTGGAGCAAATCAACAGTCAATTTGGCCCTGACACGCTGGCGCTGATTCCTCTGCGGTGGGGCGATGGGGGCCTGCGCTGGAGCGAAACTGCCGGCATTTCCGTGAATACCTTTTTGGCCTATGTCGGCCTGCAGTGGTGGGCTTTTCGCCGCAGCGACGGCGGCGGCGAGTTTATTCAGCGCTTGGCAGCCTCTAAAAATGAAGCCGAAGCCGAGAAAGCCGCTTGGTTCTTCAATATTTTGCATTATGTGATTCGTACCTGGCCTTGGGTCGTGGTGGCGCTGGTGGCGCTAGTGGTTTACCCCAATCTGGACGATCGCGAGCTAGGCTATCCGCTACTGATGAGGGATTTCCTGCCCCCGGTTTTGCTGGGATTGGTGGTGGCGTCGCTGATTGCCGCCTTTATGAGCACCGTTTCAACGCTGATCAACTGGGGCGCGTCATATCTCACCAATGATCTCTATGGCCGATTTTTGAATCGTGATGCGGCAGATGAAGAGCTGGTTTTCGCCGGTCGGATAGCGTCGGTGTTGGTTACGGTGCTGGGGGCGATCGCCGCGTTTTATGCCCAAGATGTGACAACTATCTTTCGGTTAGTGATTGCGATCGGCACGGGTCCCGGGCTGGTGCTGATTCTCCGCTGGTTTTGGTGGCGCATCAACGCCGCTGCCGAACTCGCTTCCATGTTGGCGGGTTTCCTCATCGGCTTGCTAACGATTCCGGTGGCGGATCCCGCCACCGCCCAAAATCCCGCTGTGATTTTGCTGGCCAATGTGCAGTCTCGCGTCACCATCCTGCAGACCAGCGATTTTGGCCAGCGACTGCTGATTATTGCCGGCATCACCACCATAATTTGGGTGGCGGTGATGTATTTAACGCCGCCGGAAAGCCCCGCAACCCTGGAGCGCTTCTATCGCCAAGTCCGCCCTAGTGGCCCCGGCTGGAACCGCCAGCGCATGGCCGCCAATGAGCCGGCGATTCGGTTAATAACCTTTGCGGGCGGTTGGCCACAGTTAGGCTTTGAACAGCCCGGCGTTGCCCCAGCCCAAAACCTGCTGCTGCAGATACAGCAAGTTATCGCGGCCCTGGGCTTACTCTTCGGCAGCATGTTTGCGATCGGGGGATTTTTACTGCTCCAGCAGTGGGTGGGTTGGGGCAGCCTGATTGTTGCCGTACTCGGCGGTGTCTGGCTGCGGCGCCTTGGCCAGGCGCGTCTGGAACCCATGCCCCGGCCCGGCCTGGAAGATGTTAGCGGCCAGTGAACCAAGCCCACAATGGCAGGCATCGTAACCGGCAATCAACAATGACGTTGGAATTTAGCGCTTGTTGAATTTGGCCTGGAGATCTTTCAGGGTCGGAGGGGCAGCCGTTGACGGCGACGCTTTTCGAGCCGCAGATTTCGCTTTCGCTTGACTAGATGGTTGCTTCGACGGTGAGCGATCGCCCTTTTTCTGCGGCTGCGGTTTGGCTGACCGAGAGGCTGAATGAGCAGCGGCGTTTCCGTCGGGGGATTTCATCGAAAGGCTGATGCGCTGACGCTTTTCGTCCACCTCCATCACGCGCACAGTGACCACCTGGCCAACTTTGACAATATCTTTGGGGTCTTGGACAAAGCGATCAGCAAGCTGGGAGATATGCACCAAGCCGTCTTGATGCACTCCCACGTCAACAAAGGCCCCGAAGTTAGCCACGTTGGTCACCACGCCCTCTAGCTGCAGGCCCGGCTGCAGGTCGGCCAGGGTTTGAATATCGTCGCGAAATCGGGCCGTGACAAACTGCGATCGCGGGTCTCGTCCTGGCTTTTCCAACTCTTCCAGAATGTCCCGCAGGGTGGGCTCGCCAACGGTATCCGTAACGTAGCGCTTAAGGTCGATTTGCGGTGGCGATGGCAACGACTGCGAGCCCGCAGTCAGCATTTGGGGGGTAATCTGCCAGTCTTGGAGGATTTTCCCCACAATGCCATAGCTCTCGGGGTGCACAGCAGTGTTGTCGAGGGGATTATCGCCGCCCCGGATTCGCAGAAAGCCCGCCGCTTGTTCAAAGGCTTTGGGACCCAGTTTAGGGACCTTTTTTAGGGTTTTGCGATCGCGAAAGGCCCCATGCTCATTGCGGTACTGCACGATATTGTTAGCTAGAGTCGTGCTAATGCCGGAAACGTAAGTGAGCAGTTCTTGCGAAGCGGTGTTGAGGTCAACGCCAACGTAGTTCACGCAGCTTTCCACCGTTTCGGCTAGCTTTTGCTTCAGGCGCTTTTGATCAACGTCGTGCTGATATTGCCCCACGCCGATGGATTTCGGATCGATTTTCACCAGTTCGGCTAAAGGATCCTGTAGGCGACGACCAATACTGATGGCGCCGCGAACAGTCACGTCAAGGTTAGGAAATTCCGCGATCGCTACTTCGCTAGCCGAATAGACCGAAGCTCCAGCCTCATTCACCATCACCTTGACGGGCTGGGGCGACACAGACTGCAGCACCTCGCCAACAAAAGCATCGGTCTCACGCCCCGCCGTGCCGTTGCCAATAGCAATCAGCGCCACCGCGTGTTTTTGCATCAGGCGTCTGAGAGTGGCAGCAGCTTGGTCGCGCTGGGCGGCAGCTTGGTGCGGGAAAATCGCCTCGTAGTGCAAAAACTGACCCGTTTGATCGATAACGGCGACTTTACAGCCAGTGCGAAAACCCGGATCGATGGCGATCGTCGGCTGCATGCCGGCTGGCGGCGCCAGCAGTAAATCTCGCAGATTCGCTTCAAAAGTCTGAATCGACGCCTCATCAGCCCAGGCCTTTTTCTCCGCGATGACGGCATTCACCAGCGACGTTTTCATCAGCCGGGTAAAGGCATCTTGAATCAGCTCGCGATAGAACCGTCGCAGTTCCTGCTGGCGAGTGCGAATCACTTGAGATTCCAGATGGCGCAGCACCGCATCGGTGTCGAAGGCAAGTTCTAGGCTCAGAATGTCTTCTCGCTGTCCCCGCAGCAGCGCCAGCAGGTTGTGGGGCGCAATTTTACGAACGGAAATTTCATAGCTGCGGTACAGCTCGAACTTGGTACTGCCCGCCGGAATTTTGGCGTCAATGTGCGATCGCCACATTCCCAACTGCAGCAAATGCTCCCGCACCCAAGCTCGCAGGTCAGCCCGCTCGGCCACGGCTTCCGCCAAGATGTCGGCGGCGCCCTGCAGTGCGTCTTCAACGGTCGCTACCCCGGCGGCGGGATTAGTGAACTCGGCTGCCGCCTGGGCTAAATTCAACTTAGCGGCTGAGGACTGATTATGCGCGGCAATCTGGTCCGCCAGCGGTGCCAAACCTTTTTCCTTCGCCATGGTGGCGCGGGTGCGGCGTTTGGGTCGGTAAGGCAAATAGAGATCTTCGAGTTCGGTCTTTTGGGTGCAGGCTTGAATTTTGGCCTCTAGGTCAGCTGTCAGCTTGCCTTGGTCGGCAATCGATTTGAGGATGGCCTCTCGGCGATCGCTCAGTTCAGTTAAGTAAGCGAAGCGTTCCTGTAGCGATCGCAGCTGCACCTCATCCATGCCGCCGGTGCGCTCTTTACGATATCGCGCAATAAACGGCACGGTAGACCCTTCCTGCAAAAGCTCTAGCGCCGCAGTAATGTGTCGGCTAGGCAGCGAGAGTTCTTGAGCAAGGAGCAGCGTTAGCTCAGACATAAACAGACCGGAAAAATTATCAGGCCAGTAGTCTAGCATTTGCCATCACCGCTCTCTGAGTATGACAACAGCGGCAAGCTTGGCTAAGCCCCGAGGAGAATATGACCAAAACCCTACCGCTGTTGAGAAAGCTTAATTAGCAGCTGTTCACCCGGCTTGCCAACTTTTAGACGATTGCCAAAAGCAATTCCAACAAGCGGTTACAGCAACTTCTACAGCTACGTCAACACACAAAATTCAGCTTGAGTACTGAATCTATCGAGTATTCAATTCTTATTCAGCCCTTTAGACCCAGCGCGCTAGAGCGGATTGCTTTTCAAGCGATCGCCCCCGTCCCGCCGGCCACCGCCGCCGCTCTCATTGCGAGGCCGAGCCTTGTTGACGCGCAATTCACGCCCCAACCATTCAGCTCCATCCAGCTCTGAGATAGCAGTGTCCTCGTGGGCTTCATCTGCCATTTCCACAAAGGCGAACCCCCGCTTGCGGCCCGTTTCCCGGTCGGTCGGCAAGCTAATGCGCTTGACCTCACCATACTCAGCAAACACCTCGCGTAGGTCATCCTCCCCTGCCTGAAAAGACAAATTGCCAACGTAGATAGTCACAGTACTCTCCAAACAAACCTAAATCAAAAACAGATACCCAAGACTTTCAGTCTGAAGATAGCTTCAGTTCAGAAATTCTTTAGATACACGGTTGCAATCATAGCTGATTGAAAATTGCAGCTTAGTAGTGCATCTCACATGTGAGAGCTCCTGACTGAATCGCAATTTGTCGCCCAAAAATACGCTTATCTTTGCTATTGCTCTCATTGATTGCTTTTGCAAAGAATTTTATAGAGCAAAAAACCTACAAAGAATTATGTACTTAATTCTCCTGTGGTCATTGTGATGTAAGCAATCAATGACAGCTTCCAGACCGCTGCCAAACATATAACGTCTGTCGTCTTTCTATCCAAGAGCTGACAAAATGCTCTAGACAGAATTGGCATCCCCCTCCATTCACCGGTCCTACCAAAGAAATTTCTCGCACAAAACTGCTTATTTTTTTTCCAATAGATGGGACCATCGCGTTAGCAAAACTCATCGAATGGAACGAGCAATTATGTTAAGTCTCGTGTCTCTACGCTAACCAGCGGGGGATTATTTACTCTGGAGATTGCTCCTGGGAAGGTGCCGGTTTGCGGAGAGGCTGCCCTCACGGAAAGAGGGATTTTATTGACTTTCGAGGTTTGATGGCGCAAAACCCTATGGCACAATAAAGATCTGAATTTGCACCTGTTCGAAGAATTTGTAAGAGAGTCTACTGCCTGTGACTGCGACTGCTGAACGTTCAATGGCTCCCCGTCGTGTGGTTTTTCCATTTACCGCTGTAATTGGTCAAGAAGGGATGAAGTTGGCCTTGATTCTGAATGTCATCGATCCACGCATTGGTGGAGTCATGATTATGGGCGATCGCGGTACGGGCAAGTCGACCACCATTCGGGCGTTGGCCGATCTGCTGCCAGAAATTGAGGTGGTAGCCGACGATCCGTTCAGTCGCTCTCCCCAGGATCTTGATATTCAGCGAGAGCGCCAGACCGATACTTTTCCCACCAGCCGTAAAAAAGTGCCCATGGTGGATTTGCCTTTGGGCGCTACCGAAGACCGAGTTTGCGGCACCATCGATATTGAAAAAGCCCTGTCGGAAGGGGTCAAAGCCTTTGAGCCCGGCCTGCTGGCCAAGGCCAATCGCGGCATTTTGTATGTGGACGAGGTGAACCTGCTGGATGATCACCTGGTTGATGTGCTGTTGGATTCGGCGGCCTCGGGATGGAATACGGTGGAGCGGGAAGGCATTTCCATTCGTCACCCGGCGCAGTTTGTATTAGTAGGCTCTGGCAACCCTGAAGAAGGCGAACTGCGGCCCCAGTTGTTAGACCGGTTTGGCATGCATGCCGAAATTCGCACGGTGCGCGATCCCGAACTGCGCGTTCAGATTGTGGAGCAGCGGTCAGAGTTTGACCTTGATTCCCAAGCCTATTTAGAAAAGTTTTCGGCTACCCAAACCGCGCTGCGAAACCGCATCATTGAAGCTCAGACGCGGCTGCCTGAAGTCATTATCGATCACGAACTTCGCATCAAAATTTCCCAGGTTTGTGCCGAGCTAGATGTGGACGGGCTGCGGGGCGACATTGTCAGCAATCGCGCGGCTAAAGCGCTAGCGGCCTATGAAGGCCGGACTGAGGTGACGTTAGACGATATTCGCCAGGTGATTGTGATGTGTCTACGTCATCGACTGCGTAAAGATCCGCTGGAATCCATTGATTCTGGCTACAAAGTCGAGAAGGTATTTGGTCAAGTCTTTGGCGTGGCCTTGGAAGGTGACGATGCGACAGCCGATGGCCGTCAGCCCGTGGGAGCGCGCTAGTGGGCAAACGCATCCTGGGACTTGACCCGGGGCTAGCCATTCTGGGATTTGGCGTGATTGACGCAGCCACCACAGCAGCGACTTCCGCAGGTGCCGAGGTAGTGGATTTTGGCATTGTCGAAACGCCGGCGAATACACCGGTTGGCGATCGCCTGTGTACCCTGCATGATGACCTGCACAGCCTGATCAATCGCTTCCAGCCGGATTTAGTAGCCCTGGAAAAGCTGTTTTTCTATCGCATGGGCAACACTATTTTGGTGGCGCAGGCGCGGGGCGTGGTTATGCTGGTGTTGGCGCAGCATCAACTAGCACCGGTGGAATATACCCCAGCGCAAATCAAGCAGGCCCTGACGGGGTATGGCAATGCTGATAAAGCCATGGTGCAAGATTCCGTCATGCGAGAGTTGGGGCTCCCTAAAATTCCCAAACCAGACGATGCCGCTGATGGGTTAGCGGTAGCGCTGACAGCTTGGTTTCAGCGCTGAAAGGCTGAGAATAAGCTGAAAAGCGAGAGTAAATAAATTGGTGATTTTGGGGTGTTGAGAGAACTGACGTTGGTACCGCTCACTCATCCAACTGACAGGCGGTGAGTAACTCGACGACGGCAGTATCGGTTACCGCCTCGAAGTGGTCATACCACTGACTAATGGCTCCCATGTTGGCTGGCGTTATTAAGCACACGGCAGCATCGGCTTGCCGACGAATGTGCCGCCAGCTTTGGGGGGCGGCCACCGGCACTGCCACCGTAATCGACTGGGGCCGAAACTTTCGCAGCGCGGCAATGGCGGCCTTGAGGGTTGCGCCGGTAGCCACGCCGTCATCCACCAGAATGACAGGACGCTGGGTGATGGCCGGTAATGGGCGTCCGGCTCGATATTGGCGATCGCGGCGCTGCAGCTCCTGCAATTCGGTTTGCACCACCGCGGCAATCTGGTCTGGAGTCACGCCCAAGCGGTTAACCAAAGCCCGATTCAAAATTTGCATGTCGGGCACAGCAATGGCCCCCATAGCCAGCTCTGGCTGATTTGGCACGCCTAGCTTACGCACCAACCAAATATCCAGGGGCCACCGTAATCGCTGAGCAATCTCATATCCCACGGGCACGCCGCCACGGGGCAGGGCAATCACCCAGCCAGTTTCAGATGACTGAGCCGACATCAGGCGCTCAGCGAGCAACCGTCCCGCTTGGCGACGATCATAGAGCTTGGATGGCGTCATAGTGAAAGGGGCAAAGGGCCGTGACAAAAGCTCCTGTGGACAAGCACTGTTCTGCCCTGTCGCCCAATCTGCCAAGACTTGACCAGACAATAGCGCTTTTTGATCGCCTAACCAGTGACATGAAGGAAACAACTACAGACGCCGCCGAGCGTCAGCGATCGCTATTTTACTTTTCCACCAGCCAACATCATGCCCTCCGAAAATTCAGACGCCACTAGCATCGAACCGATGCCGGTGTCGCTAAAGGTTTCGAGCAGGAGCGCGTGGTTGATGCGCCCGTCGAGAATGTGAGCTGCGCCCACGCCTTGAGCCAGCGATCGCACGCAGCACTGCACTTTGGGAATCATGCCGCCAGCGACAATCCCCTCTTCAATTAGCTGCCGGGCTTGCTTAATGTCCAGTTTAGGAATCAGCGTGCTGGGATCTTTGTAGTCGCGTAAAATGCCCCGCGTATCCGTTAGCAGAATTAGCTTTTCGGCATTTAAAGCCGCGGCCAGTTCGCCCGCCACCGTATCTGCGTTGATGTTGTAAGCTTGCCCAGTATTGTCCGACGCCACGCTGGAAATGACCGGGATGTAGCCATCGGCTACTAACGCCTTAATCAGCCCCGGTTCAATATTCGTGACTTCGCCCACAAAGCCGACATCAGCGTTGCCCTGCGATCGCGCCGTAATCAAGTTGCCGTCTTTGCCACAGAGGCCCACCGCTGCCCCCCCGGCCTGATTAATCAGTGACACGAGCTCTTTGTTGACGCGCCCCACGAGCACCATTTCCACCACGTCCATCGTCTGCGCGTCGGTTACCCGCAGTCCGTCTTTGAACTGAGGTTCAATATTGAGCTTAGTCAGCCACGTATTGATTTCCGGCCCACCACCATGCACCACCACGGGACGAATGCCCACACAGTACATAAATACAATGTCGCGGACGACACTAGCCTTAAGCGTGCCGTCTTTCATCGCCGCACCGCCATATTTGATGACCACTGTGCGCCCGCGAAACTGCTGGATATAGGGCAGCGCCTCGCTCAAAATGCGAACGCGATCAACGTCGGTTTCTAGGATGCCGCTGGGCAGCTCTGACAGATTAGTCATAGGTCGGGGCAGGTACAGCTACCGTAGTGTATCAATGGTCTGTCGCTAGAGACGATGGGGGCGGCAAAATGCGATCGCGCAGGCGCTCAATGAGGCGATCGCACACGGTTTCCTTTTTTTCCCCTGGCAGCACGGTCAGGTGAATGTCGGCTTGGCCATAGCGGGAACGACGCTGGTTCAACAAATCGGCCAGATATGCCTGCCAGTTGGGGCGCTGCAGCAGGGGTCGCTGCCGACTGCCCTGTAGCCGTTGGGTCAATTCTTCGAGGGGCACGTCCAGCCAGACGACCACGCCCTGGCGCAAATGCCACCAGTTTTCTTGGTCAAGCACAATGCCGCCGCCAGTGGCAATGACCAGTCGCGTGTAGGGTGAAAGCTGGCTCAGCACCTGACTTTCCAGCGCTCGAAACGCGGCTTCCCCAGACTCAGCAAAGATTTCCGGTATCTTTTTCTGCGCCGCCTGCTCAATCACGGCATCAGTGTCACAAAAGCGATAGCCCATTTCTGCCGCTATCAGTTGACCAACGGTGGACTTGCCAGCGCCCATCATGCCCACTAGGTAAAGGTTGGCTCCTCGTAATAAATCGATCGCAGAAGAGTCGGACATGAGATCTCAAGCACCCGCAGACAATCACTGCCCTACCGTATCAAAGATTAAGGATGCGCTCAAAACCAAACTCCTCGTCCCTATTTCCCGTCTTCCCATTTCCCCATCCACCCCGATTCGATGTCCCGGCTCATCCTCTAGGAAGCGCGATCGCCCCCATTTTCGTCTTCGGAAGCCTGATAGGGCGGAATAATCACTCGATAATCGGCATCATAGACGCCCTCATCATCTTGGTTGGCATCATCCGGCGGCGCATAAATTGAGTCGCGCCGCGCGGCCCGGTCAACCCCATCGTATTTTTGAGCGTAGGCCGTATCCACCAAAGGATTGTCCGGGGAATCCCAGTCTTCCCAGCCATCGGCGATGTCATCCAAGGTGTCGTCCACGGCGCTGCCGCCGGGTGCCACATAGACCGTATCTTGAGCCGTATCGTCCCAACCTTTTTCCAAATCGTGAATCGTAGCGTCAGCTTTATCGCGATCGCGGCGTTGGCGGCGATTCAGCTCCTCGTCTGCAGGGCGATTACTGCTGGCGTCTGACCAGTCCTCCCAGTCGCTGGGCTTGCGGCGCTGCCCCCACGTCTGCCAATCTTCGGCAGCGACGGCGTTGCTGGGCGGTGGAGTATTGGACTGGGGCCGTGATTGCGGTTGATTCGGTGGAGCCTGACGGTTGGGCTGCCGGTCTGCTGGGGCGCGCCGCTGGCGCGATTGCCAGAAATCCTGGGGCGATCGCACATTCCAGCGCCGATTTTGTTGAGATACGCCATCGTCTGATCGCCCCGCATCGGGATGGGGTGGCCGCTCTGGTCGCTCTGGTCGGACTGTCCAGCGGCGCCGGTTGGACCGCTGAGCAGAGCTAGCACCGCTATCTGCCAGTGCCGCGATCGCGATGGCTGTCAGGGCGCCGAGGGCGATCGCGCCCACCAGCCACACCCCCAGCGGCAGCGTCACCGAACGCCAGCCCAAAAAGTTCAGAGCCAGCACAGGCGTTGAATTTTGCAGCGCCAAAACCACTAGCGCCGCCACCATCAGCGCCGCAATTATTAACCGAGGGGCTTGCTTTCCCATCGCGGGCACCTCTCCACAGCGATACCCATCTATCCTAGAACTTTACCGTCAGCAGATTCTCACAAATCGTCAACCGCCCTTTGACCTTAGCTCGCTGGCAGCGTTCTCGCCGCGTCTCCCTTGACAGGAATTATTCTGTTATTGAATAGCCGAGCTCGTCAAACAAACTCCTTGGCTTATTCTTCAATAGTGGTAGCGGCACTGGGCGATCAGAATGGCATCGGCTTCGACAGTGTAGACAATACGATGTTCTTTATTGATCCGCCTTAACCAAAACCCTGACCAGTCAAATTTCTGCGGCTCCGGCTCGCCAATGCCTGCAAAAGGAGAACGGGTAATATCTTTGATTAACGCGTTGATGCGTCTGAGGATCTTTTTGTCGGTTTGCTGCCAGTAGAGATAATCTTCCCAAGCCTTTTCCGCAAAAATAAATTTTCATTCGTCAATCAAATTTTGTTGGGTTCCCCGACCGGCTCTGAGTTCCGCGATCGCGCTATTCAACCGTTGCGCATTATTTTGACTCGCCAGTAAATGAAAAGTTGCCTCGTAAGCTCGAAAGTCATCCAGCGACATCACCACCACGGGGGCATTATTTTGCCGCGTCACCAGCAGTGGCACACTATCCGAGTTCACCTTGTCGAGATAGCCCGCCAGCGCTTTTCTAAATTGTGAGTAGACACGCTATTCATAAGTATCTAAGTCTATCTGTACAAATAACTGTACTGCCTGTGAACAACTGGAATATAAGAAACTTTTCTGAACTCTATTGCCCGCCTACGCTGCGAAACCAATACCAGTCGCCATGGATTAATTCGGTGATGTAACTGTCGTCGCCAAAGGGACTGCCCACATCATTGGGCTGATGAGCAAAGCCGTAAGACAGGTCCGAAAATTGATCGCGCTCTGTTTCAAAATAGGTGCCGCCTCGGCGATCGCGAGCATAGTAATCGACTCGATAAAATCCCAAAAGCTGGAACAGGCCGGCAGCATCGGAGCGCTCATTAGCAACCGGAGCGTCGCTCATCTGCGCAACAAAGGCACCCTGCGACAAACGAAAGGCCGCCTGCATCGGCAGATTTAGCTTGAGCAAGACATGCGCCACAAAGAGCATTGCGACAGTGACGAGGATGAGTGGGCGCCATCGATAGCGCTGAGGCAGTCGTATCGTCAGACGGCGTTTAGGCGGCGGTGCTTTTGCAGCGGATGACTTGAAGCGGGCTCGTGTCCCTATGATGAGAGCAGCGACTGCAGAAACCATAATGAGTCCCCACAGCGAGACGATGAATATTAAGGGTAGATACGCTGACAGCATGAGCGGCAGCACGATTGTGAGAAGCTGCCAGAGGGCGATCGTTAAGATCCACAGTCGCTCCAGCTGGCCGGGCCAAATGCTGCATCCCAACAGCGTCAGGCAAAGCAGATTGATGCCCAGCAGTACTGCTGCCAGAAATAGTTTCATTGCCTTAACCTCACTTCCCAGCGGCGAGCCGCACGCAGTACCATTAAAGACTGCTAATTAGCTTGCTGATTTCTTTCCCCGCTATGCCTACTATGCCCCGTCGCTATCACGTCACCACCTTCGGCTGTCAGATGAACAAGGCCGACTCTGAGCGCATGGCCGGAATTTTAGAGACGATGGGTCTGCAGTGGGAAGAAGATCCGCTGCAGGCGGACGTGGTGCTTTACAACACCTGCACCATTCGCGATAACGCCGAGCAAAAGGTCTATTCCTACCTGGGGCGACAGGCCAAGCGCAAGCAAAAGAAGCCTGACTTAACGCTGATTTTGGCAGGCTGCGTAGCACAACAAGAAGGGGAAGCTCTGCTGCGCCGCGTGCCCGAACTGGATTTAGTCATGGGGCCGCAGCATGCCAATCGGCTACAGGACCTGCTAGAGCAGGTGATGAGCGGCAGTCAAGTAGTCGCCACTGAGCCTGTCCACATTATGGAGGACATCACCAAGCCGCGCCGCGATAGCGAGGTTACTGCTTGGGTCAACGTGATTTACGGCTGCAATGAACGCTGCACTTACTGCGTAGTGCCGGGCGTCCGCGGCGTCGAGCAGTCCCGGACGCCCGCCGCCATTCGAGCTGAAATTGAAGAGCTAAGTCGCCAGGAATTCAAAGAAATTACCCTGCTGGGGCAAAACATTGACGCCTATGGCCGCGACCTGCCGGGCCTGACGCCGGAGGGTCGCCGTCAACATACGCTGACGGATTTGCTTTACTACGTCCACGACGTTCCCGGCATTGAGCGGATTCGCTTTGCCACCAGCCATCCCCGCTATTTCACTGAACGGCTAATCAAGGCCTGCTACGAACTGCCCAAGGTTTGTGAGCATTTCCATGTGCCGTTTCAATCGGGCGATAACGAGGTGTTGAAGGCCATGGCGCGGGGCTACACCCACGAGAAATACCGCCGCATTATCGACACCATTCGCCACTACATGCCCGACGCCGCCATCAGCGCTGATGCGATCGCCGGCTTTCCAGGAGAAACGGAAGAACAGTTCCAAAATACGCTGAAGCTAGTGGATGACATTGGCTTTGACCAGCTCAATACGGCGGCCTATTCGCCCCGACCCAACACGCCCGCAGCCCTGTGGAATAATCAGCTCAGCGAAGAGGTGAAGAGCGATCGCCTGCAGCGACTTAATCATTTGGTTAATCAAAAAGCAGCTGAGCGATCGCTACGCTATGGCGATCGTATTGAGGAAGTACTGGTCGAGGACGTTAATCCCAAAGACCGCTCTCAGGTGATGGGCCGCACTCGCGGCAACCGTTTGACCTTCTTTGCCGGCGATATTAGCGAGCTAAAGGGGCAGCTTATCAAAGTCAAAATCACTGAAGTTCGTGCCTTTAGCCTGACCGGAATACCGTTAGTACCGGCATTAGTGTAAATTTACGCAGTTGCAGCTGGTTTTTGGGCTTTTGCGCTCCAATTGTGTCAACCGGCTGTACTATTCCCTAGATCTGGGCGATAGCAAGAGTTTAAGTAGCTTCTTTAAAGCTCTCTATCCAACAAAGCGCCATCGATTTCAAATGACGCCACAGAACTGTCAGTCAGTTCTGACTCATCAACTTTTACAGAAACGGATAGGGCTTGAAAGGAATCCACTGCCCCCAGAGGCGGTTGAGGGTACCGTCGATAATCAGGTTGCTGAGAACCGTATTCAAGGCATCTAGCAGTTCGCGGTTGCCGGGTAAAACTGCGACGCCAAATGGATGCTGAGTCGGAATTTCGAACGCCACTCTGACCCCGGCATCCTGAGCTTCAGTGGCCATCAACACTAAAGCATCTTCAAGAATCGCATCAATGTTTCCCTTTCGCAGCGCCTGCAGCATCTCGACTTCAACCTTATTATTGCCTTCAAAATAGATCGGCTCAATATCGGCAGGCAATAGCTCAAGCAGCTGAGTACTGACGCTTTCTCGCAGAAGGCCAATGCGCTTTTGGCTCAGATCGGCTTTGCTTTCAACGTTAGCATCTTCACGCACTAGCACAGCCATATCAAAACGACCGTAGGAACGGGTGAAATCTGCCCAGGCTCGCCGCTCTTGGGTAATGACCTGGTTGAACCAGATAACGTCATATTCCCCGGAAGTCAAAGCTGAATAAAACTGATTTAACGGTAAATTGAACCACTGCGGCGTTAGCTTGAGGCGATCGCAGACAAAATTTGCCAGAGCGGGCTCAAATCCTTGCCGCACGCCATTCCGAATGAAGCTCATGGGCCGGACAGTGAGGTTACTGGTGATGATGCGCAATTCACCCGGTACGACTGTCGTAAAGTCGGCTAGGTTCTGAACTTCGAGTGTCTCAGCCATACTTTTTACTGCTAATCTACATGTCCAGAAAGAACGACGAAAGTGACAATCTGGCTTCTGCACTTAATATAGCCACCCTAGCAAACGATTTTTACTCTGGGAAGCCGACTGTGACCCATCAGTTAATGACGCGCTCTAGGCAAGCCGTAATTGTTTCTACCACTGACAGGGCTAAGGCATCGTAGTCATAACCACCCTCAAGCCCAAACAGCAACTGTGGCTGCACGTCTAGGCAAGCGCGAGTGAAAAATGCATAATCTGCGGGTTGAAGAGACATGCTCGCCAGCGGATCGGCGTGATTAGCATCGTAACCGGCACTGATAATCAGCAGGTCGGGAGCGAAATTTCGGATAAATGGCATAACCGCCTGTTCAAACTGCGGCTGATAGTCAACCAGTGTGCCTCCTGGCGCCAGGGGAATATTCAATACGTTGTTGTGAAAGCCCTTCTCACTGGCCAAGCCCGTACCGGGATAAGCGGGAGACTGGTGCAGTGAACAGTAGGCAATGTTGGGATTGTTTTCCACTAGGGCTTGGGTGCCATTGCCGTGATGCACATCCCAGTCGAGAATGGCAACGCGCTGGATGCCAGGCTGGGTGAGGGCATATTGGGCCGCGATCGCCGCATTGCCAAACAAGCAGAAGCCCATCCCGCGATCGCTGACGGCATGATGGCCCGGTGGGCGCGACAGCACGAAGGCAGATTGCCGCTGCCGTAGCACGCAATCCACGCCGTCGAGCCAGGCGTTAACCGCCAGAAGCGCCACCTCCCAGCTCTGGGCCGACATCGGTGTATCGGCATCAATCTGACCACCCCCAGCGGCGGCCAAATGCTGCAGGTCCGTAATGTATCGCTCATGATGCAGTTGGCGGATACCGAGTAGCGGGTCGCGCTGGCTGAGCGGCGTCGGTGTTTGCCAATGCAGTTGGGCGGCAAACGGGGCGGCTTTGAGGGCTTGGGCGATCGCGACCAAACGCCCCGAATTTTCTGGATGCAAGGGGCCAGTGTCATGCTCTAAAAAGGTCTCGGAGTAGATTACCGTTAGCTTCGGGACCATTAGCTAAACCACTCTGCAGTAGGGGTGTTGAACGTCTGTTCTTCCACCATAGCGCCCGCTTCAGGAACTAGAAAAGCGTGATAAAATAATAAGTACTTTCGCGTATCTTTCAAGCAACTTTGACCAAGTTAAGGTAAACGATTCGACTTATCCTTGGCTGGCCAAATTGCGGCGATTTTGGAGCTTCTCATCACTATGACCATCATCCCCACCGACCTACGGAACGAAATGTCCCGGTCTTACTTAGAATATGCCATGAGCGTGATTGTGGGGCGCGCTCTGCCAGATGCCAGAGACGGGCTTAAACCAGTCCATCGACGCATCCTCTACGCCATGCATGAACTGGGCTTGACCGCTGATCGCCCTTTTCGTAAATGCGCCCGTGTCGTCGGGGAAGTGTTAGGTAAATATCACCCCCACGGCGACACCGCCGTTTATGACGCCCTGGTGCGCATGGCTCAAGATTTTTCCATGCGGGCACCGCTGATTAATGGTCACGGCAACTTTGGCTCCATTGACAATGACCCGCCAGCGGCCATGCGATATACCGAATGCCGGCTGCAGGCGCTGACTAGCGAATCGCTGCTGCAGGACATTGAAGCAGACACGGTTGATTTTGCCGACAACTTTGACGGTTCACAGCAGGAGCCTATCGTACTGCCTTCACGGGTGCCGCAGCTTTTGCTCAACGGTTCTTCGGGCATCGCTGTGGGCATGGCGACCAACATTCCGCCCCACAACTTGGGTGAACTGTTGGATGGCGTGATTGCGGTCATTCGTACCCCAGAAATCACGCTAGACGGGCTGATGGCATTGATCCCCGGTCCCGATTTCCCCACGGGAGCGCAAATTTTAGGGACGCGCGGCATTCGCGATGCTTACACCACGGGACGTGGCTCAGTAACCATGCGCGGGGTGGCTAACATCGAAACGATTGAGCAGCGGGGCCGCCCGGATCGCGACGCCATTATTATCACTGAGCTGCCTTACCAGACCAATAAAGCGGCAATGATCGAGCGCATCGCCGAAATGGTGAATGAGCGACGACTCGACGGCATTGCCGATATTCGCGATGAGAGCGATCGCGATGGCATGCGGATTGTGATTGAGCTGAAGCGCGACGCCTATGCCCGCGTCGTGCTGAATAATCTTTACAAGCAAACGCCCCTGCAAAACAATTTCGGCGTCAATATGCTGGCGCTAGTGAATGGCGAGCCTCAGCTTCTGGGGCTGAAGCAAATGCTGGAAGTCTTTATTGACTTCCGGGTGGAAACCATCACTCGTCGCACTCAATATCTGCTGCGCAAGGCGGAGGAGCGGGATCATGTGCTCCAGGGTTATCTCATCGCGATGGATAACATGGACGCGATTATTACTCTGATTCGCCATGCGGCTGATACGCCCACCGCCAAGCAGGGCCTAATTGACGGCTACGGCTTAACCGAGATTCAGGCGGATGCCATTTTGCAGATGCAGTTGCGTCGTCTGACAGCGTTAGAAACCGACAAAATTCAGCAAGAGCACGAAGACCTGCAGGTTAAGATCACCGATTTTCTCGATATTCTGGCCCGTCGCGAACGCATTCTCGACATTATCGTGACGGAATTGGAGGAACTGCGCGATCGCTTTGGCGAAGATCGCCGCACGGTGATTGAACCTGATACCAGCGATTTGTCCGACATTTCTCTGATCGCCAACGAGCAAGTCGTTATTTTGGTCACCGAATACGGCTACATCAAGCGGATGCCGGTGGATACCTTCGAGGCTCAGAGTCGCGCCACGCGCGGCAAGGCTGGGGCTCGCATCAAAGAAGACGATGGCATTCAGCACTTTATGACCTGCGGCTGTCACGACCACATTGTGTTCTTTAGCGATCGCGGCGTGGCTTATTCGCTACGGGCCTATCAGCTACCGGAAGGGTCGCGCACGTCCCAGGGCATTCCTATCGTGCAAATGCTGCCCATTCCCAAGGAAGAAAAAATTACCTCGGTTATCTCTGTTGAAGCATTCACCGACGATGAATATTTGGTGATGCTCACCCAAAATGGCTACATCAAAAAAACCGCTCTGTCCGCCTTCAGCAATATTCGGGCCAACGGCTTGATTGCCATCTCGCTGGAAGAAGGTGACCAACTGCGCTGGGTGCGATTGGCCCGCACCAGTGACAGCGTGCTCATCGGGTCGCACCAGGGCATGACCATTCACTTCAGAGCCGATGACGATCAGCTACGGCCGTTGGGCCGCCCCACCCGTGGCGTCAAAGCAATGAACCTGCGGGACGGTGACGACCTGATCAGCATGGACATTTTGCCAGCGCAGGTGACCCACGCGGTGGAAGCAGCCGAAGCCGCTGGCGTGGACGAAGATTCAGACGAAGCGGCGGTCAACAGTCTGGGGCCTTGGGTGCTGTTAATTACGGCGGGTGGCATGGGCAAGCGGGTGCCAGTCTCGCTCTTCCGCCTGCAAAATCGGGCGGGCATGGGCCTGCGAGCGCTGAAATTCCGCCTCGACGACGATTCTTTGGTCGCGGTATTAGTGGCTAACGAAGATGAAGAGCTGATGCTGGTGACCAATCGCGGCATCATTATTCGGCAGCGAGTTAACGATATTTCGATTCAATCACGGTCGGCCCAGGGGGTACGACTCCAGCGGTTGGATGATGAAGACGCGATCGCCGCAGTGGCGCTCGTGCCCTCTGAACTGTCGGAGGACGACGAAGACGAAGACGAAGACGCGGACTCAGAGGTGGAAATTGTTGACGAAGTGGTGGTTCCCGATGCGGATGTGACCACGGTTGACGCGCAAACGGTCGAGACCGACACCGCCGAAGACGAATAGAGCAGACTGTGAGCATCTAAAATCTCTGCCGGGCACCTTGAGTAAGAAGTCACTCCAGGTGCTCGCTCATGTTTAACCCAACAAGATTCGGGTTGGGTGATCTTGCTTAGGATTGTCAGCCCTATTAGCGGGCGCAACGACTGCCTCGGCCAATCCGGCGGTCACCTACGAAATGCGCGATCGCGCCCTTATCGCTTCCCTCGATAATGTGGAATACGTCCTTTTTGATGTAGCCACGGGTACTCCGGACCACCTATTTAGCTCTGAGATTGATCCCTCAGCCCCCTTGATTGAAAATGGGCTGTCGTGGATTGAAGCTACGGAGGATCTTGATCAGGATGGACTGCTCGATGCCGTGATCGGCATCAGCGCTGGGGGCAACTGCTGTGCGCCTGCTTACGCCATTGTCAGTCTGTTGGCCGACGGCTCGTTTCGCTTTTCTCCCATCCTTGATTGGGCCTGGACGCCGCCACAAATTCAGCTGCAGGATGATACTTTTGTCCTCGAAACGCATACTGACAATCACCTATATCGTCATCGCTACCCCAATGGGCAAGTGATTTTGCTTGAAGAACGCGCGATTGCCGAACGGGTCGCGATCGCCGAACTGCGGGCCACCTTGATCGAGGACGGCGCCACTACTGCCCGCCTTGATATTGACCTGAATGCTGATGGCGCAATCGACACGGTGCAATGTGAAATCTGGGAGCGGTGGGGAGCACTGCTTTGTCAACTCGCCCTGGCAGACGGCACCGCTCTTCCCATGTTCATCAAGGGCACAGAAGCAGAGCCAATTCAGGTGGACAGTCATAGCTGCTTTCGACTCGGAGTACTGTCCTCAATGACCAACGGCATGCATGATTTGATTTGCGATGAAAATACTCTTGCCACCTGGAATGGCTCAGGATATGTATGGCAATTTCCTCAATTTTAAGGTGCTGCCGAATCGAATTTAGCGGTCTTCAGAGCATTCTCAGGCGGCACTCAGTTTGCCTGTTTATGGTGTGATCATCTAGAAGTTTACGATTGATGTGAGGTGTTCAATATGCGTCCTTTATATGTATTGCCCTTATTGCTATCTGCCGTTGTGACGGTGGGCTGTGGAGCGGCAACCACCACCTCAGCGCCCTCAGAATCAGCGGAAACTTCAACAGCGGCAGCTGAATCGACGGCCTCTACAGCCACCGAAGCCACAGACGAAAATGCGCTAGCAGCAGTTTTTGTGGAAGATGAGGTAGCGATCGCCGGTGCCGATCCAGTCGCTTATTTCACAGAAGAAGCCTATGTTCCCGGCAGCGCCGAGTTTACCCATGAGTGGAGCGGCGCTACTTGGCAATTTGCCAGTGCTGAAAACCGAGATGAATTTGCCAGCAATCCTGAGCAGTATGCGCCTCAGTACGGCGGTTTTTGTGCTTGGGCAGTTAGCCAGGGCAACACCGCACCCATTGATCCCGAAGCTTGGAAGATTGTAGACGGCAAACTTTATCTCAACTACGACGCGCGGATTCAGGAGCGCTGGTCTCAAGATATTCCGGGTAATATCGCAAAAGCAGACGACAATTGGCCCGGAGTTGTGCAATAACACCACGGCGCCTGATGTCGTAATTTCAGGATTGATTGTCCGTGCAGCGTTAGACAGTACCCATTGCAGTGGCAAGTTATTTTGGCAATTTTCTAACCCTGTTTGCTTTTTATAAGGATCACTAACAGAGTGGCGATGAGTGACGCGATCGCAAACGTCATGCGGTACGCTTGTTAAGCATTGATTTCTATACAGAGCCCGTTGAGCTGGGTGACGTCAGAATCAACGCATTTGGGTGTTAAACACAGCATTTCAGCAATATTTGCGATTTTCTTCAGCGGTCTATGGCGCTTGTCGTTCAAAAATTTGGCGGTACCTCGGTCGGCTCAGTAGAACGTATTCAATCGGTGGCTCAGCGGGTGTATGCAACCGTGCTGGCCGGCAATCAGGTTGCCGTTGTCGCGTCGGCTATGGGCAAGACTACCGATAGCTTAGTTCAGCTAGCTAATGAAATTTCTGATAATCCGAGCCGCCGCGAAATGGACATGCTGCTGTCCACTGGTGAGCAGGTGTCCATCGCCCTGCTCACCATGGCGCTTCAGAGCTTGGGGCAAGATGCGGTTTCTCTGACCGGGGCCCAGGTGGGAATCGTGACCGAGGCCGACCACAGTCGTGCCCGCATTCTCAACATTCGTACTGAGCGGCTTCGGCGCTGCTTAAATGCTGGACAAGTGGTGGTGGTCGCTGGCTTTCAGGGCATCAGTCCCAGCACTGACTTTGAAATTACCACGCTAGGTCGGGGCGGTTCCGATACCTCAGCAGTCGCCCTGGCAGCCGCCTTAGGAGCAGCCAAGTGTGAGATTTATACCGATGTTCCCGGTATTTTGACCACTGATCCCCGTTTGGTGTCTGCCGCGCAGTTAATGCCTAGCATCACCTGCGACGAAATGTTGGAATTAGCCAGTTTGGGGGCCAAGGTTCTACATCCCCGTGCGGTCGAAATTGCTCGCAACTACGGCGTGCCATTAGTGGTGCGATCAAGCTGGACTGAAGAACCTGGCACCCACGTCATCGCTCCCATTCGTCAACCGAAGTCAATGGAAGGCCTGGAGCTAGTGCATCCAGTCGATTCAATTGAATTTGATTTGAATCAGGCTAAAGTTGCCCTGCTGCGAGTTCCCGATCAGCCGGGCATCGCGGCGCGCCTATTTGGTGAAATCGCCAGCCAAGATTTGAATGTGGACTTGATTATTCAATCAATTCACGATGGCAACACTAACGACATTGCCTTTACCGTGATGCGTCCCAATTTGGCCAAGGCGGAAGCTGTAGCTGCCGCTATTGCACCCGTACTGCGGGGCAATCCTACCGACTTGACTCAGGCGGAAATCCTGGTTGATCAACAGGTGGCTAAGGTCAGTATCGTCGGTGCGGGCATGATTGGGCGTCCTGGGGTGGCGGCGCAAATGTTTTCTACGCTGGCTGAGGCCGGAGTCAATATTCAAATGATTTCGACTTCGGAGGTGAAAGTTAGCTGCACAGTGAATATTGATGAGTGCGATCGCGCCATCAATGCTCTGTGTAAAGTCTTTCAGGTGACGCGATCGCCCCTCAATCCACCGCTGTTGGATCCGACCGTCTCGGAGGCAGCTCCCGAGGTGTGCGGCGCCGTTCTGGATATTAAGCAGGCTCAAGTAGCCATCCGTCATGTACCCGACCAGCCGGGTATGGCCGCTCGTATTTTCGCTTTACTCGCCGATGCCGGAGTCAGCGTTGACATGATTATCCAGTCACAACGGTGTCGTCTGGTCAATGACCAAACGACTCGCGACATTGCGTTTACGGTGGCTCAGGCCGAGGCGGCGCAAGCGCGATTAGTCGTCGAAAACGCGGCGGCGGAACTGGGCTGTGGGGCTGTGGTGGTGAATCAGGCGATCGCTAAAGTCAGCGTCGTTGGGCTGGGTATGATTAATACTCCCGGCGTGGCCGCTCGTATGTTCGCTGCCTTGGCCGACCGCCAAATCAATATCCATATGATTGCCACCTCAGAGATCAAAATCAGCTGTCTAGTAGCGGAAGTGAACGGTTTGAATGCTCTCAAGGCGGTGCATGAGGCCTTCCACTTAGATGGTTTGGAAAAGGTTGTTATACCAGCCTGATGCGATCGCGGTTTTTTGACTGCGGGTTGGAGATTGGCAGAGTAATGACCTGAGAATACTCTTTAGCGGATTGCTCAAACCGCGCGCCCAGGAAAATCCGAACTTTTCTTATAGGCGTCACCCAACCTGATAAGAGTGTGATATCTTAAATAACCGTGCTTGAGAAACACCTCAGCCTTAACAAGGGTCGCTAGCTCAGCGGTAGAGCACTCGGCTTTTAACCGATTGGTCCTGGGTTCGAATCCCAGGCGACCCATTTTTTCTGAAATTTAGCAGCTATTGCCTTTGAAATCCAGAAGTCAGAGGCTGTCATCATAATGATTCAGTTCTTATGTTGAGAACGATTTAGCTCCTTTGATAGGCTCACGTGTTGGGCGCGTCAGGGATCGGCCCAAAAGCACTCTGGCTTTGATTGATGACGTGCCCAAATTACTTAGCAATTTTGCAGCCTAATCGACTTGCTCAACTTCGGCAATTTCTGGAATGAATTCCCGCAGGCGACGCTCAATGCCCATCCGCAGCGTCATTGTTGAACTGGGACAAGAGCCACACGCCCCCTGCAGCCGCAGCCGCACTGTCGGCCCATCAATTTCTACAAGTTCGACGTTACCGCCGTCAGCCATCAGATAGGGGCGCAGTTCGTCCAGAACAGTCTCAACGTTATCGTTCGTCAGTGCTAAAGTTTGCATCGTTATCATCCATGAATTTGTCGGTCATGCTCTCTATTCTAGAGATTAAAGTGGCTTCCAGGGTCACCCTCAACTCATCGAAAGTGACTCTAGCGTCGCTAGCACTTCCTGACTATGAATGGCCGGTCGCACGCCTAAAAAGCGCTCTCGCAAGATGCCCTCCGGATCAATTAAATAGGTGTGGCGCAGCGATCGCCCCGTCAACCACGAGCCATAGGCCTTACTCACGCGACCATCCACGTCTGATAAGAGAGGAAACTCCAGCCCCTCCGCGGCACAAAAACTCTCATGCGAGGCGACATCATCCGCGCTGACGCCCACAATTTCTGCATTTAAAGCCTGAAATTGGGGACGGCTCTCTTGAAAGCGACGAGCCTCCAGAGTGCAGCCTGATGTCCCATCTTGCGGATAAAAATACAGCACCAGCCACTGACCGCGATAGTCGGCCAAAGCAATTTCACCATCGCCAGAGTTGGTGGGCAGGGTAAAAGTTGGTGCCGGTTCGTCGATCGCGGGCTGTGGTCCACCCAGGGCGATCGCAGCAGGACTCATCCATCCCCAGCTCAAACCCATCAAAACTACCATCAACAGCGCCATTAAGCATCGACGACGTAAAAATTCCATCAGTTACAGACTCCAAGCTTTAACAAAAGTTTATGCTCTAAAGAGAGAGTCTTGGTGATTTACGACAATGTTTTTTCAAATCAGCCACTTGAGAAGATGAGGGGTTGGCTATTTTTCACACTTAAGGAATTGAAGACGCGCTTAGCCGCGCTTTGGCACGGCTCTGTAGTCATTGGGGTCAGTCAGCGTCCCAAATGAAGTCACAATAAGCCCGAAAAAGATTGTGGCGCAGATTCGACGTAGAAGATGACTGTGACGTGGTTTTATTAAAGGGCAAACTTGATGACAGAAAAGGCTCAGCTAGCCTGACTCTTCCAGCCTTCCCGGTTTAGCCCTGCCAAACCTCCGATAAATTGCTGAACGCAGGAACAATTTTGCCTATGTCTTTGGTCAATTTTCGAACTACCGCTGATTGGCTGGCTCATTTGCCCAATACCTTGAAGGGACTGCAGCTCGCTGATGAGCGGTGGCAGCAGTATCGGCAGGGCCAAATTGCTACGCCACAAGTGATACAAACTAGTGAAAAGCCACTAGCTACAGTGGATTGGGATGTTGTTATCAGCGGTGGAACTTTAGGGATTTTGCTGGGCGCGACCTTGGCCCAGCAAGGATGGCGAGTCGCTGTTTTAGAAAAAGGGCGCCTGCGGGGACGCGATCAAGAATGGAATATTTCACGTCAGGAACTGCAGGAATTAGTGAAATTAGAGCTGCTGTCAACAGCGGAATTGGAGCAGGCGATCGCCACTGAGTACAACCCGGCCCGCATTCAGTTTGATGGTAGCGAGCCAGTTTGGGTCCGCGATGTTCTCAATGTTGGAGTTGATCCGGTTTATCTATTAGACGTTCTCAAGCAAAAATTTTTGTCTATGGGCGGTGTCCTAATGGAGCAGACGCCTTTTCACAGTGCTGTGGTGCAGGCCGATGGCATTGCCGTCAAGGCTGGAGAACAGACACTGAATGCGCGGCTGCTGATTGACGCCATGGGTCATTTTTCACCCTTAGCCCAGCAGGTGCGTCAGGGACAGCGACCCGACAGCGTTTGCTTGGTAGTCGGCACCTGTGCCACAGGTTTTCCCAAGAATGAGACTGGCGACCTCATGGTTTCCTTCACGCCCGTGCAGCGCCAATGTCAATACTTTTGGGAAGCGTTTCCGGCTCGCGATGGTCGCACCACTTATTTATTTACTTATGTGGATGCTCATCCTGAGCGACCGAGCCTAACGGAGCTGTTCGATGATTATTGGCAGCTACTGCCGGATTACCAGCAAGTGGCAGTGGCAGATCTCAACATTAAACGAGCACTATTTGGTTTTTTCCCCTGTTACCGCGATAGTCCGCTGCAGTATCCCTGGGGCCGGGTGCTGCCAATTGGCGACAGCAGTGGCAGCCAATCGCCCCTAAGTTTTGGCGGTTTTGGCGCCATGATTCGGCATCTCAGCCGCTTGACCACAGGCATCAATGAGTCCCTGCGTCAGGATTGTCTAAGTGCGGGTGACCTGGGCTGGCTGCAGCCCTATCAGCCCAATTTGTCCGTAACCTGGCTGTTTCAGGAGGCGATGCGGGTGGGAGTTAATCAATCGCTCGAAGGTAATCAGATCAACCGCATCCTAGGCACGATATTTAGCGATATGTCAGCTTTGGGCGATAAAACGTTCAAACCTTTTTTGCAGGACGTAGTGCAGTTTTCGGCATTGGCGAAGACGCTGTTGCGAACGTCGATTCAGCATCCGGCTCTAGTGGCGCAGATTTTACCGCAGGTGGGGATTGGAGCGATCGCTCGCTGGCTGCCTCATTACAGTGCCCTGGCGGTTTATTCCCTGATACGTCCTTTATGTGAACAGCTCAGTCCGCTGGCGCAAAACCTTTCTGAAAAGCAGCAATACCAGTACCATCGTTGGTTAGATGCCTTGCGATATGGCACCGGTAGCGACTACAGGGGAAGCCCATGAGCTCATCTTTGGCCCGCGATCGCTTTACAAAGGCAGTTCAGCGCCCTGACGAAGCCATCAATCTTGCTCTGGCAGCTTTATATATTGCCCAAGAAGAATATCCTGAATTAGATTGTCGAGTTTATCTTCAGCAACTGGATACAATGGCTGATGATTTACGCGATCGTCTGCCCACTGAGGCCTATCCCCTCAAAGTCATTCGCGCCTTAAATGAATATTTGTTCGAAGCTCAGGGCTTTGTAGGCAATACTCAAGATTACTTTAATCCCCAAAATAGCTTTCTGAATCAGGTGCTAGATCGGCGCACTGGCATTCCGATTACGCTGTCGCTGGTGTATCTGGAACTGGCTAAGCGCATCGACTTTCCCATGGCCGGAGTTGGCATGCCAGGCCACTTTCTGGTACGCCCGACGCTAGCGGAAATGGCAATTTTTGTCGATGCCTTTCATAAGGGCGAGGTCATGTTTGAAGAGGACTGTCGCGATCGCATCAAAGTTATGTATGGCAAAGAAGCTCGCATGCTGCCCCAACATTTAGAACCCATTGGTCATAAGCCGTTTCTTGCCCGGCTGCTCACAAACCTAAAGGTGATCTATCTGCAGCGGCAAGACATTCCTCGGGCATTAGCGGCCATTGATCGCATTCTGCTGCTGCTGCCGAGTTCGTTGATGGAACGGCGCGATCGGGGATTGATTTATTACCGCGAAGGCAAATTGTCTGAGGCTAAAGCTGACCTCAAATATTACCTGCTGAATCATCCCAATGCTCCGGATCTGTTTGAGATTCAACAAGTCATTAGCCAAATCAACGCCACTCTCAAAGGCGAAGATTAGTTTTATCGCTACGATGGGCGTTCACTACTGGCAGTGCTGACACCATATCGTCAACGAAATACTAAGGCGTATCGCTCATGAATACTTACACATAATGCCCGCTAGCATTTACCAATCATTGCCTATCTCAGGAAATTGCTACAGCATTCATCACCCAAAACGCACGCATATGTCTGAGCCTTAAAACAGAACTGCGTTCACTAGGACAAAATCTTTCTATTGACACTTAATGAAAATCTTCAGTATGATTAGAGGCTGTGACCTTAATCGTACTTCATAACCTTTTTAAGTTAATTCAGCGACCCAATGCCAACAATTCAGCAGTTAGTTCGTTCAGAACGAGCCAAATTACAAGAAAAGACCAAATCTCCAGCACTCAAAAGCTGTCCCCAAAGACGTGGAGTCTGCACTCGCGTTTACACGACGACGCCGAAAAAGCCCAATTCGGCTTTGCGCAAGGTGGCACGGGTCAGGCTCACTTCTGGTTTCGAGGTCACTGCATATATTCCAGGCATTGGCCACAACCTACAGGAGCACTCAGTGGTCATGATCCGAGGCGGCCGGGTCAAAGACTTACCGGGAGTGCGCTATCACATCATTCGCGGCACTCTGGACACAGCAGGGGTTAAGGACCGCAAACAAGGCCGCTCCAAGTATGGCGCTAAAAAGCCTAAGGAATAAGTTTCGGTCAGCTTGGTTGTCACACCGTAAATCAAAATTTACAGGGATGGGGTGCTCTGGATAAAAGTTACCCAAGAATTCTTTACCTGTGTTTTATTTCGCGATCGCATAATCACCCTAAGGATATCTATGTCTCGTCGTACTTCTGCTCAAAAGCGGGTTGTTCCTCCTGATTCGGTTTATAACAGCCGACTGGTCAGCATGATGATTCGCCGCATTATGCTGGACGGCAAAAAGTCAGTTGCCAACGGTATTGTTTACAGCGCCTTTACCATCATTGGCGAGCGAACCGGGAGCGATCCTCTCGAAGTGTTTGAAGAGGCTGTCCGCAATGTCACGCCTTTGGTAGAAGTCAAGGCTCGCCGGGTTGGGGGAGCGACCTATCAAGTGCCGATGGAAGTGCGCCAAGACCGGGGCACGGCGCTGGCCCTGCGGTGGATTACCCAGTTTTCTCGCTCGCGGGGCGGCAAGACGATGGCTATGAAGCTGGCTAACGAACTGATGGATGCGGCAAATGAGACGGGCAGTGCTGTCCGTAAACGTGAGGAGACTCACCGCATGGCTGAAGCCAATAAGGCTTTCGCCCACTACCGCTATTAAATGCTACTGTCTTTGCCAATGTCAGAGTTTTGGATTTTCTGAAAGTATAAATCCGCATCAGCGCTACGAATTTGCCAAGGAGACGACCGTGGCACGAACTACTCCTTTAGAACAGGTACGAAATATTGGCATTGCTGCTCACATTGATGCCGGCAAGACCACAACAACAGAACGCATGCTGTTCTATTCAGGGGTGGTGCATAAAATCGGCGAAGTGCATGAGGGGACAGCAGTAACTGACTGGATGGCGCAGGAACGTGAGCGCGGCATCACCATTACCGCTGCAGCTATCACCACAAATTGGCGCGATCATCGCATCAATATTATTGACACTCCAGGGCACGTGGATTTCACCATTGAGGTGGAGCGCTCGATGCGGGTTTTGGACGGCGTGATTGCTGTCTTTTCTTCAGTAGAAGGGGTGCAGCCCCAGTCCGAAACCGTCTGGCGACAGGCTAATCGCTATACGGTACCGCGCATTGCTTTTGTCAATAAGATGGATCGCACCGGCGCAAACTTCTTTCGGGTGCACGAGCAAATTCGCGATCGCCTGAAATCGCCAGCTGTCCCTATCCAAATTCCCATTGGGGCAGAAGATGATTTTTCCGGCGTGGTGGATTTGGTGAGAATGCGGGCTCGCCTTTACAACGACGACCTTGGCGTCGATATGAACGACACCGAAATTCCTGAATCGGTGAAGGAAACTGCAGAGCAGTATCGGACTGAACTGCTGGAGGCGATCGCCGAAACAGATGACGTCTTAATGGAAAAGTATTTGGAAGGCGAAACCCTGGGCGAGCAGGAAATTGTCCAGGCCATTCGGCAGGCAGTATTGGCGGGGACAATGGTGCCGATGCTGTGCGGTTCTGCTTTCAAAAATAAGGGCGTGCAGTTGCTGCTAGATGCGATCGTCGACTATCTGCCTGCCCCCACAGAAGTTCCCGCGATCCAAGGGCTACTGCCAGATGGTAGTGAAGCTAGTCGACCAGCTGACGATGAAGCACCCTTTTCGGCGTTGGCATTCAAAATTATGGCTGATCCCTATGGTCGCCTGACATTTATTCGAGTCTATTCTGGCGTCTTAGAGAAAGGCAGTTACATTCTCAATGCCACGAAAGACAAGAAAGAGCGAATTTCCCGTCTGATTGTCTTGAAGGCTGATGATCGTATTGAAGTGAATGAGCTGCGAGCGGGTGATTTGGGAGCCGTGTTAGGACTCAAAGATACGTTTACTGGCGACACCATCTGTGATCTTAAAGCCCCTATCCTGCTGGAATCTCTTTACATTCCCGAGCCAGTGATCTCAGTTGCGGTTGAGCCAAAAACTCAACAGGATATGGATAAGCTATCAAAAGCTTTGCAGTCCTTATCCGATGAAGATCCCACTTTTAAGGTGAGCGTCGATCCGGAAACCAATCAAACCGTGATTGCCGGCATGGGGGAACTGCACCTGGACATTCTGATTGATAGAATGTTGCGAGAGTTCAAAGTTGAAGCAAACATTGGTAATCCGCAGGTGGCTTATCGTGAAACCATTCGCGCTGCCACTCAAGTAGAAGGTAAGTTTATTCGACAAAGTGGTGGCAAGGGCCAATATGGTCATGTCGTTATTGAAGTTGAGCCAACTGAACCGGGCGCGGGTTTTGAGTTTGTTTCTAAAATTGTGGGAGGGTCGATTCCGAAGGAGTTTATCTCTCCCGCTGAGCAGGGTATGAAAGAGGCTTGCGAATCTGGTATCCTAGCCGGGTATCCTGTTATCGATTTGAAGGCCACTCTGGTAGACGGCTCTTATCACGACGTTGACTCCTCAGAGGTAGCCTTCAAAATCGCTGGATCGATGGCGATGCGAGAAGGCGTCTTAAAGGCTTCTCCTGTACTCCTTGAACCGACAATGAAAGTTGAGGTCGAAGTCCCTGAAGACTTTCTGGGGGACGTCATTGGTGACCTGAATTCTCGTCGGGGTCAAATCGAGGGTATGGAATCCGCAGAAGGCATCACCAAGGTAGCTGCAAAAGTTCCCTTGGCTGAGATGTTTGGATATGCCACTGATATTCGGTCTAAGACCCAGGGTCGTGGCATTTTTTCGATGGAGTTTAGCCACTATGAAGAGGTACCTCGGACTGTGGCAGAGGCCATCATCGCTAAAAACAATGGGAACGCGTAGGTTTAGTTTAGGGACACGTAACGTAAATGGCACGAGAGAAGTTTGAAAGAAACAAACCTCACGTCAACATTGGCACCATCGGTCACGTTGACCATGGTAAAACCACGTTGACGGCAGCAATCACTATGGCGCTTGCTGCAGCCGGTGGCGCTAAGGCTCGTAATTACGAGGACATTGACGCTGCGCCTGAAGAAAAGGCTCGTGGAATTACCATCAATACGGCTCACGTCGAGTATGAAACCCAGAATCGTCATTATGCTCACGTTGACTGTCCGGGACACGCTGATTATGTGAAAAACATGATTACGGGTGCAGCCCAAATGGACGGTGCGATTTTGGTTTGTTCAGCTGCTGATGGCCCTATGCCTCAGACTCGCGAGCACATTTTGCTAGCTCGCCAGGTCGGAGTTCCCGCTCTCGTGGTGTTCTTGAACAAAGAAGATCAGGTTGATGATGAGGAACTTCTAGAGCTTGTGGAACTGGAGGTTCGGGAACTGCTCAGTGACTATGAGTTTCCCGGTGATGATATTCCCATCACTATTGGTTCGGCTTTGAAGGCAGTCGAAGCTCTAACGGCAAACGCCAAGATTAGTAAAGGTGATGATGATTGGGTCGACAAGATTCTGGCGCTAATGGACACGGTGGATGAGTACATCCCCACTCCTGAGCGTGATGTCGACAAGCCCTTTTTGATGGCAGTTGAGGACGTATTCTCGATTACGGGTCGAGGCACCGTAGCAACGGGCCGGATTGAGCGGGGCGTCGTCAAAGTCGGCGAAACCATTGAAATTGTCGGTATTCGTGATACTCGCAGCACTACCGTAACAGGCGTCGAGATGTTCCAGAAGACGTTAGATCAGGGACAGGCTGGCGATAACGTTGGTGTGCTGTTGCGAGGTGTTCAGAAAGATGACATCGAGCGCGGCATGGTGTTGGTGAAGCCTGGAACGATCACTCCTCACACCCAGTTTGAGGGTGAAGTTTATATCTTAAAAAAGGAAGAAGGTGGTCGACATACGCCTTTCTTCGCAGGCTATAAGCCGCAGTTTTACATTCGGACAACCGATGTGACCGGCGAAATCGCCGCCTACACTGCTGACGATGGCAGTACTGTAGAAATGGTGATGCCTGGCGATCGCATCAAGATGACGGTGAAGCTGATTAACCCCATTGCGATTGAGCAAGGTATGCGCTTTGCCATTCGCGAAGGTGGCCGCACGGTTGGTGCGGGCGTCGTCTCCAAGATCGTCGAGTAGAGACTCGCTAAGTTTCTAAGAGGAGAGTTCTGCTTTGTGGAACTCTCCTCTTCTTATCTCAAGCACTAGTGGCTCCCTTGAGCGGCGTTCGAACCTGGAAAATCTAATTTAGGCAACTTGCATGGCAACTATTCAGCAGCAAAAAATTCGGATTCGGTTGAAGGCATTTGACCGACGTTTGCTCGACACTTCTTGCGAAAAAATTGTCGATACAGCGAACCGCACTAATGCGACTGCGATTGGCCCGATTCCTTTGCCAACGAAGCGAAAAATTTATTGTGTTTTGCGATCACCTCACGTCAACAAAGATTCTCGCGAGCATTTTGAGACGCGCACTCATCGTCGCATTATTGACATCTATCAGCCTTCATCTAAAACGATTGACGCCTTGATGAAGCTTGATTTGCCAGCTGGAGTAGATATTGAAGTTAAGCTGTAAGGCTCTCTCTGACGGCGATTGGGGAATGCTTGCAAGCGCTTTTCACGATTGTGTCCGTTGGCCAAAAGCGGCATGTCAAAAAATGATGCGATAGAATAAAAATGTACGGTTAGTTAATTTTAAGCCCATAGCTTTTGCTATTTAAGTCAGCTTGCATAGCATCATACCGGTGCTTAGAGCATGATTAGCTGGCTCGTTGCTTTCTCCTTACAGGATTAACGACAGCTTATTGACTACCGTCACGATTACAATCTTGGCTCATTGAGATAATGCCTGCTTCATCATTGGCTGTCAGAGAACTTCCGCTGTTTCCACTACCCGAGCTAGTTTTATTTCCTGGAGCTCATTTACCCCTTCATATTTTCGAGTTCCGCTACAGAATCATGATGAATACGATACTTCAAGGCGATCGTAGCTTTGGAGTTTTGATGTTTGATCCCTCGACCAAGGAACCCGCTCGTATTGGCTGCGCCGCTGAAGTCCTGCATTCTCAAAAATTGCCGGACGATCGCATGAAAATGCTGACCGTTGGCAAGCAGCGCTTTCGAGTTTTAGATTACGTGCGTGAAAAGCCCTACTTAGTCGGACTAGTTGAATGGATTGAGGACCAGCCGACAGACCAAGACTTGGGTCGATTGGTTGGCGAAGTCGACCAACTATTACGCGACGTTGTTCAACTTTCAGCTAAACTAACTAGTCGAGAAGTTGAACTGCCTAACAATATTCCTTCCTTGCCCCAGGAGCTTTCCTACTGGGTCGCTAGCAATCTTTACGATGCTGCAGAAGAGCAGCAGGCGCTTTTAGAGATGGTGAGCACAGGTAATCGTTTGGAGCGGGAAGCCGAAATTCTTATGACGACTCGTAACCATTTGGCTGCCCGTACGGCGCTGAAAGACGTTTGGGAATAGTTTTTTCTGACCGACTTTGGACTGCAAAGTTTGACAGTAGATTGGTGAGAGTGTGAACTTAAACACCACGTTTCCAACTCAATTCACTTCCGCCGAAAGCCGAAAGGTCTTACCAGGAAAATGCAGTCCTGCAGTCGAACATAGAACTTTTTAACGTGGTCTTGTTAACGTCAGGCGTTTATAACCATCACTCAGCAAATTCAAGTTCGGCAATAAAAACCTGGTTCCTATTAAGCCTATTGGCATATCCAATACAAGGAGGAAGGACGAAAGAACCAGGTTTATTGACGTTCTGAGATGCACTTGTTTTGTGGTTAAAGCCAGGACTTTGAAGACCCCGAATTTAGTCATCCACTCCCGCGATTGGAGCAAAGCCTTGACGTTGAACATTTTCGCTCACGTGGCGAGGTTCCAAGAACTGCAGTAAGTAATCAGGCCCCCCCGCTTTGGAGCCGACTCCAGACATCTTTAGGCCGCCAAAGGGATGGCGAGAGACGATCGCTCCCGTAATGCTGCGGTTGATATACAAGTTGCCAACAGCAAACTCGGTTTGTATCCGCTCGATGTGGGAAGGCGTGCGGGAATAGAGACCGCCGGTTAAACCGTAATCGGTGTTATTAGCGATCGCTAGAGCCTCGTCAAAATCCTGGGCTTTAATCACCGCCAGTACCGGGCCAAAAATTTCCTCTTGGGCAATTTTGGCATCGGCAGCCACATCGGTAAAGACCGTGGGGCCAACGAAATAACCGTTTTCCGGGGCTGCCAAGGAAAGTACCAAAGTCGCTTCCTCTTTTCCTGTGGCAATGTAGCCCTGGATTTTTTCCTGGGCTTTGGCATCGATTACTGGACCCACTTTAGTGCTGGCATCGGCCGCATCACCAACATGCAGCGATCGCGTCGCTTCAACCAAACGCGGCAGGAAGGTGTCATAAATGGATTCCACCACAATTACGCGAGAGCAGGCCGAGCATTTTTGACCGCTAAAGCCAAAGGCCGAGTACACCACGCCCTGCACCGCCTGATCCAAGTCGGCACTTTCGTCAATAATGATGCCGTTTTTGCCGCCCATTTCGGCAACTACTCGCTTCAAATGCTTTTGCCCTGGTTGCCACTGGGCCGCTTTGGCATAAATCTGGCAGCCAACTGCTCGTGAGCCCGTAAACGCAATCATGTGAATGTCAGGATGCTCGACCAAGTGTGCTCCGGTGGTAGAGCCAATGGCCGGTAGAAACTGCAGCGCTCCGTCGGGAATCCCCGCTTCGTAAAGAATCTCGGCAATTTTAGCGGCAATTATCGATGAATTTTCAGCCGGCTTCAGCAGGGTACAGTTGCCGGTGACAAGGGAGGCAACAGTCATGCCGGTGGTGATGGCTAGCGGGAAATTCCAAGGCGAGATCACGAGGGTAAGGCCTCGTGGAAAATAGCGATAGCGATTGTTTTCACCAGGATAGTCATAGTTATAGCCGCGATCCAAGCGTTCCATTTCGTCAGCGTAGAAGTTGCAGAAGTCAATCGCTTCCGACACTTCTGGATCGGCCTGTCCCAAAGGTTTACCCACCTCCAGCACCAGCCAAGCATTGAGTTCAGCACGGCGCTCTTCCATCAAAGTGGCGGCGCGGCGCAAGATAGCAGCGCGCTCTTCAGCCGAGGTTGCTGCCCAAGCGGGAAACGCGGTTTTGGCGACTGCAATCGCTTCATCGGCCTGCCGTTTACTCGTCAGCCCCACCTTGCCCACAATTTGAGTGGAATTTGAAGGGTTGACTGAATCTAAAGTCTCGTCAGTGCTAACGGCCTCGCCATTAATAATGGGGCCATAGGTTTGCCCCAGCTGCTGTCGCACTTGAGCCATTGCCTCGGTAGCGACATCGCGTTGTTCCGCGATCGCGTAGTCAGTATCGGCGGCGTTGACAAACGGTGGCGCCCAGTCGCCCAAATCTTCCGACTCGCCAGCAGCCACAGCTTTGTCCTCAGGGGCAAAATCAGGCGCCACCAGCAACTGTTCTATCGATGCATCTTCCTGATTTTGGCGCAGAAAAGAACTGTTCGCGGTGTTCTCCAGCAGGCGTCGAATCAGATATGACATGCCGGGAATTAGGTCACCAAAGGGCGTGTAAACGCGCACTCGATAACCTTTATCAGCTAGCGTTTTCGCCAGCTTATCTGCCATGCCGTAAAGCACCTGCAGCTCGACCCGACGCTTAGGAATATTCAGCTCTTCCACGATCGCCATCGCGTAGGCCTGAGAGCGCACGTTGTGACTACCAATCGCGGCATAGAGATACTCATGGTTTTCCAGCAGTAGCCGCGTCATGCGCTCAAAGTTAGCGTCGGTGGAAACTTTTTGACGATATACCGGACTAGGCCAATTATTCTGGCGAGCCGTAATCGTTTCCTGATCCCAATAGGCTCCCTTCACTAGGCGCACAGTGACAGGGGTGCCGCGCCGCTTGGCCCAGGCCACTAATCCCGCCAAATCCTCATAGCTATCTCGCAAATAAGCCTGTTGGGTAACGCCAATATCATCGCGATCGCGGAACTCATCTTCCATCAGCAGGTCTTTTAGAATTTCCAGGGTCAAATCCTTATAGGTGTACTGCTCCATATCGAAGTGCACCATTACCCCCAACTCGGCAGCCCGCCGCAACAGCGTCCGAATATGCTGACTCACTGCCTGCCGGCTACCTGCTGCATCCAGCGGGTCAAATTGTGAATAGAAGGCCGTCAGCTTGACAGAGACTTGCACCTTGGAAAGGGCTTGGCCCTCGGCCTGATCAATCGCGGGAATCGTCTTCCACTTTTGGGCCGCAGTGGAGAGCTGGGTCATCAGGTCGAGATAGCCATAGAGATAAGCTTCTGCTTCCGCCTCAGTAATGACTGCCTCTCCTAACAAATCCATGGTAAAGGTGAGCTTATCGTTACGCAGTCGCTCAATTGCTTTGATCGCCTTATCCATGTTCTCGCCAGAAATGTAGCGATAAGCAAGGGTTTCGACCGCTGGAGCAACGGTGGTGGCGGCGAGCTGCCCAGGCATGGAACCGGGGTCAGTAAAGTTGAGCAGCCCCTTAAGGGCTCCCGGCAACTCCACTGTTTCCGCCGTCAGATACTCCTGGAGATGGCGAGCGATTTCAGGCTTACTGCGTAGGGACGGCAGCGCATCAATAAAGCGAAAAAGCTGCACCTTGAGGCCAGGATGGGCCATGGCGATATCCATAATTTTGTCATCCCAGCGCATTTGATCGCGCATCTGGGCAAACAAGTTTTTCTTTTCCCGAGTCGCCATCAGTAAGCCGTTGGCGATCGCCAAAGTTTTTGTTTCGTAATCAGGCTTTTGAATTTGAGCAACCATAATATTTATAAATCGTCGGTGAAATCAATGATATTGCAGACGATATTTTCTGTCATCGTCTAAAGAATCATTATTATCCTAGCGAGAATTTACAAGACTTAAAAAGTCAGAGAAATTTGATAAATATTCTGGCACAATATATAAGTGAGCAATCCAAAAAGCGACTTTCTTCACTGGCTTATTTTTTCCTATTTAGCGCCGCAGATCGCCTGGTGAATTATTGAAAACTAGCAAATTCTCTAGGCATCTATTAAGTCTGTTGCTAGCATCGCTCTTTTTTCCTTGGGTTTAGATAATTGATTGATGTCTTTAAAGATCCGTTATTAAGCCTCGAAAAATATCCCAAGCAAAGTACCAGATAGTTATAAGAGGTTCACATTATGCCCCTGTTTTCTAGTGAAAATGTTCTAGTCCCCATGGACTTTTCCAATGAAGCTATTCAGACTCTCAAAGACACCTTGGATTTCGTTGAGGCGCCAGAAAAGCTTCATGTTGTCAACGTGCTAGCCCCGCTTGAAGCCACTGAGCCAGGCGCGATTTGGCAAACGGTTGATGATGATACTCGGATCAAAAAAGTGACTGAGCTCTTTTATCAGCGCTTCCCTGAAGAGGCTTATCAGTCCGTAAAGTTTACTGTAGCGATTGGCAATCCAAGTTCTGAAATTATTGACTATGCTGAGCAGAATTCTATTGACTTAATCGTCATTTCTTCCAGTGGTAAAACTGGAATTTCTCGCTTTTTCCTAGGCTCAGTAGCAGAAAGAGTTGCGCGGTTTGCTCATTGTCCTGTACTGGTTATGCGTCAATAAATTCAAGAGCATTAATCCAGTTGGTTCCGGCGATTTCTGCATCTTCAGTGCCATCGCCTTTTGTCTCAATATCCAGCTTTCCCTTTCCTAAATTCAGCTCCATATATTGAGAATAATATCTGTCGTAAGCAGGATGCTATCGCCGTTGGAAATCACGGTTGTCTAGTTATCAAAATAAATATCGGCAAGACGCCCCTTTTAATGACAAGATTTCCTGTCTTTCGCGGTCGATTAAGTCATGGTTTCATGCTCTTGTCCGGAGGTGGCCTACGTTAACGCTGTTGCTTAAGTGCATGTCAGCTTCGCTTGTGGGCACGATGTCTGTACTCAACGACGGTAATAGCCCGGTAAATATGGCATGCTTGCCGCTCATTGATTAAACAACGATGATAGAGCCGCGCCTAGCGGTTCAAAGTAGGCAGGTAGAGTGTTCTAAGGCTGACTAGTTGATGCTTAGGGCAGAGGAGTCTACGTCAGCAATATTGGTAAAAAAGCTCTCGAGACGCGCTGCGATCGCCTCAACGCCACCAGGCACATTTGACTCAATATTGAGCGGCAGCACCGGATCGTGTAGCGACAGCCGCAGCAAAAACCAGCCGTTTTCCGCTGGTGCCTTACAAGCAACTCGTACCCCTTCGTAGTTTTTGGGCACAGCCTCCCAGTCAGGCTGCGTCGCGACAAACGCCTGCAACTGCTCAATCACTGCGTTGCCGTGAGCCTTAAAGTCCGACGCCTGAATTTTGAGGCGAAATTCTTGGCTGTCCGTCGGTTCCTGAAGCGGTCTAATCAGGTCAATTAACCGCTGGCCGTTCAGCCGCGCTTTGGCCAACTCCGCTAACAATTTGCTCACCAAATAGGCGCCATCATCTAAGAAATAGTTTTCCTTCATGGCCGCATGGCCAGAGGTTTCAATCGCTAACCAAGCCGCCTGCCCGGTTTCATTCAGTCGCACGGCTTCATTAATCACGTTTTTGTAACCACGCCGAAAGCGATGATGAATACCGCCCAATTCTCCTTCAATGAACTGGGTCAGGCCGTCAGAAGTGATTGAGTCCGTCACAATTGCGGAACCAGGGTGCTCTCTCAAAACAATCGCGGCAATCAGGGCAATGAGGCGATTGCGATTGAGTTCCCGCCCCTGATGATCAACCGCAGCGCCACGATCAACATCAGTGTCAAAAATGATGCCAAAGTCAGCCCGATGCTCAACTACAGCGAGGCAGATGGCAGCCATGGCCGCTTCGTTTTCCGGATTAGGCACATGGTTAGGAAAAGTGCCGTCGGGCTCCAAAAACTGACTACCGCTCGTGTCGGCTCCCAATGGCTGCAGCACCTGGCCAGCATAAAAGCCGCCCGCGCCATTGCCGGCATCGACCGCAATTTTGAGTCCCCGCAGCGGCTCGTTGTAGTGCTCCGGATGGTTTACCGATTGGCGAATTTGTCGCACTAGCTCCGCCGCATAGGCTGAAATTAAATCTTGCTGGACGATCGCCCCTGCTGGTTGAGTAGTTATAAAGTCTTTTGCTGCTGCTAGGTCGAGAATTTGCTTAATGTCGGGTTTACCCAGTCCACCCTGACGGGTAAAAAACTTTAGCCCGTTGCGATTGAACGGCAAATGACTAGCGGTCAGCATAATGGCTCCATCGCAGCGAAATTCTGGCAGCACCGTGCTCATAAACATGGCCGGCGTTGAGGCCATGCCGACGTCGTAAACAGTTGCGCCTAATGACGCCATGCCTTCGATGACGGCAGCCATCAGTTTGGGCCCTGAAAGGCGACTATCGCGGCCAATCGCAATGGTGCAGTTGGCGATTGATTTTTTCAGTTCAGTACCGAGCCAGGTGGCAAAAGCCTGCCCCAAAGTCTTCGCCACTGCTGGTGTCAAATTCACCGGTTCGTCGGGCACTCCGGTTAACGCGACTCCTCGAATATCGGAACCGTTTTGCAGCGCTGCCCAATCCACCACTGATGCTGAAAGAACCATGTGCGATCGCTCCGTGACCAATGCGATCACGATAAGTGCGATTGCCAGAAACTATTCGCAATCTTCAGCATTTTTGTACATGCTCTAATGCCTGTTTTCGTTTCTAAAGCTAAATGTGTTGAAGGTAGCAGGGTGGCAAGGCGGCAGGGTGGGAAATCGGTAGCCGTGTCTCAAAGAACTGGTGTAAGAATTGGCTGTGTCCAACAGCCGGCCATACAAGCGTAGTTCCTGCGAACATTAACGGGGTCGCGGGAAGTCATCAGAGGATTGCTCTAAAGTTGGGAACTTACCGACAGGCAAACAGCTCAAAACTCAAAACTGAGACCTTAAAATTCATTTATTCCAGACTTGGAAACTAATTTTTCAGTCCAGCGCAGCTACCAGCTTTTACTCACCAGGGCCGCTTACTGCTGAGTTTGAGCAACATCCTTGAGCGACAAATCAGGATGGTGTAGCTGCAGCGCGTCACGCAAGGCCGATAGCGTTATCGTTGTGCGTTTTCGCGATCGCAAATCGAGTTCAATGGTTTCAGCAAGAGTTTGAATGTCGCCGCCGGTCAGCGGTAGCTGTCGGGCGATCGCTAACCAGTCCAGTTTATGAGTTTTGATATCAGCAGCAAACGCCTGATCCCACAACCGCTGGCGAGCCGGCGTTTGCGGTCGCGGTAAGGTCAATGTGACATCAAATTGTTGTCGCCAGCGGGGGCGAATTTGCTCAGCGGTCGCCACGGTCACCAGCGTGAGACCAAACTGCTGCCGCCACTGCCACCACTGATGCAGCCATGACTGCTCGACCTGAGACTTGCGGCCAAACCACTGCTCGCCATGCTTGACCAGCAGTAGACTAGAAGTCTCGGTGGGCGCGTCAGTCAAGACACGTGGATAATCTTCAAGATCCAGAGCTTGGAGATCGACGCAGGCCAAAGGCACTCCCAATTCATTGGCGATCGCCGAAGCGGCAAAAGTCTTCCCCGTGCCGGCAGCACCGCACATCAGCACCATCAGTCCTGTCAGCTGAGGTTGCGATTGCCGGGCTCGGGCCTGACGACTGAGATACTGCAGTTGTCGAATCAGTTTCTTGGACAATACCAAATCGTCCCAAATGGGAGCGATCATGGTGCTCTGCTCAGTCCCCACTGATGGCGACGCCTCTGGCACGGCTGGGGGAGATAATAATACGGGGTCAGATTGCTGTGAGGCAGAGATGACCGCCGCTGATGACAAAGTAGACGTTGCGTTTTCATCCGCTAGTGAAGCGCCCGACAACAGAGTCTCCAGCTCTGCCGCCGTCGGGCTGTCGGCCAGCAAAAAATTAGACAGCGCATCACTGACGCGCGCCTGCTGACTCAGCAAAGTGCCGTCTTCATCACCAATCCATTCCAGCAGGCCCAAATTCGCCAAAGAATGGGGAGCCGTGAGTCGGGCGCGTGCCTGCTGCCATTCTTGGTCATTGCGGCAAAGCAGTCGCAGGCACAAATCTACGGTGGGCAGATCGGCTAAAGCGCCCTCCTCTTCCTGTAGATAGTCATATAGACGACCATAGCGGCGGTTGATTTCTGGGGCGATCGCCATCAGCAAAATGTTTTTTTCAACTTCCGAGAGCTGAAGTTGCTCACACAATAGTGGCAGTGCCAGAACAATGCCCGCCTGCTGACAGGCCAGAACCCGCGTTTGCAACTGCTGGCTATAAGTAACGGTAGTAATCGCCGTTGGAGCCTGCCGTTTGGGGGGCGGCCCTTCGCGATCGTCGATGCCGCGATTGACGGTAATAATCCCTTTCCACCAATGGCTAGTCACCTGATCGGCAGTCGAATTGCCCGCCCGCTGCACTGTCTTATCATTTTGTCGCTTGCGGGCCACAGCCATCATCAGCATGCGGTCTAGCCAGCGTAATTCAGTCTTGAGGTAAGCCCAATTGTTCTCAAACGTCTTCGCCCCGTTATTGCTCATCCTTCATCATCCGCAAAAACTCCAGTGGCAAGCCATCGGCGTCGGCAATAAACGCCACTTCATAAACTTGAGCGCCAATCATTTGCTGCTGGGGGGGCAGCAACACCTTGAGCGAGGCAATCCCATTGGCATGCTGTTGATTGGCATCAGCAAATCGCATTTCTAGTGATTCTAACCATTCTGGCAAACTATCAACGACTTCTGTCAAGTCAAACGATAAATGGTAATACCCTGTGTAGTGCTCATCATAAAAGCAATCAGCGGTGGGATCAGGTTCTGGAATTTGCAGCAGCTCAATCCGTCCCTGCAAACCTGTCATCCAGCAGGCCAAGGTGATGCCCGCTGTAAACTGCGTTTCCATCTCAAAGCCCAGAAGCGAATAGAACGCGATCGCCCGATGAATATCAGCGGTGCGAATCGAAACGTGATGCATACCAATTCAGCTTAAGCAACGATGAATTCAGCCTAGCAGTGGCCAATCTCATCAAGCCGACTGAATTAGCAACCATTCATAATCAGGAGGCCAAAGAACAGCGATCGCGATCAGTTAAGAAAATGGCTGCTAGTCCTCCTAGCCACTTTAGCGAGACTCGCGCCAGTCTTTATGATCAATATTTTGAGCGGACTTGCGAGAGACATTTCCGACTGGCTGAATCTTTCCCTCAGCGAGTTTTGGGCCACTATCATCTCCACACCCATCATTTCTACGCTCTAGCTCCCTTTATACTCACTCACTCTCATGATGGGATGTTAACCAAAGCTATTAAATATATGAAGGGGGCGCTGCTAGACCGCATTTAACCGCCACAATGTGATGCGTTAACGCTGTACTGCTAAATCACAGGGACAGACTGTCCGAAGAGATTTTCTCTATTAAGCGGGAGCGGCAGCACGGTGGCTCAGTTAGACAAAGCAAATGGTTAATTTCTTACGCAACGCTTTTAATGTGGTCGTCACAATTTTTTTAATCACATTTATTGTCATTAATGTAGTTCAGCTCGGAAAATTTTTGCTATCGTCACAGGGACTTATTTAGTCACCGGGATCGCTTCAGGGACTTATCCTAGGCCTTGGCGGCATTGATCCTGGAGATATTCGTCTCTCATCAAAGGTTGCATGGTGCCTGTTTCCCCATCTTCGGCAGCCACAGGGTTAGAGTGGCCAGATTGTCCGGTTATCACTCACTATCTCAATATCGCGATCGCCCTCAATCCGCCGTTGTGGGTTAAAGGTCAGTCGCCGCGCTTGCATATTTATCTGCCAGCAGTATACCTAAGTTCGATTGGCATACTCTTGCCGCAGCTAGAGCAGGCGCTGCGATCGCTGTCAGACCAGGAGTATTGGGATATTCATGTATATGTCGATGAACCAGGTGCAGCACCCCGTTTAATTCATCATGGGCTGATTGAGCAAGCTTCATCCTCAACCGCCCCTTTGCACCCGTTTCCTTTGGCAGCGCGATCATCTACCGCCGTTAATCCTTTCTCAGATGCCGGTATGGTTCCACAGGCGGCAGTTCCCAGAATCAAAAAGTCGAGCAGTCGGGTGCGCCCAGGTCGACTAATCATTAGCATAATTGGGCTGATTGGCGCCAGTTTTGCGTTAGGCTCCTTAGCTGCTGGAATCTGGAACTGGGGGCAATCGGCACTGAGCACTGCCACAACGTCGTCGCGCAATTCAACGGTGCCTTCTACTTTCCTTGAGCCCACTATTGATCCAGCGGCGATCGCACCTTTGGCAACTGCCGCTGACGCTGCCGGTGAGACCGCACCTTCGGCTGTGCCACCTCCGGCGAACGACTCTTGGGTTGAACCCATCACCGCTGTGGACGGCTTAACGGTTGCTGCCAGTTCTCTGTCACCCCCAGCGCCTCAAGTTGCGGTGCAGCTCAAAGCAATGGGTGACATAATTCCAGGCACCGACTTTCCTAACTATCGCCTACCCAAAGACCCGAACTACTTGTTCAACAGCGTCAAAATGTTTATGGGAGAGGTCGATATTGTCTTCGGCAATTTTGAAAGCACCCTAACGAATTATCCCTACACGGCTAAAAATGTCGGCCAGGGCATGACGTTTGCTTTTCGCACTCCCCCCAACTGGACGGATGTGCTCAAGTCAGCCGGTTTTGATGTGCTGAGTGTTGCGAACAACCACTCCTTCGACTTTGGCGATGCAGGATTTGACGACACCATTGCCAATATTCAACAGTCCGGCATGCAGGCCGTGGGCCGCAAAGAACAGATTGTGACGGTCGATGCCAACGGCTATCAGGTCGCTTTTATTGGTTTTAGCTATTGGCCAGACCACAACGACATGAATAATTTGGCGGCGGCAACGGCGCTAGTCCAGCAGGCACAAGCCGCTGCGGATATGGTCGTGATCTCCGTGCATGCGGGAGCAGAAGGCACTGACGCTTTGCGAGTGCGCAATCAGACGGAGTATTTCTTCTCGGAGAATCGCGGCAATATGGTGCAGTTTTCCCACGCGATGATTGATGCTGGGGCCGACCTAGTGTTGGGACATGGACCGCATGTGCCTCGCGCTGTAGAGCTGTACCAAAATAAGCTAATTGCCTATTCTTTGGGCAACTTTTTGGGCTATCGCACCTTGTCTACGGCTGGGCCGCTAGGACTATCGATGATTCTCCAAGTAGATTTGAACGAAGCGGGCGATTTTGTGCAAGGGCGGGTGATTCCCGCCGCCCTCGATCGCAATGGAGTGCCCTATATTGACGATGCATTTTCCACCGTTACTCTGGTTCGGCAACTGACCGCGAAAGATTTTCCAGAAACCCCGCTCACAATTGATCAGATGGGATACATTTTGAGGACTGATGCGCCATAATCCCGCTGGTGGGCTGGGGTTGGGGGCACCAATTGTGGGAACCAAAAGGGGATGGCTGAATGCGATCGCACATCGTCATAGGCAGCATATCTTGTCTGTCACTGCTGATTATCTTGGGTACCTGCCGTCGATTGCCCGAATCTGCTTCGACCCATTCCCCAAAAGCCACAGCGACTGACGCTTCTACTGCGGAGGCAGCAAATATTGCGGAGGCTGAGGGCCCTATCACGTCAAACCGTTTGAATAATGGGACTGTTGAGGCCTCGACAGATTTAGATACCAGTACTTTGGATACAAGTACTGTTGCCGAACAAATCGCTGAGCTAGTCGCGGCAGATCCGCAGGCCCAAATCAATGTGCGATCGCAGCCCTCATCTGCCAGTGAACCGGTGGGCTACGGTCAGGTGGGTGAGACTGTCGTTTTGGGCCATTCCGAGCCCGGAGCAGATGGCTATACCTGGCATCGCGTCACCTTTCAGAGCGATAATACCGCCGGCTGGATTCGCGGTGATTTGCTGGACATTCCACCGCTAGAACCTGTCGCCAGCCAGCCAACCACCGCCGCGTCGGTCAACCAGGGCACCAGCGAAGCCTTACAGCGATCGCTCACTGACACCTGTGGCAGCACTAAAGCCGTCGAGGCTCATTTTGTAACCGCCAACAACACTATCTATATCTGCAAAGTACGGCATCGACGCATCTATCTTTCTCAAGAAGCAGACACTGAACAGGTCATCCAAGCAGAGGATGTCGAGGCTCTCGATACCGGCTACATCATTGGCAACGACAACTTTGAATATCGCCTTGACGCCAGCAGCCTAGTGGTGGTGCGATTGAGTGATTCAGGTCGACAAGAAGAAGTTCTGCGCGAACCGGTGATTCACAGTGAGCGATATTAGCTGATGTGCTGAAACAGCTTGGCAAATTCATTGACAGAGCGGGGCGACGCTGCCACAAGTTACACAAAATACTGCCCACCAGACGATTTTCCGGGCCACTCCAGGAGTACAACTTCCTCGCGCAGTTGGGCGCCGGTGGCGGTAGCGATGCGAGTCCGGAAAAGGTCCCTTCCTTGGACTTCGTAGCCCACCTCAGCCGCAATTTCCTCTAGCAATTCCCCGGTGCGGATCATGATTTGAAAGAACGAAGCCTGATCACCAACGACATAGGCGAGCTGGGCGCCGGGCTTCAGGGCTGGCTGCAGCGTTTGAAAATGCCGCTTCATGCCGCCAAAGTAGAGACTCGTTACTCGATGATACAGGCGCTCAAACCCCGAGGTTTTGGCCAAGGCAAGGCGGCGCGTTTCGATCGCTTCGGCAAGGACCTTCACTTGACTCTGCGATCGCAGCACCAAATCATCATCATCGACTTTGTAAACATTGCGCGTGTTAGAGCGAATCAGCGACTGCTTAAAATCGCGCAGCTCTTGCTTATTGCTTAAAAAACCGAGCAGCACCGACTCTAAACGAGTAGTGCGAGTGTAGTCTTTTTCGTTGGGGTAAGGGGGCGAGGTAATAACGGCATCAATTGATTGAGGCGGCAGGAGCGATCGCAGTCGGCGGGCATCGCCCCGATAACAGTGGGCCGGTGTCGCCACCAGAGTGGAATAATCAGCAATATCCTGCGCCATTTGCTCCACTTTCGCCTGCCAGCTTGACAGTACCGGAGCATCCCAGCGTTTGCGTCGCCGAATGCCCACCTCCGGCCCAAATTTGAGATTGCTGGCAGCGTGTACGGTCACATAGGCCAGCGCTAAATTAAATAGATTACGAATCGGCTGATGCAGCACTGTGGAGATCGCGTTTTTTAGCACCAAGCACTGATGCAGTGGGCGATCGCAAATAGAATTTTTCACCAAAATAGCCTGCTGCTCTGGGGATAACTGCAGCAGTGGCGTTGCGGACATTTGCGGCTGCGCCAGCGCCATAACCTGCTGCAGAGCGATCGCTAAACTGTCGAGATCAATGTTCCAATGCACTTTGGTGCTACAGGCAAAGTGCGACATAGGAATAGCTTCAACGCCAACGGCAGCTAAGCCCTTTTTCTTAGCCTCAACAATAGTGGTGCCAGTACCACAAAAGGGATCAAGCACGGTTGCGTCAGCCGTCAAGCCAAACTGATTGATGTAATGGCGGACCAAATGTGGCGGATAGGACAGCACAAATCGATACCAGTCATGGAAGGCGCGATCGCTTGGCTGCAGCTTATTTTTGTTCAGGCTAGAGACTGTCATCATTTAGCGCTCCGATGCTTCAGCAGCCAGAATCACTGCCCCTGGCTTATGAAGGTTAAGACGGGCACAATAATGCTTATTCCAAAGGGTTTCTAGCATGAATTGATGACGCGCCCTAGCGCAGAGAAACATCGAACGAGTCATCAGTGTGGTTACCAGTTAGCATTGCAGGATCTAGTGCTGATGATCTATGCCAAACCTTATCTCAAAATCCTGCTCTTGCTCATAAATATCAGCGCTTGTCTGCTTTAGCAAAGTTCTCTAAAAATGAATGCCCCCTTCGGCGGTTAACGTCGAGGCACAAGATTCAAAATTGCCAATGCCTCTGTTTCTTTTCGAGTTACAAAGGGCTAAAATCCCTGCGTATCAAGCATTATATAGCCGAATAATGACGGCCAGTTTAGTTTCTATAAGCCAAGCTCTTCTATGCTAAAGCTGCTATTGATACGTCACGGTGAATCCATTAGCAACCGCGATCGCCGCCTCACTGGACAGGACGACTCTCCACTAACTGCTCAGGGACACCAGCAGTGTCATCAACTGGCCGCCTGGCTACAGGCCTACTCTTGGGCGCCTACCCACATTTACTGCAGTCCGCTGCGGCGCGCGCTGGAGACTTTGAGCGATGTGATGCAGCCTTGGTTGTGGCAGCTTGTACCGCCCCTACAGCCAGATTCCGAATTTTGCCAAAGCGATCGCGCCTGGCTAAATCAGCTCCATCTACGGGCGGAGAGGTTACAGGACGCTCCCAAGTTTCAAGTTTGTTCGTTCCTGCAAGAATTTAACGCCGGTATTTTGGCTGGGCTTACCTGGGCGGAAGCCCAGCAGCGCTACCCGGACCTTTGTCACCAGTTGATAACCAGGGATGATTGGGTGCCTATCCCCGACGCCGAGACGCCCCAGCAAGGACAACAGCGGGCCCAGTCTTTCATCCAAAGCCTGCTGCGAAACCACCAAAATGGCGACGCGATTTGGGTGATGTCCCATCACTGGATTTTGGAGCATTTGATTGCTTGTCTACTGGGAGGCAATCGCACTTGGCAAATTGCTATGCCTAACACAGCTCTGTTTGAGTTCTGGCTAGATCGCGATCGCTGGGAACAGACTGGGATGACTCGTTATATCAGTGATCTATGGCAGATAAAACAGTTCAACAGTACGCCACACCTGGAAGCTTTCTAGCTGTCTGAGGCTTTCGAGGACAGGCGCGAAAATGCTGCTTCTAGGCAAGTATCGCCAGCAGCAGCATAGCAAGTGTTTTCTTGCGCATAGCTCGAGTAGCGATTGCTAATAACCCCTGAATATCTCAATTAAAATAAAGACAAACCTTCACTCCTTTTTTTCCATGAAACCTCAACGTCTCGGCCATGTAGCCATCTGCGTACAAGATATTGACCAAGCCGTCACGTTTTATCAAAAGCTGGGCATGGATCTAATTTGGCACGACACAGATTGGGCCTATCTCAAAGCCGGAGACGATGGTCTAGCACTGCTGAGTCCCAATTATGACCAGGCGGGGCCACACTTCGGTTTTGTGTTTAGCGATCGCGCCGAAGTTGATACTGCTTACGATCGTCTCAAAGCCGATGGCGTGTTTGTCACTCCAATCCATGAGCATCGGGACGGCACTGCCTCGTTTTACGGTAAAGACCTTGACGGCAACTGGTTCGAATATCTCTACGAGCCGGCGCCGGTGCCAGCCGCACCTGCCGCCGTTTAGCGCGTGCCAGCAATTGGCCATTAAAGTGGCCAGAAAAAATACCCGCACTGTCTTCTTTTACTCATTCTTGCTCTGCTGACTATGCACGCTCTTTCAGTTCCTACTTGGATTGTCCATATCACCAGCGTGATTGAGTGGATCAGCGCCATTTGGTTTATCTGGCTGTTTGCCCAGGTCACCGGTTGGTTAGCCTGGCGATCGCTTTCTTTTGCCATGCTGCCAGCGCTGGTCAGTGCGATGTGTGCCTGTACCTGGCATTTTTTCGACAACGCAGTGACACTATCCTGGCTCGTCACCCTGCAGGCAGCCATGACCGTAGTCGGAAACTGTACGGTCTGCCTCGCTGCCTGGTGGATTTGGCGACAGGCGATGCCAAAAGATACGGCTCAAAGGACTGATTATCCGTGAGAGTGCAGATAATGGCTTATCAACAGGGCTTGAGTTTACAAATGCGTCAAGCTGATGCAAGCGTATCCTGGTCTTTGAAAAGTTGGCGTGTTCGCTTCAGCAATGCTTAGCATTCCGTTTAGCTCGCAGCCTCAATGCCAGCATTAAATTGAAGATCAACAGACTGGCACACATAGGATGGCCCTGTAGAAATTACACATAAAGTGAGTGAAGCAGGCAAATAGTTCTATGATTCGATGCAATCAATTATGGACGCAGGACTTCACCCCGTATCGTAGATGGACAGCTAAAACGCTGCTTTTCCGCATCTCTTACTTTGCAGTTCGAATTCTGTCCGCTGAATCCCAGACTTTAAGCCGCAATGGAAAACTTGCTAGATAAGCAAAATTTGTTTGCCGTGTCCCTATTTCCTTATTTAGGATTTTTATTCTTTTTGACGCGCTCTGGTCAAACGCCACGTTTAGCGCTGATTGGCTTTTATGTGCTGCTAATTTTTGTCGCAGTAACGATTCCAGCTGGCATCTACGCTCAGAAAGTTTATGGAGCTGAGTTAGCAAATGTGGATTGGCTACACGGTTCAGCAGAGCTGTTCCTAACAATTTCCAATATTTTAGTCGTATTGGGTTTTCGGCAAGCGGTACGGCAACGACAGCGGCAGTAGCCAGAAAAGCTAAAACACGATTGTGGCTACTCTCAAATAATGCTGGCTTTATATTGATGATGTGTCTTGAGGAGATAGGGGTATTTTCACCGCTGGGTCGCCCTCTCTTCGATAAGCTGTCAAGGACGGTCAATGAATGATAATCAATTCTATGGTTCCTAGTGAACAAGCTGCCGATAAACAGCCTCTACACGTTGTGATTTCGGAAAAATTGAAGGCACAAATTGAAGCTGGTCACTATGAACCCGGAGAACGACTCCCCAGCGAGTTTGACTTAGGTGAAATTTTTGGTGTTAGTCGAACAACAATTCGCAAGGCGATCGCAAATCTGACCCAACAAGGATTGGTTACCACTCAGCAGGGCAGGGGCATTTTCGTCACCGAGCAGCACAAAATTAGCTTTTCTATGTCAAATCCGCTTATGCATTTTGACGCCAGACTGCGACAGCAAGGCTACGAAGGACGAGTTCAGTCGCTGCGCTTTCAGCTTCTCTTGCCCACAAGCGAAGTGGCAAGGCAGCTACAAATTCGCGATCGCCGAACTGAAGTTTATTGGCAAGAAAAAATCTATTACGCCAACAATACTCCGATTGCCCTTGACGTTTCTTACTATCCCCAAGCAATTGCAGCATCAATGACAGAAGGCTTGCAGCAGGAATTTACTTATAGCGCTTTAGTCAACGGCGGGATTGTCCTTAAGGCCGCGAAAGTCAGCTTAGAAGGTACGCCCGCCACCTATGAATTGAGCGAATATTTAGCAGTTCCTTTAGGCATGCCGCTGCTGGTCTTTAACTATGTAGCCTATCAGGGCGATCATCAGCCAGTCGTCTGCGGCAGAACCCTTTCGCGTTCCGATTGGACTTGCTACACGGCAGAAATCGAAGTTGACAGCGCTGCTTAGTTTACGTCAAGCAGCAGCGAACGAGTCAGCAAAGTCGGCCAAGAAAAGTAGCAACTGCGATCGCCAGCTAACTTACGCAACCAGAACTAGATCACATCAGCATTGTCTTCCAGAGTCTTCAAATTAGTCTTAGGGATACTATCACCCTCAGGCTCATTGACGTCGTTGGGAACTTCTATGACATCTTCATCAACTGCTTCAGTGTCGTTTTCTTCTGACTCTGGCTCCAAGGTCTTCGACTGGGTTGGCCCCCCTAAAATCGTCTTATCTGCAGGTGCAGTGTCAGTAGTTTCATCAGATGGTAAATCTTCAGTCAGCTGATCGACTGGCCTGCCGGCAGCATCGTCTAAAGCTGCTGCTGGCGGACTATCGGATGAGTTGGGAATATTCGTGGCGTCCTCATCAGGCGCGATCGTTACATTATCAAGAGCAGATTCAACCGAGTCTCCTGGTATGGCTTGATCATCTGTCTTTTCATCCGCTTTAGTCGCCTCTGTCGCTGATTTTCCTTGAACTGCGTCTAGCAACATATCTGCCTCAGACATCTCCGGAGTTGATAGGTTCGATGAACTTGTGGGACTGCTGGTCTCTGCTTCTGCTGACCCCATTTCAGGCATCTTGCCGCTCACATCAGATTGTTGATCCGAGGCCGATTTTGCTTGAGCTTCTTCATCCTTTGTTGCAGAAGCAGGCTCAGTGGTCGAAGCTTGATCAGAAACTTTCTCCGATGCTGTCGATGGTGTAGCTGTTGCTGGTGCGGCAGAAGCGGGCGGTAAAGGAAGAGAATCGGCGTCTTTGCTGGCTGTATTTTCAGCCTTTTCAGTTAACTCGGTTTGAACTTCGGCAGGCTCTTCAATCGTCAACGTCGGCGGCTCATAATCAGGATCAACCAGTACTTTGGCCTGTTCTAGCGGAATTTCACTACGCACTAATCGCGATAAGCCGTCATTGCCTCCTGGCTGATAGTCGATTACACGAACACTGGTGTTGAGTGCGCCATCAATCAAGTTGCCGTTTTCGTCAATCAGCTCCAGCTTGAGCCAGTTTTTACCAGGGCGGAAGCCTTGCAAATAAATCGGTTGCCAACGATCAAAGACAAATGCTTCTCCGTTTATAGTGCAGCGAAGACGCCAATCGCTAATCGTTTCATCAGCCTGGGCAACAAGGTGTAATGGTGCATTGCTGAGGTAAAAATCGAGCAAAATTGGCTCAGCACCATAAGCGGCCTGCGGCTGGTTATAGGTCAACAGCGGCTGACTATCATCAGGGCTGTTTTCTGGAGAATCGACAAAAACATCAAAGGTAATTTGATCATAAGCGCCTTCATTTTTGAAGCTTTCTCCCCATGGACGCACCGCCAGTAAGCGCAGAATGTGCGTGCCGGGGGCTAAATTTTCCAGAACGATGGGTGCGTCGGCATCATAAACCGCTTGATGAGGCTGATTGTCCAAAAACAAATGCAGGTGCGGGCCAAGGCCTAAAAGCTGATCTTTATATATAGGCAGATTTCTAACCTGCAGGTTGATTTCAACCGTGGTGCTATCAATTGTCTGATTATTCTGAGGGGTCGCAATGCGAACCTGAGGCTCATAGACGTCGAGATAGGGTTTGAGCTGCTGAATTCTCTCAGGCGGAGATGTTTCAGCGATCGCCCCAGCCAGAGGATTACTAACGCTGTCAGTTAGCTCATCCGCCAACAGCACAATCGGCACCTCGCGATCGTTCCCACAACTACTGAGCCCAATAGATAACAAGATCATCAGGAGCGCGATCATTTTTCGCCAGGTCAAGACCATTACCACACACATGCCTGCTACGTCCGTTTCAGATTCTCTCCTACGTTGGGCCCAGACGAAAGCTCAAAACCAAGAATTGACGGAGCAATGAGAGTGTAAACCCAAAAACCAAAGATATTAATCGTTACGATAAGAATCAAATTATTTGAACAACATAAAGTTTTAGCTGACCATTGAAAGCTGCTAACTAAACAGCGAACTGTACGAAAATAATTATTTTTCTTAATAAAACTTAATTAAATCTGGCGTTGACCAAAAAAATCTTCAAATTAATTAATTGAGAATCGTTAATGACTGAGCTCTCAATAACGTACTTTTTCGTTTATTATTGCTCGGAAGTCAAGCAGGGTGGTTATTCTCCAGGTTGAAATATTGTTAACCCGATCCCAGATAAAGAAACAAATTGTTTATACTGCTTAGTAGTAGCTGTAACCCGAGTTCTAAGAAGCCCGAGTTTTTAACTTTTAGGTAATGTTCTGGTTGTCGGATTGCAGCACTTGTAAATGCTCGTTTGTCTAGAGAGAGGAGAGTCTCCATGACAACTACTCCACGCGAGCGCGAGGCAGCTGCAAGAATAGCGGTTGATAAAAATCCTGTCCCTACTTCCTTTGAGAAGTGGGCTAAGCCAGGCCATTTCGACCGTGACCTTGCGAGAGGGCCAAAAACCACTACGTGGATTTGGAATCTTCACGCCGACGCTCACGATTTCGATAGTCACACCAGTGACCTAGAAGATATCTCGCGCAAGATTTTCAGCGCGCACTTTGGCCATCTGGCCATTATTTTCATCTGGCTCAGCGGCATGTATTTTCATGGCGCTAAGTTTTCTAACTACGAAGCTTGGATGTCTGATCCCACCGGCATTAAGCCGAGCGCTCAGGTCGTTTGGTCGGTCGTTGGCCAAGAGATTTTAAACGGCGACGTGGGCGGCGGTTTTCAAGGTGTCCAAATCACTTCTGGCTTTTTTCAGCTCTGGAGAGCATCAGGAATTACTAACAGTTATCAGCTCTACTGCACCGCGATCGGCGGTCTGGTAATGGCTGGTCTCATGCTGTTTGCCGGATGGTTCCATTACCACAAACGAGCGCCCAAGCTTGAGTGGTTTCAAAACGTTGAATCCATGATGAACCACCACTTGGCTGGTTTGCTAGGTCTTGGCTGTTTGAGCTGGGCCGGGCATCAGATTCATGTTGCTTTACCAGTCAATGCACTGCTGGATGCTGGTGTTGCCCCTCAAGATATTCCTCTGCCGCATGAGTTCCTTTTCAACAGAGGCTTGATGGCTGAGCTATATCCTAGTTTTGCTCAAGGCTTGACACCATTTTTCACGCTTAACTGGTCGGCCTATTCTGACTTTCTAACTTTCAAAGGCGGGTTGAATCCGGTGACGGGTGGTCTTTGGCTGTCTGACACAGCTCACCATCACTTGGCTTTAGCAGTGCTCTTTATTGTTGCGGGCCACATGTATCGTACCAACTGGGGCATTGGTCACAGCATGAAGGAGATCTTAGAGGGACATCAGGGTGACCCTCTATTGTTCGGCGGCAAGGGACACGTAGGTTTGTTTGAGAATCTCACCACTTCCTGGCATGCTCAGCTGGCTGTGAATCTGGCAGTTTTGGGTTCTTTAACCATCATCGTGGCGCATCATATGTATGCCATGCCTCCATATCCGTACATTGCGACGGACTATGCGACTCAGCTTTGTCTTTTCACTCACCACATGTGGATCGGTGCTTTCTGTATCGTTGGAGGCGCTGCTCATGCTGCCATCTTCATGGTGCGGGACTATGATCCCGAAGTGAATTTCGATAATGCTTTGGATCGGATGATTCGTTCCCGTGACGCTGTTATTTCTCACTTGAACTGGGTTTGTATTTTCCTCGGCTTCCATAGCTTTGGTCTATATATTCACAACGACACCATGAGAGCATTAGGGCGACCCCAAGATATGTTCTCCGATTCCGCAATTCAGTTGCAGCCTGTTTTTGCCCAGTTTGTACAGAACATGCACAACATGGCCGCTGGCGCCACCGCTCCCAATGCCTTGGCAGGTGTAAGTCCTGCTTTTGGGGGTGACGTCGTAGCTGTAGGCGGTAAGGTTGCCATGATGCCTATTACCTTAGGTACTGCTGACTTTATGGTGCACCATATTCATGCTTTCACGATTCATGTGACGGCATTAATTCTGTTGAAGGGTGTTCTATATGCTCGCAGCTCTCGTCTGATTCCTGATAAGGGTGAGCTTGGTTTCCGCTTCCCTTGTGATGGACCAGGTCGTGGCGGCACTTGTCAAGTATCCGGTTGGGATCACATTTTCTTGGGTCTATTCTGGATGTATAACTCCATATCAATTGTGATTTTCCACTTCAGTTGGAAAATGCAGTCTGATGTTTGGGGTACAGCTTCTGACAACGGCGTTGTTTCTCACATTACATATGGCAACTTCGCTAACAGTTCCATCACTATCAATGGTTGGTTGCGCGACTTTTTGTGGGCGCAAGCTAGTCAGGTTATCAATTCCTATGGTTCGGCGCTGTCGGCCTATGGCTTGATCTTCTTGGGTGCTCACTTTGTGTGGGCCTTCAGCCTGATGTTCTTGTTTAGTGGCCGCGGTTACTGGCAGGAGCTGATCGAGTCTATTGTTTGGGCACACAGCAAATTGAAGGTGGCTCCTGCTATTCAGCCGCGAGCCATGAGCATCACTCAAGGTCGCGCTGTTGGTTTGGCTCACTATCTCTTAGGAGGTATTGGTACAACCTGGGCCTTCTTCCATGCTCGAATATTGACTATAGGCTAGCGGGGAGGACTTGAAGAAAATCTATGGCGACTAAATTTCCAAAATTTAGCCAAGCATTAGCTCAAGATCCAACAACACGTCGGATCTGGTACGGAATTGCTACGGCTCATGATTTTGAGAGCCACGATGGCATGACTGAGGAAAATCTTTATCAAAAGATTTTTGCCTCTCATTTCGGTCATCTGGCAATCATTTTCCTCTGGACTTCTGGCAACTTATTTCACGTTGCTTGGCAAGGTAACTTTGAGCAGTGGATTAAAGATCCGCTGAACGTTAAGCCCATCGCCCATGCGATTTGGGATCCACACTTTGGCCAGCCTGCAGTAGATGCCTTTACTCAGGCGGGTGCTTCAAATCCCGTTAATATTGCGTTTTCGGGTGTGTATCACTGGTGGTACACCATTGGTATGCGGACAAATGGCGACTTGTACACTGGGGCCGTCTTTTTGTTGATTGCCTCAGCCGTCTTTTTGTTTGCTGGCTGGTTGCATTTGCAGCCTCGTTTCCGACCGAGCCTCTCTTGGTTTAAGAATGCTGAATCTCGTCTTAACCACCATTTAGCTGGTTTGTTTGGCGTTAGCTCGCTAGCCTGGACCGGTCACCTGGTTCATGTGGCCATTCCTGAATCCCGTGGACAGCATGTCGGCTGGAATAACTTTTTGACAACGCCTCCTCATCCGGCGGGCCTGATGCCCTTCTTCACCGGAAATTGGGGGGCATATGCTCAAAATCCTGATACTGCTGGCCATGTTTTTGGTACCGCTGAAGGTTCGGGTACTGCCATTCTCACTTTTCTAGGTGGTTTTCACCCTCAGACAGAGTCTCTCTGGCTGACGGATATGGCACATCACCATCTGGCGATCGCAGTGATTTTTATCATTGCAGGCCATATGTATCGCACCAATTTTGGTATTGGTCACAGCATCAAAGAGATTTTGAATGCGCACAATCCGCCATCTGGTACTCCCGGCAATTTGGGTGCAGGTCACAGCGGTTTGTATGACACGCTAAACAATTCTCTGCACTTCCAACTGGCGCTGGCGCTGGCAAGTTTGGGTGTGGTTACGTCTCTGGTTGCTCAGCATATGTACGCTTTGCCTCCTTACGCTTTTATGGCTAAGGATTACACTACGATGGCGGCGCTTTACACTCACCATCAGTACATAGCTGGCTTCATCATGGTTGGAGCTTTTGCCCACGGAGCAATTTTCTTGATTCGTGACTATGATCCGGTCGCAAATGAGAATAATGTTTTGGCTCGAGTGCTTCAGCACAAAGAGGCTATTATCTCTCACCTAAGTTGGGTTTCTCTGTTCTTGGGCTTTCATACCCTGGGTCTGTATGTCCATAACGATGTTGTTATGGCATTCGGAACCCCTGAGAAACAGATTTTGGTTGAGCCAGTATTTGCTCAGTTTGTTCAGGCCGCTTCAGGAAAGATGGTTTACGGCTTTAATACCTTGCTATCTGATCCTGATAGCATCACCCAGACTGGTGCCTTTTGGCTTCCCGGTTGGATGAATGCGATTAATAGCTCTTCTAACTCTTTGTTCTTGAACATTGGCCCTGGTGACTTTTTGGTCCACCATGCGATCGCTTTGGGTTTGCACACTACCACGCTTGTCTTGGTGAAAGGTGCTCTGGACGCTCGCGGTTCTAAGCTGATGCCCGACAAGAAAGATTTCGGCTACAGCTTCCCTTGTGATGGTCCTGGTCGTGGTGGTACTTGTGACATCTCAGCTTGGGATGCCTTCTACCTAGCCATGTTCTGGATGCTGAACACAATTGGCTGGACAACTTTCTACTGGCACTGGAAGCACTTAAGTGTTTGGTCTGGTAATGTTGCTCAATTCAATACTTCGTCAACTCACTTGATGGGTTGGTTTAGAGATTATCTCTGGCTGAACTCTTCGCAGCTGATTAACGGCTATAACCCTTATGGAATGAACAACCTGTCTGTTTGGGCTTGGATGTTCTTGTTTGCTCACTTAGTTTGGGCAACTGGGTTTATGTTCTTGATCTCCTGGCGGGGATACTGGCAAGAGTTGATTGAGACCATTGTTTGGGCACATGAGCGCACTCCTTTGGCGAATCTCGTTCGCTGGAAGGATAAGCCTGTTGCCTTATCTATTGTTCAAGCGCGCTTAGTTGGTTTAGCCCACTTCACGGTGGGATATGTGCTGACATATGCAGCCTTCTTGATAGCATCGACTTCAAGTCGATTTGGCTGACAAGGTTAGCTGTTGAGTGATTGATTAACCTCCTTGGTGCAAGACGCTGGGGAGGTTTACTTTAGGTTTGGCTGAGCAAAAATGATGGTACTGCGCTCAAAATTTTTTTGCTTACTAATGAAACGTAGTAACTACAAAGCCTTACTTGCCAAAATTTAGCGTCTCTATTTCCGCAATACCAACATGCCCATTAAGCCGCCTAATAAAGGATGATGAGTTGCTTCAGCAAACCCCACTGAGTGGGCTAGCTGAACCTGTTCTACTCCCCCAGGAAATCGCTCTACGCTGGGGCTAATGTAAGCATATTCATCCGTTAAGCCACACTGCTGCGCTGTCGGCACGACCACCGTATCTAAATACCATTGCTGAAAAGTTTTGAGCCAAACCGACTGCGGTTGATGAAAATCAAGGATAGCAGCTTTTGCTCCTGGCTTGAGTACGCGCCGTAGTTCCTGTAACCCAAGTGGCAAATCGGTCAGATTGCGCAGTCCATACGCCATGGTGGCTGCATGAAACCGGTTATTTTCAAACGGTAATGCCAAGGCATCACCTTCAACCCATTCGAGGGGAGCTAGTCGAAATTGTTGCTGAGCTTTCTGATGGGCGATCGCTAGTTGGGCTGGAGCAAAATCCAAACCATATACCCGCCCCGATTTCCCTACACGTCGAGCTAGCAGCATTGCCAAATCACCACTACCACAGCACACATCCAAGCAGGTATATCCTGCGGCGGCGCCGCTCCAATCCACTGCCATTTGCTTCCATACCCAATGCAATCCCCAACTCAATCGTTGATTAAAGTCGTCATAAACGGGAGCAATGCGATCAAAAAGTTGCCGAATCTCTAGTGCCGACGGAGTTGAAGTAGATGGGGATACTGACATTGGCGGCAATCAGAATATTTTCGGATGCGCAAACTGAATTGAGTATCGTCCTATATTTTCTAGAGAAGCTAATCTTGCGTCCATTCTCTTGCCAGCTGAATTTGATTAAATCAATCAACAGCTCTCGTAAGCCTCAATGCTAAGCGCCAATGACCGCGATCGCAAAGAGCAAAAAGATTCCTAGGACAAAATACTGGCGTTTGCACACTGTATTCATGACTCTAGCATGGCTAAATGGCGACAACATCACATGATTGCCCTCTAGTCAGCGTTTTTTAATTGCCTACACGACCAGCAGCCCAGACCTGATATTAGCTATTTTGGGAACGCTGGTTAGCGAATAAAACTTTACTGGGCAAGATTACTTCTCCCAGAAACTACAGACAGGCTAACGTCAATGCTATCTGTTGCGCCGCCATCGTGACGAAGTCTTGATTGGCTGCAGTGAAAGCGCGAGGCTTTTGCCACTGTAAAGATACAACAGCAATCACGACGTCTCGAAAAAGCACCGGCACAACCCCATGAGCACTGATTTCAGCAGATTCATAAGCTACTTTGGCGTCGGCATCGCTTACCCGCTTGCTATCAGCAGTATGTTTAAGGTCTTTAGTTGAGATCGCTTCCATTACCAAAGGATCTTTTTTAATCAACTCAATTTCGAGGGTTCCAGCTGTTCCTACATCGTTGCCTAAGCCCTCACTTTCAATCAAATGAACCGCGGCTCCATCTGCGCCTGTCACCTTTTGTACGGCCGAAGCGATTGCAGGCAGGGCCGCCTTAACATCGCTTTCAGACTGGGCAATATTTGCCATCTCCATCACTAACCAGTGCTGATTTTGCAGCAGATCAATCGCCTCTCCCCGCTGTTTCAGCAAATCGTAGGTGCTGGCGGCCTGATCAACAACCAGTTTTAACTCATCTGGATTCCATGGCTTAGTAATATAGCGATAGACCTGACCTGCATTAATCGCATCGACCAAGTCTTCGACATCAGTGAAACCAGTCAGGATAATGCGAACGGTATCCGGAAATTTAGGAACAGTCTTACTGAGAAATTCCGTCCCTTTCATTTCGGGCATACGCTGGTCTGAAATAATCACTGCGACTTCGCCCTGCTCTGACAGAATCTCTAACGCTTGTTGGCCGCTCTCTGCCCGCAAGACATTAAAATCTCTGCGAAAGGTTCGGTATAGCAAATCGAGATTATCTGGTTCATCATCAACGACCAACATCTTGGCTTTGTTAGCTTTTCGTGATTGGACAGCAACCATTCTTGAACTCTCCATTTTGCAATGTCATATTTGATAGCTAGCGATGATGGGCCGGACATATCGTTAAGCTCGCTATCAGAATACCCATAGGGTTCAAAAATTCACCTGCTGTGCAGTGAAAGTCTGGGCAACCCGCTGATTAGCCACATCTATGCAAGGCCTGGCCTTAAAACTGCTTTCAATAGGCTGAAGCCAAGGTCTCGTAAGGAATTTGGCTAAAATAATCATGATGCAAGAAAATACCCTGACATTTCTTGCAGTGAATTAATTGCAGCATTCGCAATCCCTTATAGAGTGCGGACTCAGCAATATGACCCGATGGTTATCTTAGAGTTTGCAGCTTTTCGAGTAACGGCTATGACCAGCGTAAGATCAGCAGCACAGCTCATAAAAACCAGTCACGATCGCTGACTTCCCCAACAATACTCAGCTCATTATTCAGGTGTACTTTCAGATCTAGCGAAACGGTCGAAGAAATGATGACTACGCTTACGATAACTTTCTGGATATGGCAAGTTCAGAGTCTCATGAAAATCTTTCTGGACTTTGTGTGTTAATCGTTTGGAAACCTGGCGCACAATCTGACTCAGAAGGTGATCACCGGTTTTTTGAATAATTCGTTTCGGCCAAGCTTGAATGAAGCGCGGAAAAGTGACCCAAACCTTAAGATTTAGCTCCCAGTCAATTTGAGTCAGTATTTGCCCAGAACTACTGGTTATCTCATTAAGCTCCAGTGCAGCTTTGAAATCAACGTCATAACCAGGTGCAACATAACCAGGAATTTCAATGGTTTCAATCCGATAAATTCCGTGATCCTGGGGCAACAGATGAAGGCCGATTTTGGGCTCAACATCATACCCTAAGGCGCCAAAATTCCCCACTGTTAAGTCGTAACCGCTACTACCAAGTGGCTTGGCCATCATCGGATGAGCACATCGTAAAAACCAGGCTTGATGATCATCTAAATAACAAACAACGGTTTCACGATCAGCGGCCATGTCCATAGAGCCGGCATAATCTCCGTGAAAGAGAACAGAGGGGCTGCGTTCCGTTTCGATGGTGCTATGATCCTCTCTGCCATCAACTTGATCGACTACATGACAGACAGATTCAATAACCTGATCTGACAAGTTACTAGCTCGGCGATTGGTAAATGGTGTTTGCATAGATGCTTAGTCACTATCCAAGTTCAAAATGCCAATGCCCAGTGGCACAACTCAACAGCCAGCTCAAACTTTAATTAGTCTAACGGCTATTTTAGCTGACGAATGATGAGTTTTATTCCTTCATCAAAATTTGAAAGCCTTGTGAGCTGTTTGCAGCCTAACTCTTTCAATTCTATTCCATCAGGGAAAATACACTGAGCAGCGGCGCTGTTCCAGATGCCATCTAAAGCTTTTCTCCGCAAGCTTACTAAAGTAGGGTTAGCTTAAGAAAAGAGCGACGTCTCAGTTTGAAGTCATCATCGCGGTTTAAAGTAGCAGAGGTAAGTACTTTTTTATTGAAAGAATTGACTTAAGTCAATTTATGATTGTGTGTTGTAAAAGGGAAGAAACGCATGAAAGCTTTGGTAGTGGGGGCTACAGGCGAAACCGGCCGACGCATTGTGCGCGTATTAATTGCTCAAGGTGTGCCGGTTAGAGTGCTGGTACGCGATCGCCAAAGTGCCCAGGCGATTTTGCCTAATACGGTCGAGTTTGTAGTTGGCGACGTACTGAAACCGGATACCGTGAAGGCCGCGATCGCTGACTGTACGGTTCTGCTGTGCGCCACAGGTGCTCGGCCTAGCTTTGATCCCACCGGCCCCTATCAAGTAGATTATGAGGGCACCAAAAACCTTGTTGATATTGCTAAAGCGCAGGGAATCGAACATTTTGTCCTGGTGTCATCGCTCTGCGTCTCTCGCTTTTTCCATCCACTGAATTTATTTTGGTTAGTCCTCTACTGGAAAAAGCAGGCGGAAGAGTATCTGGTTAAAAGCGGTGTGCCTTACACCATTGTTCGCCCCGGTGGCTTAAAAAGTGACGACACTGACGAGCGTCCGCTTATCATGGCTCCAGCAGATACCTTGTTCGAGGGCAATATTCCCCGCTTAAAGGTAGCTGACACTTGCGTGGCGGCGCTTTCAGATGAGCAGGCCAAAAATAAAATTGTCGAGATCGTGGCTCAGGAGAGTGCGACCAGTAAGTCATTTTCGGAGCTGTTTGCCGGCGTTTCGTAAACCTTAGTCACCAGCCAGTTAGCTCTCCCAGAGGCGATTCACGCTCGCTCATCTGCATGCCAAAACTGCCGAAAATCTTCGTCCCGATGGCTGAGCTGAGCGGTTTCTGCTCCCAGGGCCATCAGCTTTGCTACCAGGTGTGCACACGCTGGTCGTTCGGTAGCGTAATGGCCGGCGTCAATCAAAATCAAACCGCGATCGCGCGCTTCTTGAAACTGGTGAAATTTACAGTCTGACGTCAGGTAGGCTTGGGCGCCCGTTTTCAACACATCGCCAATAAAGCTAGCGCCCGAACCACCCAAAACGGCCAATCGTTGAATTGGTTGTCGTAACTCCGCTCCCGGCGAATAAATTAGATCAGGGGGAGTTAGCCGGGCCTGAATATCAGCTAACGCTTGCTGTAGGGTCATTGGCTCAGAAAAATCGCCAACGCGACCATAGCCAATTCCGGATTGAGTAGGTGTCACGGGCTCTACGTTTTGCAGGTGCATTAATTGCGCCAACACATCGGCGGTGCCGTCGTCTACCTGATCAAAGTTGGTATGGGCACTATAAATGCCAATGCCATGAACGAAACTCAGCCGCACCATATCGCCAATAAAAGAACCAGTTTGCACCGACTTAAGCGGGCTGAAGATCAGGGGATGATGGGCAAAAATTAAGTTAATAGGGGTCCCAGACTGTTGTAGGGCAATCGCTTCTGCCATCACTTGCAGCGTTGGCGTCAGGCAAACCAACGCATGCGCCGGCGATTCTAAAACTCCCGGCTCAACCTGCCAGCCGCAGTTGTCCCACTTCTCTTGCCAGTGGGGCGGGGCCCAAGTTTCAAATTGATGAATTAGCTGTGCGATCGTCATATCAGGCTTGGCCGGGTGACGGGGTAACGGGGTGACAAGGTAGTAGGGTGGCAGGGTTGCGGTTAAGCATAGACATGTGTCCGGCTGTGGGGATGATAGAGCAAGGGAACAGAAGAATCTGGATCCTACTCTCTGAAGTTTTGAACTTTACACAACAATATCTTTCCTGTTAGATATATCGCATGCTTTATCCTGGCGATCGCTCAAAGCCCAATTGCACTAATTGGTCTACCAGGTCTTCAAAATCAATACCGCTAGCTTGCCAGAGCATTGGATACATGCTGGTCTGGGTGAAGCCGGGCAGGGTATTAATTTCATTAATGAGAATTTCGTCCGTGGCTTCTACATAAAAGAAATCGACCCGTGAGATGCCCGCTGCGTCCACGGCCTGAAAAGCCTGCACCGCCATTTCCTGAATTTGTTGGGTAATGGTGTCGGGCAGTGGAGCGGGAATCATTAAGTCAGCCTGTCCGGCCGTATATTTGGTGGCATAGTCATAGAAATCGCTGGCAAACGTAATTTCGCCAATGACGGAGGCTTTAGGAACATCGTTGCCGAGCACCGCACATTCTACTTCGCGAGCATCAACGCCGGCTTCGACGAGAAGGCGGCGATCGTAGCTAGCTGCACTATCCAACGCGGCCTCCAGCTCTCGACGCGATTGCACTTTGGCAATGCCGACGGAGGAACCCAGATTTGCGGGTTTAACAAACGCCGGATAGCCAATTTCCGCCTCAATGCGATCGCACAATTTAGGAAATACGCACGGATTCGACCAGACCTCAGCCCGAGAAACCGCCACATATTTCACCTGGGATAAGCCCGCTTGGGCAAAGGCAGTTTTCATGGCAATTTTGTCCATGCCAACGGCTGAGCCGAGCACGCCCGAACCGACAAAGGGCATTTGCAAGAGCGACAGTAGCCCTTGGAGAGTGCCATCTTCGCCGTTGGGACCATGCAGCACGGGAAACCAAATATCAATGTTGGTTAGCTGCAGCGGTTCAGGTAAACGTTCCGCTGGAGTGGCGCTGTCGGAAGCATTGGGCAACGGTTCTCCGGACTGTAAAACCTGGGCGGCGGCGTCACCAAACTGCCAGGCCCCCGCTTTTGTGATGTAAACGGGGATGACAGTATATTTACTTTGATTAGCTCCGCGAGATAAAGCACTGGCGATCGCCTGAGCGGAGCAAATCGACACTTCATGTTCGCCAGAGCAACCGCCAAATAAAACGCCTACCCTTGTTGTTGCCATGATTATGCTCCTGCTTGGGCTGATGCTGCGACCCACAGTCTTAAGGGGGCGATCGCCCAAATTCCCTAAACTGCCTGTCTATTTGTACTGGGTTTAATAAGTATTCCTACCATTTCAGAACCATAAAAAAAACCCTGAGTTTCTGCAAAAGAAGCTCAGGGTACGACAATCAGGGTGCATCTACCAATTCTGTTTTCCATTCCCAGCCCATTGATCCGGAGAATATCGATGCTTGACCCAGGAGCACCAGCAAATAATGGTAAATACTTCAGGGGATAACTATCGCTGCGCCCGTTCCAACTTTGTGAGTGGGGATTTACAGGAAAGCATTGACCTGTAGATTCTTGCGATAACGCCTCTCAGTGCTCCAACAGCGCAAACGACTGCCCCAGATTTTCTGAATCAAGATGAGTATGACTGATACCGACTTGCTGAAAAAAATTCGCGCCATTGTTGGCAAATCCTATGTGTTGACTGGCAAGCGAGCGACAGAACGTTTTCGTACAGGCTTTCGATCTGGAACCGGCGAAGCGTTGTGTGTCGTGCGACCCGGCACTCTGCTGGAGCAGTGGCAGGTGCTACAGGTCTGCGTTGCCGCCGACAAGATCGTGATTATGCAAGCGGCCAACACTGGCCTGACGGAAGGCTCTACCCCATCTGGGCGCTACGACCGAGACGTCGTTTTGATCAATACCCGGCGGATGACGACGCTGATGCCGCTGCATGGCGGCAAACAAGTCATTAGCTTTCCAGGAGCTACTCTGTTTGCGCTGGAAACCCTGTTGGCTCCTCTGGGACGCGAACCCCATTCCGTGATTGGCTCATCCTGCATTGGAGCTTCCATCGTCGGTGGCGTCTGCAACAACTCTGGAGGCGCGCTAGTTGAACGCGGCCCGGTTTACACTGAGCTGTCAGTTTATGCTCAGCTTGATGAAACTGGTCAGTTGAAGCTGGTCAATCACCTCGGCATTGACTTAGGCGAAACTCCAGAGGTGATTCTCACAAACCTTGACAATGGCTCCTTCGATCGCACCCCGCCAGCGACCAGCAAACGGGCGTCCGCCAGCGACTACGCACAAATTGTGCGAGACGTAGATGCAGCTACCCCAGCGCGGTTCAATGCCGATCAGCAAAAGCTTTATGAGACTGCTGGCTGTGCGGGTAAATTGGCGGTCTTTGCTGTGCGGCTTGACACGTTTCCTAAGCACCAGGCGGAACGAGTTTTTTACATTGGCACGAACGAGCCGCAAGATTTAACTGAGCTGCGTCGGCAGATATTAGGCAAGTTTGAAAATCTGCCGGTGAGTGCTGAATACATGCACCGCGACGTGTTCAATATCACCGAAGTCTACGGCAAAGATACGGTGTGGATGATTGACAAGCTGGGCACCAGTCGCCTGCCAACTTTTTTTGCCCTCAAAGGGGCCGTTGATGCTCGGTTAAAAGGCTTACCGGGGCTGGGAAATTTCACTGACCGCTTGATGCAGTTTTGGGCGCGACTGACGCCGCAGATCCTGCCGTCGCGGATTCTGGACTATCGCAATCGCTTTCAGCACTATCTGATCCTAAAAATGAAAAATGATGGGATTCAAGAGGCTGAAGCGTGGCTGCCTGGCTTTGTCGCCGAACGGGAAGCCGATTTTTTTGCATGTACTCCTCGCGAGGCCAAACTGGCTGGCCTGCATCGCTTTGCCGCAGCCGGGGCGGCCATTCGCTACATGGCAATTCATGCGGATGAAGTGGAAGACATTTTGGCCCTCGATATTGCTCTGCGCCGCGATGACCGCGACTGGTTGGAAGTTTTGCCGTCGGAACTCGCCGAAAAGCTGACCTGGAAGCTATATTACGGCCACTTTATGTGCCATGTGATGCATCAAGATTACGTGGTGAAGAAAGGCGAGAATCCCCAGGCAATCAAAGCCGAAATGCTACGCATTTTGGATCAGCGCGGCGCGGAATATCCCGCTGAACACAATGTCGGGCACCTGTATTCAGCTAAGCCGGATCTAGCTGACCATTATCGAACCTGTGATCCCACTAACAGCTTTAATCCAGGCATTGGCAAGATGTCTCGATGTAAGCACTATGCCTAACTCGTCAGCGGCTTGTCCCAATGTCCATTGCTAGCCGGGACCCACTAGCGGCAGCCGCATTATGCTCTAGGAGTGCCATCCGGATTGCGCATCGGGTAGAGCGTTATGGCGATCGCTTGTACAGCAGCTGGCGACAAGCGCAAATGCACCCATAACTTTCTCAATTTGTTGGAGCTGTCAGAGTTCATGATTTTTTTTGATGGTGTATCTAATTCATTCCGTCTAAAACGGTCTTACCAATCGCCTTGCCACTCTCCTGAAATTCGTGAGCTGCCCGCAGACTTTCGACCGTCAAAGCGCCGCCATGTTTATTGACCGTTGAGATCAACGTGCCATTGTCCAGAAGTTCTGAGACTCTGGTGAGCAAGTGGTGCTGTGCAGCCATATCGGCTGTTTGGAACATTGATCGAGCAAACATAAACTCCCAGCTAAAAGAAAGTGCCTTGGGCTTTATGGCAGCGATATCCAAAGAGCCGGGATCATCGATGAGAGCAATATGACCGCGCGGCTTGATGAGCTTGATGGTGGCGGCAAAATGCTGTTGAGTTTGCGTCAATGAGGCCACATATCGTGGCGCTATCCCCAGAGCCTTCATTTCCTCATCGAGGGGATTACGGTGGTTGATTACATAATCAGCCCCCATCTTTTCAACCCAGGCTCGGGTCTCGTCTCGCGACGCCGTCGCAATCACGGTTAGCCCAGTGAGTTTCTTGGCAAGCTGAATTAAAATAGACCCCACACCGCCAGCACCGCCAATAATCAGCAGCGATTCACCCGCTCCTGCTGCTTCTTGCAGCCCGAAGCTGTCAAATAGAATTTCCCAGGCCGTAATACTGGTTAAAGGCATGCCGGCTGCTTCTGCGAACCCTAGCGACGATGGTTTGCGGCCAGCAATCCGCTCATCCACTAAATGAAATTGCGCATTGGTGCCTGGACGAGTGACATCGCCGGCATAAAATACTTCATCACCCGGCTGAAACCGCGTGACGGCTGAGCCCACTGCAGTTACAACTCCAGCGGCATCAAACCCTAGAATGCGAGAGCCGCCCTCTGGCCGCACAGCGGCGCGTAGTTTGACGTCAACCGGATTCACCGAAACCCCTTTGACTTCCACCAGCAGGTCGTTGGGTCCTGGCTGCGGCGTCGGCGCTTCAAATTCGATCAGAGCATTTTCGGCAGCGATCGGCCCTGCCAACTGATAACCAATGGCCTGCATTTTTCTGTCTCCCTACGAGTCGTGGAACCGATATTGGCATCATAATTATTTGAATAAAAAAGATAAACAGGCTTTTTGCGAAAAAATAATTCGGATATTTTTGATAAATGGATATTTTATCGCTGCGTTTATTCTTGCGGATTGCGACGCTCGGCAGCGTTTCGGCGGCGGCCCAAGACCTTTCCCTTTCCCCTGCCAGTGCTAGCGCTCGGCTCTTTAAACTCGAAGAAATCGTGGGTGTGCGTCTGTTTAACCGCACCACCCGAGCAGTCTCGCTGACGACCGATGGCGAGGTCTTTCTGCCCTATGCACAACAGACCCTAGAAACGCTGGAAACTGGACTTAGTGCCGTCAGGAGGCAAAGTTCGGCAGCTCAGGGGCGACTGAGGATGACTATGCCCGGTTCCTTCGGACGGATGTATGTGATTCCTCTCCTGGCCGAGTTTCAGTCTCGCTATCCGCTGGTTAGCCTGGACTTACGGCTATCGGATACCGTTTTGGATGCGGTTGAGGGCGCCTATGACTTAATTATTCGCAATGCCCCGCTGGTCGATAGCAGTTTAATCGTGCGTAAGTTAGCCGACGATCGCCGTATTCTTGTCACCGCCCCAACCTATCTGGAACAGCACGGGACTCCAGCGACGCCTGATGAGCTAACAGAGCATCAATGCGTCTGTCTTGCCGAGGCAACAAAGTGGACGTTTGCCAACGGACAAACGGTTAACGTGCCGCACTCGTTCGTGATTGACGATGGTGAAGCTTTGCGCACAATGCTGGAGCAGGGGATGGGCCTCGGCGTCAAGTCACTTTGGAATGCTAGCAAAAGCCTGAAATCGGGGCGGCTCGTTGAAGTTCTGCCAGATTTTCCTTTAGTTACGGAGGCTTCTATCTGGCTGCTTTACCAAAGCCGCCGAATTATGGCGCCGAAAGTGCATGCAATGATTGATTTTTTGCTGGAGCATTTTCAGCCGATCGCGCCCTGGGAGTTACAGGATGATTTCTAAGCCGAAAAATTCCTCGAAACAGTTTGCAATTAATGGACCATTCGCGATCGCTGCTCGAATTTCCTGAACTCGAATTTGACGCAGGATAGATTGATCAACAGCGTATTCAGCAGACTTAAATTGTCTTTCAGCCAAACAACGACCATTTATTGCCACTTAGTAAACAAAGACAAAACAAATAGCTGATTAAAAAGTTTTGTCGTCTTCGTCACCTGCTTCTGCTATTAAAATAGCCTCAATTTGACTGCGAAGCTCGGGAACTTTATTAGTCGCCACATCCCAAACAATGTCGTAATCAACTCCAAAATAATGGTGAATAAGCCGATCTCGCATCCCAGAAATCGCCCTCCACGGAAGTTCTGGATACTGCTCTCTAACTTCAATGGGCACCTGTTTGATAGCTTCGCCAATAATCTCGATGCTACGAGCAAAAGCTCGTTTGCGAGTTTCGTCCTGTTGGAACGCTTCTGGTGTAATGACAGCAACTTCTCCCGCTAGATAGTCGGCTTCGTCCAGCACGTGTCGGAGATAGTCAGGCAGTTTAGGCGACATATTCCACTGACTGTAAAATTCGAGGGCCGATATGCCGACTCAGGGACTCAGTTGTCACAATCTCTACGGGGCGCTGTAGAAGCTCTTCTAAAAAGAACGAAAGCGCCATAAAACTATCAAACGATTTTTGTCCCGGTTCAAACTCAACTAAAAAATCCACGTCACTTTCTGCTGTTACTTGATCGTGGATAAACGACCCAAATAAGCCCAACCGCTTGACCCCTAACTGCCGAATTGTCGATTCGCTCTGATGCAAACGATTAAGCACTTCACGCTTACTCTGAACAGCACCTTTCATCGACGAAACTTCCGTTTGCAACTTGGATATTGTCATCCTAGCTTGACGATAAATCTCCTCCCGAAACTTTCCTAGCGACCCGCCGCTGCTCGCTTTTAACCCAGTGTTGATGAATTGCCAAGTTCGAGCGATCGCGATTGCTCCTTGCTCTAAAACAAGAAATAGCGCTGAGCCATTGGTAGGACGTCAGCCGGTTCACAGGTGAGGAGTTCGCCATCGGCGCGGACTTCGTAGGTTTCGGGGTTGACCTCCATATGGGGCTGGTAGGTGTTGAGCTTCATGTCGGCTTTGGCGAGGCTACGGATGCCGCTGACTGCCGCGACGGGTTTCTGCAGGCCAAACTGGTCACCGATGTCGCTATCCGCTGCTGCTTGAGAGACAAAGGAAAAACTGGTGGCGGCGATCGCCCCGGCATAGCTGCCAAACATCGGTCGCATATGGATCGGCTGCGGCGTGGGAATGCTGGCATTGGGGTCGCCCATCTGCGCCCAGGCGATCGCCCCGCCCTTAATTACAATCTCCGGTTTCACCCCAAACATCGCCGGCTTCCAGAGGCAGAGATCGGCAAGCTTGCCTTCCTCAACGGAACCGATCATGTGCGCCACGCCGTGGGTGATGGCGGGATTGATGGTGTACTTGGCGACGTAGCGCTTGACGCGGTGGTTGTCGTTGCGGTCAGAGTCTTCGGTAAGGGACCCGCGCTGCACCTTCATTTTGTGGGCGGTCTGCCAGGTGCGGATGACCACTTCGCCGACGCGACCCATTGCCTGAGAATCCGACGCAATCATGCTGAACGCGCCGAGATCGTGCAAGATGTCTTCGGCAGCAATAGTTTCGCGGCGAATGCGAGACTCGGCAAAGGCGACATCTTCAGGAATGCTGCGGCTGAGGTGGTGACACACCATCAGCATGTCGAGGTGTTCTTCCAGCGTATTGGTGGTGTAGGGCCGGGTTGGGTTGGTGGAAGAGGGCAGCACATTGCTCTCACCACACACTTTGATAATGTCCGGCGCATGGCCGCCGCCCGCACCTTCAGTGTGATAAGTGTGAATCGTCCGCCCCTTGAACGCTGCGATGGTGTCTTCCACAAAGCCTGCCTCGTTCAGAGTGTCAGTGTGGATAGCCGTGAGGATGTCGTACTCTTCGGCGATGCTGAGGCAGGTGTCGATCGCCGCCGGAGTCGTACCCCAATCCTCATGCAGCTTCAGGCCCACGGCTCCGGCTTCTACTTGCTCCCGCAGTCCCGGTTGGAGGGCGCTGTTGCCCTTACCCATAAACCCGAAGTTAAGTGGGAAGGCGTCGATTGCCTGATACATGCGAGCAATATGCCAAGAGCCGGGAGTGCAAGTTGTGGCATTGGTGCCAGTCGCGGGGCCGGTGCCGCCACCAAACATTGTAGTAACGCCCGAGGCGATCGCTGTCTCAATCTGCTGCGGACAAATAAAGTGAATGTGGGCGTCAATGCCGCCCGCCGTAAGGATCATGCCCTCGCCGGCGATCGCCTCAGTGCTCGGTCCCACGATAATATCCACATTGTCTTGGATATAGGGATTGCCCGCTTTACCAATTTTGGCGATGCGTCCGTCTTTGAGGCCAATGTCGGCTTTGACGATGCCCCACCAGTCGAGAATCAGCGCGTTGGTGATTACAGTATCCACTGCCCCATCCGCCCGCGAAATCGGTGACTGCCCCATGCCGTCGCGAATCACCTTGCCGCCGCCAAACTTCACCTCGTCACCGTAATTCGTGAAGTCCTGCTCCACTTCGATGATGAGTTCGGTATCCGCGAGGCGCAGGCGATCGCCTACGGTCGGCCCATAGGTTTCAGCATAGGCACGGCGATCCATCCGATAGCTCATTGGGTAGTCCTCAAGTCTCAAAAACGCACTTCACAGGCCAACTGTAGAGAAAATCAGCACCATCCACCGCCAAATCACCTACAGTCGGCCTTATTCTACGGCGACTTGCTGCTGGCGGGTGCTGTTCGCCGCGATTTGTAACGATGCGGTTGATTAAATAAAAACAATGTCATTCCACCTATTCACCCATCCTAAAATAGGATCAGAAGTCATCGGAAGCTCTGCGGTACAGGCATTATGATGGCTTGGAGCCTCCATCATGTCAGATGGAATGATTCTCTCTAATAGTTAAGTTGTTATGCCGCTGAAATTTGGGTAGATGATGCAGCTTAGTCGAATCAGTAACGCCCCAAATTAACAGAGTATTGATGTGATCAGGACAAGATGCTGACCGATACATACTCTTGTTCTTTGAGTATTTATACTCGTTTCAGAAGTGAAATGAACTTAAGCATAAGTTGAGCGACTTGCATATACTTTTGACTAAAGTATAGTACGCAAAATCCCATTAAGCCTGCGTTACAGTGTTGATATTTTAGGGGAAGTTAGTTAATGGTTGATCTGATCGAATTGGATTTAGAGAAAGAAGATGAGGAAAATGAGGTCTTGGTGTCATACGACATCGCTACCTATCCCTCAGATTTCACACTAAGTGGCATCTATGATATGTGGCAGGAGGGTGATATTACTGTTCCTGAATTCCAACGGGAATTTGTTTGGACAATTCGCCAAGCATCATTACTAATTGAATCATTTCTATGTGGACTACCAGTTCCATCTGTATTTTTCTACATTGATGATGAAAATAAAAATCTAGTAATTGATGGTCAACAACGTATACTTAGCACTGTGTTTTACTTTGATGGTTTCTTCGGGTTTGAGAATTTTCAAGGTAAGCGGCAGGTATTTAGATTAATTGGCTTAGATGAAAAAAGTCCTTACTATAGAAAGAAATTCGATGAGCTTTCTTCATCTGATCAGCGTAAGCTAAAAAATTCTGTTTTAAGAGCAATTAATATTCGTCAACTATCTCCAGCCAATGACAGTACAAGCGTATATCACATATTTGAAAGACTTAATACAGGTGGTACGCCTCTAAAACCTCAGGAAATAAGAAACTGTGTCTTTAGAGGTGGCCTTGCTCAAAAATTAAAGGAACTAAATAAAGATAGCAATTGGCGAAAAATTCTTGGGAAGAAAATTTTTGATAGACACCAAGCTGACATCGAACTGATTCTTAGAGTAATTTGCTCTTAGTAAGCAAGCAGATAGCTATGATAAGCCTATGAAAGAATTTCTAAATAGAGCAATGAAGAAGCATCGTAGTGGTGAAACCGAAAAAGTCGCTAGATTTGTTGATCTCTTTCCAAAAACCACCAAAGTCATTGTTGATTCCTTAGGAGAGAAGCCATTTAATGTACGTGGCCCTCTAAATGGCTCTGTCCTCGATTCGGTTTTTTGTACGGTAATGGATAACCTAGATGATCTTGTTCCTGATCTGCGAAATAATTTTGAATTACTAAAGCAAAATAACGAGTTTGAAGCACAGACCACAAAGGGGACTACGGACACAAACACTCTACGTAATCGATTTGAATTAGTGAGGGATTTTTTGGTTCAAAAATAGTATGGCTTACGATGATCATTTCAAATTAACAGATGATATGATAAATCATCTTGATACGGTTATCTCAGGTATTTCAGATCCCTTCATCTCATCTAGATATATTGGTTTTGTCTCTGTTTCAGCAGTAACGGTTTATGAATTGGCAGTCAAGGAAATATTTTGCACTTTTGCAAACAGAAAGCATAAAGTTCTGGGTGACTTCGCACTTAGCTATTTTGATCGCATAAATGGGCGTGTCAAACTTAAAATCATCAGAAATGAATATATATCTAGGTTTGGAACAAAATACGTAGATAAGTTTAAGAGGAAAATTGATCGAGCTGAACAGAAATTTTTGAGGACATCACACGTAAGTATAAAAAACAGCTACAACAACGTGATTGAATGGAGAAATCAATTTGCTCATGAAGGGCAGATTCCATCAACAGTTACTTATTCAGAGGTCATTAAATCTTATAAAGCTGGGAAAGAAGTCATACACTGTTTGCCTGAAACAATGCGGCGTTAAGAGAATTGTCATCTCAAAGAAATTAGAACCGAGCATAACAACCCTAGTGCAGCGGATTTAATGAAGCCGCCTTGTGTTGTTACAAAGACTTTGGCAATCGCTGATCAGGGTCGTTATCAATCTGCGATGTGATCCAGTTAACCGGCCTAATGGGGGTAGGTAACTACCTTTTTCACTAGCCTTCACAGATGACTAAGATGACTAAACTTATCAAGCGAGTCATTGTAGAAGTTTCAAAACTGTCTGACGAACAGCAAGATGCGATCTCGCTAAAGTCATTGCTCTCGTACGGCCGTTGAGCTAGCGTTTTTGCGCTCGGCAATCTGCATCAGCAGTCGCAGAGCTTCGTTGACAGCTGCATCATTCGGAAACGCTTCAGCAACATCAGGGGCTAACTGCACTAAGTTTGTGCCAGAGTGATACCGCTAACATACTTGCCTCTGATACCGCCAGCCATCTGCGCAAAATCGTACTCAGGGCGCAGCTCATCTTGCCTGTCGGATTCAGTTGCCTTCGTCATAAGACCTCTTTTCATGTCAGGTTTCTCTTCTCATAGGGTTACTCAAATTTTTCCACCTGTCATAGCTTTAAAGGCTGTCAGCTTGCCGCCAGTTTTCTATCTCTAAACTGGACACTCGTTCAAACTCTCGTTGATTTGCGGTAACGACTTTAAGGCTATGGCGCAGAGCTGTTGCCGCAATCAGAACATCGTATGCGCCAATCGGCTTTCCAGTTGTTTTCAGAGCAACCCGAATCTGGGCGGCGTATTCCGCATCCGCAGCCTCAAAAGAAAGAACACGTACTATTGATAGGATGCTAGCGATCGCAGGCGCAATCTTCTGAGCGCGCTCGGGGTTGAGAACCAAACCGTAATGCAATTCCATCACGGTAACGGTAGAGACCGCAACTTCGGCTGGATCAGTCTGCTTCAGTCGATTGATTGTTCCAGTTTCACCCTTCACAAAATCACTGATGACACAAGTATCAAGCAGATAGCGAATCAAAATAGATCTAGCTCTTGAAGCGGAGAAAGTTCATCACGATAGGATTCAAAAGCCGGAAAGTTGGGGTCACCTTGGTAGGAAATCACAATTTCCGGCCAAAGAGAATCAGCCTGTGGCGGTTGTAGACTTTGTCGCAAAGCCCGCAAAACCAAAGTCTGAATAGGAACCTTAGACTGGGCCGCTTGTTGCACAAGATTCTGCTCTAAATCTGGTGGTAAGTTGATTGTGATTTTCATAAGGCGTTTCTTATTAAGACTTGCGGGTAAAAGGCCTTACTTTGATTATGCAAGATCGCCTACAGTCGGTTCGTCGTTCTCGAAAAAGAACAAGCATGCCTGAATATCTGCTTGCTCCAGGTCAGGAAAATCTTCCAAAATTTCAGCGGTACTAACGTTCTCTGCCAACATTTCCAGAATGTCAGTAACTCGTATCCGCATTCCCCGAATGCAGGGACGGCCTCCACATTGACCAGGAGTTTGGGTGATACGGGCAAGCAAGCTGGCAGTCGAGTTCATGAGCTATGGGTAATGATTCCGTGTTTATTTTACCGACAGAACAACATGCGATCGCGATTTAACCTGTGTGGAAAAGCGATCTCACTCCGCAACCAAGCGCTATTGCTGGTGAGGCCAGCGGTTTCGGCATAGGCGCGTCGATCCATGCAGTAGCTTATGGAAATTTTATTGATAACTGTGAGCTTTTAACACCCGAGATACTTTTGGGTGTGATCGCTGAGCGGGCATTCCCAAACCCATCCGAAGCAATGCCCGCACCATGGCCTGCTGATTGCAAGAACGCACATTTAATACATCCAACACGTGGCGCAGATTTGTCGCTGCGCCGCTTACCAGCGCCTGCTTAGAAATCCTGGGTAGCAAGTCAACTGCCGCTTGGGTCAGCGCCCATTGCCGTTCAGCCGGAATAATCTGAAGTTGTGCTCCATTGACCAACAAAATTTGAGTATCGAGACGATGACGCTGACGCCACCGACACAACCGATAGGGTTGGAGATGATGTAATCGCGTATCTAAAATCAACAGGTCAGGCAGCGCCTGTCGCTCATGCAGATTTTTTAAGATTTGGGGTAGCACCACATCCGGCGACTCCCAAATCACCGAGAGATTTTGCGATCGCAAAATCGCTGCCCAAATCTGTCCCTGCAATCCGTTCGGAAAGACAATAACCACCAATTTTTCCATGCCACCAAGATTCCGGTAGAGGCTGAATAAATCCCTGCACAGTGAAAACTACACAGTCCAATACAGGAGAGCTGTATTTTCAGCTTCAATGCTTTGTAGTTTAATGTTGCCCAGCAATTGACATCGACTTCTGGATGCCGCACAACGATTCTCGCTTGCCGTGCAATCACTCTCGTCTGCCGCGCTATGGATTTTCAAGAGTAGCGGCTCAGTTGCAAGATCGGCGTGGAGTGCCCCCATAGTCCCATGGCAATTATGTGGTGGTCGTCAGCGATCGCTCAACGTAGTAAGGTTGCAGCCACAATGGCCCTCTCTCCCAGTCAATGCTTTCATCTTCTCTACTGAGACGAATTTCAATGAGAGGAGCGATTGCACTTAATAACCAAGCGCGATCGTCCACAGTTGGCCCGGAGGTTTCGGCATAGGCCCGACGAGCCATCCGATAGCTCATAGGCAATTCTCAAGGCTCAAACATACAGTTCACAGGCCACCTGTAGAAAACTGCCGTTATCTACCGCCAAATCGCCTACAGTCGGCATGATTCTACGGTGACTGGCTGCTGGCGATCGCTGTTTACCGCAATTTGTGACGATGCGGTTGATTGAAACAGAACAAAGTCATTCCCCTTATTTGCCCATCCTAAAATGACTTTAGCAGTCATTGAAAGCTCTATGATACGGACATTATGATGACTTTGAGTCGACATAACATGGGGAATAGTTTTCTCTAATAAGCAGCCATATTGCTAAGTCTTTGGTTGGGATGCAACTGGCAAGTTTGCTATTTGTATTGAGAATTCATCAGGTGTAATAAAGCTGTTGATGAGACAATGCTTCAAAGTGTTTATGAAGTATTGGCCAGGCAATCAAATGAGTACAAATTCAAGCCAGAGATTAGAATACCTCTACAAGGAATATGTCCGGCTCAGTGATAAAGCTGAAGACTTTATCAAAAACACGTATGACGACTTCAAGATGTTCGGCGCAGTGAGCGCAATCATAGTTATTTGGAAACCTATTTCTGAATTGATTGCGTCCATAAACTCTAACGTTGATTCCAGCTTAATTTTATTCCTGGGCTTTTTAAGTTTGCTTACAGTTATAGGAATGATTGCATTACTGAATTTAGTCAAGCAATCTTACACATGGTACTTCGTTCACAACTTACAAGCTTATGAAACAGAAATCAAAAAAGAGCTAAGTGAGGCGGAAGATTCACAAGTTTTCAACTTCAACATAGCAAAGGAAGAAAAGCGTTTTGTGACAGCAGTGTATCGTTTATCATTTAGAGCCTTTGTAATGTCTTTTGCTTTTGCCGTTATTGCCATACCATCCATCATTCTATACTACTCAAATATTCTCTATGCAGTTATCTATTTACTAATATCATCACTTGGTTTCTTAATTGTCTATCTACAAATTTTCAGAAGAATGATCAAGCAATATTCTAATAGTAGATATTTGTAAATCATTTTTTAGCAAGCCGTATATCAAGCCTTGCCATATTTGAATGATCTACAGCATAAAAAGTCGATAAATTCAATTCTCTAAAAATTTTGCATTACTAGCATTCTTTAGCCTGAATTACCTGTATCGACTCATCGCAATTGCCATGTTATACACAGATGAAACCTTTATTCGAAGAACTGCTTTAACTACCCTAGCGATCGCTGTCACAACGGCGGGGTTTGCAACCCTTATTCATTATTTGGAACCTGACCCATATCCAATAGATCGGGTCATTCCTCTTGTGATGTTGCTAATCTTCTCGTTTCTGTGGTGTTGGCTTTACCGACGCCCTGACAGCCTGCAAAAAGTGATGAGGGTTGGCTTAATCGCCATTTTTTTGGGAGGGAGTGCTTTGCCAGCCTGGCTTTCTCTCGGGCAAGCCATTTACCTACCCGACGTCACGCTGGTCGATCGGTTGCCGCCAATGAGCAGTTTTCCGATGGCCATCATCGTCATCATGTTTATATTTGCCACTCCGCAGACCATTATCACCACGGCTGTCGTGGTTTGGGCCTTAGTCTCTTTACCCGTCCTGATCTATTTGATAGTTCACCCGACCGAACTCTGGAGTCCTCGCGGTTTGGAAATGGCTGTGACACTTGGCCCGATTACTGCGATTGTGTCAACCCTGATTCCCTTTCATCAGGTATTGCAACAGAGACTCACATCCTTACAAGATGAACGAGCCCTCATGCAAGTGCTCTCTGAACGGGATTCCCTCACTCACCTTTATAATCGCCGTGCGGCTGAAAAGTTTCTCTCTATTTGTGTGGCAGATGCTACTTCCAGTGATGGAGTGATTTTATTTGATATCGATCATTTCAAAGGCATCAACGATACTTATGGACACCAGATTGGCGATGTTGTCTTGATGGCCATAGCAACACGCTGTAGCCAGGTTTTGCGCAAAAGCGATTGCCTTGCCCGTTGGGGAGGCGAAGAATTTTTGGTGGTATTGCGGCATGTTGGAACTGAAGTAATCGAACGGATCGCTGAGGAGTTGCGGCTTGCCATTGCTTCAGAGGAAATTGAACCTGCAGGCATTGTCACAGCATCATTTGGAGTGAGTTTGGTAAAGCCTACTGACACGATTGAAAACTTATTACAGCGGGTAGATAAAGCAATGTACGCAGCTAAAATAAGCGGGCGCAATCGCGTGATGATTGACCATTCCTTGAGTCAATAGCTGTTCCTGACAAAAGGCGATCGCAACTTGAATATGTTTCCAGTTTGAAAAGATGTGAATAGTTTCTCGCCATCGATTCAGAATCAAACAGACCGCGCCAGAGGGCAGTATTTAACTATGGCATTGCAGGAATTACCGAGGGCAGAATTCATCCTGTCGAGTCTTGAGAATTTAGCTAATAGTCACTCTGAAACTGTTGGAGCGCTGTTGATTGCGATCACGTCAACGCGTCTAACTGAAGCGGGCTGCACGCAAAGGATTCAATACCCAGAATTAAGCTCACGTCGCTGGCTTTCACTGCGATCGCAAAAGCGTCAACGACGCTCAATGGGGCTCAAAATTTGGTTGAGGCGGCGCAGCTCTTCAGAGGTGCCCATACCGATGATCATATCGCCGGCACACAGCATCGTTTCCGCATTAGGGCCGACGATTAGGCTATGGTCAGCGCGGCGAATAGCCAAAATCAAGGCTCCTGATTTGAGCCGTAGTTCTGCTTGACCCAGGGTTTGCCCGACTTTTGGACAATCGGCTACCGAAATCAGAAATTCCTCGACATAAACCGTGCGATCGCTCCCCGACAAGATACCTTCCAAAAAATCCACCACCTGGGGCCGCAGCGCCGCCGCCGCCATGCGTTTACCGCCCGTAATATACGGCGATACGACCACATCAGCGCCACCCCGCTGCAGTTTTTGTACGGCTTCTTCGCTGCTGGCGCGGGCGATCGTGCGAATTCTGGGGGCTAGGGTTTTGGCCGACAACACGGTGTAGAGATTTTCGGCATCCGAGGGCAGGGCGGCGACTAGACAACTGGCCCGCTCAATTCCCACCTGCTGCAGCACCTGATCTTGAGTCGCGTCGCCCTGCTGGCTGATAAATCCCAACTGTTGCGCATCTTGAATAGAATGGTCGTCAGAATCTACGATGACAAAAGGAATTTGCTCTAGGGCAAATTCGGCGGCTACTTGACGTCCGGTGCGACCAAAGCCGCAAATAATATAGTGATTGGTCAACGAATCCATAAGTCTGCGGCGTTGTCTTAAGCGAATTCCAGCTTGGAAGTGTCCCTGAATCAGCGCTTCTGAAAACGAGTTCAGAATGTAGCCGATAACGACGACTCCCATCAAAATCAGCACGATGGTGAAAATGCGTCCCCGTGCGCCCAAAGGCTGCACCTCGGCAAACCCGACTGTTGCCAGGGTGATCACGGACATGTAAACCGCATCGAGCCAAGTCCAACCTTCAATTAGCTTGTACCAAAGGATGCCGATGACAACGACTCCCCCCAGCGCGATCGCTCCCCCAATGAGATGTTGTCGACTGCGACGGTAGGTCGCTTCAATCACATTGTCAGCAAAAGCCTGACGGGGAAAACGAGTCATAGGAAGCAGGCTTAACGCAGATCAAAGACGCCAACGGCAACAAAGCTCGTCATAAATTGTAGGCGGTCATTGCGAAAAATTTAGGACCGCGCCAGTATTTAGGCGGAATGGCCTCTAACTGATGACGTTGGGGGTAGACAGGTGGGATGACGCCTTTAGAGACTGTCGCCATTGATTGGTCACAAGACTAAAGCTATGGGGCCGAGGCTAAGCCGGTGGGGAAACCTTGGGATAAACCGCGTTGACCGTTACTATTTGGCCTGTGCGGGCTGCCACTGCCGCCGCCGCGGCCACCTCTAGCGCATACAAACTTTCTTGGGGCGTGACGTAGAGAGGTTTGCCATCCAGCAGTTTGTCTAGAACGGCAATGGTGTCTTTCACAAACAGTCCTCGCCGCGAACCCACTTCGATAGGAGTTTCCCCATCAGTTGTAATCAAGGTGCCTTGCTCACGTTCAAAAACCAGTGCTCCGCGATCGCCCTCCACTTCCATCCGGCGCTGCGATCGCCAAGTTTGCTCCCCCTTGGCATACAGAACTTCGGCCATCAGCCCAGACTGAAACCGCAGTTGCGCCACGCAGCGGCAGTGACGGAAATATCCCGCTTCTCCACCATCGGCATACTGAATTTGGCTGGCGACCCAGTCCACCGCCCCAAACAAATTAGTCAGTCGATGAATTCGCGATAGCGCGCCCATCAAGGGAAAGCCGAATCGCTGTTTGTGAAAAGCCCACTTCTGGGGGGCCGGTGATACTGGTGTGGCAGTGCAATAGCGTACGTAAAGCGGCGTGCCAATTTTGGACAGGTTGGCCCGCATCGCCTGATGCAGGCCGCCCAACAATTCTATGTGCTCTATATGCAGCAACAATCCTCGCTGCTGCGCCAATTCAGTCAGCTCGATGGCCTCGGTGGCAGAAAGCGCCAGCGGATATTCGACCACAACGGATTTACCAGCATTTAGCGCGGCCCGGGTAACGGGAGCATGGTCGCAGTTGATATTGCACACCATTACCATGTCCAACTCCGGCTGCTGCACCAGTTCCTGCCAACTGTCATAAACGTGGTCGATGTGATAGTTGTTGGCAAAGTCGCGGGCGGCGTCAGGTCGATGACTGGTCACGGCGCTGACGGTAGCTCGACTGTCCGACGCCAAGGCTCCCACCCGAAGTTTGGCCACAAAGCCCGTACCGACCAGGCCAATTTGCAGCGATCGCCCCGTTTCTAGCGCTTCTTCAGTTGCCATCCACTCAACTCCCCCATCACAATCTTCTGAAATCTTAGTTGCCAATAGGACTTACGCGACGCCCTGCATTATCCAAACTTAGAGGATGTTGGGTCCGATTTCTCCTGATATTTGGCGATCAAGGGGCTGATGTGAGAAAAATCTAAATCAACTAAACTTTGAGAACAGGTTACGCGGTGTCTGTTGGTTCACGGGTGCGAACGTCTGGCTAATGGGCATCCGCATGATAAATGCCGTCTCTAGAGCAAAATGGCAGCACTAGACTTGCTGAATTTGTCACGCTGCTTTCATGCCCCCATAAGTCATAAACTCTCTAAAGATGGCAATTTTAGATGATTCTAGTTGAGTTTGGCGCAAATCAGGCTACCATTTAAGAGTCGACCTAGAGATTC
>ERZ1740058.69-NODE-69-length-84289-cov-6.934789_pt1 | contig 84289 bp, 68 predicted proteins | sample MGYA00581745_ERZ1740058 | MGnify/ENA primary metagenome ERZ1740058 (study PRJEB43018, sample SAMN04849742) | marine metagenome | isolation source: floating plastic debris | place: Pacific Ocean | collected 2008-08-30 | study: EMG produced TPA metagenomics assembly...
GAAAGTCTCATAAAGTTGGGTTACCTTAGCGAGCGTTTCATTAAGTTTTGCCTCAAACCAGTCGATGGCTACCTTGTTAGGATTGGGTAGGGTATCGTCTACGGTCCAGCCTTTTACTAATCTTAAGGCATTCCAGATTTTATTGGTAAAATTACGCCCGTTTTCACAGAGCTTAGACTGTACTTCTAGTTCATTAAAGGCAGCAATATCTTCTGGCTTACTTGACTTAGGTACTTCAGAGTCAAAAACAATGTCGTTTCCTGCCGCGGAACTAGAAAGAATCCCATAGCGTACCCCATCGGTGCTGTACTTATCCATTAATTTGAAAATGTCAGGTGAGTTACCGAGGGATTTAGACATTTTACGGCGCTCTTTATCACGTACCATTCCTGTAAAATAAACGTGCTTAAAAGGCTTTTCTCCACGTAGCTCATACCCGGCGATGATCATTCGCATGACCCAGAAGAAGATAATATCGAAAGCCGTTACGAGTACAGAAGTAGGGTAGTAGTAGTCGATTTCGTCCTCATCAAAAAGGGAGATAGGCCATAACCAAGAACTCACCCAAGTATCAAGCACATCTTCATCCTGACGAAGGGCTTCTTTGGTAATACTAGCGTCAATTTCGAGCGCTTTTTGATAAGCTTCCTCCAAATTTTTAGCCACTACTACTTCCCCGTTAGGTAAATAGTAAGCAGGTATTTGATGCCCCCACCAAAGCTGCCGAGAAATATTCCAATCTTGAATATTGTCGATCCAAGCCTTATACATATTTTTAAAGCTGGGCGGATGGAACTGAATGTCGTCATTCATAACGTGTTCGAGGGCGGGCTTGGAGAGCTCTTTCATAGCGATAAACCATTGCTTTGAAAGTTTTGGTTCTATTACTGCACCAGTTCTTTCAGAAGTCCCTACTTGGTTGGGGTAGTCCTCTACTTTTACCAGTAAATCGCGGCTTTGCAATTCTTTTGCAATTTTCTTGCGTACTACAAAGCGATCTTCTCCTACAAAGAACTGCGCTTGTTCATTCAGTGTACCATCGTCATGGAGGATGTCGATGACCTCCAAGTGATGTTTCTTCCCTAGTTCGTAGTCGTTTTCGTCGTGGGCAGGAGTTACCTTTAAGCAACCTGTACCAAACTCCCGATCCACATAAGCATCTAATATAATGGGAATGGTACGCTCCACCATCGGCACAATCGCTTGCTTGCCGTGCAGGTGTTGATAACGTGTATCTTCGGGATGAATACAAATAGCAGTATCGCCTAGTATCGTTTCGGGGCGTGTCGTAGCAATTACTACGAAATCGTCTGAATCGGCAATAGGGTACTTTACATGGTACAGTTTTGACTGTACCTGCTTGTAAATTACTTCCTCCTTAGAGAGTACCGTTTTTGCTTCAGGATCCCAGTTGACCATCCGTAAGCCCCTATATATATAGCCCTTTTCGTACAGATGAATGAACATATCAATTACTGCTTCAGAGCGTTTCTCATCCATGGTAAAGGCAGTTCTATCCCAATCGCAAGAAGCGCCCAAGCGTTGGAGTTGCTCCAAAATGACTCCTCCATACTTTTCTTTCCATTCCCAAGCGTGCTCCAGAAATTTCTCTCTGCCAATGTCTGATTTTTTAATGCCTTTCTCTCGAAGCATTCTTACTACCTTTGCCTCTGTAGCAATAGAGGCGTGGTCGGTACCAGGAATCCAACACGCATTTTTTCCTTCCATCCGTGCTTTTCGGGTAAGGATGTCTTGTATAGTATTATTGAGGATATTCCCCATATGTAGTACCCCCTTAACATTAGGGGGCGGAATGACGATTGTAAAGGGTACTTTGTCTGGGTCTTTTACAGAACGAAAAAATTTATGCTGTAACCAGTAGTCGTACCATTTACGTTCTACATTGTGTGGATTATAGAGGGTAGAAATCTCCATGGGGGAATCAGATCAAATATTTACGTTTATTAACTGAAAACAAAATTAAATATTTTTTGCTATAAACGAGGAGGAAAGTGTAAAGACACTAGAAAAAATAAAGAAGCAAGCAAGTAGCAGATAGGTTCTTTCTTACTCCCTACTGTACTTACTTCCTGAACTTTTGTATACTCTTGGAGGACGAAAAGACTACTTTTCTTCTTTCGTAAATTTCTGTACTGCGTTTCCTACGGGCTGCATGTCAAAGGTACTGTCGGTAAGTTGTAGCAGAAGCGCTTTAAAGGCAACCCCTTCTTCTCCAACAGGAATAAAGTCAAGTGTATCTTGCTGGAGTGTAAATTTATACTTTCCGTAGGGATTCATGTCTACGATATTTCCTTCAAAGATAGCATAAAAGCCTGTTTCATCTTTCCAAGTGCCTTGTAAACGGGTAACTGGATTAGCGGGTTCTTTTTGGGGAGAAGGGGCAACTGCGGTACCATCTTCGGTCACCTCTATTTCTTGCTCAATAGCGGTGGTATCTTCTTGATTACGTGTACTATCTTCTTGTTTGTCGGTACAAGTATTCCAGAGAAGAAGAATCAGGAGGGGAATGAAGAATTTTTTAAGCATCATGAAATAATTAAAGGTATTACAATATAATTTAAGAGAATGATCAGCTATCGCTAATGTAACAGCAAAAGCCATCATTGACTCATAAGGCATTTTAAGCGAGACGTTACATAACCTGTAAGGATAGGTAGTAGCCTGCCAAGGGTATATCAGTACCGGTTTAACGAGAAAAGGGCGAAACCTTTCTAAAAGATACGGACTTCCAAGCAAAAATCTATCGATCAATTGATGAAAGAATGGTTTCTCTTTACCAAAGGGTAGTTTCAGTATACAAAAGGGTATTTGTGGCTTATTCGGTAGATGCAAAGATAATTTTCCTAAATTTAGGGCTTTAAATAATTGATCAACATTTCAACGAAACGAATAACGCATGAAAGGACCCATCTCTCAATTTATCGATCATCATTACCGACATTTCAATGCCGCTGCTCTCAAGGATGCGGCTAACGGCTATATCGACCATTTGGCCGAAGGTGGGAAAATGATGGTGACGCTGGCAGGCGCAATGAGCACAGCCGAATTAGGCGTTTCGTTGGCAGAAATGATCCGTCAGGATAAAGTACATATTATTTCTTGTACAGGCGCTAACTTGGAAGAAGACCTGATGAACCTTGTTGCCCATAGCCACTATAAGCGTTTGCCAAACTACAGAGATTTGACGCCACAACAAGAATGGGAGCTACTAGAACAGGGACTTAACCGTGTGACAGATACCTGTATCCCCGAAGAAGAGGCTTTTAGACGCTTACAAAAGCATATTTATGCACTTTGGAAGGAGGCAAACGATAAAGGAGCACGCCACTTCCCACACGAGTTTATGTACCAGATGATTCAGAGTGGGGTGTTGAAAGATTACTACGAGATAGACCCGAAAGATAGCTGGATGGTGGCGGCGGCAGAGAAAAACTTACCTATTGTGGTAGGAGGGTGGGAAGATAGCACAATGGGGAATATATTCGCTAGCTATGTAGTAAAAGAGACGCTTCAGGCAACTACTATGAAAAGTGGGATTGAGTATATGGTTTGGCTCACAGAATGGTATCGCCAGAATAGTGAAGGAAAAGGCATCGGCTTTTTTCAAATAGGAGGCGGCATTGCAGGTGACTTCCCAATTTGTGTAGTACCCATGATGTACCAAGATTTGGAATGGGAAGGGGTTCCTTTCTGGCGTTATTTCTGCCAGATTAGCGATTCTACCACCTCTTTTGGGTCTTATTCTGGCGCTGTACCCAACGAGAAAATCACTTGTGGTAAGCCAGACACCGAAACTCCCAATTATATTATTGAGAGTGATGCGACCATTGTTGCTCCCTTGGTATTTGCCTATGTAATGGGGCAGTAAGCTAGTTTTGTTCTAGCAACGCTTTGATGATCAGGGTCATTTTAGGTTCTGCTTCAGCCGCCGCTTCTATCATTTCGGAGATGTCTACCTTTTTGATTCTTCCTTCGTAACACAAATCCGTAACGACCGAAATCGCAAAGCATGAGAGTTCCATATGTCGGGCAACAATTACCTCGGGTACAGTAGACATTCCTACGGCATCTCCCCCGATCGTTCGGAGGTAGCGGTACTCAGCTTGTGTTTCTAAGCTGGGGCCTGCTACGCTCACGTATATGCCTTGGTGTACATCAATCTCGTGGTGCTCGGCAATAGCGAGTGCTTGCTCAATCAACTGCTGGTCATAAGGCTCGCTCATGTCTGGAAAGCGGGGCCCAAAGGCAGCTAAGTTTTTACCAATAAGTGGATTGCCTGGCAGTAGATTAATATGGTCATCAATCACCATGAGGTCGCTCACTTCAAAAGCAGGATTGAGCCCACCCGCTGCATTGGAGATGAAGAGCTGCGTAATGCCCAACAGCTTCATTACCCTTACCGGAAAGGTAATTTGTTTGAGGGTGTATCCTTCGTAGTAATGAAACCTTCCTTGCATTACTACTACGTTAACCGTATCAATACGCCCTATGATAAGCTTTCCTGCATGGCTTTCTACGGTTGAAACGGGAAAAAAGGGGATGTCTTCGTAAGGAATAATATCGTCGATCTGAATATGTTCTACTAATCCACCTAAGCCAGTACCTAGAATGATCCCTACGGAAGGCTGTGTTGTACTTTTAGCTTGAATAAATTTAGCGGCAGTGGTGATTTGCTGATGATACTCCATAGTAGTTTAAAAAATATATTGGGCAAAAAAAATAATACTAAGCTAAGGCAAAAAGCGATTGTTTATTAATAAATAGCAAGGGTACGGCTTCCTCAAGTAAGGGTACTCAAAAAGCGAAGGGTATCTACCTGATCAGCATATTCCCATACTTGTGGTTGCTGTGCTTTTCCAAAAGGCAGACTGTCCGCATACCAACCCTCTTTTGAAACAATACACTGTAACTTGTCTTTCTGCGTCGCTAATTTATGTGCTAAGTCTTTTTGATCCAAATACGTTTCATAAAACAACACTGCTACAGGAGAGGCCAAGGCTTGCTCTTCTCTTACAAGCAGAAAGCCGTTGTCTAAGTGCGTAAGCTTTTTAACGAGGTAAATGGCCTTGTTGTAATCGTAGTTGTTCCTGTATTTATGGTGTTGAGTAACTGGCTCGAAAGAAGCAATGGCATCGTAAAAAGGAATGAAGTCATACCCAGCAGGCACAAAAACCTTGGCTATATTTCTACAACCTAAGCCAAAGTAAGTAAAAATATCTTGTGCCAGTGCCTGATGATCTTCAGCCGTTTCATCGCCACGCATCACCCCTACACCCACGCGATTCTTCCGAATAAGATGAGGCTTATCTCGAAAGTAGTATTCAAAGTAACGAGCAGTATTGTCGCTACCCGTGGCAATAAACACCTCTGCTTCTTTCAACAAGGGTGGAAAATGGATGTACTCAGAGAAAGCAGGTGCTATTTCACATAAACTTTTAGCCAAAAATGAAATAAGTATCTGATCTTGTGAACTGGGCTTTGCCAACAGCGTATGGCCACTTATCAGCACACACAAAAGATCGTGAAACCCCACCGCAGGAATGTTGCCCGCCATTACTACCCCTACTTTTTGGGGTGTTTTTACTTCTGGGAGCGTATAGCGGCTCAGCCAAGCTTCTAGTTGGGCAGGTTGAAGATAACGGATGATCCCTTCTAGGGCCTGCTCAATACTTTCGGGTGTAAACCAAGTATTATGCTGGTAAACCTGTTGGTATAAGGCTGCCTTTTCTTCTTCGGTGCGTTGTTGTAAGGAGTTCCCGAGTTCTACAAAAGCTTGCTTACGTTGCATTAAATCCATAGCACAAAATAAAGTGTAAATAATTACTTTATAAAATAATTGCGCTGTGTTTGGTCGTTTTTATGTATATTTCATTGAAATTGAGGAGGTAAAGATGAGAAAGTTAGCCCACTTAAGTAAATATACCACGTTATGGTTCCTGCTGTACCTATGTAGTTGTAGTGAGGCAGAGGAAAATACTTTACCTGCGCCTATTTATCTCATAGAAGCTACACCAATTGGTACCTTTGACGGAGAGGCAATTTTAGCACGCTATGAGACATCAGACAGTTTTATCTCTTTACTGAATGCAAGTACACTAAGAACAGTAGAAGTATATGAAATTGTATATAATACAATAGATACTGACGATCAACCTGTACAGGCTTCTGGTGTGTTCATTTTTCCTAACGATCGAAGTGCTTATCCGCTCATAAGTTATCAGCACGGAACGATCACTGATCCCCAAGACGCGCCTTCTTATTACCAACCTGGCACAGAAGCATACGAGGCAGGTACACTACTGGCCGCCACGGGCTATGCAGTAGCAATGCCTGATTATCTGGGATACGGGGCGAGCGAAACGATGCTACATCCTTACGAACACGGATCCTCTCTAGCAACCGCCTCACGCGATATGTTACGTGCGGTGAGAGAGTTTTGCGAACGCAACCGCGTTGTATTAAACGATCAGCTTTTCCTTACAGGCTACTCAGAAGGTGGTTATGCTACCATGGCATTGCACCAACTATTGGAAACAGCGCATAGCGATGAGTTTATAGTAACCGCTAGCGCGCCAGGCGCAGGGGCGTATCATAAAACTGCCTTTGCCGAGCGTGTTGTCAATGCTGAGGAAGAGCTATCTTTCATCAATACTTATTTATGGGTACTATCCACTTACAACTGGGTATACGGGCTCAATCGGCCTTACAGCGATTTTGTAGTGGAACCTTATGATGCTATTTGGGAACAAGCTGCTCCAGTAATTGATGACGATGCTGCCTTTCCACAAAACCCTCAAGAACTTTTTCAGCCAGCCTTTTTGGCGGGCATCCAAGAAGGAACGGACACAGCTTTACTAAATACCTTTACAGATAATGATGTACACGATTGGGCGCCCCAAGCCCCGATCAGGCTTTACCACGGTACCGCAGATGATTTTGTACCTTATTTTAATTCGCAAGATGCTTACGAAGCTATGCGGGCAAATGGCGCTACACAAGTGGAACTTATGCCGATAGAAGGAGGCGATCACTTCACTTCCATTACTACTTTTACCTTAGGTGTATTCAGTTATTTTAATACCTTGAAAGCAGGAAGCTAAAAACCCAACACTTTTCTCACCCGTGTTAAAGTGGCTTGTGCGATCGTATGCGCTTTCGCTTCTCCCACCTCAAGCGCTTTATTAAGCTCATCGAGGTGATCCATATAATACATAAACTGCTTTCTTTCCTCTGCAAAACGATCCAACAACAAGGCTAAAAGGGCTTTTTTGGCGTGTCCATAACCATAGCCGCCTGCTTCGTATTTTTGTCGCATCTCGGCCGTCTGTGTTGCGTCTGCTAATAAAGCATATATTTGAAAGACATTACAGGTATCGGGGTTTTTAGGTGCTTCCAAAGGTTGGCTATCCGTTACAATCGACATCACTTGTTTCTTGAGCTGTTTCTCAGGTAAGAACACATCAATGATGTTACCGTAAGACTTACTCATCTTACGACCGTCTGTTCCGGGAATGGTCATTACCGTTTCGTCTATCTTAGCTTCAGGGATCACAAATACCTCTTCTCCGTAGGTATGGTTGATGTGTTGTGCCATATCACGGGTCATTTCTAGGTGTTGTTTCTGGTCTTTTCCTACGGGTACTAGATGGGCATCGTAGAGTAAGATATCAGCCGCCATTAAAACAGGATAACCGAACAACCCAGCCGTTACATAGGCTTCTCCTAGCTTCTCTGATTTATCCTTAAAGGAATGAGCTCGTTTTAAATGATTGTAACCAATAAAACAACTCAAGTACCAGCTCAACTCACATACCTCCGCTACACGAGATTGCCGATAAAAATAATTTTTCTCAATATCGAAACCACAAGCCAGCCAAGCCGCTGCCACTGCGTTCATGTGGTCAACTCTATCTTGCGCTTGGTGTACAGTGGTGAGCGAATGCAGATCTGCAATGAAAAAAAAAGACTCATTTTTTGTATCTTGCGAAAGGGTAATCGCAGGAAGGATCGCTCCTAGTAAATTACCTAAGTGTGGCCTGCCAGAGCTTTGTATGCCGGTTAGAATTCTAGCCATAAGTAGACTTGTATTTTTGAAGGTTGACATACAAACATGGGAAAATCTTAGAGGCTTACAAAATAAAGCTGCCAATAGCGGATCGCTTCTGTCTGGTTAACCAAAAAATAACCCTATTTTTTTGTAGGTTGTTGTTTTATTTGCTAAATCGGGACGTATTTATTTTCGCACCATGAAAAGAAATCTAACTGGTTATTTACTACTCATTTTGATCACTTTTGCCTGTCAACCTCACCAAGAAACCATTCGTGTGAAAGGTTCCGACACAGAAGTAAACCTAGCCGTACAGCTAGCAGAGACTTTCTACGAACAAAATAATGACATGTTTATGTCCGTATCGGGTGGTGGATCAGGATTGGGCATTGCTTCTCTTATGAATGAAACTACCGATATTGCCAACTCTTCGAGAAGCATCAAGGCGAAAGAAAGAGCCTTGTTCGAGGAAAGAGGGATCGCGCTTGATTCTTTTATTTTTGCGCAAGATGCGATTGCTTTTATTGTATCGGATGATCTACCACTCGACTCTATTTCTAGTGAACAACTAGCTAAGATTCTTAGTGGCGAATATACCAATTGGTCTTCTATTACAGAAAAAGACCTGCCCATTAGTATCTATGGTAGACAAAGCAACTCTGGCACACACGGTTATATCAAAAAGAAACTAGATATAGAATTCAGCCAGTACGCCAAAGAGATGAATGGAAATGGTCAAATTATGGAGGGAGTAAAGAGTGACTATTCGGGTATTGGGTATGTAGGCGCAGGGTATGTAGTACACGGTGGAAAGGAAGGTATTAAAGTACTACCTGTATACGATGCGACGCATCCAGTAGCGGTTTCCCCTTTAGATGCCGATAAGATTGCAGAGGGGAAGTACCTGTTCCAAAGACCCCTTTTTCAATATTTTAAAGCAGAATCAAGAGAAAAAGTGCAACCCTTTCTGGACTTTGAAAAGAGTGAGAAAGGAAAGCAAATCATTGCAGATGCTGGTTATTATCCAGTTAAATAAATTGATACCCATGTCGCGTAGTAGAGAAACAAAAGATTGGATTTTTAGACTTATTTTTAAGGCTACTGGTTTGTTAACCATCGCTTTGCTGGTAGGAATTTTCTTGATGCTCATCTCTAACAGTATTGCCTTCTTTTTTGACGTCAGTCTGATCGACTTTCTAGGAGGGAAGCAATGGAGCCCAGACAAGGGCGGTGGCGTATACGGTATATTGCCTTTACTGGCTAGTACAGGGCTGGTTACTTTAGGTTCCATGGTTATTGCTATTCCACTAGGGATATTGACGGCGGCTTATTTAGCAGAGTTTGCTCCGAGTCGTTTACAGGCGATCTTAAAACCACTCATAGAAGTGCTGGCTTCTATTCCTTCTGTAGCCATTGGTTTCTTAGGAATTGTACTCGTAGGGCCTGCTATTTCTAATGTGTTTGGCACACTCAGCGGTTTGAATGCGCTGAACGGTTCTATTCTATTGGCCGTAATGGCACTACCTACTATTATCTCTGTTAGTGAAGACGCCATCAATGCCATTCCTAAGAGTTACCGAGAAGCCTCTTTGGCCTTGGGAGCCAACCAGTGGGCTACGCTTTTTAGGGTTACACTTCCTGCAGCATTGCCTGGTTTGATTGCTGCCGTGATGCTAGGTCTAGGGAGGGCTCTAGGCGAAACAATGACCGTCTTAATGGCCACTGGTAATGCGGCTGCCATGCCTACTAGTTTTTTAGATTCAGTAAGAACCATTACTGCAACTATTGCCATCGAAATGGGAGAAGTACCTTTCCAGACTACCCATTACTTTGCTTTATTTGCCATTGCAGCAGTGTTATTCATCATTACTTTGGGTATTAATTTATTAGGAGAATATTTAGCGAATAGACTACGAAAATATCACGCATGAGAAAGCAAATCATTGGTTGGGTCAATTGGTTTTCCCTTTTAGGAAGTACAGCACTTGTTTGTTTGTTCTTAGGTGTAATTCTGTGGGATGTTTTCTCAAAAGGCTTACCAGTTGTCTCTTTGACCTTTATCAGCGATTTACCTAAGGAGGGCATGACCCAAGGAGGAATTCTGCCCGCGATTTTAGGAACTTTACTGTTAACGCTCATTACCACCATTTTTGCCATTCCTTTTGGAGTATCTTGTGCGGTGTATCTGAATGAATACGCCCAGTCCTCATGGCTGACGAGTGTTATTCGCTCTTCTATCCGTAATCTAGCGGGTGTCCCTTCCATCATCTATGGCTTATTTGGGCTCGCGCTGTTTGTGCAAGCGCTCAATTTAAATACTTCTGTACTGTCTGCAGGACTTACGCTAGGCTTGCTCTCATTACCTTATATTATCACTACGACCGAAGAGGCACTCAAAAGCATTCCAAATAGTGTGCGCGAAGCTACACTAGCCTTGGGCGCTACCCAATTTGAAACCATCAAAGATGTAGTTTTGCCACTGGCTTTACCACGCATTATGACGGGTGTTATCTTGGCATTGTCAAGAGCCGCAGGTGAAACCGCTCCCATTCTTTTTACAGGAGTGGCCTTTTACATCAATAGCTTTACTACGTCGCTCAACCAAGAGTTTATGGCGCTGCCTTATCACTTGTATATGTTATCGACGCAGCACCAATCCATTGAGGCGGTGAGACCGCTGGCCTACGGTACGGCGGTGGTGCTGATTACCATTGTTTTCGCCCTTAATCTTGTCGCTTTTTACATACGTTTTAAATACAGAAACCGATCTTAAGTATACTATGAGCCAAACGAAACTATCCACCCAATCGCTCAATTTACATTTTGGCGATAAGCATGTACTTAAGGGTATTAATATTGAGATTCCAGCTAATAAAGTCACCGCTTTAATTGGCCCTTCGGGTTGTGGGAAGTCCACCTTGTTGCGCTCCTTCAATCGTATGCACGACCTTACCCCAGAGGCGTATATAGAGGGAAAGCTATTATTAGAGCAGCTTGATCTTTACGATAAAAAAAATACCGTAACCGATATTCGTAAACGCATTGGTATGGTGTTTCAGAAGCCGAATCCGTTACCTAAGAGTATTTTTGATAACCTGGCCTACGGACTCAAGCTGCATAAAACACCCAAAAAAGAAATCCCCGACATGGTGACAAAAGCCTTGCAAGAGAGCTACCTGTGGGAAGAGGTCAAAGATGAACTTCAAAAGCCAGCCGTACAGCTATCAGGGGGACAGCAACAACGGCTTTGTATCGCACGCGCCGTAGTGCTACGGCCTGAAGTCATCTTAATGGATGAACCTTGCTCCGCCCTAGACCCTATTAGTACTAAAAAGGTAGAAGAGCTCATCTTGAGCTTAAAAGATGACTACACGGTAGTTATCGTGACCCACAACATGCAACAAGCCCAACGCATCGCTGACTATGTAGCGTTTATGTACTTGGGAGAAGTCATTGAGTTTGATGAATGTGAAAAGATATTTCATCAACCACAACACGAACTCACCAGAAACTATATTGAAGGTACTTTCGGGTAAAGTACCTTCGACACTCACTCATAAATCTGCTACAGCTAATAAGTAAGCGGAAACACTTACTCAGTCGTCATTTTTGTACACCGTGTATGTAATTAGTTTCGGTTGTTCAACTAAAACTATATTATTTATGAGATGTACTAAAAAATTACTTTGTTATGGATGGACAATCGCTTGTCTTTTCCTCTTATTTTCCTTAAAAACCCAAGCCCAAAACATTGCCTTCGACAAACCAGTCATCACTAGCAGCTATTATGACGACGCTCATCAAGGAAGTAACGCTGTAGATGGTAACGTGTATACAAAGTGGACGACCGCTTCTTGGGCGGGGGCGCCTCATTGGTTACGTATTGATTTAGAAGCTACCTATCGCATTACACGTGTACGCTTGAAGCACGCCGCAGCAGGCGGAGAATGGACAGATCTCAATACTAAAAATTACACAATAGAGACTAGTTCAGACGGTTTCAACTGGACCGCGCGCGCCTCGTATATTAACTGGGGAAAACACCATATTACCCATCACGATATGAATGTAGAAGCCCGTTATGTACGATTAGTAGTGCATGAGGCCAACTTTGTTGATGGTTTCGTACGGTTACCAGAAATAGAGGTGGAAGGTACTTCTTCAAATCCTGGCAACCCAGGCGGTGGAAGCTGCAATGTAGTACTCAATGCAAGTGGTAGTTCTCAGTTGGGTTGGCCCTTTGCCAATTCACATTATGTGAACAGTACAAGTGGTACCAATGGCTGGCTGATGACTTGCGGATGGAACTGTAACCGATTTCACGTAGACGATGACTACTATGCGCTTGACTGGGCAAGGTCTGGAGGAGATGTGAATACCTGTGGACAGGAGTTCCGCTCTCCGCTTGAAGGTACCGTAATTTATGCTGCACAACATAGTACAGGCTACGGTAATACAGTGATTGTACAGTCTACCCAAAATGGGAATTTTGCCTTTAGGGTATCGCATCTGCAATCGATCAGTGTGGCAGATGGACAGACAGTGCAGGTAGGAACAAGATTGGGGTATGTGGGCGCGGACGGTGGTAACTTTAGCTGCCATGTCCACGCAGTACTGTATAAGAATATTTACAGCAGGATTTCGCCAGGAAGCCCTAGAGGCATTGATTACCTAGCAATAGGACATGCACCGTCTGGAAGTGTCTCAGCGGGCTTACCAGCTAATCTCTTTGCTGCGCAATATAACTTCAATGCTTCGTGTAACAATGCTAGAATTGCCAATGGGATATTGACAGAAAACCTTGAAACAGCCGAAAACAGTACAGAACAGGTAAATATTTTTCCTAATCCTGCTTTATCTGAAGTAAGTTTACACTATCGTTTAGAAGGAGAAAGCGTTGTAAAAATAGAGGTGTTTGATCTATCAGGAAAGCTTGTACATACAATTCAACCTGAAGGTATACAAGCAAGGGGTAGTCATCGCGAAGCGTTGTCAGTAGCAGACTGGAAGAAGGGACTATACTTGGTAAAGCTACAACTAGGTGATCGCCTTATCACTAAAAAGCTCGTAATTAAATAAATAGCTTTTGTAGTGATAGGATGATCAAAAAGCGTGTAAGCCCACTAGGCTTGCACGCTTTTATTTATACGATTGGTCAAGAAGAGACTAAAAGTGTATTGCAAATGCGCTGGCAGTATTGGAAAAAGCCTGATTTCTTTCTAGTAGAGACTGGAAGTTGCGCCTCATCCGACATCTGCACGTAACCCTCTTTGTGATTGTAAGCTACTAAGTGCGCTATATTAATGAAATAGCTATGATGAATGCGATAAAAATTGGCTTGTGCCAAAAGTTCTTCAAACTCGTGAAGCGTTTTACTTACCATCTGAGAAGGCTGCTCTGCTAGGTAAATTTTGGTGTAATTACTATCCGCCTGTAGGTAGAGCATGTCTTTAATCTCAATAAACAAATAGCCCCGTTGCGTGATGATCATCACCTTATCGAAAGTATTTTGCTTGTAGAAATATTGCAGCGCCTCTAGAGAAAATTGACTGAATACACTGCGTTGCTCAAACTTTTGAATGGCCTCTCGTAGCATCTGGATGCTGATGGGTTTGAGGAGGTAATCAATTGCTGCATAGCGAAAAGCCTTGACGGCATAATCTTCGTGCGCAGTGGTAAAAATAACTTGTGGCGCTTGCTCGGGTAAATCTTCTAACAGGTCGAAGCCGTTACCATCTGGCATAAGAATATCTAAGAACAATAAGTCAGGCTGAAGCGATTGTATGAGTGCCTTTCCTGTTTCTACAGAATGCGCCATCCCTACCACTTCTACTTGTTCACAGTACTTATAGAGTAGCTTTTTGAGTGATGATCTCCCGTGGTATTCATCGTCGATGATCACTGTTGTAATGCGTTCTTTCATAGGTTTGAGGTTTTGTATGTGAAGGATGATCCTAGTAATGAATGGGAAAGTTAATCTCTGCACAAGTACCGCAGGCTTTGCCTGTGTCATCATAGCGATCTATGATGTTGACCCGCATCTGTTGTTCGTGTAGTGTTTTGTTCAGTAGCTTTACCCGCTCTTCTATATTTCTGAGTGCTGTAGGCTGATGGTATGTTTTGAGAAGTTGATTAATATGGCTCGCTTTCACTCTCCCTATACCATCATCTTCTACGGTACACTTTAGCCGCGTGCCCTCTTGACTGAAGTGAATGTGTAAGTAACCAGCCTCTTCCTTAGGAAGTAATCCGTGCCAGAGTGCATTTTCTACAAATGGTTGAATAATCATAGGTAAAATAATAAGCTGGGCTGGCACGATCCCTTCTTCTATCTTGATGGTATAGGAAAACTGATGTTTGAAGCGCATTTTTTCGAGGTCTAGATAAAGTCGTAGCATTTTGACTTCCTCTTGCAAAGTGATACCGCTGTGGTTGGAGCACTCTAGCACACGACGCATCAAGGTAGCAAATTTAGTAAGGTAGTCGTTAGCTTTTTCTTCGTCGTTGTCGCTGATGTAGTGCTGAATAGCATTCAGAGAGTTGAACAGAAAATGTGGATTCATTTGCTGTAGAAGTGCGCGTAACTCAAGCTCTAAAATCCTTTTCTCAGAGAGGATATTATGAATATCGGTAAGGTCATTACCAATCAGAATGTATCCAATAAAATGCGCACCTCTTGTCACTTTAGTAAGCGTAAGGATGGCTGGAAAAGCTTCTTTTCGCTCATTTGAAAGCGAGAGCTCCATCCCTTTAGCCGCCTCAGCGTTTACGAGTTCAAGAATTTTCTGATAGTTATTTACATCAATTATTGTTGAAAGTGGCTGCCCTTTGAGTTCTTCTTTGGTATACCCGAAAACTTGCTCGGCACGCGGATTTAAGAGGGTAATCTTCTTTTCTATATCCAAAAGAATCAAAAAACTAGACATATTTTGGATAATATCTTTAGAGGCAATCTCTACTGATAAATCGAATATGTGTTGAAAATAGCGAAGACAAAAGATGGTAGCTGAGCAAGCAAAAAGAACAAACAGCGATTCGATTCGTACAAGCGATTGCCAATAGAGGGGGATAACAAATACCCAAAGCATCGTCAATAAAAAAGGAATAAGGTAAGTGAACAATACAAATAATGCGAACTCTCGCTGTGGCCCTTTCTTATGGCGATAAATGATGCCCAATATGAGCCCCAACTGAAGCAGCAAGTATATGATGTAAATAGAAAAATTAAGGTAATGAAAAAAGCCTACCTTCGCTTGCGTAGCCCAACCTCCCTCTGTTTTTACAGGGGGAGAATAGGTAAGCTCAGGAAAGAAAAAATCTTGAAAGAAAAATAGAATAAAGGGGAGATAAATAAAAAAATACTGCCTAAAGGCCCATCGCTCTGAAAAGCGGGTAACCTGTAAAATAATATGTACTAAAACGATTGGAATACCGTGTACAACTGCCGAAAACCTCAACCACCAAAGTGCTACAGAGGCTGTCTCGGCCATGTAAAAGCCAAATAAAAAGAAAGTATAAAACCCCGCCAGCAAGAAACCATAGGCATAACTTCTATGAAAGTGACTTTCTCGGTACCGACTATAAATATAGCAACTGAGGATGTAGCAAAGGATACTAGTGGTGATCGTTAAGATAGCGTGGAGATTCATAGGCTAAGCAAGTTTTATATCGCTAGCAACTCATTTACAAGTTTACTCAAATATTCTTACAAATGATAAAATTGCCATCAAAATTTAAGGTATGCTTCTAGGCTAAAATACTTTTTATATGTTGTTGTAATACAGGAACCACCGTCTCCTCAAACCAAGGGTTCTTTTGTCGCCAAAAGCGATTGCGTGGGGAGGGATGAGGCAAAGGAAAAAAAGTATGTAAATACTGTTGATAGTTTTTTACGGTAGCGGTAAGTGTTTTCTCGGCCTGCTCCTTTAGATAATACTGCTGTGCGTAGCGCCCAACCAGTAAAATAAGCTTTATTTTTTGTAATTGCTCAAAAACGGGTGGATGCCAGAGCGGTGCGCATTCTTTACGAGGGGGTAAGTCACCTGACTTCCCTTTTCCAGGGTAGCAAAAACCCATAGGGACGATACCGACCTTCTCTGCATCGTAAAACTCATCCTCAGAGAGATCGAGCCAGCGACGCAGGGTATTCCCGCCTTGGTCTTGCCACGCTACCCCATTCTGGTGTACTACTGATCCAGGTGCTTGGCTTACAATTACCAAGCGATTATTGGGATGAGTGCTAATAATAGGACGAGCACCGAAGGGCAGTTCAGAAGCACATAGCGTACAATTTCTTATTTCTTGGAGGAGTTGTTTCAAGTAGGTAAGATTCGTTATACCTCTAACGCACCGCCTGATTGGTTTGTTCTTGACTTATCCCATCTGTAACAACGGAAAACTTCGCTTTCTTGGTCGTTACAATGTCTTTGAGCGACCTAACGACTGGGTATTACTGAGTACAGGTGGCTGCTGTAGGGTTTGTACAAAGCCTGTCGATTCAAAATTGAGTAGACCACTACTCGTCTGAATAGTATACTTCCAAAGCTTCGTGATACCATTGGGCGCATAGCCCAAAGGCTCTCTTGTAATGGTGTCTATCTCTGCTCCTACAACATTACCAAAATCAAAGGTTAGCTTTAAGTAAAGTACCTCCGAAAAGGTAAGCAAACAAGGCGCTACCCAAAACTGAAACTGATTTGGGGAACGCTTTTCCCAACGAAAAATATAATCAATATCGAGCGTGAGGAAAAGAGGGTCGGAAGGGAAATTAATTGCATACAGGCTGCTGTCGTGCCATCCCATCGTTTCAAAGTCTTCGTGTGTCCATTTTTCTTTTATTGGTTTATTCATTTTATAGGTATTTGAGCAGGAAACAATTTCATAAGGAAATCGTTAGCAAAAATCTACCATTTTATGTAAAATAGGAAAGTGCTATCATTTCATCAAAAGCAGCCAAAATGAAGAGGAAAGAAATCAAAAATCTCTTTAAACTCATTTCTTCTGACGATCCAAAAAATAAGCTGATTGCTTTACAAATGATTGACTTTGAAAACTATAATCAGGCTGATTTGATCAATAAGTTTTATGAGAAAATACCTCTTTTCCCCTACATCGGGCTCAAGGTTTTGTTAAATACCTTCTACTTACCCATTACAGGCCAAGAAACTTTCCATTTGGTTACCCCACGCATTGTACCTTCTACTTCAGGTGCTTCTCCTACATTTGAATATCAATTTTTCCAAGAAGAATTTCACGCACCGTTGTTGGTATATAGCCCTGTTCAAATGAATAAAATAAGAACTAGACCCATCAGCTTACTTAAAGATGTAGAAAGTGCCAAGCTTGGTTTTTATCAAAATCGTTACAACAAGCTTTTTTTATAGGATAAAGATAGCCAACCGTAGCTAGGGTGGAAGTGCGGCTTCTGACTCACCAGAAGGAATATTTATATTGAGAAGAGTTGAAAATGTACAATAAATAATCCCTTCCTGATGGAGGAGAGAAGCTATAAAAAAGGGACGATGCTTTTACAGCATTGTCCCTTGCTCTTTCTTGCTCAATAGCAGCAACTAACTTATTCTTTCATTAAACGAATAACCTCCACAGGCTTATCAGATGTCTTCACCTTAAGATAGTAAACGCCACGCGATAAAGCTACCTCGTTGAATGTCAAGTCCATTGTATGCGCTTGGCTATCAAGCTGAACAGTACCTTCTTGAAGTGTATATCCAACTGCATCTTGTAGCAAGTAAGTAACCTCTCCACTGTATTCACGTGGGAGTTGTACATTAATATGATTATCAACCATAGGGTTGGGGTAAGCCACCACGGCTTGGCCAGCACCTACTACAGTAAATGTACACTCATCTGTTACCAGTCCGTTGCTAAAGCTCGTTACAGAAATGGTGACGGTTCCTGGGCCTACGGCTTCTACTTCTCCAAACAAGAAATCTACTGTTGCCACGCTGGAATTACTCGAGGAGTACGCCACCGTTTTATTGACTGTATTGGCTGGGAATATCTCCTCTTCTAAGTCAATGAAATCACCCACGTTTAAAACACTAGGGCAATTTGTAATACGTATCTCTTCTGCAATAACATCTGCAGAGGTAAAGCTAAACTGGTCTACATCAAGTAGAAAGCTATTGCCACCTCTAAACACTAGATACAAATCTTGGGTACTCAAGAAAACAGTACCATCTGAGTAGTCCTCTAAGACATTGATATCAAAATTCTGGAAACTTCTCCAGCCATTTGTATTAGTAATGTTAGCAGTAGCGATCAGAAGACCAGTAGGGCTGTCGATGCGGAACTCTACAGTCCCTCCATTGGTATTACTCGAAGCCCGTATGCGCCCCTCAAGAGGCCCTCTCCCAAAGGCTACATTATCAAAGGAAATCCAATCACCGTCTTGGATAAAACCGACTGCGTTCCCATTATTACTAAGTTGTACCCCGTTCTGCGTGTCAAAAGATTCTCCCTCTATGGGATTGTAGGGATCGATGGTTTGTGCTTGAAATGTTGAGTAGCTCAACAATACGATTAAGATAAGATAAAAATTTGTCTTCATGGTTTTGGGTTTAATTGTGTTTTTAGTGTGAATAGATAGTCTATTGAATTTCAATATAATAGATGTGTACTTATATTTCAACACCTGCCCATTACCCTTTTGTTAATGATAATGAATCGCTCTCAGCAGTACTTGTGGAGAGGCTATTTACTCTACACGGTAAATGCTAACGTATTCGTCTTGGTGTACGTGGGGATTCAGAAAATGAAGAATGCGATCGTAGAGAGCGGGTTGAATGCTGGTCTCGAGCGTTATTGTTTGGTCAGGAAAAAGCTGGCTAATACCCGCTAGCCGACTTTGTAAATCCTTTTGTCCAATGAGCACAAGGTAGTTAGGGCGTTGCTGCGTTTGTTGTATTTCGGCTTCTATGGCTACGATGTCTTTATTTTCTCCCCAAGTAAAAACCAACGGATAATTGGGAGAAAGCTGTTCTTTTGTAGGATTGACTGGTAAGGTTCCTAGCTCATCGCCTCGAAATACTTCATAGTGCGCAGCAAGGCGGTCTAAATAAAAAACAGGAGGCATAGGTACTTTTTGACCCTCTATAAGCACTGCTTGGAGATCTGATTTTTCAGAGAGGTATAGGAGCGGGGCAATGCGTGATTTCTTAGAGTAAGTAAGCGAGAGCCCTAGTGCTGCTGTTAAATTAAGCACCCAGAAGAAAACCCAGCAGGCTTTGAGTAACTTATCACGCTTTTGCCAAAAAGCCGATTTTACGATAAATTGTTCCCAGCCTATCGTACCTAAGATGACGATCAATGGGAGCATAGGAAGAATAAATCGCTCTTGCTTGTTGGGAAAAGCCGAATGAAAAATAAAGAATACCAAAGCCGCTACAAATAGCATAGGCGCAATCTTGCGCGCACGTACAAACCCATAGAGTAAAAAAAGACTAATAGGAGGCACAAGAAAACCAATAATGGTAAAGAAAAACTTCTCTGGACCGCCAGTAACGTAGTTGTATGCATTATTAGCATTGTAGGTAAAATAGCTGACCAATGAATGAAACGGATAGTCGAAAAAGTAGGCATCAATAGCGCCTTGTATGCTAGCGGCTGCTAGCAAATAGCCCAAGGTAAACCAAAGGCTTCCTAGCCATTGCCGACGGTAGAGCATAACCAAGCCAACACCACCTGCAAAAAGAATAGTATGAAGACGAAGCACAAAGGCAATCCCAAAACATACTCCTGCCCAAAACCAAAGACTACTAGTTCTACTACCTGATTGATGCGCTTTGAGCAGCCCATAGAAGCCTGCTAGACAAATGGGAATGCATACCATTTCTACCAGATTCTTTACGCTTAAAAAAGGCATAAACCAAAGCAGCGCAAGTAAAAGTCCCGCTTTTCGGGCGACCTCTTTGTTAGTAAGCTGTAGCGTAATTTTATAACCAAAGTAGACGGTAAGCAGCGAATACAAAGCGTGAAGCAGGCGCGCAATGAGCATTTTGGTAGTGGCTTGGGTGATGCCCAACTGCGTTAAACCATCAAAAAGCAGATAATGAAGCCCAGCGTAGGTCATGCTATGTAGGGGCGGATGATCCATATCGAGCCAAAAAGGAAAACCATAAAGCCAATATTGAGCGGGCCGTATCACACAAAAGTGGTCGTCGCTGAAAGCGTATCCCTTAGAGAAAAAAGCCGCCAGTAGCCGTATCAAAAGCGCTATGCCCAATACAATAGTAAGCGGACGTTCTTGCCAAAGAAAAAATAGACGCTTTTTAAAATCTGCTGGTGAAGAAGACATGGGTTGAAGATTTCCAGCAAGTTTAGCGAAAATAAGATAATTTGTAGCAAGTTAGGTGAGTTTTTTATAAGGTATGCTGTGCAAATCTCATAGAAGAAGGTATTTCAAATGAATAAGGCACTATGAAGCAATGATCAATAAATTAAATACGTGTTTTTTGATGCATCTCGATAAAATAAGCTATTTTCAAGGGTATCCAAACAGAATACTGCAAGAAGTATTATTTTTAAAAACCATCGTTTAAGTACACTAATATGCCCGACGCAGAAATACTCAATAATTATTTACAACAGGTACTCAAGTTGAAGCAGCAGCAATACAAACATGGGAATTATCTTAACGCACAACAAAGAGAAGCATTACTAGCTGAAGTACTCACCGATGTGGGATTTACTGCTGATATGAATCACTTACGAAAAAAGAAAGCAGAGCAGGCTTTTTATGCATATGAGTTTCTGAAAAGCGACGATGTAATGAGACGGCGGTTCTCTAAAATTTACCAAAAGTATTGTCAGAAATACCTCAAAAAAGCTCTTGCACTTGATCCCTACAACGAAGATTTCTTGGAAGCCTATATAGATAAAAGTAATGATTGGAAAATAGCAGAAAGCTATCAATACCGTTATTTAGCCTTATTCAACCCTAATAGTAGTAAGTATCAAACACTGATCTTAGATTTGGGCTTACACAATAATGAACCTACCATCGACTATCTGCCAGAAGGCCTCGTTAGTAGCCTGATGGAGGCGATGCTTGACTTAGCACCTACAGATGTCTCAAAAGATACCAAGCCATTGCAGGAGGCCGAGATATTCAGAGAGGTTATTCAAGAAGTAGGAGTGGAGCAGGAGACAATACAGACGCTAGAAGAAGTACTACCTGGTCATTTGACAACGATTATAAGAGGGCTTCGAGGGGAAAGGAATTGGGAGGGTATTCTTAAAATCTATATGTCGACAGAAAAAGTATTGGCCATTGCACCGTATGAACCTATTGTTTTATTACTCACTACTTTCTTCTACGCAAGTGTATACCCACGTATTCTTCTATCATTTCACCAAAATACTGATCTAATTGGTAAAACTGATACAATGAATACATTCTTTAAAACAGTATTTAACAAGACACAACTTAACGAAAAAGAAAGAGTAGAAGAAGCCAAAAAATCATTCCAAAAGAGCGTACAACTGAAAGAAAGGTACAGTAAAATAGTAACTGCCTTGCTCCTTAGCGAAAAAGGAGAGGAAATAAGAGGCTTTGTAAGAAAACCTTTGAGGCGTTTTGACCTAAGCTCTATCGACTTCGTACGGACGCTTCCTAAAATGCGTGGTTCCTTAATGCTCTACAGTAAAGGCATTACATCCCTCAGAACGGAAGAGGATCACCATCAGCTAGAAGAACACCTCACTCAACTAGAAGCGTTCTTTGAACAAGAGTTCCTGACTTTCCAAGTAGCCCTCAACAATCCAAAATTAATTACAACGACCAAAGGCTCCCCAGTAATAGGTTTTATTTGTGGCTTAGCCATAGGAGCGATCCTATATCGTTCTTTTCCTAAGGTAGTCTTTTTAATGGTTGCTCCAATAGCTGGCGCTGTGCTAGAAAACCTATTTAGGCAAGTCAAAACTAAACCCAAAAAGAAGCTTACCTTACTTCCCTTCCATAAGGATAATCTTGCTGCCTTGTAATATAATTGACAATATTTCCTTCATTTTCTTTAAGTTTTGCATGTAAAGTCGAAAGCTATTAGCCGTAAAAAGGCAACCTTCCTTTCCTACTTTTAGATTAGTTGATAGCTAAAAAGAGATTAGACATAATTACTCTATTATGGGGCCTCACTTACGCTTTTTGGAAGAATACGCACAAAAAGCCTATCGTTCCCTACCGCTTATCAATTTTTATAAACATAGCTGTTTATCTGAAAAATTGCTTAAACTAAAAATGGCTAAAAGTGGTTTTGGAAGGGATAACACCCTAAACAATTCAGTAGAGAGAAAGTTAAAAGCATGTAGTAGAAGAGCGCACACAAAAAGATTTTTTCAGTAGTATAGTATTCAATTTTTAAGGGAGTGTCGTTAGCCTACACATACAATAATCAACATAACATCTTGTCCTTCTTAAGTCATTAAAAGCCCATGAAAATAAAGAATAAGTGGAAAAAGCGAATACCCTACCTCGTTGGTCTGCTAGTGGTTGTAGCCATCGTAATAGCGAGCTTCACTACCACAGAGAAAGAGGCACAGGCCGCTCCAAAACCCTTGGAAGTAACCACTATCTATCCTGAAAAGAAGAAAGTGACCGAGTGGGACGAGTTCACAGGTCGCTTTGAGGCTACCAATCGGGTAGAGGTACGCGCTCGTGTCAGTGGTTACATTACATCCGTAAACTTTAAGGACGGACAGCAAGTACAAAAAGGCGATGTGTTGTTTACCATCGATGCGCGTCCCTTTGCTATTGCACTACAAGAAGCCCAAGCCGCTTACCAACAGGCACGTGCCAATTACCAGCAAGCAGCTAATAACTTTGTCCGTATTAAAGATTTACAGGCATCCGGAGCTATTTCGGCAGAAGAATACGATCAACGACAACAAGGGCAAGCTGCTGCCTTAGCCCAGATGCAATTGACCAAAGCGGCAGTAGACAATGCTTCCCTCAACCTTTCTTTTACACAAGTAAGAGCACCCATCACAGGCCGGGTAAGTCGGGATTTTATTAACGAAGGTAACTTAGTTATTGGCGGAACAGGTAATGCTACGCTGCTTACGACCATTGTGGCCACTGACCCTATTCACTTTTATTTTACTATCAGTGAGTCAGATGTACTACAATATAGCCGTTTGGTAAACAACGATAAGACAGACGCATATCGAAATAGTACTAAACCTGTAGAGATACAACTGGCTGACGAAACCAATTATACCCACAAGGGAACCCTCGATTTTATTGATAATGAAATTACCTCAGCAAGTGGCACGATGGAAATGCGGGCTATTTTTGAGAACAAAGAAGGGTTGTTGGCTCCTGGTATGTTTGGCAGGGCACGCCTGCAACGCAACACTAACCGTATGGTAGTACTTATTCCTGATCGGCTTGTGAATACCAACCAGACCGAGAAATTTGTCTATACCATTGCGCAAGACTCTACTATAGAAGCTACACAGGTAAAAGTAGGCGATCTACATCAAGGACAGTACAGAATCATAAAGCAAGGGCTAGATACCAATAGCCTCCTTGTTACCAATAATTTGCTCAAAGTAAAGCCTGGTCAAAAGGTGGTGTATCAGGCAGCAAAGAAGTCTTCTACTAACGCCCCAGCCTCATGAAGTTTAGCTATCTTTTCATTGACCGGCCTATTCTAGCGGGTGTTGTCTCTATTTTTATTGTGCTTATTGGTGGGTTGGCTTACTTTAATTTACCCCTCTCACAATATCCAGAAGTAGTACCGCCTACCATTAATGTAAGCGCCTCTTATCCAGGTGCGGATGCCGCTACCATCGCTGCTACTATTGCTACTCCTATTGAACAAGAGATCAACGGGGTAGAGGGAATGTTGTATATGACCTCTCAATCTTCCAACGATGGTCGCCTAAGCCTCAATATTACTTTCGAACTTGGTACTGACCTAGATCAAGCCCAAGTATTGGTACAAAACCGTGTCTCGCAAGCGCTTCCTCGGTTACCTGTCGCAGTGAGGCAACTGGGCGTCTTTACCAGAAAACGTTCCCCTGATTTACTTCTAGTGGTACATTTACGCTCTCCTGATGACCGTTATGATAATACCTATATCGGTAACTATGCTTATTTACAACTCAGAGATGGGCTTTCTAGAATCGAAGGGGTAGGAGACATAAGCTTTTTTGGAAGTAGTGCTTATGCGATGCGTATTTGGCTTAATCCAGATAAGGTAGCTGCACTAGGTATTACCGCTAGTGAAGTAGTGGCACAGCTCCAGGCACAAAACACACAAGTAGCTAGTGGAATGTTAAACCAGTCGCCCATCACGGGCGAGCAAAATGCTTTCGAGATCAACATACGTATGCAAGGCAGGTTATCATCGGTAGAATCCTTTGAGAACGTCATCATCAAATCAGATGAGAACGGTCAACTGGTGCGCCTCAAAGATATTGGACGCGTAGAGATCGGGGCAGAGGTATACGCCACACGCTCTGCTTTAGGTTCCAAACCAGCCGTTGGACTAGGGATTACCCAGCGACCCGGGACAAATGCCATCGAAACCGCTGAACAGGTCAAGCAATTTATGAAAGAGAACGCAGCCAGCTTCCCTCCAGGGTTGGAGTATGCCATTGAGTATAATCCTACTGTGTTTGTGGAAGAGTCGGTAGAGGCCGTTATAGATACGCTTTATGAGGCATTGATCTTAGTAGTACTCGTTATCTTGGTTTTCTTACAGTCTTGGCGGGCGGCTTTAATCCCTATTGCGGCCATTCCTGTATCGCTTATTGGTACTTTTGGGGTGATGCAAGCGCTTGGCCTTTCCCTCAACAACCTATCTCTTTTTGGGTTGGTACTGGCTATTGGGATTGTAGTAGATGATGCCATTGTGGTAGTAGAAAACGTTGAAAGACGCCTATCAGAAGGCGATTCCCCAAGAGAGGCAGTACGTAATACTATGAAAGAAGTAGGCGGCGCGTTGGTCGCTATGGGATTAGTGTTAGTAGCTGTTTTCTTACCTACCTTGTTTCTAGAAGGGATCTCTGGACAGTTCTTTAGGCAGTTTGGTATCACCATCTCTGTCTCTACTGTCATCTCCGTGTTCGTATCTCTTACGCTCAGTCCTGCCTTGGCCAAGCTCTTACTGAAGCCCCACGATCCATCAAAACACCAACAGACACAAAAACCTTGGTACAAACGTCCTGTAGCAGCCTTTACAGAGGCTTTTAATCACGGACTGGAGCGCCTCTCGCAAAAATACGGTACTTCTGTCGCCCGTCTCCTACGTATGAGCACGATGATGCTGCTTGTTTACGTTGGTTTACTGGTAATTACAGGAGTGCAGTTCAATCGTATTCCTAGTGGCTTTATTCCACAGCAAGACCAAGGCTTACTCATTACGGCCATACAGCTACCTGCAGGCGCTTCCCTCTCTCGTACAGAAGAAGTGGTCAATCAAATTTCAGAGAAGATCATCGCTATTCCTGGGGTACAAAATACTGTAGCCTACGCAGGGTTGAATGCAGCGACCCGTACCAATACCTCCAACTCTGGTGCGATCTTTACGATTTTAGAAAAATTTGATGAGCGTACCAATCAGGAGAAATCTGTAGAACAGATTATGGCACGTATGCAAGAAGTAGCTGCTCAAGAGAAAAGAGCTGTTGTGAATATCATACAACCACCACCTGTGAGAGGAATTGGTACCGCTGGTGGCTTTAAAATGATGGTGCAAGACCGCTCCAATCAAGGGCTAGAGCGATTGAACGAAGTAACGCAGGAGTTAGTGGCAGCAGCCAACCAAGAGCCTTCTGTTGCAAGAGCTTTCACCGTTTTTGAGAATAGTACCCCACAGTTGTATTTAGATGTTGATCGGGTGCGTGCCGAAAAAGTTGGGGTGCCTTTGGCAGAGATTTTTCGTACACTAGAAGTATTCATCGGGTCAGCTTACATAAACGACTTTAATTACCTGGGCAGAACCTATCGCGTTACTGCCCAAGCAGATGCGCCTTATCGCCTTACACCCGATGATGTGATGCGCCTTCGGGTACGCAATAAAACTGGAGAAATGATGCCTCTAGGAACAGTAGCTTCCTTTAAAGATATCGTAGGTCCTGATAGAGTTCAGCGTTATAACCTCTTTAACGCGATTGCGATCAATGGTGCTAACCAGAATGGCTACAGCTCAGGAGAGGCACTTGATGCCATGGAACGTTTGGCAGAAGAGGTGCTACCAGAAGGGTTCGGTTATGAGTGGACGGAAGTTGCCTACCAACAACGACAAAATGAAGGGACAGAGATCATCGCTTTTGCTTTAGCAGTGCTCTTTGTTTTCTTGTTACTAGCCGCACAATTTGAAAGCCTTATTATTCCAATGAGTGTGATTTTGGTAGTACCTTTAGGGCTGCTGGCGGCACTGGTAGGACTAGACTTCTTCAGTTTGGAGAATGATATTCTCACCCAGATTGGGATGGTCGTGCTAATTGGGCTAGCGAGTAAAAACGCTATTTTGATTGTGGAGTTTGCCAAACAAAAAGAAGACGAGGGCTTATCACTCTTCGATGCAGCCAAAGAGGCAGCGCAGTTGCGTCTTCGCCCTATCCTCATGACCTCTTTCGCCTTTATTTTAGGAGTTTTACCCTTAGTACTGGCCTCAGGTGCTGGTTCGGAGATGCGCAACTCACTAGGTGTAGCAGTATTTATCGGGATGATTGGGGTGACACTATTCGGCCTTTTCTTTACACCCATCTTCTACTACCTAACGAGGAAGCTGAGTACACTATCGTTAAAAAAACCTGAAAAGGAAAAAGAGGAAGACCTTCAACTAGAAATGTCAGAAAAATGAAAATAAACCGTTTCTTCATTTGGGTACTCTCGCTAGGGATAACCACCTGCGCTGTAAAAAAAAGAAACTATACCACACCTGAAAGTAAAGCAAACGTAGAAGAAAGTGAATTAGCGGCAGAGCAAGATACTATCTTTCAACAAAGTGCTGTAACCGCGGCTTGGTGGAGTAATTTCAATGATCCGCTTTTAGATACACTGATTGCACGTACCAGACAACGTAACCTCTCTATTAACGCAGCCGTAGCGAACTTCTTTGCTGCGCGTGCAGTACTACGAGGTACAAAATACGATCGCTTCCCTACCGTGACGCTCAACGCCAACTACACCCGCCAGCGCCTAGGTGAAAACATCTTTGCCCAAGGGAGTAATTTAGAATTTGATCAGTATAATGCCACCTTCGATGCTTTTTGGGAGTTGAATCTCTTTGGAAGAGTAACCCATCGTGTAAAAGAAGCCTATGCTTTTGAGCAAGTAGCCTTGGCCGATATGCAGGCAGTGTATGTAAGCCTCTTTGCAGAAGTGGCGCGTGTTTACGTAGAGTTGCGAGGGGCGCAATACCTGCTAGACATTGCTGAAAGAAACGTAGAAAACCAAAAGGAAACTTTTGAACTAACGGCTCGTTTGGCCCGCTCTGGTACAAACAATACCTTGGATGTAGCACGAGCAGAAGCACAGTTGGAAAATACGCGTGCCTCTATTCCTACGCTACAAGCACAAATTAATACGCTTACGAATACATTGAACGTGCTAGTAGGTGCTGTACCGGGTACACTTACCAGTGCCATCACCGATAAACAGCCTTTACCAAGCTTACCCGATGCTGTATTGGTAGGAGAGAGCGAAGCCCTATTACGTCGTCGCCCTGATGTATTCAAAGCAGAACAGGAGGTATTACAACTGGTAGCGCAGTATAACTTGACGGCTACTGATTTATATCCACGGGTAACTTTTAATGGATCTGTGGGTTTCTCGGCTATTAATTTTAGTAGCCTTGGGCAAAACAGGTCATTTACCTACACGTTGATTCCAGGTATTAGCTGGGCAGCTTTTAATCTGGGGCGTGTCAAGCAGCAAATTAATCAGCAAGATGCATTGGCGATTGCCGCAGTCAATCGCTACGAGCAAGTAACGCTAGAAGCCCTATTAGAGATCAAGAATACGATGGCGGAATACGAGCAAGAACTTAAGCGAAGGGCATTGCTTGCCAAGGCTTTTCAGAAGAGTAAAGAAGCCGCACAACTAGCAGAAGACCGCTTCAAGGCGGGGCTAGATAGTTTCTTAGATTACCTAAGCGCAGATCGGACTTTACTAGAGGCCGAAGTAGCCTTGGCCAATAGCGAGATACGTACCCTTACACAACTTATTGCGCTTTATAAAGCCCTTGGTGGCGGGTGGGAGATCGTGACGGATCAAGAATTGGAAGAGAAGTTTGAGCAACTAAAAGAACAAGATAGTACACTGAATAAGTAAATACCTTCTCTACTGCGCCACACGCGACAGCTTTTCATGGTTGATAAGATCAAGTAGAAGGTCTACCAAGTGGTCAGGTTTCTCTCCGTAATAACCAGCATAGCGAAAATTAAGTACTTTTTGGGAATGTTGATGAAAGGCGATCTCACCCATCAGCGTATTGGTATTTAACTCGTATAACAAGATGTTGAAGTGCGCTCTTCCTTGTGCATCTACATAATTACAACGTATCTGCCAACGTAATTTTTTACGTATGCCACAAAGTTTAATCAGTAAGTTGAGTACTGTTTTCGAAACCTCCATAAAATAGTTCTTAGGGAGGAGGAAGTTACAAAAAATGGGCGTAAAAACATAGCCTGCGATGGGCTTATTGCTGCGTAAATACTTGATGTTGGGCAATAAAATCGGGGAGCGCATAAGCTTGTTTAAGCGTAAAGCTACCAATGCGCGTTCTACACAAACTTGCTAAGTAAGCACCTGCGCCAAGTGCCTCTCCAAAATCTCTTACTAAACTTCTAATGTAAGTTCCCTTGGAACAAACGATACGAAAATGCAGTGTAGGAAATTGATTGTCGGTAATTTCAAATGTGCTGACAGTCACTTGTCGTGGCTCAAGCGCAACTACTTCTCCTTTGCGGGCATGTTGGTAAACTCGTTTCCCTTTCACCTTGATGGCTGAGTAAATAGGAGGAACCTGCTGGATATCACCTATGAACTGCGGGAGCGTCTCAGTGATAAGCGCGTCGCTAATGTGAGAAATATCGTAATCTTGGTCAAAGTCAGTCTCTAAATCAACGGAAGGGGTGGTTTTACCTAATACAAGTGTACCCTCATATTCTTTTTCTTGCGCTTGGTAATGGTTAATCTCCTTGGTTTTTTTACCTGTACACAAAATAAGTAAACCTGTAGCAAGTGGATCGAGCGTACCAGCATGGCCTATTTTTTTAACTTTAAGCGCACCCCGTAGCTTTTTTACTACATCGAAAGAAGTCCAACGGTAAGGTTTATCGATTAATATTACTTCGCCCGCCTGAAAATTCATAGCCTTCATTATACAATTTTAAAATCTACCCCTGAAGCTAGTAAAATAAGGATAAGTGTTCCTACAATGATACGGTAGTATCCAAAGAGTTTAAAACCGTACTTGGTAAGAAAACTAATAAAGAACTTGATCGCCAACATCGCTACTAAAAATGCTACCACATTGCCGATGAGTAACAGTTGTATTTCTTCTGTAGAGAAAACAAGCTCTTGCTTAAGATACCCTTTGAGTAACTTATAAGCGGAAGCCGCCAACATGGTAGGTACCGCCAGAAAGAACGAAAATTCAGCGGCTGTTTTTCTGCTCAATTGTTGTGTAAGCCCACCAATAATGGTAGAGGCCGAACGAGAAACCCCTGGAATAAGCGCTAAACATTGAAAAAAGCCGATCTTTAAAGCACGTGCAGGCGTTACTTCTTCTTGCGAGTCGGCTTGTGCCACAAACCAACGATCGACAAATACAAGCACCACGCCTCCTACTACCAAAGAGATAGCTACTACCCAAACATTTTCTAAGAGCAGGTCGATCCAGTCGCCTATAGCCAACCCAATCACAGCGGCAGGAATGAAAGCAATGAATAATTTACCATAGAAAGCCCACGACTGAATAAATCTACGCCAGTATAAAACTACTACCGATAGAATGGCTCCGAATTGAATATTGACTGTAAATATCTTTACAAAAGCTTGTTCGTTGATGCCTAAGAGCGCAGAGGTAATAATCATATGGCCTGTAGAAGAAACGGGAAGATATTCAGTAATACCTTCTACAATCGCCAAGATAATGGCGGCTATTATGTCCATAAGTAAGGTTGGTAATAAAAGAAGAAATTACTTTTTGGAAGAAGGCTTATATAAAATGGCAACAATCTGCACCATAAAACCTAGAAATAAAATGATAGGACCCAAGGTAAGCCCTAAAAAGCCAAAGCCATAAGGTTCTTTGTCAGAAGCCATGACAATAAATCCTAGCAGAATAAGTCCTATTCCAACAAGCATAATAAAATAGTTTTGTTCTTCTAGCGCAAAGGGTACCTTCTTGGTGTCGTTACTTGCAGGCATGCCTTTTTTGACGGTACTAGAAGTAGTAGGATTGTTCTTTTTAAGCTTCGTTTTTGCCATAAATACTTATATTTCTTTACTACAAAGAAAGCGATATTTATCGTAAATGTGAAGTTAAAAAAACTTAAAAAGTAAGCATTACATCAATAGAGTTCATCTAAAGACATAGCTAAATACTTGTTGACGGCTCTAAAGGAACTTATTACGCTAATCAGCACACCTATACCGATGAGTGATAAACCGATGACGAGTAACATCTCTATAGGGTGTAAAGCTTGTAGTTCTTCTAGCTGGCTTTCAGCATAAGCGATAAAAGCCCATAAAAAACCAAAAGCCAATACACCACTATTAATACCCTGCCACGCGGCTGTTTTAAGTAATTGTTTTCTCTCATAACTGTTCTTAGCACAAACCAACTGCATGGTACGAATGATGAAACGTTGTGAAAACAGGGCCAGCTTGATGGTGTTATGAATCAAGACAATAACAATGATACTCATAAAAAGAGCAAAACTGAAAAGAATGAAGCTGATAGTAGCAATGTTTTCTGTCATATCTTTGGCTAAACTTCTCGGATACGCCACATCTACTACCCCATTGAGGTTTTCTAAATCTTGCTCTACTTTTTGAAGTTGAGTAGGCTGGTAGTAGTTGGCTTTCAGGCGAATTACATAGGAGTCTTTTAGAGGATTTTCTCCTAATAAATCTTGGAAATCTTCTTCTAGCTGATTGGTCAGTTCTTTGGCAGCTTCTTCTTTACTAATGTAAGAATAGGTAGGTTGGTTAGCCTCTTGTTGTATGTAGTGCTTTTCGGTCAAGGGTAGCTCCAGTTGTAGTTTCTCATTATCAGTAATGGCATTGTTGAGAAAGAGCTGTATCTCGAGGTTTTCTTGTACAGCTTGTGCAATTTTACGTGCATCTATCAAGAGGATGGTAAATATCCCTAAAACGAAAAGTGCCGTAGTAATGCTCAACACTACACTTAGATAAGGATAAGCGCCTAACTTCTTCTTTTTGTAATGAGGAACGTCTGCCATAGGAAATTCAATTCAGGGTTATCAAAGTTGTTTCAACTTTTTGGTCAAAACAAAAGGTCTAGATGACTTCATCATAAAAAAAACTTCCTAAAGTTAAAAACTCAGGAAGTTTGAACCAATTACTTACAATGAATTTATCTGTTGTGTATAAAACTTTTCTTGTGGGGTTACTTGGATAGTAGACGATGCAACTGTTCTATCTGTTGCTTGTCAGTAACGTGTGTGTCTTTAAGATTGAATACCTCGGTAGCATCTTCTTTTAACTCGAAAAACTGATCTTTCACATATAAATAGGTCTTTCTCCCTTCTCCGATATCTCCCTTCACTAACTGATATTGAATATTCTCAAATAACTGTAGCACATCGTCGTGATACTGGTAATAGATTTGGTAGTTAAAAGCTTTACTTCCTTCTTCAGTACCTAGCGCATTGGCAGGTCTTTCTTCCTCTTCTGACAAGCGTGTTTCCTCTTGTAAAACAGTAGTCTCTTGTAATGACTCACCATTAGAAGAATTGATGACCTCCTCATCAGAAGGTAAGTTCTCTTCTTCTATATTTTCTTCAGCAATATCGGTATCAGACTCTTCTGTCTCCGTTTCTACAAGCGTCTCTTCAGTAACTTCTGGGAGTGGTTGACTTTGCTTTCGCTCTACCTCAGGCTGCTCAGTAGTAGTGAGCATTTTCTCAGGAGTAGTAGGTACGGGTGATTCTTTAATAAAGAAAAACCAAACGAGCACAGCAGATACTAAGAAAGCCGCCCCCCAAGCCAGCGCTTTTATCCCTTGGAAAGGTGGAGTGGCTGGAATGACGATCTGATCGAGCCGAGCTTTTAGTTCTGCTTTTCTACTTTGTTGAATGCCCTCAAGAATATTTTTCTGAAAGGCTACCACCTGTTGTAGCTGAGGATCAGCCGCTAAAGCTTGCTCAAAAGCAGCTTGCTCGGTGGCTGTGAGGCTTTCCTGTAGGTAAGCTTCAATGTAGGCGGTATCATAAAATTTTTGTTGCATTCTTTTCTTTAATCTAAGAAATCACTTTCCTTGTAATGAGTTTTAACAATCTCGTCTAACTCCTTTTTACATTTATATTTCTTTGTTTTGGCAGTATCTGCGTTAGCAAAACCCAATTTCTCAGCGATGTCCTGCATAGAAAGACCATCAAAATAATAGTAGTATAAAACTTTTCTGCAGGTCTCACCCAACTTTCCTAAGCATTGGTGAATCAACCTGAATTTTTCTTCCTTGTCCCACGTGATCTCAGTAACGCCGTCTTTCTCTTCATTCGAGAGCCTGCTCTTTCGCTCAAGCTCTTTTCGCCACAAGTTAAGACAAACACTATAGAGGTAAGTACTAATCTTCGAAGTCAGTTGGAAATCTTTTTTCCTTGCTTTCTGCCAAAAAACAATCAGCGCATCTTGAAAAACATCTTTCGCCTCTTCCTCTGTACCACTGTTCTTGAGTACAATGCGGGTCATCATCCTGTAGTTCTTTTTGTACAGGTATGCCAACGCCTCTTCGTCGCCTGCCCTGATCTTTCTAATTATTTCTGAGTCAGTCATAAAAAGCTCTTCAGCTTTGTTGTTTTATACAGTGAGGTATGGTATAGTAACCAGTAGATTCTCTAAAGTTTCAAAAAAAACTTACATATTCCAAATATCCTTTTTGTAGATATACGCCGTACAAATAAATTTTTTGTAAGTGAACTTATTTTTGTATGTTTGGCGCTATACATTTCACTTCATAACCTATTGTATATGAGAAAATCAGTTTGGCTATGGGTAATGAGTAGCCTGTTTGCTTGGCATACACAAGCACAATCACTGGTGGGTACTTGGAAAACCGTTGATGACGAAACCCAAAAAGCTCGCTCTTATGTAAAAATGTATAAGACGAAAAGCGGTAAATATGCAGGCAAAATTGTAAAGTTATTAGATGCCGATCAACAGAATGCTACCTGTGACAAATGTACAGATTATCGCAAAGGAGAGCCTATTCTAAATATGGTAATTGTAACAGGGTTAGCAAGTAGTGGTGATGAGTGGAAAGGTGGGAAGATTCTAGATCCTGAGAAAGGAAAAGTATATACTTGTAAAATGTGGTTGGATGAGGCCAACGAACTCAAAGTGAGAGGTTATTTAGGCCCTTTTTATCGTACTCAAACGTGGTATCGTGTAAAGTAACGCGCAAAGCTTTTTAAACAAGTGCCCTGTTGATCATAAACGGGGTACTTTTTTTATAATCTAATCATTAATAATGAGTAATAGAGGCATCTGGCTTTTACAGAGCGCTTCCTAAAATATACTTTCACCCATGAATTATACAGTATTTAGCTTCCCTAGCAGCCTATGATAGACGATATAATTAGCTGGCTTATGCCCATTGGCAGAGGTGTGTTAGGAATGGGCTTTTTCATATCGATCGGTTTTTTATTTTCTACCAATAGGAAGCAAATTGATTGGCGCTTAGTAGGTATTGGATTACTCTTGCAAATTACGCTGGGTGTTCTACTATTAAAAGTAGACTTTTTTAGTGCAGGATTTAGAAAAGTAAGTGAATGGTTTGTGGTTTTTTTAGACTTTTCTCAGGCAGGCGCTACCTTTATATTTGGTGATCTAGCCAAAGGAGAGTCTTTCGGGTTTATCTTTGCTTTTCAGATATTACCTACCATTATTTTCTTTTCTACGGTGTCAGCCGCTTTGTATCACTTAGGGGTACTACAAAAGATAGTATATGGAATTGCTTGGGTAATGGCACGTACTATGCGCCTTACAGGCCCTGAGAGCTTATCTGCAGCAGGTAATATTTTTCTGGGGCAAACGGAAGCACCTTTGCTGGTACGCCCTTTTATCAAAGATATGACACGCTCCGAACTGAATTGCCTGATGACGGGCGGAATGGCCACCTTAGCAGGTGGTGTCTTGGCAGCTTATATCGCTTTTTTAGGAGAAAGCGATGCAGAAAAGGCACAGTTTGCTACCTACCTACTAAGTGGCTCTGTAATGAACGCTCCCGCAGCGATTGTGATGGCAAAAATGTTATTTCCGGCTGCCGAGAACGATGTGCGTGAGACAAAACTAGAAGTCAATAAAGAGGCATTAGGCGTAAATGTAATTGATGCCATGTCTATTGGAGCGGCTGATGGACTATAACTAGCCCTAAACGTAGGAGGGATGCTGCTGGCCTTCATCGCGGTGATAGCCCTGTTTAATCACTTTTTGGAAATAGCAGGAAATTGGCTGACCATCAATGAGTGGATTGCTACTCATACAAACAACTTATTCGATAAATTTTCCTTAGAGTATATTTTAGGCGTTATTGGGCAACCCATTGCTTGGCTGATGGGAGTGGAGTGGGATCAGTCTTTACTAGTAGGGAGTCTCATTGGACAAAAGACTTCCATTAATGAATTCATCGCTTACCAACAACTAGGTAAAATGAAAGAAGCGAATTTGTTAACGCCTAAGTCTGTTGTCATTGCTACCTATGCACTTTGTGGCTTTTCTAACTTCAGCTCAATCGCTATCCAAATCGGTGGGATTGGCGGCATGGCACCAGAGCGCCAAGGAGATTTGTCAAAACTTGGCTTTCGCGCTTTACTAGGAGCGAGCATTGCCTGCTTTATGACCGCTACTGTCGTAGGGATGATCACGTTGTAGAACTGCTTTGCGTAGCTTGCAATGATAAGGAATAAATAGAAATTTATTTTAGTAAAGGCTAACCTACTCAAATAACTCTGCTAATTTTGCTTCTAACCGACTGCCTCTTAAATTTTTAGCGATAATCTTACCTTCCTTATCCAACAGGAAGTTCATAGGGATGGCGGTAACGTTGTAGGCCTTGGCTGCGGGTGATTGCCAAAACTGAAGATCACTGACGTTGATCCACTGCAAATTATCTTTCTCGATGGCTTTTAACCATGCTTCTTTATTCTTATCCAAAGCAACGCCATAAATTTCAAAACCTTTTGGATGGTATTTCTCATAGGCTTTTACTACGTTAGGGTTTTCGATACGACAAGGTTTGCACCAAGAGGCCCAGAAGTCTATCAAAACGTAGTTTCCTTGTAAGGAAGAAAGGGCTACTTTATCTCCCTGTGGCGTAGGAAGTGTAATTTCAGGAGCGGTAGTACCTACAGCAGTTTTCTTAAGCTCTTCGATGCGGTTAAGTAGGTAGGTAGCATAAGAAGGGGCAGGTTGCACACTTTTCATTCTTTCAGCTACTTGATCTAGAAACTGTATCGGCGTATTATCATCCCATTTTTCTGCAAAAAATACCCAAGCAACAGAAGTGCCTGCGTTTTCTAGAAGATAGGCGTTGTATTCATTCATCAACTGGGGTAGCACTTTTTCATAGCTATTAATAGCTTCTTGTGCAGTTTCTTGGTCTTCTGCAGCAAGGGCCTCTTTATATTTTTTCTCTATGGGGGCTACGTATTTTTCCATTAACGTTTGCTCCTTGCGAAGCGCCGATAAAATTACCGTCGATCCACTTGAACCCTCAAGGGTAGTATTGCTAATATTATTGAGGTCTGTTTTTATTTTGATGTTTTCACCAGGCTTTACTGCTAAAATAAGCGTGAGTTTTTTACCTACCTCTAGTAGATAAAGTGCTTCTTCTGCAATAGGGTAATCTCCTGAAAAACCTGCTCCCGAAGATAACTCCTTCTCAGCCATTGGTACCTTCTTAGGCGGATTAAATTCTAAGCCAGCCAGCTCTATGGTACCTTCTGCAGCATTTGCAACCTCTACTTGTAGCTGAAAACGTTGTGACTGTGCTGATCCTGAAGAGATAGTAAAAAGACTAATCGAGAAGAATAAACAGATAATGAGAGTGCCGCGCATAAGAGTTAAGTTAAGAAATTTTTTTAGCAGGGTTCCCAAATACAGTACTTCCCGCTTCTACATGCTCTACAACAACTGAACCAGCACCAATCCGTGCTCGTTCACCAATGGTAACGCCTGCCACGATGGTAACACCCGAACCAATGAAAACGTGCGAATCAATGCTGACCTGACTTCCAATAGAACTGCCTACACCTACTTGTACAAAATCAGCGAGTGTGCTATCGTAGTCAATCTGTACCCCTTGTCGTACAATACAATGATTGGCCAGTGTAGCCCCAGTGTTGATAATTACACCTGCATCAATAAGATTACCGTGACCCATTACTACACGTTGAGACAAATAAGCCTTTGCGTGAATAGCATTCATAGGCATTACTTTTCTTTTGGTATTAAGCATTTCAACGAGTTTTTCGCGAAGTACATCATCGTCGCTGGCTACAAAAGCCTCACACTTTTTTCCAATAAGTTTTAAAAAGGCTTGGTCTTCTGTAGCGCCCAGTACAGTAATATCGTGTATAGTGGTGTTACGTTGTTTGGGATCGTCATCTAAAAAGCCATAGACGATAATATCGTGGCTATCGAAAATCTCTAGGGCTATTTTACCAATTCCATTAGCGCCTAAGATCATTACTGGTTTGTCCATATAAGTCAATCGTATTACCTCGGTAAGTCACAAAGCTAAAGGTATTTTCTGAAAAAACGTGGTACAGGCTAAAAAATCATTTTGGTGTGAAAAACGAAGTAGTATTTTTGTTAATAACCAATAATTCATCAGGGTGAATGAAAAAAATAATAATAGGGATAATATGTCTAGCGATATGGCTCCCATTTATAGCTACTACGCATTTTTATCCTTTCTTACGCTTTGGCATGTATGCAGAACCAGTGAGAAAAGAACTTGAATACTTTAGGATTACTTTCAAAGAAAAAGCGAAAGGCCCTGAGCAAGCCTTTGATGTGCGTATTTTAGGGTTAGATGAACGAATGATGAACTACCTGATAAGAGACTATTATTACCAAGATAAAATGAGTGCTTTTGAGCGAAAGTTACAAGAAAGTTGCAAGAGCGCTGATTGGGAGCAGTCGGTAGCCAGTTGGCAAATATGGCAGATACATGTTACTGCGCAAGGCGTAGATTCTGCTCAGGTGGCCACCTTCGATTATTCACGACGATGATGCGGCGGAAACATTTAGGTAGAAAGCCGCTGTACTGGTGGCTCTTCTTAGTAGGGCTGCACTTGGCTGGCCTGTTACTATATGTTCTATATATAAGATCGCTGATTACGGCGGCTTATCAAGGAGAAGCACCAGATTGGTTTACACAGCTTATTAAAGGATTGTATCCGCGCTTCTTTACAGAGCAACATCGCTTTCCAATGGCTTTTTTTTTGGAAAAAGCTGATCAAATCTTGTTGCGTTATCTACTTTTTATAAGTATGGCAGGCGGGGTGTACTACTTTTACACTAGCTACCAACAGCCTTGGCGAAAACTCACACAACCTCAAATCACACCTCAGCAGGCGTATTGGCTGCGCATCGCTTGGGTGGTTATTAGTCTTTGGGCTGCTTATGACTGGCAAGGTATTCTGCTCAACATGCACCGAGCAGCAGCTTTTTATGCGCCTATTTCGTTTTATCGCCTTTATCCTGTATTTCCCTCAAAGATATTGATTCAGCTTTGCTGGTGGGGATGGCTAGTGGCTACTTTACTTAGCTTAACGCGCTGGAAAACTACCCTATGGACCTCCCTATCAGTAGGGTTGTTTATAATACAACAAGGCTGGCTATGGGGATTCCATAAAATGGATCATACCTGGGCAAGCCTCAACTATATGAGTTTGTGGATGCCACTATTGGTTGTGCAACAGCAACAAGCCCAGCGCAAGGAAAAGACGTTTTTTCCTGCCTCAGCTTTATTTTTGATACAGGTCAGCATCGCCTTCGTTTACCTACAAGCGGGCCTTGAGAAGCTATTAGTAGGAGGGTGGGGCTGGTTAGAGGGCGCTACTTTCCGTACTTTTTTATTAAGTGCACAAACAGATATGGGGCGTTGGGTGGCGCAACACGATTTTCTCTGTCAATTACTACCTGTTTTAGGGATTATATTTGAGTTGGGCTTTTTAGCTGTTTTTATTAGTAAATTTTGGAGAATAATTTGGCTTATAGCAGGTATATTATTTCATTTAGGAACTTTTTTACTGTTGGGAGCGGGTTGGTACATCACACCGTGGACATTGCTCTACATTTTTTATATATTTCCACAAAAAAATAGTCATTTAGCAAAACCTGTATAAGAATTTACGTGTTAAAACAGCTAAGACATACTTTTTTAGCATAATGCTTGTTCAACCAGTTCAATGATAGGAGTGAATTATCATCCTACCTTATTTAAATATTTTTTAAATAATACACCCTATGGATCTCACACTTTTACTAAGCAGTGGTTTCGTCAAGGCGTTGGCAGCCCTCTTCTACATTCTACTCATCGTTTTTGAGAGTTATATTAGCTTTAAGAAAAAAAAGAAAGTTTATGAAAAAAATGATACATTTATTAACCTAAGTTTGGGTGTCTTTACCTCTGTTACCAAATTACTTATAAAAGGAGTCACGCTTGGCTTTTTTTATCTTGTACAACAACACTTGGCGCTTGCGACTATTCCGATTAATTCGATCGTAGGCTTTATTGTACTGTTTGTACTGAATGATCTCACTTTTTATTGGTACCATCGTGTCAGCCATGAGAGCCGTTTATTTTGGTCTTTACACGTAGCACACCACTCTTCTAGTATTTTTAATGCCTCTACTGCTATTCGAGGTAATTTTCTGCATTTCCTCTATCGCTTTATTTTTTGGAGCCCGCTGGTCATTATAGGCTTTGATCCACTCTTGGTAGTGTTGGTAGATGAAATAGGCTTTTATTACCAAATGTGGATTCATACAGAAGCAATCAAGAAAATGCCACGTTGGTTTGAACGTATTTTTAACTCACCTATGCACCATCGGGTACATCACGGAAGTAATGCACTCTATTTAGATAAGAATTATGCGGCAGTGTTCATTATCTGGGACAAGTGGTTTGGTTCCTATCAAGGCGAGACAGAAAAAGTAAATTATGGGCTCACCAAGCCTCTGGAGAAACAAACGCTCTTCAATGTCATTACCCACGAGCTGAATGACATTTGGCGAGACGCTTGGCTTGCCAAAAGCTGGAAAGAACGACTCTTTTACATTTTTGGTCACCCTGGAAAGATCGCGCGTTACAAAACAGTTAGGCAGAGAGTCCCTATTGTACAAACGCCTAACGAAACAGAAGATTTCGGAAAAAATCATCTAGAAATGATGCATTAAGCTTCTTCTGAATCCTCAATAAGTGTTTTTTGTTCTTGCTTAATGCTCTCTTTTTCAGTCTCGCAATGCTCACAGAGCCATATGCCTACTGTCTCTTGCCACAAAAGATCTTCTGAGACGGCAGAAACTCCGCAATGCTGACACTGGTGTTGAAAAGCTGCTGTATTAAAATGAATGCCACACATAATGTTATAATTTTAAAAAGATACAAGACATAAGATACAGGACGCTAAACTAGCTTATAGCACCTATTTTTCAGAAAGAATCGCTAGTTCATCTAACTCTTCTACTTCCATTAAGCCGTTGGTGTTGATAGCCGCCATACGTACCTTTTTCAAGGTATTAATCAGTAATGGATCATATTTAGCTACCACCCGTACATAATTTTCAGTAAAGCCTTCCATTAGCCCTTCTGCGATATCCTTCTCAAATAAAACAGTTCCAGTACGGCCTACGTTCATTTCGTAAAACTGACGGCGCTTCTTGTCAGAGAGGTTGTGCAATTGTTTGGAGCGTTCACTACGAATGTGCTTAGGAATCGCACCTTCTAACGCTACTGCCGCTGTATTGGCCCGCTCTGAATAGGAAAAAACGTGGAGATAAGAAATATCGAGCGCATTCAGAAAATGGTAGGTGTCTAAGAAATCTGCTTCAGTCTCGCCCGGAAAACCTACAATGACATCTACTCCTATACAAGCGTGTGGCATTTTTGCTTTGATGGTCTGTACCCGTTCTTCGTACAACTCCCGAACGTAACGGCGGCGCATCGCGCGAAGTATTTTGTTGCTTCCTGATTGTAATGGAATATGAAAATGTGGCACAAATTGCTTTGACTGCGCCACAAAGGCAATGATTTCGTTTGTAAGTAAGTTAGGTTCTATGGAAGAGATGCGGAAGCGATCGATGCCTTCCACCGCATCCAAAGCTTTTACAAGATCAATGAACTTCTCTTGGCGCTTCCCTTCTATGATGCCGAAGTCGCCAATATTGACGCCTGTGAGTACTACCTCTTTTACTTCCGTTTGTGCAATCTGCTGCGCTTGTTGTACCAACTTTTCGATAGTAGTACTTCTGCTCTTACCGCGTGCCAAAGGAATGGTACAAAAGCTACAGTTGTAATTGCAACCGTCTTGTACCTTTAGAAAAGTACGGGTACGATCCCCAAAAGAGTGCGCTTCTACAAAGTGATGGCGCACCTCCTTCACCTCCGAGGCAAATACCTGCGGGGCAGGCTTGCGCTCAAAAGTACCTAGTAAATCAATCAACTGGAACTTCTCGGCAGCGCCGAGTACAGCATCTACGCCTTCTATCTCAGCAATTTCCTTGGGCTTTAACTGAGCATAGCAGCCAATAATGGCTACGAAAGCATCGGGAGAGATTTTTCGTGCCTCTCTTACAATTTTCTTACACTTCTTATCAGCATTTTCTGTTACAGAGCAAGTATTGATGATAAAAATATCAGGTTGCGCTGTAAAAGCTACCTTCTGAAAGCCACGTGCTTCGAACATACGTCCAATCGAAGAGGTTTCAGAGAAATTGAGCTTACATCCTAGGGTATAGAAGGCTACTTTTTTCATAGTGGCGCAAATTTACCAAAATTGTGGGAAACTTGCTAGTAATCAAAAAGCGATAATAGGTTTTACTATCCAGTATACTTTGTACTCACTACTTTGTACTAAATACCAATAACCTACAAAATCACTACCTTATTCCTGATGGCGTAGGCCATTAAGCCGGAGCGGCTCTTTACTTTTAGTTTCTTAAAGAGGGCGTCTCGGTAGCCGTCGACGGTTCTGGGGCTTACTCCCATTTCTTCAGCGATGGTTTTATAGGTTTTCTCGGTACAGATCAGCTTCAAAAACTCTATTTCTTTGTAGTTAAGGTTTGCTATTCGCTCTGTTTCTTGGCTAGGTTGTAGAGAATTAGCAAGCGCTAATGAGGCGATATCGGAGTAGTAAAAGCCTTTGTCCATCACGGAATCTAGCGCAAACTTGAGCTCGTGCGTTTCAACGTCTTTTAAAACGTAGCCGTGTACACCTGCTTTTACCATGCGAATGATGGTAGCATTTTGGTCGTACATAGAGAGCGCAAGTACTTTTATATCAGGATATTCTTGGCGAAGTGCCTCACAAGTATCAACGCCATCCATCACGGGCATATTGATGTCGAGTAGAATTAAGTCAGGTAAGTCTTTGATTTGTAATTGTTCTAGTAAGTCCTTGCCGTGATCTGCTTCTATCACCACCCGATAATTATCAATGGTACTGATGATTTCAGCCAGCCCTTGTCTAAAAAGGCGGTGGTCGTCGGCGAGGGCTACTTTAACAGTTTCATTACTCATAGGCATATATTTTATCGTTTTCGTACGGGTAGGTCAAGGTAAAAGTGGCACCTCTTTCTTCATTATTCTGCCAATGTAGTGTGGCGCCAATCAGTCCTGCCCTATACTCCATATTCTTAATGCCCGACCCATTACCAACGAGTGGCTGATCGCCCAATCCTTTCCCGTTATCAATCACTGCAATCACCAAGTTGTCTTGCGTATAGGTAATCTGCACGTCAATCAATTGGGCTTGTGCGTGCTTGATGGCATTATTGAATAGTTCTTGAAATATTCTAAAGATAATAATTTTTACCTTTTGATCCAGCCGATAGGCCTCTCCATTTTGTATAAAACTTACTTGGAGGTGTTCCATCTCAGGCACTTGCGAGAGTGCAGTACGAATACTTTCTACCAAGCTGATGTCGGCAATGATGTCACTATTGAGTAATTTAGAGAGCCCGCGTAAGTCTTGGATGGCTTTGCCTACTAAGTTTTTGGTGGTGGTGATTTTGTTAGAAGCCTCTTCTATCTTTGTGGTATTGATGGCATTGAGGTTGAGCTTCGCCAGAGAAAGAATCTGCCCAATGTTGTCGTGGATTTCCCGCGCAATGTTTTGCATCGTTTGGTCCTGAATTTCTAGTTGGGTTTGAACGATTTCTTTCTCATAGTTTTCTTTTAATGTGACGATGTCTCGCTGAAACTGGTGCCGTCTTTTCTGATAGAGAAAGACAAAAATAACAATGAAAGTGCCTAGGCCAACGACCAGCAGTACTGTGGCCAAGAGCGTAAACGCTATTTCTGATTCAGTGGTCTGCATAAAAATCCGATGATAAAGCATATGTACATAATGATAATGAGTATGTGCGTAAGGAGCATATACTCTACGGCCATTTGCCGATAGTGTTGATTCAAATAATTAAGAATTCCGTGAAAGGGCGTATTACCAATATAAAAGAAAAGTAAGCCTACACTGATCCAAAAGAGGGGCAGACGTATCAGGTCTACTACGGTTGGTTTTCTGAGCAAGTCGAGAAAGTAAGTAACAATGATGAAAATGATAACTATATTGCTAATGAGTCCCCCTGTAGTATTGTATTGATGCCAATCTGTAAGCGTAAGTATAAATACTAAGGGTGCTACAATCGTTATAATCGTAAGAATTTGTCTGGTGATCCCCTTATGAACTGCCCTTGAGTATAACCAACATAAGTAAGGTGTTTCGATGAGTCTATAAATGTTGTATATTATATGATTATCTTTCTCCCACCAAATAGGAATTACCTCTGGTAAGATGGAAATGAAAATAAAACCTACGAAAGTTTTCAAATAATTGGGTTGAAAAAAGGGATATTTTGTCAAACCTATGATAAAAGCGATAATCATTAGTGGTAAATAGAATTCAGATAAGCCAAGTGTCATATATTCAGGGGTCGTAATATGATACAACACCCCGAATATAGACTAATTGTAAGTGAAAAGCTAGGATTTAATAGGGCGGAGAAAGTTTTCCAAGATTTTGGTACTGTCCCTCAAGGTCATTCCCTGTACTTTCGTTGTTAAAACTACTTTCACTCAGTTTAGAGAAAGTCACCAACGACTCATCGCTTGCTAGTTTCTCAGGCTTTTTAGTTTCTTTACTGGCGGTGGGTACAAATACCAACGTATGGCTCCCTTCTGAGTCACCGCCTTTTCCTTTGGGATACATCGCATAGTGAAAACGAATCCCATTTACTCCTGACTGCCTTACTTTTTCAACAAAGGCTTTTACTTCCTTTTCTGGTAGCTTACAGCCAAGTGCTTCTACAAGTTGGTCGACATTAAACCAGCAACTTTTGGCATCTTCAAACTTTGTTTTTTTGGTAAGACTTAAGCCGAGCTTGTTCATTTGTGGAATTCTCTCTACCCCGTAGGCTTTGATCATTTCTTTTAATTCCTCCTGTGTCATTTTGTGTTCAAGGTTTAATTTTACAATGGTTTTCCGAAGATAAAACATTCCTAATGAAATATCCTAATCCCAAAAAAGTGTAAAAATATTAAAATATTGATAATGAGATTATTAACTAAAAAAAATGGGTGTTTTTCCCCGACCCCTCAGTGAAAACACCCTAAAAAATACGTGAAAAACACCCTAAAAAAATGGGTGTTTTTCACGTTGACTTATATAAAAAGAAGGCGTAGCTTTGTTGTGAAGATTAAGTTATATCAGTACAGAACAGAAAGCTGAACACTAATACCTACGCATTTTATAAGACAATAGTGGTATTCTTCATAAAGCACCTTCCCTTTGGGAGGGTGTTTTATTTTATACACAATATTGTGCCAAAGAGTTTATTGTTAAGCGGCTTAGCGATAAATCGCAATCATAATGAGGATGAGGTTCAACACCACGTAAATAATACCTAGTAACCAAGCCATCAAGCGATCCGTTTTTTCAGATTTTTTGAGCTTTCCTTCGTCTTCATAGCGCAGCGAGAGGGCAGAAAAGGCAGTAATCACAAATAGGAAAACGAAAGTAATGCCGTGTAGCATATCGACCAAGGTAAGCTCGGAGGTTTCAGGTAAGAAAGAATCAATGACGTATTTATTACCAACTGCCCCAAAAAGTCCTCCAACGGGAAGACCGAAACGTGGTTCGATGTGCTGTGCATCAATAAAAAAGCTTACAAAGGCAATGGCAAAAGAAACGTACATACCCAGAAACACCTTTAAAAAAAGTCCCCAAGCATCCCGCTCAATGCGGATGTCGATGGTAAATTTTCCGTATTCTGATTCCGTCAAGGAAGTATCACCAAAGCCAGTCGCATACTGGCTAATACCGGTGTGGATGTTGAAATCGGTAATTTTCCAGCCTTCTAAGGTAAGCTCTGGATCATAGAATTTACCAATAGTATCGGGCGAGAAAACCATCGTACGGGCATCGTACATGGCGTTTTCTACCACGATTTTTAGGTTCTGATGGTCGAAGGGATAATCCCGTACTCGCCACGATTGCTTCATAATACAACGCATCTTCATTTGTACCCATTTGTAGTGGTCAAGGCTATCAATAAGCACTTCATCAAAATGAATCTCTTTGGCGTTGGGTACTTCCACGTCGTCGTCAAAGTCGAGCTCTTCATTATCATAAAGCAGCCAGAGCCAGAAGCGGGCAATGTATTCTTTATCTCTAAAGTTGAAATCGTGTAGACTAATGACGTAGCAGCCAATTTTCACGGTATCAGGAGCAGCAGGTATGGGGGCTTGTGCTTCGGCAGTGTGGTTAAAGCTCATCCATACAAGCAGCCAACAGCCACACCACATAAGAAACTTTTTATGCATTACTAACTTAAGATTGAGAAGTGGTGGTTAGGTTAAAAGGTTTTTCGAACATAGGATAAATCATCTGCCAAATATACGAGGAATAATCTCGCTCATCTAGCATAGCAAAGAGAATTTTTGGGTAAGTACATTGTACAAAGTACTGTGCTACCGTTTTACGTTCTTCAGGAGATAAATGTTTTCCAGATTGCTTGTGAGCAGCCGGAAAAGGGGCTTGCGAAAACTCCCGTTGTGCGGTCGTTTCTATGGCTTGGTACTTTGCCTGGAAGGTAGCCTTGGTTTGACGCACCCAGTTGAAAAACTCATCTGGAACACGCTCTAAAAGCGCATCAAAGGGTTGCGCCTCCTTGAGGTAAGTCCAAATGGTACGTGTAGAAATTTGGGTAAGAATACGATGTAAACGTACGTACTCTTCAAACTTTACTTTTACCATAAAGCCATTGCGGAAGCGAATGACAAAACCTTCTTTATTGTCAGCAGGTAAAGCGCGCAGAGATTGAAGGTCATTGATACCGTCATAGCGCGGTACAATCGGAAAACCCATTTCTTCAAGGGGCAGGTACTGCCCTGTAGCCGTATCGATCATCGCTAGCAGTACAAGTTTTTCTTGTGCACCATAATCTACCACAATTCTATTATTAGGATAGATAATCTCAAAAAGATAGGTAACGTCCTTTCTTAAATGAGCGAGGCTATCCCGGTAGGTATCGTACAACATAGCCGTAGCCCGTTGGGCTTGCTCGCTATCAAAAGAACCTCTGGTGGCCATAAAAGGTTGATCGTCAATCCAGTAGAGGATGCCCAACGAGCCATCCATCTTTTCAAATACTTCAAAGGGTTCATTTGGAAAATCACTGGAAGGATGCTCTTCAAGGTTGAAAAATTTAGGAAAAGGGCGGGCTATAATCGCTTGTTGATCATTCAGAATCAACCCTCTACTTGCCAAAGTAGCCGCATTCCAGAGGCGTTCATATTGCGCGGAAGGCGTATAATTGTAAATGTATAAATCGGCTTTGGGGTGTTTTTGTACAGTCACGTACTTTTGCGCTACCATCTGTTGTAGCAAGCCGAAGTCAAAAGTTATCATAAAAAAAGCGCTACAAATATAATACTACTCCGTAAACCTCAGTAAGAAAAAGTAGTTTTATGCCTTGAGAATACGCCATACCTGCGTGCCAATCTCCGTCCAAAGTTGCTTAAAATCTTGTTCACTATCTACTTTACCAGCTTGTTGTGCATCAGCTAAGTCTACCTGAACCGTCTGTAAAATTTGCTGCCACTTTTCCCGTACTTGGCTTGGTTCACCGCTTCCTAGTTTTATAGTACGCTCAGTAAGCATCAAGCGCATTTCTTTCTGGATACCCAACAGTATATTTTGCTGCTCTTGTTGCGCGTAACTGTCTACAGGTGGGTTCTCTTCGAAGAAGTACAGAATTTCTTCCATCTTTGCGATGCGCTTCAAAATGTTGGTTTGTCCTTCAAATTCTGCCTTCAAAAAAGGGAGAAACTTGATAAAAGGCATCACACTCAACTGGGAGGAAGGTTCTAAGAGCCAGCTCCAGTCCTCTTCTTCGGTGTCACTGGACGTATTAGAAGCAGTAGTACGCGGTGCAGCTTCAATTTTCTCTAAAAGTTGTAGCAATTGTGTTCTAAGCCACAATAATTGTTTACGATGGTCTTCTTTTTCTTTCTTGACGGTTGAGTCAAAGTTCTGTAGAATAGCTCTAAAATTGAGTAGCTGCACAAAGTCCTTTCTGATGGCTTCATTGGGATACCGAGCGAGGTGTTCATCAATGGCTTTAAAAATACGGTCAAAAATGGCCACATCGACACTGAGGCTCTGCTGGATGCTTGCTTCGCTAGGGAGTAAAGTGTTAAGGTTCATAAGTTATGGAATGTTAGCTGTAAGAAGGTCAGGCATTTTCTGTCTGCGCTCCTGCCATATAGGTCAGCAACTTACTATAAAATTTTCCCTCTTGCAAGAGCGCTTCATTACCTAGAAGAATCTACTGCTCTCTCGCTCTACTCAAGGCTACGTTTAGTTTCCTGTCAACGGTTTGCGCTGGATTAAACGCTTGTAAGTTTTGCATTTGTACGGGAGAGTTGACGGCCATTGATACAATGATGATGTCTCGCTCACTACCCTGATAGCGCTCTACGGTATCAACCGTCACCATTTGGCGTAATTCTTCATCTAAGAGTTGGTAGATTTCAGCAATTTGCGCCCGATACGGAGTAATGACGCCTACTGCATCGGAATCAAACTGTCCTTTTTCCTTGAGCACTCGCCGCAGTGTATGTAGTAGCTTGACCACCTGTTGGGCTTCCTTGCGATGAAACTTAAAGTTATTCTCTTTTTCAGAAGGGAGGAAGAGAAGCCGACTGGTAGCAAGTAAGCGTTCAAGTGGGTCTTCGGAAGTGCTATCGTACCACTTTAAAGCAGTGAGTGGTTGGGTTTGGCGAGGCGAGCCGTGTTGTAAAGTTTTGTAAAATTCTTTATTGATGAAATCTGCAATAGTACGATGGGTACGAAACTGCGTAGAAAGCATGCGGTAGGCTTGTTGCCAGCCTTTTTGCTGGGCATTGTAAAGCAATCGCTCAAAAAGCGACACGCTTAAATTATTGATTTGTATTGAAGAGAGATGGGTGTCTTCTACTGCTTGGTAGCGTGTAGGTTGTGTGATAACAGCAGGAAGTTGTTTCTCATCGCCTACTAAGATAAAGCGCTTAAAGCGGGTAAGGATACCACAAAGGTGTGGTTCTAAGAGCTGAGAGGCTTCGTCTAAAATGACCGTGTCGAAAGCCATCCCAAGATGCATATAACGATAAAAAGAAGTAACTGTAGAGACAAAAATACGACAGGTTTGAAGCCGTTTTCGTACTTCCTGAATGCTTTCGGCGTGATGAAGATTCTGCGGAGCAAAAGCATGTGCGTCATTTACGTAGCCCAAGCGGATAAAGTCGGGAGTGATTTGGGCTACTTTTTGGCATATTTCGTCAGTAGCACGGTTGGTAAAAGCCAGTAGCACAATGGTTTCTTCAGTTTGTTCGTACAGGTACTTCACCAAATTTTTAATCATTTTGGAGGTTTTACCTGTGCCTGGAGGGCCTTGTAATAAGAAGTAGTCTTTTGCACTCAGTGCTTGTCTAAGAATGTCGTTTTGCTCAGGGCTTACCTCTTCTGCTTGAAAAGTAAAGTGTGGTTCGAAGCGAGGCGCTTCTAGCCCTAATAATAGGCGTTGCTTCATTTCGTCTGCCCCTAGAAAGCTCGCCAAAGAAGCAAACTGGTACTGAAAGCCTTGCTCGCTCATATCGGGTTCTATGGCCCAAAAAGGAAAACGCTCAAAAAACTGCGCGTCTATGAAGCGATTTCGTAAAGAAAGTACCAAATGGGTAGGCGTGATTTCAGCAATGTTGCCCTTTAAAATTTGCTGGCGTAAAGGGAAGGTATCTTCTTGTTCATGTGGGTACAAAACGATGATATCACCTACACGAAAGCTGGTAATGGTAGGAGAGGGGCGCTGTAGCTGTAGTTTTCGCTCTTTCTCATCAAAAGATTGTACGGTGAGGTGGCTTAGGATAATGAAATTACTCTTCTTTTCTTCTAAAGAACTCTTCCAAAGGGTGGCAAAGCCTTCTTCTACAGCCTCGGCGCGTGTAACACCGCCTACTTTCGCGATCAGCGCTTCGCGCGCTACTAACCCACAAAAGGTACTAAAATACGCCTTGACAAGCGGACTGGCCTTCTCCCATTTTTCTTGAAAAATACGCGCATCTTTCAGGACGAAAGGAGGAACTTTTGCTTTTTCGAGTCGGGCAAGAAGGTGATCGAATACCTTACCATTGGCTTGAGCCACTTCATAGTCTAAGCTCACGATGCGATTGCGTAGCATCATCGCCTTTTGTTTTTGGAAGTTGAGCTTTCCACAGTCACGCAACGGATGTTGGGCATCTTGAGAGTACAAGACCGCACTGATGCCGTTACGATCGGGAAAAGTACTGTCAAGTAGGAGGTTATAACAAGCCACCTGAATCAACTCGTTTTCATGTGCTACTTTTGCTACGTGCGCAGGTCTCTTGGTACTTTTTAGCTCAAAAATATCTTTACGGGTACGATGGTGTTCTTCTCGGTATTCAATAAGGGCATCAATACGCCCTTGTAAGCCATACACTGGGGAGATAAAACAAGGATCGGTGGTAATGGCGTGTTCTTTAAAGGCAGTTACTTGATTTTTAAGCGTATAAAACTGCTTTTTGAGTTGTTCATATACTTGCTTGAGCGTATCACGGTCATAGAGCGCACAGTCAATGGATTTATCGTTAAAAGCTTGTTGGGCTGCTTCAGCAAAAGCAATTTCTGGATCAACGACAAGGCTATCAAGGAGGTCGTTCACGAGGTTTCCTGCCAGCATAGCAGGTTTGGTCTCCGTAAAGGTAAGCTTATTTAAAAGATAGAGATAAGGAGAGTTTCCTGAAAAGTGTACACAACGGGCAATGGCCGAAGCATCTACCAGATAGTCAGGACTAGCCACGATCAGCGTATCGTCTGTAGTAAGGAAGTGGTGGTCGTCGAGTACTTCTAGTTGTGTAAAATAAACCGACTGAAACTTACGTAAATAGTGCAGGTTCTGCGTGAGGCGGTGGGTGTAATTACTTCCGTAGCGAATATTGGTTACTGTGATGGTTACTTTTCCAAAAGCCTCTGTATTACACGTTACTTCACTTTGCCCTACGTTGGTCTTCTCTTCGTAAGTAATAGCGGTTTTTTCCAGAAAAGTAGCATAGAGCAAGGAGACTACCTTTTCAGGACGCTGTTTGAAAATAATACAAGAAAGATCAGTATCAGGAAGCCACGCCTGTAGCTTTTCAGGAATAGGTTGCTCCGCAAATTGATCAATGAGATGGGCGACCACCCATACGGTAGCTTTTATTTCTTGTGGTTCTGGTACGAGCCGTGGTTGGCTATTGTACTTTCTGATAAGTCGCCTTACGGCCTGAAGACGATCTTCCCAATCTGCATCGAGGTTATAGGCTTGTATGACGAAGTTGATTTTAGAAAACCAGCCAATAAATACTTGTTTTTCTCGCTGCTCGGTAAGTACATTGATCAATTGAAAAAAGATAAAACCTACCTGTTGCAATTGTAAACGTGTATCCTGTGGTTTCAGGCCGTGTTGGAGATTGTCGTAAAAGTATTGACTTTCAAGCGGTGTAATAAGCCATGACTGCGACATACAAGCGGAGATTTTTGAGAGACTTCCTACAAATATCTGACAAGCTGCTGTGAATTGCAAATAGGAAAAATACGCTATGCTGTTTTAGTACAATAAGTTGGAGGAAATCGTAATAGCAAGCAAGTGAAAGAGCAGTATATATGATGAAATTATGGTTCATTTTTTGAGGAGACTACCAAAATTAGCTGAAATTGCTGTCTTAAGAACCAATTAAACACATAAAACATGTCCCGTTTTAGCCTATTTATCTGGATGCTGGTAAGCTGTATTCTTTACTTATCTAGCTGTAGAGATAACTCAGAACCCACTACCCCTGTTGTAGCCGATCAGGATATCACTTTTCAAGTAGAGGTATCTACTGGTACGTTATATCCAGCCTTTCAACCTGATATTACTGAATACTATATATCTTCCTCAAATACTTTGCGAGAGATAGAAGTGAACGTTAAGGGTGCAAGCGTCTCTGATGTTCGCATCAATGGTAGCGCAACAACTACCAATAGTCGTACTTTTCGCCTCAATAAAGCAGAGGATATTACAGTAACTTTCAATGACCACGAAGGAGAAGCACGTACTTATACAATTTACTACCTGCCAAATGATTTAATGGAGGTAGAAGTGACTACCTCAGACAACCCTGCTGAGGGGTACATACTCATCAATCAAGAGTTGTATCCATCTATGCCAGATGATTCCACTTATATCGCTATTTTAGATAATGAAGGATTTCCAGTGTACTACAAGCGAGTTCTTGGTGTAGCTACCAACTTCCAATACTTTGAGCTTCCTAACGGTACAAAGCGCTTTACTTACCATGAGAGTAGTGGTGATGTAGTGGTTATGAACCTGCAATTTGAAGAGGTAGACCGCGTAAGACTTCTTCCACACGGCGACCATCAAGGCTATCCAACCGACTTTCACGATGTAATCTTACTGGGTGAAGATCACTATGTAGTACCCGCTTACGTTACGCGACAAAATGTAGATCTGACGGAGCTAGGTGGGCAAAGTGCGGTAGATTTAGTAGAGCTTGTCTTTCAAGAGATCAAAGCGGGGCAAGTAATATTTGAGTGGAGTAGCGCCGACCATCCAGCCTTACTTAACGCCACCGACGATGTTTATTTAACCCAGTACGCTACTGCGTCCGAAGTAGACTATTTTCACTTTACTTCATTCGTAATTGACCCCAGTGATAATCACTTTGTGGTTTCAGCGCGTCATACCAACCAAATATATAAGATTCATCGTACTACAGGAGAAATTCTTTGGCGCTTAGGTGGTAAAACGGATGACTTTGAGCTTCCGCAGGTGTTGAAATTCTCACATCAACACCACGCTACTATTACGAAGGACGGCACGTTACTATTCTTTGATAATGGTAATACAAGACCTTCCAGGTTTGGATCTAAAGGATCTAAAATTATGGAGTTTACCCTAGATGAGGTTAATAAAGTTGCTACGTCTGAACTAGACTATCTTGTAGTAGGTAAATACATGGACTTTATGGGTTCTGCACAACGACTGGCGAACGGTCATACCTTGATTGGTTGGGGAGGTAATACCAGCTCCCAGCAGAATGCAGATAAATCTGATATCAGAGAACTTAGCAGCGATAATGACGTAGTACTCGAAATGTTTTTTACCAATCCAACGGATCGTTTTACTTATTCTTATCGCGCGCTGAAATACAACATAGATTTTAACTAATGCAATGACCAAACGTAAGGGTATAAATAGTTGACCTTACATCTTCTGAAACTGATAAGGGCGTCCGTTTTGATCCATCAAGAAACCGCTAATTTGCTGTTGTCCATCGCGTAGAAAATCCATCTTAATGAATCCAGCGTTGAACTCGAAGCTATCCTTTTGTAGGGGAGAGAGCGGAAAACCCGATTCTTTTGTGCTGTAAGCCATCAAAATACCGTCCTTAACGCGTAGTGTCATCTTTACAGGTGATCGGGTGAGTACGTACTCGCCTTCATACTGTTTTAGTTCTTCTGCGCTAGGTTGGTAGAGTTCAAAGGAAGGAATATCGTAATCGCCTCCAAAGTAAATCTTGAATACACTCCGCATGAGTTCTATCAAAGAATAGTTAGAACCGTTGGTGCAAAGTGAGATAGAGGTTTGGCTATCAGGGAAATACGATACTGTCGCCGCAAAAGCATCAATACCACCATTATGACCGTAAGCGCTTTTTCCTTCAATAGGAAATTGAAAAAGACCGTGCCCAAAGCCATCATCGATGGTAGTCATAGTGTCCAGAGAACGCTGACTGACCAAGGCTCCTTCAAAAAGTGCGGTCATAAAGCGGTTAATATCTTGTGGGGTAGAAACGATTGCACCTGCTCCGTGGGCTACGCTCGGATGGGTGATAGAGTTGAGGTACCAAGCGTATTGCTCGTAATAGTAGGAGCGCGTAGCAGAAGTATACTCTGTAGCAGCAGAAGTATTCTTGAGCTTGGCCTTTTTGATTACTTGCTTTTTTAGCACCTTTTCGTAAGACTTTCCGCTAATGTCTTCTATGATATACCCTAAAATAAGGTAGTTGGTAGGGTTAAAACCGTGTTCGTAGCCAGGGTTCATAATAGGCTCACGCTTACTAAGTAAATCGACCATTTGTGCTTTGGTACGTGGTTGTTGATACCAAGTTTGGTAGGTACTATCCATAAGAAGATTATACATACCGCTTTGGTGGGTAAGTAAGTGCGCAACAGTAATCTCTTTGGCGTTGGGGAGCTGTGGATAGTAAGTATCTAAAGGAGTATCTAGAGACAGCTTTTGGGCGTCAATGAGTTGAAAGATCATCACCGCTGTAAACATATTGGTCAGTGAGCCTATACGATAAGTCGTGTTGGGTAGAGAAGCAACGGGTGGTTCCAAAAGGGATTTACCAATGGCTTTATTGTAAACAATTTCCCCTTTTTCCATAATGGAAAGGGTTCCCATCACACGGTCGTGAAAGGCCAAACTATCAAATAATTGACTCAGTTTAGCTTTATCAAAATTAGTTTGTGCTTGTAAGCCAGTACAGATTAAAAAGAGGAGGAAAAATAAGGGATAAATTCTCTTAAAAAATAACATATTTTACATTTCTAAAAAACGTTCTCTTTCTTCTGGGGTAGGCATAGGACAGACCTCTTTTCTACCAAACCATTTGTAGCGGTAACGTGCCACTATATCGTATACGAAATTTCTAATAAAAGGTGGTACAATGACAAATATGTACAATAAAAACCAAGCCCCTTTCAACTGTCTTGTCATTTCTAGTGCTGCTCTAGACTTTTTATAAAGTTGATTGTTTTTGATGAGTACTACGCTGTCAAAGGATTTTGAATCTTTGGAGAAATACTGAAGTAATTCTTGTGCAATGCCACTCTGTAGGCTAGCAAAAACAAAGTTTTTATCTGGGTCTCGTCGCATTACGAAATTAACCGCTTCATTACAGAGGTTACAGACCCCATCGAACAACACAATAGACTTTTCACTCGCTATGATTGACTGTACTGTCATTTATCTAAGTATCTGTACCCATCCTTGGTACATACGTTCTGCATTACGTGGATCAACAGAGATAAATCTTACCTTGGCGTCGTAGTAATAAATACCAGTAGGGAGCGGATTCCCATCTCCAGGGCTACTTCCTGAGAGCCCTTCTTGGCCATTCCAACGAATATTGATGTCATTATCTCTGAAATATACTTTCTTTCCCCAGCGATTATAAACGGTAAACTCTACCGTTTCTACAAAATTAAGTTCAACCTCACCTGCAGGGGGTAGAATTCTGCCGCCATTTTCTGAAACTACATTTAAGGGGTAATTAACCGCCCTAAAGGTATCACCAATGTTGTCACCATTAGGAGTAAAGACATTGGGTAGCTCAAAGCGTAAGCAGTTGTCTACACACACCTCATTGCTAAAAGCACTCTCATTACCCTCTATATCGACCGAAGTAACCACGTAGCAGCCTGCATAAGAATCAAGTCCATCATGGGTGAAGTTTCTGGTCATGTTACCCGCAATCTCTTCAATCAATGTGTAATTTTCTGTATCTGTAGTGGGTTTATAGTATACACGATAGGCAGTAATAAACTCTTCTTCAAATTCACAATCCCCATTTAACTCGCCACAGTTACCGTTACCTGTACCATTGGCACTGGTTGGATTTACCCAGTTTAATACATTTTCAAAAGGAGGATTAGAGGTATAGTCAAATTGGTCGCAGTCCAACATACTTACTTCCAAAATAGGTGGACAAGGTGGAGTAATATCATCCGTAGTACCCTCCGTCGATTGTGACGTATTCACCAATATGTCAACACTGCTGTAAGCAGCGGTGATAGTAGGGTTGTAATAAGAACCGCGGGTTAAACTTTTATAGCCATAAAGTATATTTTGCGTTACATCATTCTCATCTACAAATGTACCGAAGCCTCGTCCTACGGGGAAGTCTTCTCCAATCTTATCTGCCACGATATCAGGTTCTCCACCTTCTCTTCTGGCTATATCGTGGGTTTGAAACTGGTTACTCCAAGGGACATTATAATCCCAAGTCACCGTGATACAATTCGAAGCAGGTTGTAGAGATAAACGAACTGTAGAGGCTTTATCGGAAGAGTCTCTAAAGTTGCTGAAAGAAGGATTATCCACAAAGAAAGCGATCTGATAATGATAGGCCTGCTCTAATGTATTTAAGTCAGTATCTTCAAAGCTGAAAGTCTGTAAATCACCCAATTGAGAGGTAGCTGTAAAGACTTCTACTGGATTGGCGTTACCATCCAACCCATCGTAGCGAAATACACGATAGGAGAAAGGTGTATTAGCAGATAAGGGTGGATCAAACTGGAAAGGGTCGATAAATTCTACGTCTACTCTTCCAGTTGTTGTACTCGTTTCTAGTACATCTACTTTAGTAAAGAGGGGCACATCCACCAAAAGTGCTAAGCAGACCTCTTCAGAAGCATAACTATCTCCTCTTTCAGGTGCAGGGAATGTCGCTGAAATGCGATAACTGTAAGAGAGTCCAATATTTACATTTTCGTCGATAAAGGAGGTAGCATTCGCAGGGAGTCGAGCGATCTCGATGTAGCCTTGGCCATCGGGAGCCGCTACATCGCAGTTCATCGGTTCGCCTGTGGAGCAGCCTTCCTTCCGCCAAATAATCATTTCATCGGCTTGGTCGACACATTGGTATGTATCCCAATTGAGGGTGATGCGGTCATTGACGTTATCGGGTGTTGCGGTGAGTCCTGTAGGTCTAGGGCCCACCACCTGTATTTCCCAGACTTGAATATCTACCAAAGATTGTGTGGTATTAGGTGGTACATCGCTAGCGTTGAAGATGACCTGATAAGGACGTTCTCTGATTTGATCGCAGCTTGGTGTCCACTCAAAGTTGAGGGAGGCTGGAGAGGGCTGTTGTTGTGGTTGGCTTGGGTCGGTAGTAGCACGAGGAGTAGGAAAAGAAGCGTCAAATACCTGACTGATTGGGGTAATGACAATAGGGTTTCCTTCTGGATCGGTTGCACTGATGGTTTCATCAATTTCTTCACCTACTGCTACACAGGCATTGGTAGGGATCATTAATTGGGGTCGTCGGTTGTTGAAAGTCCCTACAATAATTTGCATATCTCTGATGACAAAGCCGAGGTAATTAAAAGTGCCCTGCGAGTTTTCTCGCCACTCTGTTACACGGATAGCAATATTATAACAACCTGGTTCTAAAGGGGTGTCCCACGTAAGGGTACCAGTAACAGGATCGATACCAAAAAAAGGAGCACCACCTTGCTCGGCAGTAGGGCTTAAAAACTGCGTAAGCGTGCGGTAATTATCTACTTCTTCATCAAAGCCTTTTTTGGGCGTTACTAAGCTAAAAGAAAGACTATCTCCATCAGGATCATAAGCACCTGGATTGTGTAAAAATTTACTACCAATAGCCGCATTGTCTACAGGAAGTGCCAGCAGAATGGGCGTACTATTTCCACCCAGAAAGGAATTGACTATAATCTCTGTTTCTACAAATAGTTCTGTTTCAAGCGGGTTGGTCATGTTCCTAATACAACCGTTGCGAAAGCGCTCTACATAAGATACCCTAAAAGGACCATTTCCTGGGAAAGTAAAACTACCAAAATATTTTCCCTCTTCTATATCATTACCCACAAAGCGCGTTTCAGCCAGTGGGATTTCAATAGAGCCTAGCGAATCAAAAACTAAAACTGCAGTAGGACTTAACTCTACACAGTTAGCGCAGTCATCTCGGTAAACCGTTAAGGTAAAGCGATACTCGAGTGAAGTAGGGCTCGCACGAACAGCGGTGATTTGACCGGCTCTCAAGTGAGTAGCTTGGGCAATTTGAACAATACAACTGAAGAAGAGCGTGAGAAAAACAATGAAGAAAGACTGTAAACGGCTCATAGTTTTTATTTAGATAAACGGCGTGTTTCTAGTTAATAAGAGTAAACGGTTATTGGTAATCGCTAATCTAACAATAAATCGGCTTACTTCGTTACAATCGACCCTATGAATATTTGCATATCGTGAGAAATACTTGATGGGTCTGTAAGGATAACTACCAAATTTTCAATTGGTTGAAAAGGTCATTGTTTAGAATCTTTCTAAACAAGCTTCTATCCGTTGTTTCATAAGCCTTTGACTTGTAAATTGGGCTAAATTGAAAAACAAATTCATTTATCAATTTTTTCTATAATAGTTAATTATAACCTATACAATATGAATTGGGTAGTAAAAACATTAACAAGCACCTTAGGAAGAAAGCTTATTATGGCCCTTACAGGCGCTTTCTTATCATTATTCTTAGTAGTACATCTTATCGGTAACTTACAGCTCCTAAAAGACGATGGTGGAATGGCTTTCAATATCTACGCAGATTTTATGGGACATAATCCGTTAATTCAAACGGTTTCTATTCTCAACTTTACCTTCATCATCTTACACATTATTACCAGTGTGATTCTTACTAGACTTAATAATAAGGCAAGACCTGTTTCGTATGCTTATGATGGTAAGAGCAGTGCTTGGAGCTCTCGTAATATGGGTATTTTAGGGACAGTAATCTTGATTTTCCTAGTAGTACACCTCTCTAACTTCTGGGGTAAAAGTAAGCTGACTACCTTTGAAGCAGGTAGCTATGTGCCTTACGTTACTTATGGAGAAGCAACAATGCAGAATTTGTACGATGTAGTAGCCATTTCCTTCCAAGAGTGGTGGTTGGTAGCATTGTATGTAGTAAGTATGATTGGCTTGGCCTTTCACCTATCTCATGGTTTCATTAGTATGTTTCAGACGTTGGGGCTTAACCACAGTAAATACAATTTTGTGATTAAGATTGTGGGTTATGAGTTTGCTATTTTGGTTCCAGCTATGTTTGCGGCCATTCCAGTGTTTATGTTTCTCAATCTACAAGGGGGACTTTTGTATTTATTTGCTGGCATTGGGGTGTTGGCGTTGGTAGTAGGGGCGATGGTATCGAATGGTCATAAACAACAACTAGCGGTATAAAATCGAAAACCTTGTCTATAAACAGGTAGTCATAAATGTAAAAAATTACCAATAATATGAAGTTAAATGCAAAAAGTCCTGAAGGTGTACTGGCCGAGAAATGGGACAAACATAAATTCAATATCAAATTAGTAAACCCAGCGAACAAGCGTAAGTACGACATCATTGTAGTAGGGACAGGGTTAGCGGGTGCTTCAGCCGCCGCTTCACTCGCTGAGTTAGGATATAATGTAAAGTCGTTTTGTTTTCAGGATAGCCCTCGTCGTGCACACTCTATTGCCGCACAAGGAGGGATTAATGCTGCTAAAAACTACCAAAATGACGGCGACAGTGTTTTCCGTCTTTTTTATGATACCATAAAAGGAGGAGACTACCGTTCTCGTGAGGCCAATGTTTATCGCCTCTCACAAGTAAGTGTCAATATTATTGACCAATGTGTAGCACAAGGAGTACCTTTTGCTCGCGAGTATGGTGGGTTACTCGACAACCGTTCTTTTGGTGGTGCGCAAGTATCGCGTACTTTTTATGCAAAAGGACAGACAGGACAACAGTTATTACTAGGGGCTTACCAAGCACTAAGTCGCCAAGTGGCCAATGGTAAAGTAAAGCTGTATCCACGTACAGAAATGCTAGAGTTGGTAATTAAAGAAGGGAAAGCAAGAGGGATAGTGGTAAGAAATTTAATTACAGGAGAGATTGAGTCGCATTCTGCGCATGCTGTATTGCTTTGTTCAGGTGGTTATGGAAATGTATTCTACCTTTCTACCAACGCGATGGGGTCAAATGCTACCGCCTCTTGGAGAGCGCACAGGAAAGGTGCTTTCTTTGCCAATCCTTGCTTTACACAAATTCATCCTACTTGTATTCCTGTTTCTGGCAGTTATCAATCGAAGCTAACCCTAATGTCAGAGTCGTTACGTAACGATGGACGTGTATGGGTGCCTAAGAAAATAGAAGATGCGGAAGCCATTCGACAAGGGAAAAAAACGCCTGAAGATATTAAGGAAGAGGAAAGAGACTATTACCTAGAAAGACGTTATCCTTCTTTTGGTAACTTAGTACCACGTGATGTCGCCTCTCGTAATGCGAAATATGTATGTGATGAAGGACGCGGGGTAGGAAAGACAGGTTTGGCGGTATACTTAGATTTCCGCGACGCTATTCTACGCGAAGGACGTAAAGTGGTAGAGAGCCAACTGATAGAGTACAACGGAAGTGTGAAAGAGTATGAGAAAGCCAAAGGAAAACCCTACGATGAGCTGATCTATGTAGAAGGTAAGAAAATTATTGAGGCCAAGTATGGTAACCTGTTCGATATGTACCAACGTATTACGGACGATAACCCCTACGAAACGCCTATGATGATCTATCCAGCCGTGCATTATACGATGGGTGGTTTATGGGTAGACTACAATCTTATGACTAGCGTAGAAGGTTTGTATGCTTTAGGTGAAGCCAACTTCTCAGACCACGGGGCAAATCGCTTAGGTGCTTCTGCTTTGATGCAAGGTTTGGCTGATGGTTATTTTGTAATTCCTTACACAATTGGTGACTACTTGGCTAAAATTGGGCACGCTGATAAGCTTGATACTGCCGATGAAGCTTTTAAAGAAGCAGAAACAGAAGTAAAAGCACGTATCGAGAAGCTTTTAGCCATTAAAGGAGAGAAATCAGTGGACGATTTCCACAGAGAGCTAGGTAAAATTATGTGGGAATACTGTGGCATGTCACGTAATGCAGAAGGCTTGAAATACGCTAAAGGAAAAATACAAGAGTTAAGAAAAGAATTCTGGAGTAATGTAAAAGTGACTGGGGAAAATGATGAACTAAACCAAACCCTCGAAAAAGCCCTTCGGGTGGCTGATTTTATGGAGTTGGGCGAGTTGATGATTGATGATGCACTTGATCGCGAAGAATCGTGTGGTGGGCACTTCCGAGAGGAATTCCAGACAGAAGAGGGAGAAGCGCTTCGTAACGACGAAGACTATGCCTACGTGTCTGCTTGGGCGTACAAGGGAGAAAACCAACCCCACGAACTTCACAAGGAGCAGCTTACTTTCGAGAATGTGAAACTTACACAGCGTTCTTACAAGTAAAATCCAGCAACATTAACATATTGTACATCTAAATTGAAGAACCATGAATCTGACACTGAAAATTTGGCGACAAAAAAATAATAAAGAGAAAGGCAAGATGGTAACCTACAAGGTACAAGACATTTCTGATGACATGTCGTTTTTAGAAATGATGGACGTGCTGAATGAGGAACTCTTAAAAAAAGGAGAAGAACCAGTAGCTTTTGACCACGATTGTAGAGAAGGTATCTGTGGGATGTGTAGCATGTACATCAATGGTCATCCACACGGACCAGAGCGAACCACTACTTGCCAGTTGCATATGCGTAGCTTTAAAGATGGTGACACCATTACTATCGAACCTTGGCGAGCGAAAGGATTTCCTGTAGTAAAGGATTTGGTGGTAGACCGCAGTGCTTTCGACCGTATTATTCAGGCGGGCGGCTTTGTCTCAGTTAATACAGGGGTAAGTGTAGATGCCAATGAAATCCCTATTGCGAAAGATGTGGCCAGCGAAGCAATGGATGCCGCTACTTGTATAGGATGTGGAGCTTGTGTAGCCGCTTGTAAAAATGCTTCTGCCATGCTGTTTGTCTCAGCCAAAATATCACACTTGGGGCTGTTACCACAAGGAAAGACGGAGAAGAACCGTCGGGTACAGCGTATGATTGCACAAATGGATGCAGAAGAATTTGGAGCTTGTACCAACACGGGTGCTTGTGCTGCTGAGTGTCCTAAGTCTATCTCGTTGGTAAATATTGCACGTATGAACAGAGAGTATTTTGCAGCCAAAGTGGCTTCAGAGGCGTAATCACGCAATAAACATTTTTTTAGAAGGGCTCACTAACTTGTTGGTGAGCCTTTTTAGTTAGAGGGGTCAAAGCACGGTTTTAATACGGTCGAATACGGCTTGTTCATTACCCTCTCCGTTAACCCGATAGGTATTGGCTACGTGCTCGTCTAGAAAGGCAATAATGGGTTGGGTTTGTTCTTGGTATACATCCAGCCTTTTTAAAATGACCTTTGGGTTGTTGTCATCTGTTCTTTTTTCCTCTTCTGCCCGTTTCATGGCACGTTCAATCAGCTCAGGTTCTGGCACTTCCAATACAATACATACCTTAATGGTAGTTTGGAAGTCTTGTAGGATTTCAATCAGTGTATGGGCTTGTGCTTCGTTGCGTGGGTATCCATCAAACAAAAAGCCATTGGCAGGAAGATGTACTTGAATGAACTGCCTTACCAACTTCTCCAACAACAAGTCAGGAGCCAGCAAGCCTTTGTCGCTAGAAGTTTTTACCCGCATTCCGGTATCTGTGCGTTTCTCAATTTCTCTCCTGATTTCTGCCCCTGTAGAGAGGTGAACCAGTTGAAGATAATCTGCAATGAGTGAACATTGTGTTCCCTTTCCAGAAAAGGGAGGACCAAGTAGTACAATATTATTCATAATGAACCATTATTTTATAGATTATTGAGATAAGATAGTGTATAGACAAAATACGCTAAAAAGCACTTCTTTCAAAAGAAGTGCTTAGGAATACTGGGTGATTTAAAAATAATTTATTTTTTGTTTTCTGCTACACCTTTCATGAGCTCAACACTATTCACCAAACGAATAAACTCAGAACGATAACCGTTCAGGTCTTTGCCTTTGGCAGACTGAGCCAGAGCGATCACTTGCTGGTAAGTAGCTTCTCCTTTTAGCGGTGAGTCTCTCAAAAGCATACCAAATGCTGCTACAGCCGAAGCCCAACGAAGATTTTCAGAAGTCTTCTCAATGGCCACTGATTTACCAGAAACTGCTTGTTCAAATAGCTTACTTTGTGTTGCGTCAGGTAATTTATAGCGGAATTTAACATGAAACAATTCCTTACTTTTACTAGCCTTAGTATTTACCTGCTTTTGATATTTTAAATCACCTACAGGCTTAGTGTTGTCACCTTCTACACCCACAGGTACGAGCTCGTACAGCGCCGTTACAGTATGTCCAGCACCTAACTCACCAGCATCCTTGGTATCGTCATTGAAGTCTTCTTTATTAAGAAGGCGATTCTCATAGCCAATTAGTCGATAGGCTTTTACTTGTGTAGGGTTAAACTCTAGTTGTAGTTTTACGTCTTTGGCCACCGTAAACATTGTACCGCCAAACTCATTGATGAGGACTTTCTTAGCCTCTTGTATATTATCAATGTAAGCATAGTTGCCGTTACCCTTGTCTGCGATCTTCTCCATTTTGGCATCTTTGTAATTTCCCATACCAAAGCCCAAGGTAGTAACGAATATACCCGTTTTACGCTTTTCTTCGATGAGTCTAATCATATCATCGTCGCTAGAAGCGCCTACATTAAAATCTCCATCAGTAGCGAGAATCACACGATTATTACCTCCTTCCATAAAGTTTTCTTTGGCTACTTTGTACGCAAGTTCGATGCCTGCACCACCCGCAGTGGAACCTCCCGCGTTGAGTCGCTCTAGTGCCTCAACAATTGCCTGTTGGTTATTACCTGGTGTAGGAGGAAGTACTAAGCCTGCTGCACCAGCGTATACCACGATCGATACCTTATCTTGCGCTCTAAGCTGCTGCGTAAGAAGTTTGAAAGCAGATTTTAATAGAGGAAGCTTATTCGCTGAACTCATCGAACCCGACACATCTATCAGAAACACTAGATTGGAAGGAGGGAGGTTGTCTGTGGGAATTTTCTTGGCTTGTAGATTAACAAGGGCAAGTTGATGTGCGGTATTCCAAGGACAAGCAGCTACTTCCGTATGAACGGCAAAAGGATGCGCACCAGTAGGTTGAGGATACTCATAAGCAAAGTAATTGATCATTTCTTCAATGCGTACGGCATCCTTGGGAGGCATTTGACCATTATTGATAAACCGACGCACATTACTGTAAGCAGCTCTGTCTACGTCGATAGAAAAAGTAGAGAGAGGCGTTTTTTTAACTTCTAAAAACTGGTTTTCCTTGATGATTCCGTACTCTTCCGTGTTTTGATCAGGTGCGTCTGTTCTCAAGTACTCACTAGATGTGTCATATACACGTGGCGAAGGAGCCACACTTCGGTGTGGTCTGGTTCGTATCTTTTTACTTTCAACTGATTCCTGCGTGAAAACTATATCCTCTTTAGTGACAATCATCTCCTCGAGCTTAGTAGTTTTAAGGTGAATTTCATAATGATTTTTATTAGTTACTTTAAAGGTTTTTTCATCAAAACCTACGGCACTTACCACTATTTGACTACCTAAAGGTGCATTGATGGTGAACTTTCCGTCGCTATCAGTTACCGTTCCTTTACTAGGATCGCTTTTTAGATAGACCGAAGCGCCAGTAAGGGGACTCTTTTCATTATCAAATACTTTTCCTGTGATGGTCTTTTCGGGGTTTAGCCCGAAGCTGAGTAAAAAAAATAATACAAAAGTAGCTTTCATAGAATAATATATTTTATGGTTTTATAATAAAGGCGCGTTCAAAATGTAAGTAAAGGATGGTAGGATTTACAAAAACACAATTGCAAAATCACTAAAACTATACCATAGTAAGGAAATGGGTAAATAAATGAAAAAATACTTGTACAACAATGCATTGTAATCTCAAAAACTTTGTTCATTACCAGTTACTGAAGCAAACCTGTATGTACCTCAACTGTAAAAAAATAGTATGTTATGCTGCTTTGTCATTTGTTAATTAAAAATTTGCCACTATCTTGTATTCATCTGAGTATAACTATTTTAAACACCCAGAAGTGCATATTCAGTTTTTCAACTAAAGAAGGAACTCTATCTTAATTTAATGACTGAGTTCCTTCTGTTTTATAAGGAGTAGAAGCTCTTCACCTTAAGACATTTATTCATATATATTGACACTCTTCTGTGAAATAAGCTGCTAAAAATAGTAAAAGGCAGCCCAATGGCTGCCTTTTGTAATGCTTGACAAGTAAGTAAAGATTACTTGCTTACTACCAGTTTTCTAGTAACAGTTCCTCTCGAAGTATGTAAACTAAGTACGTAGATACCATTTTCGAGGTGTACTGCATCGTAAGTAAAGGCATAGTTGCCTCTATTTTGCTGCTCGTTGAGTAATAATTCAAGGCGCTTTCCTTGCGTATCACGTAGCTCAATGGTGATGGTTTCTTTCTTGTTAAGTACGTAGTTCATCAACACTAGGCCAGTAGTAGGGTTAGGATAGATGCTCATCACAGCCAAGTCTTTGGTGGTTTCCTCGGTGAGGTTAGTGATAAGTAAGGGGCGGTTGGGCGCGGGTGTATCTTGCTGTGCTTTGGGAGTACTCTCACTGTCACTTTCTTGTAAGTGATTTTCGCCAGCATCACTAAATAAGCTTTTTGAACGACTCTCTTGGGTAGAAGGCTCTAAAACAGTGTTTACCAAGTACCAGTCGGCTTGTGCCTTGTCACTCTGCAAATCCAGAATAAAATAGCCGTGGTCAATCAGGTTGACGTATTTCATATGCGGATTTGGATTAACCCCATCTACGGGTGTACCTGGTGCAGAAAGTGGGTTATTAATTTGTACTTGGAACCCTTGCGCAGTGGCTAGTCCCAAGGCAGGATCTCCTAAGTCTGTGGCTAAATTCTCATCAAAATTGGCGGAGCAAATACTAGGTGTGGCAAACTCTATAGCTAAGGAACCACTACCATCTTCAGGATTGTAGGTAGGTGTAACAGGTACAGGCACATTATCTGCTACTGAGGCAGCGATGTTACCTCCTGAAAGACCAACAGGTTCTTTGGCTACATCAAAACCAAAAGAGCAGTGGAAATCACCTGTAAGGAAGATGACATTGTCAATTTCTTCCTCTTCAATGTGGTCTAGAATGGCTCTTCTTTCTGCAGGGTAACCATCCCAAATATCTACGAAGGTACTTTCCAGTCCAACGGCAGAAGTAGTAGGATCTTCTGGGTCGTTTGCCCACCATACATTAAAATCAGAGAAGATCACTTGATTCCCAACTACTTTCCATTGCGCAGTAGCATTAGAAAGTTGATCTAAGAACCACTCTCTTTGTGTAGTACCTAGCAGAGTTCTAGACGCAGCGTACATGCTGGCGTCAGTTACGTCATTGATTTGTTGCTCTCTTCCCTCTAGGCGGGTATCGACCATAATCAAGTCCATTAAGTTACCGTAGTTAATCGTGCGGTAGAGTGGTTGTGTTTCTGCCTCTCGAATAGGCATCCACTCGTTGTAGACTTGCTTAGAGATAGATTTTCTATCTTCCCAACTCCCTTCACCTTCGTTATGGTTTTCTGCGCCATCTTTGTACGCATCGTTGGCACTTTCGTGGTCGTCCCACACGGTAATAAATGCGTGTTGCTGATGCGCACGGCGTAAGTCAGGGTCTAAGCGATACAAGGAGTAGCGCGTACGGTAGTCCGCAAGCGTAAGGATTTCAGTATCAGGAATGTGCGCACGATTGGGATCATCTACGCCATAGAAGCCATTTTCGTATTCGTAAATATAATCACCTAAGTGAATGACAGCATCTAGGTCAGTACGATCGGCGATTCTTCCAAAACCATTAAAATAGCCTGCTTCGTAATTGTTACAAGATACCACCGCAAATTTCAATTGATCCGTATCACCCTCAGGGGCTGTCTTGGTTTTACCAATCAGTGAGTTTTTTCCTAGTGCAGAAAAATAATAGTAATAAGTAGTGCCTGGTGTGAGGTCTGTTACGTCTACTTTTACGGTATAATCACGTGCTGCATTAGTAGTAAAAGTACCAGTGGCTACCAAGTTGAGAAAAGAGGTAGAGTCGCTTATATACCAAGTGACTTCAATATCTTCTTCACTTTCTGCTTCTGGTGTGACGCGGGTCCATATGATCACACGATCTTGAAGCGGATCGCCAGAGGCTACTCCGTGGTAAAAGGGAGCTAAGGCTTCCTCAAAAGGTAAATTGGCGTTACTTCTTTGTCTTTTTAGCTCAACACTTTTAGCGGGTCGACTCGTATGGCTTCGGAATGTTTGTGCCTCTACCACAAACTGCGTAAATAATAAAAGCGCTACGAGAAAGTATATCTTTTTCATTTTGTAGAGATTTGTTGAATATGTTGATGTTTATTAGCTACAAAGTAACCACATTATGCGTAAAGAAAGAGATTTAGAAGGTTGCCACTTCGTTAAATAAATGCTAATAAATGTTTAAAACCTTAACGTTTGGGTAATGTACCAAAAAGGAGAAATAGGCTCTCGCTTCTAGAGTAATAAATTCCTTCTGGCACTGATCATAAGACTTATTTAGAGAGCATAACAGCTACTTTACTACTTTAAGTAGTGCTAAAGAAGAAGACATCTACAAAGGGATTTTTCACTAAGTATAGTCGATTACCGACGAAAGTAATCGCGAAGAGGGATACAATTTTATCCATATAATTACGTGTAGAGTATCACTGTATTAATCTTCAAAATATTGATTGCTTTAAGGGTACTACTTCTGCAGGATTCTCTTATAATTAACCTAGATAAAACCTAGAAAAATTGTAATTTGCTAGGCGAGCAGTAAAAACCGACTATGACTACCCAAGAAGCCTTACAACAATATTTTGGTTATCAAACTTTCCGTCCTATGCAGCAAGAAATCATCGCTGCTGTGTTGGATGGAAAAGATACGTTGGTGTTGATGCCTACGGGGGGAGGGAAGTCCATTTGCTATCAAATCCCTGCAATAGTAAGTAAAGGCACTTGTATTGTTGTTTCCCCCCTGATCGCCCTCATGCAAGACCAAGTACAGGCGCTACAAACAAGTGGTGTCGCGGCCGCTTTTATGAACAGTGCGCAAGATGAGCGTACCCAAGCAGAAGTAAGACAGCAACTGCTACTCGGAAAGCTGAAATTACTCTACGTCTCTCCAGAAAAGCTACTCACCCAAAGTTTTCTGGAGTTATTAAATATGAGCCAAATAAGCTTTTTTGCCATTGATGAAGCACATTGTGTATCGCAATGGGGACACGATTTTCGACCTGAATACAGCCAATTACAGATACTTAAAGAACAGTTTCCTGGTAAGTCGCTGATTGCCCTCACCGCTACAGCCGATAAAGTGACCCGCGAAGATATTATTACACAACTACACCTTACCAAGCCCGCGCAGTTTGTAGCCTCTTTTGACCGTAAGAACTTACGTATAGAAGTATCAGAAGGAACCAACCGGCTTAAAAAAATTATAAGCTTCCTAAAAGCCCATCCCAAAGAGGCAGGTATTATTTATTGCTTAAGTAGAAAGTCTACTGAAACGCTGTGTGAAAAGCTGGCCGAAAAAGGTCATAACGTAGGTTTTTATCACGCAGGAATGTCGCCAGAAGAACGTGCAAGGGTACAAAATGCCTTTCTAAAAGATGACATTCAGGTAATGTGTGCCACGATTGCCTTTGGCATGGGGATCGATAAGTCCAACGTTCGTTTTGTCATTCATTATAATTTACCTAAGAATATTGAAGGGTATTACCAAGAAATTGGGAGAGCAGGGCGCGATGGGTTGGCCAGTGAGACGCTTCTTTTCTACAGCTACAGAGATGTACAAACGCTCAAAGGTTTTATCGATCAGATACCGAATGAGCAGTTCAAGGCCTTACAAGAAGCCAAATTGGAACGTATGAAACAATACGCAGAGGCACAAACCTGTCGTAGAAAAATATTGCTGAGTTATTTTGGTGAGGTGTTGGAGAACGACTGTGGCTATTGTGATGTATGCGAAAATCCTAGAAAGCAGTTTGATGGAACCATCTTAGCGCAAAAAGCGCTCTCTGCAGCCATCCGTACCAAAGAAGAAGTAGGGTTGAACTTATTAATTGATATTCTGAGAGGGGCACGCAACCAAAAGGTGCTTGAGAAAGGCTATCATACCATTAAAACCTATGGTGCTGGGAAGGAGGTCTCTGCCTTTGAGTGGAAGCAATACCTCCAACAGATGATTAACCAAGGCGTACTAGAGGTAGCTTACGACCAACACTATGCTTTACAGCGAGGAGGGTTGAGTCAAGCGGTGTTACAAGGTAAAAAGAAGATATTTTTAGTAAAACCGCAGCGTTTTAAAGCAAAAACTACTTCCTCTAAGACAGCGCTACAGCCTACTCTGTTCGATGAACTATTTGAAAAGCTGAGAAAGCTCCGTAAACAACTAGCCGATGAACAAAGAATGGCACCCTATCTTGTTTTCAATGATGCGACACTTACCGAAATGGCACGCGAGCGCCCTACCAACCAGGCAGAAATGCTTACCATCAATGGGGTAGGACATCGAAAGATGGACTTGTTCGGTACGTACTTCTTAGAGGAAATACAACAGTTTATCAAAGAAAAAACTTTAGCAGGTAAGCAAGTAGGTGGTAATACCTATCAAATTACCTACGAAATGCTTCAGCAAGGGCTCGGCTTACAGGAGATCGCCCGTAAACGTAACTATAGCTTACAAACCATTCAGAATCATCTCGTGACACTCTACGAGAAAGGGCATAACCTCCCGCTGGCTGACTTCATCCATGCAGATGAGGTAAATACATTAGTACATTACTGGAAAAAGCACCCGCAAAGTACGATGAAGGCTTGCTTTGAGCATTTTCAAGAACGCTTTAACTACTTTAAGATACGTCTCTCGCAAGCTATTTGGCTCAAAAGTAAACCACAATTAAAATAATTAGAAGCGATACGCGAGTGATACAGCACCTCCTAGGCTTTTTCTCCGAAAACGATCATTATCAAAAGTAAGCGTTTGATCGGTGGTATATTCGGAAAATAAGTACGTAAAACCACCTCGTAAAGCCCAACGATCATTAAGTAGATAGTATACATACAATTCAGAATTTAGGCTACCCCTATCATAGTCGCCAGTTAGGAGTAGATTGAAGTTAGAAACGGAGGCGTCAACTTCAGTGGTACTTCTTCCTTCACTATTGGCAGTAAATACACCAGCTTGATCAGCACCGAAGCTTACGCCAATGAGATCAATATTAAAGCCTACTCCCCAGCGATCCGTGAGCGTATATACAACATAGACAGCGGCATTAAGGGCATTTGTTTGTGCATTACCAAGTTGTAAGGTATCTAACCGATCGTCGTTAGGAGCTGTAAAGAGGTTACCTTCGGTTACATCTGCAGGGGCAGTGATGTAGTCTACCTCGCTCCCGAAGTAATTGCTAAAGCGCAACCCATAACCTAATTGTAATTTACCATTGAAAGCTACAGGATGCAGCCGGTAGCCAGCTAACGCCATAGAGACGCCCCCTTCGTATACACCGAGTGTAAAGTCTGCTTGGAGATAGGCAGGCGTACTTTGTGCCTTTACCTGAAAAAAATATAACTGTGTGAGTAAGAAAAATAAATACGTGTACTTCATAGGTTTACTTCTTTTTTTCAAAGAAATAATAATGGATGTAGCCAATAGGTCGGCTGAAAGACAAATTGATAGAAATAAGTGATAAAAAATGTAGCAGGGCTATAAAAGGGGAAGAGAGATTTGCAGGAGGCCTGCAAATCTCTCTCAAGAAAAATTATGAAAAAACAACTATCTTATTTGTACAAATCAACAAAAATTGAATTACAAAAACAAGTCACACGTGTATTTTTTTTCATAAAAATTATACTTTTCTGATTAACGTATTGAAAACTTCTGTTTACCAGAAGTTTATGAAAAGTGAATTGCTTGATTTTTTGACTAACAAATAAGAGGTATTTTTCTTTCGCAGCTTTCTTATTATCTTTGCAGTCCTTTTAGAAAAAGCATGGGCAAGAATAAACTAAAAATACAGAAAACAGTCAACATTAAGAACAGACGGGCTTCTTTTGAGTACCAGTTTCTGGATACTTATGTGGCGGGTATTGTCCTGACGGGTACGGAGATCAAGTCGATTAGACAGGGAAAAGTACAACTACAAAGTGCTTACTGTTACTTCGAGGAGGGCGAGCTTTGGGTGCAGCAAATGCATATCTCTCCTTATGAAGAGGGCACCCATTACAACCACGAGCCTGCTCGCAAAAGAAAACTATTGCTTACGAAGCGTGAGCTAAGAAAACTAGAGAAGAAAATGGAGGAGAAAGGCTTAACAATAGTTGTAAGAAGGCTTTTTATTAACGACAAAGGCTATGCTAAGTTAGAAATTGCGCTCGCAAAAGGAAAGAAACTTTACGACAAACGCGAAGACCTTAAAGAGAAGGATGCCAAAAGAAGTTTAGATAGAACACAATTGTAAGACGACGCTTCTTTTGATGTAAGAAATACAACTGAAAAATATATTTATCTAGCTATTTCATCACTTCTACCCATCCATTACATTCTTGTCCATTGGGTGTAGTAACGACATAAAAATAAACACCTACAGGGATATTTTTTCCCCAATCGTTTTGATAATTATCGGATTGATAGATACGTTTTCCCCAACGATTAAATATTTCTAAACGATTATTGTCCGTAAACAGATCAAAAAAGTCGTTTTTTCCATCTTCATCGTAAGGGGTAATCACATTGTTAAGCCGATCTGTCGATTGTGGAATGGTGACTTCCTCCTCGAAGTCAATTGTACAGCCTAATGTATCTGTAATTACTAATGTTACTAAATAAGTAACAGGCGTTTGACCCGTATTTTCTGGGTAGGTATGGGCTACTTCAAAATTAGTAGCGGTGGTACCATCTCCAAAATCCCACTGAAAAGTATATTCTTGCACTGCTCTGAGGGTTGTATCGACATTTCCCCTCAGGACATAAAGGCCATCACAATCTTTCTCTAAAGCAATGGTAGGAGGTGTATCGGGAGAGGCTTGTATTACTACTGTTACCTCTCGTAGTGTTTCACATCCGTCACCATCCTGCATTTGCACGGTATAAGTAGTCGTTTCACTAGGAGTAGCAACAGGATTAGCAATGGTGGGATCGCTTAGTGTGGCAGCAGGCGACCATAGGTAGCTAGTTGCTCCACTTGCTTCTAGCTGCGCTGAAAAGCCGGGGCAAATCACTTGATCTGGGCCAGTGGCAAATTGAGGAATCGCCACCTCAATCGTTTGCGTAAGAATGTCTTCTGTTGGGCAGCTAGCAATCGCAGGGCGGGTTACGCGTAGTTGAAGGGTATACTGGCCAGATGCAGGAAAAGTAAAGTCAAAATCTTCTCTACGTGCTTGTTCAGCAGGGGTAAGTGGCAAGGGATTCATACTTGCATCGAGAATAGTCCACTCGGCTGTTGTTTCGTTCCTTGCTTCATAGCGCACCCGCACGGTAGCATTACAGAGTTGCTCACCATCTGCTATGATGGTAAAACCATTGGCAGGGTCTAGTAAAGTGAAGTCGGCAACAATACCAGGGGTAACTTCCACCGTTGTCTGTCTTGTATCAGTACAACCATTGGCATCGGTAAGCGCTACGGTATAGGTGGTGGTTTGTTCGGGAGAGGCGGTTGGGTTGGCAATGGTAGGATCATCCAAGCTTTCTGCAGGCGACCATTCATACGTGACAGCGCCACCTGCTTGCAAGCTGGCGTTTTCTCCCTCACAAATTTGTTGATCAGGATTGATGGTAAAATTGGGAAAAAAGACATTGAGGGTTTGTGAACGGCTTTGTTGTGTAGGGCAAGTAGGTGGATTACCGTTTGTTACCAGCGTGATTGTATACTGACCAGGATTTGGAAAAGTGAAATTAATATCGCGGGTAGCACTTTCAGTAAAAATGGGCGTTGGGTTACTGCCTTCATAAATTTGCCATTCAAAACCATCCGCTCCTTCTGCAGTATAGTCAAGGCGCACCGAAGGTGAACAGAGGTCTTCGCCATCTGGAATGATTTGAAAGCCTTGCGAAGGATCAAGTACATTAAAATTAGCATTCAACCCAAAGGCAAACTTAAAGGCGGCGCAGTTACAATTAACTTCCGTGCTCTTAGTGGGAGCCCATACGTTACTTGGAAAAGTAGGGAAGTCGTTGCCAAAACCACAAGAAGCACATACGGCTTGGTAGATGGTACCATCTTTACTAAAGCGGCACGTACCGCCATCCACGTGATCATTTGAGATTGCCAAGGCATCTGGTTCTCCGAAAAAGGTAGCATATAGGGGTGGCCCATCGAGATTACCATCGAAAACTGCCAGATAAAAGTCGTTTCCTCCACTGGTAGCAATAAAAGCATCAGGCGTGGTAAACATTCCTGCTACGTTGGTTGCATCAATATTGGGATCACCTGCAGCAGTATTACCCCCCCAGCCTGCAATGTACACATAGCCACAGTTATTCTCCGTTTCGACTAAAAAGGCAGTAGGAGAGAGGTTAGGCGTAGTGCGATTGGTACCAAATCTCGTAGAGCGTAGGTTGGTGGTTAGGTCGTCGCTGAGCTGATGAATGAACTGCTTCCCTCCCAGATCGCTAAAGGAAGTATTGAAAACAGGATAATTACCTAAGGTAGTCCCGAAAGCATAGATTTCGTCGTCATTATTCAGGTCAATGAAGTAAATAATATCTGCTTGGTTAGTACCTAGATAAGTACTTTGTTCAAGTGTACCTGCATCAGAAAAGCGTGCTATAAAACCATCGTCTGATCCTTGGCGACTAGCTAAAAAACCACCTGCTGTACTAGGGAAGTTATCACTACTGGTACAGCCTGCCACAAATATTTGTCCTGTACTATTACGCTTGACAGAAAGGGCTACATCCACACCATCCCCTCCTAAATACCGCCCCCATTGTAAATTAAAGTTCGGATCTAACTTAAAAAGAATGCCATCGAATGATCCACGAAGTGTTCCTGAAAAGCCGCTAATAGAGGTGGAACGAGTAGTAGAAGCGACAAATATTTCATTGGCATCGTTTACTAGAATATCCCCGCGAAGCCCATCACCATAATTATGTATTTCGGTAGCATTAGCATCAGGAGGCTTGATGCCATCATCGCCTGTTCCACCGAAAAACCTTGCCCGCACTAATTGACCATTCTCTTCAATCTTAGTAAGTACAATGTCTGCACCACCTCCGTAAGTAAGGCCACCAATGGGCTGAATATTAGAAGTACCTCCTTGAAAAGTATTGTCAGCGGGATAGTTGCTAGAGCTTGTGGTGCCTAAAATCAGTAGGTGATTGTTGTTGTCTACAATAAGGCTATGCGGTATTTCATCATCAGTACCCCCAATGAAAGTAGCGTATTCCATTACTGTACCAGTAGCGTTATAGCGAAATACGCCTATGTCTGGATTAAAACCACTATCACGTGCATTACTATTGGTAATATTGTAGATACCCGGAGTAGTACTAACGAAACCAACCCCAAAGGCAGTGGCGCCTGCATAGAGCCTTCCTAGGTCGTCGAAACAGGCGGTATTTCCCCAGTTGTCAGAACTCATCCCCGAATAGGTAGAAAAAACTAGTTCTGGGTCTATCACCAAGGGAAACTGAGAATCATAGCCTGTTGGGAAGTGAAAGCTTACCACTTTTCCTTTCAGTACAAACTGAGTAGGGACTTCCACTCTTTTCTCGTTGATGATCTGGTAAGAATAAGGGGCTTTCTCTACTACCTTTCCAAAGATGGTAGTGATCTCCAAATTCCCATCTACTAGCTGCAAATCACTGGCGTATTCATAGGCCATTTTGATCTGATGGGGCTCTCCATTTGGTTGAACGATAAACTCATACTTTAGCTGTTCGCGCTGAGAGTAAATTTTTAGATCAGTGTCGTCGTAGAGGTTTTGATAGGTAAGGGTGCGGTAGGCAGGAACATTGTTGGCCCAACGAGCGGGCTGCTTACCTAAGTAGTAATTTCTTTTGAGTAGTGAATGATCCTCTTCAAGTACAGCAATGGAAGCATTAGCACCCAAAAATCGTGTAAAAAAGGTATGGGCTTGTAGGGAAGAAGCACCCTGTTTCGCTTGGGCATTTACTTTGGCTTGTCCATGATGACGCGCAGCCATCTGCCTAGCATCATAAAAAGTATACTGAAAGGTTTGGTTGTAAAGAAAGAGAAATCCACCCGGAATTTCCACGCGATAGCGTAGCGAATCGTTGTCCCACTGTGACTGGTTTTTAACGAACTCAAAAGAAGGGGTAGTTGGCTGAACGGCTTTGGCTATCTGGGCACTTGTACAGTGGCCCCATAGGACAAGCCAAAGTAGAAGAAATACTCTCATGAAATTGATCTTGTTAGGTGTTTATCCTCTCAAATATAGGAAATTATCTTAAAACTTGTGCCCATCCCTTGCAAATCTGCCCTGTTTCTGAGGTGATAAAGTAGTAGCACCTGCATAAAGCTTCCCTTCTTCATCAAAACAGGTAGTATTTCCCCAGTTGTCAGTCACCCCGAGTAGGCAGCGAAAACCAGCTCTGGGTCTATTACCAAAGTAAATTGAGGATCATAGCCAGTTGGGAAGTGAAAGCTCACCACTTTTCCTTTCAGTACAAGCTGAGTAGGTACTTCCACTCTTTTTTTCTAGTTCAGTAAAATTTATAACTTCTGCTGTATAGGTACGTGTCACTCGCTCTCCATTGAGTTTGATAATTTGTTTAGTATGTAGAAAGGCTCGTGGCATGTACTTACAAATATTTATAGTTAATCACAATTGGCAACAAAAAGGGGATTATTATCACTCTTAATGCTAGTAGTTTCGGTTTTGGTTATGTTTATTTTCGTAAAAGGAATTAGTTCATTAGGACTGATATTTTCTTTATCTTTAAGGGCTGGAAAAAATTCATTTCTATATTCTAATACGTCTGGTAGTAATGATTTTCCACCATATTGTTTTAAGAATTCTGTATCTTCTTTATTCCTTGTTTTGAGTGGTCTTCTAGGAGATCCTTTGTCATCCGGGCCAAAAAAAAGTGTATGGTCTTTAAAAATTGCTTTAAAATCTGTAACAGCGGTATACTGTCGTGAAAGGGTAATAATTAGTATATCATTATGCTTCTCTGGGATGGTGTAGGTAAATACCTGATATGTAGCGTCTGTATCCGACAGACTATAGCGATTGCTTTCTTTTTTTGCCAGGCGTAAGGTGGTAAATGGTTTTGGTACCTCTATTGAATACTCAGGTTGAAAACAGTTTGCTTTTTTGTTAAAAATTGGGCGAAACGGTTGATCATCTGCTAACTGGGCATACACCTCCTTTTTATCATCAAAGCCAAAGCGAAGGTGTTTTTTGTTTTCGATGTTTGTATTTTCTCTGCTATATACTATGAATTTGGGTTCTTTCCTGGGACTAAAGGAAATAATACTATCCTGTATTTTCCAGGTTCCGAAGTTGATTCCCCCGAAATATACCACATAGAATGTTTGATCCGCCCGCATAATAAGGTGGACTCCTCCCTCTGGGGGAGGGTTTTCTAACATATTGTAGGTACCTTCGATATCTTTAAGTATTTCCTTCTTTTGTTGAGACCATATCGGTTGCGTATGGGCAGTAAGTAGCACCATAAGGGTTACTATTGTCTTATATGTTTTAGCGAGATGCTTCATATATTTTTATCTTAGCTTTTTCTATGACTACCGTATCGTTTTCGCTTTCTAAACTAATTCTTAGGTTGCTGTTATATTTATCGATTTCTATGACTAGTGCTGATTGCGTAGTTTTCGGATTAGCGTATATTGTTTTAAATGCTTCCCATATTTCGGTTTCATCAAAATAGACCCTACCACCATATTTATTACCGTTTTTATCGCTCCAACCAAAAAATGTACATTTTGTAGGTGGGAAGTTTTGGTACTCGCTTATTATCGGATTATCCAACTTGGCTAAATAAAACTCATTTAGACAATCTGACACGTTACCACCGTCTAGATGTTTAAAGCTGGGTTTCCAGGTAAACCGTTCTCGATAGGTGTTTATCCTCTCAAATATAGGAAATTATCTCAAAACTTGTACCCATCCCTTGCAAATCTGCCCTGTTTCTGAGGTGATAAGGTAGTAATACATACCCGCCTCAACACCTGCTCCCCAGTCATTCTGATAGTTGCTACTTTGGAAAACACGCTTTCCCCATCGGTTAAAAATCTCAATTTGAAAGGGCTCACCTACTAGCTCAAAAGTCTCATTATAGGCATCTCCATTGGGGGTAATCACATTCGCTATGGCTACACTGGTATTCAATACTTCGATAGTCTGTTGGGTAGCGTAGGTACAATTCCCTATTTCTCCTTCTACCGTGATGGTATAAGTACCAGGGCTTTCATATACGTAGGCTTCTGGTTGCTCACCTGAAAAAGTAGTACCATCTCCTAAATCCCAAGTGAATCGTTCAGCACCCGTAGATTGGTTAGTAAAAACAGCGGCAGTAGGCTTACCACATTCTTCTTGAAGGTCGATAGTAATATCGAAGTCTATAGTAGGTACAACTGTAATCAAGACAGTACTATCTACCCGACAACCACTGATATCGGTTAAAGATACGGTATAAAGGGTAGTGGTGTCTGGACGAACAATGGGTTGGTTGCTATCCGCTCCTTCCATACGCTCGGTAGGTGACCATTGGTAGCTCAGTGAGCCATTTGCTTGTAATTGTATACTTTCTCCTTCGCAGATAGTGGCTGGAGCGCTCACGCTGAAGGGGGTCAGGTACTCGGGTTGTACTGACTGGGTAATACTTTTACTACATAGAATATTACGGGCAATCAGTGTTACTTCCTGTGGGCTTTCTTCATCGTATAGATAAGGAGGCGGCGTAAAGGTATCAAAGGTTTGTCCATCAATCAGCCACGTGTAAGTATCAGCATTTTGCGAAGTGTTAACGAAACCTATTCGGGCGGGTTGTCCACAGTCTTTCACCAATTGCCAAGTGAAGCTAGGTTGTATATCAGGTAATACATTCACCCTCACTGTCTCGGTGGTGGTACAGCCATTTTCATCGCTCATTTGTACTTGATACAAAGTAGTATCAACAGGAGAAGCAACTGGGTTGGCGAGGGTAGTATCGCTAAGCGAGGCAGCCGGCGACCAAGCAAATTGTGTATTTCCTGTGCCGCTGGCAGAGAGGGTTACAGATGCTCCAAAGCAAATGGTTTGCTCACCTATTACTTGGAAGTTGGTCGGAAAGACCTCAATGTTTTTCTCCACAATGACTTCTTGGGTGCAAGAGGCTTGGTTGCGCACTGTCAGCCTAATGGGGTAAGTGCCACCCGTGCGAAAGGTATAGGGGATATCTGTGACGGTTGTTTGGCTTATAGTATCCAAACCAATGATTTCCCAAGTAGCTTCTCTGGCACCAATACCATCGTAACGAAGAATCACCTCCAAATCAGTACAGCCCTCCGAAATTTCAGTCAAAGTAACAGGATCGAGAATCTGGAAGTCAGCTTGGAGAATATCTGTATTAAATTTAAAAGCGGCATTATTACAGTTAAAACTATTATTAGTACGAGACCAAGCGCCCGGTGTAGTGGGGAAGTTATCAAAAAAACCACCACAAGCACAGGTAGCGTGGTAAATCGTACCATCTTTGGCAAAGCGAGAGGTACCGCCGTCTACGTGATCTTCGTCGGAACCGCCTAAAAAAGTAGCATATAGCAAGCTGTTAAAGTCTTTTTCTAACACCATAATGTAAAAGTCGCTTCCGTCTGTATTACTATCAAAAGCATCAGCGGTAACGGGAAGACCAAAAGTACTACTTGAAGGATTACTACCTGTGTTAACAATACCCCCCCATCCTGTGAGGTAAATATTACCACACTCATTGACCAAAAAAGCGGTAGGGGATATATCAGGCTGGCCATCGCCACTCCCAATAACAGTGGAAAGCAATGAAGTAGTCAAATCACCACTGAGCTTATGAATAAATTGTCCGCTGTTGGCGTTTTGGTAGACACCTGCTGAGACAGGGTAGCTCCCAACGTTATTCCCAAAAGCGTATACATTTCCTTCGGGATCCAAGTCAATGAAGAAAATTTGGCTGGCTTGGTTGGCACCTACGTAAGTAGCGGCTAAGAAATTACCAGCGTCATCAAACTGCGCAATAAAGCCTTTCTCGTTGCTGTTAAGTGGATAAGTAGGAATCATAGCCGTAGGAGAGGTAGGGAAGTCATCGCTTTGGGTTGCGCCTCCTACATATACCTCGTTGTTGGCGTTCAACTTGATGGAGTGCCCAAAGTCCGCCTCACTACCCCCTAAAAAAGTACTCCAAACGATGCTCGAAAGGTCAGACGGTAACTTCATCACTACTGCCTCTTGCGCACCTGCGCTGGTGCTTTGATAAGCATTGACTTGAGGGAAATCACTAGACTCAGTTGTAGTAGCGATGTAAATGAAGTTGAGCGAGTCGGTAATAATATCTCCTCTAAAGCTATCACCATAGTTCCTAATGACGGTAGCATTACTTAGATTGACCCCATCGTTTTGATTACCGCCGATGTAAGTGCTTTGTAAGAGTTGTGTACCGTCATTGCTGAGTTTACTAACGATCAGGTCACTCCCTGCTGTATAAAATACGCCACCAAAAGGAGAGAAGGGGATACCGCCATTAAAGGTACTTTGAAGTGCTCCTGCTGTAGTAGGGAAATCGTTAGAGCTGGTAGAGCCTAACACTAGTAAATCACCGTTTTGATCTACTACGAGGCTATGGGGTGTTTCTGCAGCAATGCCTCCTAAGTAGGTAATATAAAGCGCATTTGTACCTGTAGCATTGTACTTGATAATCCCCATATCAATATTGCCATTAAAGTCTACATCAAACGCACCGGTGGTGGTAGGGAAACCCATCCCAAACACGATACCACCAGAGTAAAGATTGCCTTCCCCGTCATAGGTAGCGGTATTACCCCAGTTGTCTTGAGGGGAGCCAGAGAAAGTAGAAAATACCAACTCAGGATCGATCAAGAGCCGTTGGGTACGTCGGTAGTTTTTATCTATTTCAAAGGAGACGATGTTGTCTTTTAGCTGGAAACTGCTCGCTATTTTCTTCCATTTACCACTTACTTGTTGAAAGGAGATGGGGTGTGACTCGATCACCGTACCAAAGGGGGTGGGAATTTCTAAATGGCCTTCCTTCAACTGTAGATTATGGGTATGCTGGTACTGTAACTGAATTTTTTGATAATCTGCTCCTGGCGCTACTAGAAATTCGTACTTGAGTTTTTGTCCTTTCTTGAACAGACGTAAGTCGATGCCTGGATAAACATCCTGATAGACTACCTCACTGTAACTTTGTACATTGCTTGCCCAACGATGTGACTGGTTTCCTAAAAAAAATTGATAAGGGGTTGCTTTAGTGGCTGCTTTTTTATGGAAAGTAACTTTTGGAGAAGTGGCTAGCAATTTTACCTCATAACTATACGCTTGGATGCGCGAAGAGGGAGCGAATTGTCGTCGATGTTGGTGCTTATGCTCGTGAGAACTGTCGTGGGTATGGTGTAATGCTTTTACGGCAGTTTGGTCATAAAAGCTAAATTGTAGTGCCTCTTTTTTTAGAAAAAGGAAGCCATTAGGGATAGCAGCGCGAAAAAGTACTTCTTCGTCCCATTGTCCTTTATTTTCTATGAAGACAGGCAAGGAAGCCTCTTGGGCGTAACAAGGAGAAAGAAAAAGGCAAGTGTATAGTAAGAGAAGTAGTAGTTTTCGTTCCATATAAGTAATTGAAATTACCTAGCATATATCACCCAAATATACAAAAAGTGACTATTTATCAGTCTCCTTTTTGGGATTGAGTGTCACATCTTTTTTATATTCTTTATAAGTTGCTTGTGTCAATTCAGTAGGGGCAGCCTTTGCTGAGGGTGCTTTTAAAATTTTCGTGAGCAAATACTCTGGGGTGTATATGTAGCGCGTGAGGCCTCGCTCGTGTTGGTGCTCCACCAACTGCCCCGCTGGATTATAACGATAGATATTTTCCACAGGGGCTTCCTGAAGAAATTGTTCGTATGTTTTCACCAAAGTATTGTCTGCATAGTACTCGTAAATAGTTGTTGAGATCACTTGGCTGCTGTCTGTTTTTTGAAATACGATTTGTTCCTTAAAACCTTCAGGATTGTATGCATAAAAGGTAGCCTGACTAGAAGGGACGAACTGCTTGGTAACAGGATCAGGGTAAAACTCTTGTACTTTCATCAACTGATCTTGTGCATTGTAAGTATACGTTTTTTTATTCTCGGGTGTATGTATGGCTGTTAGACGCCCCTCATAAGTACGCAGGTGTTCTTCTACTATTTCTACTTTATTTTGGGCGCTATAGTATATCTTCTTCTTAAGCTGTCCAAGGCTATTATAGGTATACTTGATGTAGGAACCATCGAGATGATTGCTTTCTTTGATTACTTTTCCTCTTCTAGAAAATACATAAGAGGTTTGCACCTTTCCTTTCCCTTGAAGCTGATTGTTGGCCAGTAGATAAGTAGTGAGCGTAGCGGTTTGTACATTATACTTTTGCATCAAAGAATCTGGAAAGCAGAAAGGGTTTTGTGCCATAGCAGGTAAACAACCCACTGACATGAAAAAGAGGTATACACCAACAGGGAGGATACCATAGAATCGTTTTTTCTTCATTCGTATAATCTTATTTTACAACCATTCCCAAGCGCTTCTGTAAGCGTCTATCTTTTCAATGTAAGCTAAGAATGCCTGGTAGAACGGATGGTTAGCCAAGGTAGCGCTATCGCCTACAACTACCAATTTCTTTTGAGCACGCGTAAGGGCTACATTCATACGGCGTGTATCACTCAGAAATCCAATCTGTCCTTCGGCGTTGCTACGTACCAAGCTTATGTAAATAATAGCACGCTCTTGCCCTTGAAAACCATCAACAGTACCTACAGAGATACGTGCTTCTGCTTCGTCAAGTTGTTCTTTTAAATAGTTTACTTGTGCTTTGTAAGGACTAATGATCCCAACAGTCGCCTCTGTATTGGGAAGCAACAAGCGCAGGTGTTTAAGTAATAAGTCGGCTTCTTCTGTATTGTAATTGCTAAGGCTTTCAGGGTCTATTTTTTCTTCAAAACCACAGCCTGCTGTATCAACGAACTCGATAGGAGCCGCTAAGAAGTGTTCTGCCAAAGCTAAAGTGGCTTGTTTAACACTTTCATGTGCTTGCAGTTGGTTGTTATAAAATTGCTCGTTAGAAAAACCCATAATCAATTCGTGCATGCGGTATTGTACGTCTAGCAACGTACTCGTCTCAGGCTTTTCTTCGAGTAGCTTCTCCATGAGTGTTTTTCCTAGACCTTGGTTTTCAGCCTCTACTGCCTTGACGGTAGGTGGTAATTGGAAAGGGTCGCCCGCCATGATAATCCGTTGTGCCTTACTGACGGCAATCCAACAGGCGGGTTCTAATGCCTGGGCAGCCTCATCCATGAATACTGTAGAATAGGTAAGCGCGTCGATGAGCGCGTTGGCTGCGCCTACCAAGGTACAGACAATCACTTGGGCTTTCTCTATTACCTGATCGGTAATGAATTTCTCTAGTGAGATGGCTTCTTTCGATATTTTTCTCGCTTCGGCATAGAGTAGTTTACGCTGGATTCTTTCTTCAGGGCCAAAACGACGTTTGTATTTGGCAGCCATCGCTTGGTGCTCTTGCGCGCTCTTGCGTAATTTTTTGATACGCGAGAAGTCTTGGTGCGTCTGCACTTGTGCATCAAGGGTAAAATAGAGTAAGTGTTCGCTTACCCGAGAAGGGTTACCTAGCCGAACTACGTCTACTTGTCTACTCGCTAGGCGCTCTACTAGTAAATCTACCGCCAAATTACTCGCAGAACATACCATTACTTGTTTTTCTGTTTGTAAAGTATGAATAATAGCTTCTACCAGTGTAGTGGTTTTACCAGTACCAGGTGGCCCGTGGATGAGGGCAACGTCTTTGGCTTGGTTGACCTTTTTAATTGCTTCATTTTGAGAAGCATTGAGTGTTGGTAAAGCGCTGTAAGTTGTTTCAGTCATAAATTCAGCAGAGCGACTGCCCAAAATAATATCCCTCAATAGAGCAAGTCGATTATCAGAGGCGTCTTTGACCTTTTTCAGTGCCTGTTCCATCGCTTGATAGCTGGTAGTATCAAAGAGTAAATCTACCCCAAGTTTTCCCTCCTCAGTCCAGTCTGGCAGTTCATCTGTATTCAATAAAAGGCTCAATGTATCTTTTTTTATAGCGGAGATTGTTCCGTTGATTTGGTGAATAACTTTATCTCCTACACGGCAAAACAAAGTAGCGGGTCGACCTGACTGCATTTGATGTGGTTCCCCTTGCAGGGTGGTTCGCTCAACTTCGAGGATTAGCCGATCGCCTACCCCATAGCGTTCTTCAAGAATGCCGACAGGATACCAGCTTAAGCCTTGCTTTTTTCGTTCAGCCAGCGGAGTTTTTAAAAAGTTTTCTTTGAAAGAATGGAGGTCTTCTTGCTTTTCTATTTGTAAAAGTGCTTCCATTTTCTCAAGATGGGTAGTACTTGGGTTCATTTACACAGTAATCTTACGTGAGTATTTGTTTGCTTACTAAATAAAGATTTTCTTGTAAGATAAAAAAATGAGGTGGTATAGTTACGTTAAATAAGTCTACTGTTTATAAAGGGGATGGCTGAAAAAGATAGTAGGAAAGTATAAAATAATTTATTTAAAAAATAAACTTACATATGTTAACAATTTTATGAGTCGATGGTTATATTTGCATTGGAAATAAAAACAACTTACTTATTTACTAAAACAACAACTATCCTATGCAACTCAAGGCAATCCCATTTCATATTGATAAATTTTTGTGATGAGTAGAGAACTCATCGGTGCGATTAATATGCTTCGTTGTGTGAAATAAGTCGTTCGTCGATTTAGCGTAACACAATGTAGTCAAATCATTACTTTTGATTTTCCAGAGACGAAAGAACACTATGCTTATTAGTTCTCTCTTCTGGCTCGAATATCAACTATCTTAAAGAGGGTTAAATGAAAGAAAAATTACTATTACTACTATTTCTTTGCTTTACTGTACAATGGGCTACCGCGCAGAATGCATCCTTTACAACTAATATTACTGCTAATGGTTGTGAGTTAGCTACTTATGAATTTACAGACACATCCACTGGTGTTGACGCGAGTACACAGTTTTATGAATGGATTTTTGGTAATGGTAACTCTGTAGAATTGGCTGCCAGTGATCCCGCGGCTTCGGTACAGGCGGCTACTTACAGTGGCGCGGGAACCTACTCAGTAACGCTCAACATCAAAGATGGTCCAGGTGCAGGGGGTAATATCTTATCTACTGCTACTGAGCAAATCGTTGTTTACGAACCCGCCGATCCCGACTTCGTTGCTGATGAGGTTTTTGGCTGTACTAGTCACACCGTGACCTTTACAGATTTAACGGATACCTCCGACCCACTAGTAGGCGCTATAGAAGAATGGACGTGGAACTTTGGAGATGGTACAACCATCAGTGGGCCTTTTTCTACCATTACTCATACTTATACCAATCCTGGTAATTTTCAAGTAACACTTACAGTAGAGACATTTGCTGGAGGGCTTCAAAACTGTATTGCCTCCGAGGTAAAAGCTGATTATATTCGTGTAAGACATACACCTGAGGCAAACTTTACCGTGCAAAATTTACCCGCATGTTCATTGCCTTACGTGGCACAGTTTCAAAGTACCTCCACCGTACCTACCAGCCCACCACCACCGGGTACAATCAATGCCTATGAATGGACTTTTTACGATACAGATGGCGTAACTGTACTGGGTACAAGCACACTCGAAAATCCTGATTTTACCTATATCGATTATGGCGTATATCCTGTGATGTTGATGGTAAGAACGACAGATGGCTGTACTGACGATCGCCTTATTCTGAATGCTGTACGCATCAATGAAAACATAGCGGACTTTAACTTGCCTACTGCTGCTACTTGCCAAAATGCTAATCTTGTATTTACAGATAATTCATCAGCGGGGGCGGTAGGTTGGTCTTGGAACTTTGGCGACGGCTCCCCACCAGCGACCGCCCAGAACCCTACACACGTTTATAACACACCCGGAACATACAATGTAACACTCACTACTACCTTTTCAGATGGTTGTGCTGTTACTTCTGCGCCACAAAGTATCACGATTAATGCAGCACCTAATGCTAATTTTTCTATTAGTCCACCTGATGTACAATGTGCTGTACCGAGTACATTAACCTTTACTCCCGTCTCGACAGGAGCTGGTTTTACCTACAGTTGGAACTTTGGTGACCCTACGTTTATAGAC
>ERZ1740058.70-NODE-70-length-84128-cov-12.737026_pt1 | contig 84128 bp, 57 predicted proteins | sample MGYA00581745_ERZ1740058 | MGnify/ENA primary metagenome ERZ1740058 (study PRJEB43018, sample SAMN04849742) | marine metagenome | isolation source: floating plastic debris | place: Pacific Ocean | collected 2008-08-30 | study: EMG produced TPA metagenomics assembly...
TCAAATCCAGTCTCAGCTTTTTTCTTCCCCATTTCTGTTCGTCGAACTCACGTTGCTCATCGGCGGATGCCCAGGTCGGCAGCAATGCGGTGAGCACAGGCGAAGCCCGAAAAGGCAACGGCGTTGAGCCCCTAACCGGGAAAGGTGCTGTCACCGACGCAATACAGTCCGGGGATGGCGGTGCGATTGAAAGGCATGCCTAACAGTCCCGAAAGTTGTCGGCGAGGCATCGGTCCGTAGGTGCCGTCTAGGCGTCCCAAAAAGCGACGATGGGTACGGGGCGTGGCAATGGAGCAATAATCGATCGCCGCCGCCATTCCTGGAAAAATGCTTTCTAGCCGTTGAATGAGCTGTTGAGCCAAGGCTTGCTTGTGCTGTCGATAATCACGGGGCGATCGCCCCTGCCAGTCCGCCATCCAACTGGGGGTAAAGGTATGCAAAATATGTCGTCCCGCCGGGGCCAAGCTGGGGTCGATCAGCGTCGGAATTGACAGAAATACAGTGCCATTGGCCGCTTCCAGCGCTGCCCAGTCGTCGAGCAAGATTTGATGACAGTCCGTATCTGGCGGAATGACGCTGGCATCGACACCCAGATGCAGGCTCAAAAAGCTAGGGGCTACCGCATAGCGCTGCTGCCAGCGCTGTTCTTGCTCCGGCAAAGGTGCCTCCAGCAGGGTATTGAAGGTGTCCCAGCGGGTGGCGTTCGACACAATGCGATCGCCCATGTAGCGCCTGCCGCTGGCGAGTTCAACGCCGATTGCCCGTCCTCGCTCAGTGATAATGCGTTTAACCCGCGAGCGATATTGAATGTAGCCCCCGGCGGCAACCAGGCCCTCGGCCAGCTTTTCAGCAATGTGTCCGACCCCGCCTCGGGGATAGTTAACGCCGCCGTAGTGGCGATCGCTGAACACCATGCCCGCATTGATCAGGGGCGTTTTAGCGGCGGGCACCACCGACCAGCAGTAGCATTCCATATCGATAAAGCGCAGCAGTTCCGGATCGCGCAGATAGCGCCGCGCCAAGCCGCCCACGTTAACTGGCAGACGGCGGGCCAGGCCGAGACAGGCCAGGGGATTTTGCGCGAATACCCGAGCCACATAGCGCGGTTCTTCCAAGGAAAGCAGTTCAATCGCGTTCAGGCAGTTAAAGACGCCCCAGCAGGTGTCATAAAACCGGCGAATGCCGGAGCGCTCATGGGGAAAGCGATCGCCCAATTCGGCCAAAAACGCCTCATAGTCACGATGCACCCGTATCGATAGGCCATTGGGTAGCCGATAATGCACCTGCACCGGATCGGGAATCGTGTCGATTTGCTGTCCAACGGCGGCCAGGGCACGAGTCAGCAGATTGGTGGTGCCCTGTTGCCCAAAGCCAAAAATCATCGATGCGCCGACATCAAACCGGTACCCATCCCGTTCAAAGTAGCCGGCACTGCCGCCGGGAATTAAATGGGACTCCAGCACTAACGGTCGCGCACCTTTGGCGGCAAGCTGGGTGGCGGTGACGAGTCCCCCCATGCCAGCGCCAATCACAATCACATCGAAATGACTGCCGTCGGGCCAAGGGCGAGCGGGGGTAAAGACAGGGGCAGATTGCATGGCGGCGATCGCTCAGTTTTGGTAAGTACTCAGTCCATAAAATCACTTATTTGGTAACGCTGTGTCAGCGAATCGCCCACCGGCACAGTATGATAATCCAGACCATTTGCCACCGCAGATTTATGGCTCTTCAACTCCGTGTCTTTGTGCCGCCCCATCCCCTGGTGAAACACTGGTTGGGGGTGGCTCGCGATGTCAACACGCCCTCCGCGCTTTTTCGCAACGCCATGACTGAGTTGGGCCGGTGGCTCACCTACGAAGCCGTCCGCGAATGGTTGCCCACCTTTGACACTCAGGTGGAAACGCCGCTGGCGCCCTGTCAGGCGACGTTTGTGAATCCAGAAGTGCCGATGATTATCGTGCCGATTTTGCGAGCCGGACTGGCGCTGATGGAAGGGGCGCAGTCGGTGCTGCCGCTCGCTTCGGTCTATCACGTCGGCTATGTTCGCAATGAAGAGACCCTAGAAGCGAGCTGCTATCTCAATAAGCTGCCGGCTGCCCTACCCCCCGAAACGCGGATACTGATTAGCGAACCGATGCTGGCGACCGGTGGCACGATGCTGGCCGCTATGGCCGATTTAACCGCGCGAGGCGTACAACCCGAACATGTCCGCATCATTGCCATTGTGGCCTCGCCTGTGGCCCTAAAAAAGCTCGCCGAAGCTTACCCAGCCCTCAATATTTACACCGCTATCATTGATGAAGGGCTGAATGAGGATGGCTACATTGTGCCAGGGCTAGGGGATGCTGGCGATCGCACCTTTGGCACCTAAAGCGCGCCATCAATCATGACTAAAAACTTGATTTCTCCCACCCTCACACCCTCACACCCAGCTACCCAGCCAACCAGCCACCCACAAAAACAAGAAAAAAAAAAAAAAAGATCGCAAAAAAACATCAACACAAAAAAGCTCACACCCAGCTACCCACCCACCCAACCACCCAGTCACCCTCACACCCAGCCACCCTCACACCCAGCCACCCTCAGTCCATATAGTCGACCCGATCATGAATATTGATAGTTTTGTTGGCAACATCGCATTTTGACCCACCAGGTTCCTCTAAAATGTGGACGGATAAAGCAAGCAGGTAGCTATGCAAGTATTGGCTCTAATCCCTGGTGGAATCAGCGATCAGCTCCTATTTTTTCCGACCCTCGAGCACTTTAAACAAAGTCTGCCAAAGGCTGAAATTTCAGTTGTGGTAGAGCCCGCAGCCGCGGCTGCTTATCGAGTTTCTAAGACGGTGCAGTCCACCATTCCCTATTCATTTGGTCGCAATAACAGCCCCGCCGATTGGGCCAATCTTTTAGGTATTGTGCGCGATCGCGAATACGAAGTGGTACTCACCGCCACTCAGGATTGGGCGACCTCGCTGATGCTATGGCTTAGCGGCATTCCGACCCGCATCGGCTATCAGAGTTCAGTCAACAACCTGTTTTTAACCGCCACTGTGCCCGGCAAAACCGAGCAATATACGGCCTTTCGCTATCACGATTTGCTAGGGCCGCTAGAGCTGTCTGGGCCTTGCCCTGATATTGTCATCAACGTCCCCCAAGGCGACATTGGTTGGGTGCAGGGGCAACTGCAGACTCAGGAAATTGGCGATCAGGGATATGTGCTGATGTACCCTGGCCCGGCGGAAGGTCAGCCTGATGATACCTATGCCGATAAAAACTGGATTGCGATCGCTCAGGATTTTCAGCGTCGTCAGCCCGGTCTGCCTTTGGTACTGCTCCAACAGCCCCAAACGGCGGCAACGGTCAAATCCATCGCTCAGAACGTACCTGGCATCAAAGTCATTCGTCCCGACAACTTAGGCCAAACGGCGGCTTTGGTTGCCGGCGCTAACCTCCTTTTAGCTACCGATAGCTATGTTTCCGGGTTGGGCGTGGCCCTGAGCGTGTTCACGCTGACCTTGTTTGGCCGCAATCGTCCCAGCGATCGCTTCCCGCCGGTAAACGATACTGAGCAGCGTTTTTTAGGGATTACATCGGAGACGGGACGGGTGAGCGATATCACCGTTGAAACAGTCTTAGCTAAAGTGTGGGGTGAAGGTTAACCTGATTTGAGCACGTCCGCGCTGAAGCAGCTGATCAAATCCGCGATCGTTGCCAATATTGATGCAACCAACTACTTTTTCCACTTTAGTAGTGAGTTCTTTTTTGAAAAGTCTGGCACCCTACATAGGGAATGATACTGTAAGGCGATTTTCGTAAGGAGCCGAGCCCTGTGGACAAAATCAAAGGTCAAGCAAGTAAGGTTGGTGAGTTGCTCTTTGATCGCGAGACCGGAGCAACTTACAAAAAGACAGTGACGCTTACCTGGGCCATTCTGCGGGAAACAGGGGTCCTGCTGTGGCTGGTGATCTGTCTGGTATTTGTGGGTGGCGAATGGTTTTGGTACAAGTCCATTGCCTTGGGCCGCTCATCTCGCAATTGGTATGAAGAGTTGAAAGCGCCTAGTGAAGCCGAACCCAAGTCCGCCAGCGACATCGGCGAGTCGGCCTTGACGGCTTTGGGCACCGGCGCTGGCACTCTTTTATATCAGGCTAAAAAACAGTTGGGAATGGATGCGGCGCCGCCAGCTCCACGCGCACCAGCATCGGCAGCGAAGCCGGCTGCCGCGGTCGCGGCGGAACCTGCACAACCCGCGACCGCGGCGACCGCCACTACTGCCCCCGCGAACCCAGAGCCAGTAGCGGCGCCATCAGTGACCTTTGAGGCCGAACCCACCACCGTCAGTCCCGAGGTCGAGGCCGACACGGGCATTGCGACTGACCCTGATATCTCAGCTTGATTCTGCCTGGTGGTCAGCTCTGGTTTAATCTGGTTGGCCGGCACCATGCCTTTGAAACTCAGCCCACTGCCGCTCAACGAGCTCTCGAAAGGCTTGCCGAAAATGCTGCTCGGAAAAGCGTTCAGCGTGCTGGCGAATCACCTCAGCAGGGGTTACTAGCGGCGCGGCCTCGAAGGCTCGTACAGCTTGCATAAGAGAGGCGACTGTTTGCTCGGGGAACAGCAGTCCGGTTTTGCCAGAAACTACCGTTTCCAAAGCGCCCCCGCGACCATAGGCGATCGCGGGGGCACCTGCCGCCTGCGCCTCGACTAGGGTGATGCCAAAATCTTCCTCAGCCGGAAAGATGAAGGCTTTGCAGCGCTCCATGTAGTCAATGACAACGGCGTCCGACTGATAGCCCAAAAACTGAATATTGGAACGAGCCGTCTTTTGCAACTGCGATCGCGAGTTACCCTCGCCAATCACCACCAGTGGCAGCCCCAGTTCGTTAAAAGCGGCAATGGTTAAATCGACCCGCTTATAAGGCACAAAGCGCGACACCGTGAGGTAAAAATCGGCGCGGGGGAGATCGCTGCGAAACCGCTCCGTGGCCACTGGCGGATAAATTACCTGGGCTGAACGGCGATAGGTTTTATGGATGCGGCGAGCAATAAAACGAGAATTCGCTACAAAACAGTCGACTCGGTTGGCGGTGCTCACATCCCAGAGCCGCAGATAGTGCAAGATCATGCGAGTCACGAGTCCTTTGAGTCCATGTTGAAGTCCGGACTGCTTTAGGTATTGCCACTGCAAATCCCAGCCGTAGCGGATGGGCGTGTGAACGTAGCTGATGTGCAGCTGATCGGCCCTCGTAAGCACTCCTTTGGCGACCGCATGGTGGCTGGAAATGACGATGTCATAATCGGTGAAATCAAACTGCTCAACCGCGATTGGCATCAGTGGCAGATACTGGCGAAAATGCTGGCGGGCGCGCGGCAGCTTCTGAATAAAGGAAGTCATAACCGGCCGATTTTGAATAAACCCTCGGGCCTCGGGCGCCAAAAAATCCACCAGACTAAAAAGATGCGCCTCTGGATACAGCTGTAAAATTTGTTCGACAACGCGCTCTGACCCAGCATAAGCCGCTAACCACTCATGGGCGATCGCGATTTTCATAACACTTACTTCTGGCCGCGGGAGCCATTTACCTCATTTGGTCGTCTCAGAGTACCATCCCCCTGGCGCCTTGCCCCCACGCTCATACCCTGCTACTACGCTACTCAGGCCTCTCCGGGATTCTACCAACATGCTAAAGTTTGTTACGAATAGTGAGCAGCCTGTTCACTTTCGACAGCTCTTTTCCGTCCCAGTAGATTCAGCGAGGCTATCAGCGTGACTCAAAATCCCATTCCTATTCTTGATCTCAAGCCCCAGTATCAAGTCATTCAGACTGAGATTCAGGCGGCTATCAATCGCGTTCTGGAATCGGGACAATTCATTCTGGGGCCCGAGGTGCAGCAGTTTGAAAGTGACGCCGCTCAATATTTGGGCGTCAAACACGCAATTGGAGTTAACTCTGGGACCGATGCGTTGGTGATTGGTCTGCGATCGCTGGGCATTGGCGCCGGCGACGAAGTCATTACGACTCCCTTTAGCTTCTTTGCTACTGCAGAATCCATCAGTATAGTGGGGGCGCAACCGGTATTTGTTGATATCGATGACGCTTCGTTTAATCTCGATCCAGCACAGATTCGAGAGGCCATTACGGCAAAGACCAAAGCCATCTTACCCGTACACCTATTTGGCAACCCGGCCGCCATGGTCGAAATCTTAGAGTTGGCCGCAGCGCACAAGCTGAAAGTAGTGGAAGACTGTGCGCAGTCCTTTGGCGCTGTGTTCAAAGGCGACGACCCGCGCTATGGGCAGCAGCCTGACCAAGCCAGCACCCGCGATCGCCTGATGGGGAAATTTACTGGGGCCATGGGCGATGTGGGCGCGTTCTCCTTTTTTCCGACGAAAAATTTAGGGGCCTATGGCGATGGCGGCCTGATTACGACTAACGACGATGCGATCGCCGAAATGGCCCGCAAATTGCGCATTCACGGGGCGCTGAAGCGCTATCACAATGAAATCTTGGGCTATAACTCGCGGTTGGACGCGCTGCAGGCCGCTATTCTGGCAGTCAAGCTACCGTACATTGGCCGATGGAATCAGCAGCGGCGACAGGTGGCAGAAACCTATAATCGGCTCTTGGAAAATGTTGCGGGGATTATCACGCCCACCATCACAGCGGGGCACGTTTTTCATCAATATACTCTGCGAATTTTGGCCGGTAAGCGAGATGCGGTCAAAGCTCACCTAGCCGAGCAAGGTATTGGAGCGATGATCTACTACCCCATTCCGCAGGATTGTCTGCCAGTATATGCCGGGCAGTATCCCACCTATCCGGTCAGTCAGCAATTGGCTTCTGAGGTCTTGAGCCTGCCCATTTGGCCAGAACTGGAGGTGGCCAAGCAGGAACGAGTCGTCCAAGCTATCAAGGCTGCAGTGGCATGTTAAAAGTTATGCAAATTAATAATCTTCCCATCACACTCTCTTACCCTGCTACCCAACCACCCTGCCACTAATCAGGTACTTTTTTTACCCGTAAAGCCCTTGGCTCTCCGCTTCCCATTCCACTCTCCACTCCCTTTTCCCCCCACCTGCCAAACTCCGAATTTTCTATAAAACTGCGGCTAGATTACCTGCCTTAAAGGTCGTGTTTCCCTAAACTAAACTGAGTTCAATTTCTACAGGCGCTGTGTTGCACAGGAAAACTGACATGGATGACTTAGCACTCTGGCAACGTTATCAGGATTGGCTCTATCGGCACGAAGACCTCGGGCTCTATCTCGACATTAGCCGTATTCGCTTTGACGATGCTTTTGTAGAGCACATGCAGCCTAAGTTTGCTCAGGCATTCGAAGAGATGGCAGCGCTGGAGCAAGGGGCGATCGCCAACCCCGATGAAAATCGGATGGTGGGACACTATTGGCTGCGAGATCCGGATCGGGCTCCTTCGGCAGAACTGAAGCAAGATATTGTTTCCACACTGCAAGACATCAAAACGTTCACTCAGCAGGTTCACACCGGCGCACTGTATCCACCAGGGCAAGAAAAATTTACGGATTTGCTCTGCATTGGTATCGGGGGATCGGCTCTGGGGCCGCAGTTTGTTTCTCAGGCATTAACGGCTGACTTTCCACCTTTACAGGCTCACTTCATCGACAATACTGATCCCGCCGGAATCGATCGCATCCTCAATCGCTTGGGCGATCGCCTCGCGACGACTTTGATCATTGTCACGTCGAAGTCGGGTGGCACGCCGGAAACCCGTAATGCCATGGTGGAGGTGCAGCATCGCTTTGAAAAAATGGGCCGTAGCTTTGCTAAACAAGCGGTTGCCGTCACCGGCATCGGCAGCAATCTAGAGAAAGTTGCCATGGGGCAAGGCTGGCTGGGCACCTTTCCGATGCACGGCTGGGTGGGCGGACGCACCTCCGAACTGTCAGCCGTTGGGCTGCTGCCGGCGGCCCTGGAAGGCATCGATATGATCGCCATTTTGCAGGGAGCAAAAATTATGGACGCCGCCACTCGCGTGGCTGACTTGCGCCAAAACCCGGCGGCGATGTTGGCATTAAGTTGGTACTACGTTGGGGAGGGGCACGGTCTTAAGGATATGGTGCTGCTGCCCTACAAAGATAGCCTAGCCCTGTTCAGTCGCTATTTGCAGCAGTTAGTCATGGAATCGCTGGGCAAAGAGCGAGATTTGGACGGCAACATTGTCAATCAAGGCATTGCCGTTTATGGCAACAAAGGCTCAACCGACCAACACGCTTATGTGCAGCAGTTGCGAGAAGGCGTCAATAATTTCTTTGTGACTTTTATTGCCGTGCTAGAAGACCGCGAAGGCGACTCAATTGTGATTGACCAAGAAGCGACTGCTGGCGACTTCCTAAACGGTTTTCTCCTCGGGACTCGGCAGGCACTGTATGAAAATCAGCGAGACTCCATCACTATTACTGTGCCAAGCGTGACGCCAAAAATCGTGGGAGCGTTAATTGCTCTATATGAGCGAGCCGTGGGCTTGTATGCGTCCCTAGTCAATATCAACGCCTATCATCAACCCGGTGTGGAAGCGGGCAAAAAAGCGGCAGCGGGGATTTTAGATTTACAGGCACGGGCGATCGCAGCGGTTCAGCAGGTCTCCAGCCCACTGAAACTAGGCGCTTTAGCTAGCAAGATGGGAGCCGAAAAAGATATTGAGACGATTTATCAAATCTTGCGACATCTAAATGCCAATAATCGCCATATCAAGGTCGTCAACCCAGACGCTAAACCCAGCGAATGGTTGATCACTCATCAGAATGCCGATTGAGCGGACGGGCAGCGGTTGAGCCATTTCATAAATAACTTTTGTTCCAACGCCTGCAGTTTCAACCTCTGTAGCTCTAGACAAGAGAATCGGCAAAACAAAAGTCGAGCGGCTCCTGAGTTACCGCTTAGGTCTGCTCACTCAGGGATAGAAACGGTCACAGCGGCGATCGCCACGTACATGTCGTCGTTTTTATCGTGCAGTTCGGCGATCGCCTTACCCGTGACCACCATGCCACCGTTTTCTAAAGTCAACGTCTTTTGGCCAAAAGGCAGCACTGCCAAAACTTCTCCCTGCCGGACTAATTCTGGAAACGGCACTGCCACCTGCACATCCACCATCATTTGGTCGGGATGGTCTAAGCCAGCCACTTCCCAAACGCCAGGCAGCGCATTGTGTGCGATCGCATTGCGGACGGCCCGGGCCGCTGCCACGGTTGGATCTTGACCATGCTGATCCACCCCCATCCCCATCTCAATCACCAACCGCTTTTGACTCATCCTCCCCTCCGAATTTGTCGTCTTTCCCTATGGCAAGTGTCTTGACAGTAGCCATAGCAAAATACACAGGAACACAGAGGAACATCGAGAAACAAAAAACAGAGAATAGGCGACAGAGAGCAGGCAGCAACAATCCTATTACAGCAAAGCCCTCCAACCAGGCGCCGCCATCAACCTATTACTCCCTCACTCCCCCACTCCCCCACTCCTTAACACCCTCACCCGCCACTCTACACCGGCGCCCGATAGCCTTGAATATTCTCTGGACGAAAGCGACGAATGATGGGTGTGGCTAGGCGAACATCGGAGTCCGAGCCCTGCAGTACAACCAGATATTTACCAGCGTTTAGACGATTGCGATAAGAAAGAGCGTCGCCACTGCCGAAGGCTGCACCGGCCCCCCCGCCGACGAAAAAGGCTCCCATGGCGCCAGAACCGGCTCCCAGCAAACCACCGATAATTTGATTGCCGATTGTCCCAGCCCACGGAAAAGTGTCAAGCCCCGTGATCAAGTTAAAGCAAAACCCGGCGATGAACCCAAAGGGCACCAGCCAAAACATCATCAGGCGCATCTGCTTCCATGCTTGGTTAGCGGGATCGATCAGGCCAAACTCGTCGGCACTTTTGTAACCTTTGCCCAAAATAGTTACTTCATCCATTTTGAAACTGGCTGCTTCCAAGGCGGAATAAGCGGCCTCTGCCTTGATGCGATCGCTTAGTACAGCTATCAAATAATTCATTGCCCTGCTGACAATATCGATATTGTTCGAGTCTTCCAGCCAGTCAGCCATTCTAAATCTGCGACGGGTGCAAGGTCCTCAAAAGAGAACTCTATGAATAGCACCAGATTAAAATGCTTTTAGGTGGAAGGCTTCTAGTGTCTTACTGTAGCTGATCAACGAGTCGGCTTTTTCGCAAATTACTGTGAGTTGTGCACTGTGGCCTGGTAGTAGTGGTAGACGTCTCGACTCTCAGGAGAGCCTCTCAGCTAAACTGCAATCGCGCTACGGCATGACAAATTACGGTCGTTGCTTATCAGCTCTGACAGGCTCTTCCCGAAGATAGAAACTCGAGAAAATCGCGAATGCGATCGCGCAACAGGGTAAGATGACAAAATCCACATCTTTAATGAAGCAGCTCTGTTGTAGCTCACTGCGTAGGAAATTATGAGACAGTTAATTACCCGCTTTTTGGCATTCGCTTTGGTGGCGGCCATCAGTTTAACCGGCTGCAGTAATGCCGGGGTTAGTGGGCAAATGACCGGTGAATATAAGGCGGACACGCTGACCGTTATCGATAATTTGAGAACCGCTATTAATGTTTCTCCGGATGATCCCGATAGAGATGGAGTAGAAGTTGATGCCCGCAATATCATCAATGATTACTTTTCTTTTTATCGACGCGATAATGCTGTTGACAGCTTGAGCTCCTTTGCAACATTGCGAACTGCCCTAAATGGATTGGCTGGGCACTACAGTTCCTACCCCAACAGACCAGTCCCAGAAAAACTCAAGCAACGTTTGGAACAGGAATTTAAGCAAGTTGAAGCCGCCCTTAAGCGGGGAGCCTAATCGGCTTTAAAGTCTTAGACATAGTTCAGTAATTCACCTGGCTGATAAGCGCTCTCTATTGCATCGAAGGGGGCGCTTTTTTGTTATGAGGGCGAGCTTGGCCCAGTTTTTGGAATTGCTGATTGAGCTTATGAAGTCACGCCATCCACAGCATTTTTGGCTCCAGGCAAACCCGTAAATAAAATAGTGCCCATTGACTGCGATGCACGCTGCTATCCAGAACATCAAATATTATTTGACGCAGGTTAGTTTACTTTGTTAGAATCGCAATTCTGTAGTGGAGAGCTGAGAATAGGGACATGAAAGTCCGCGCATCCGTCCGAAGAATGTGTGACAAGTGTCGCGTTATCCGCCGTAAAGGTCGGGTAATGGTGATTTGTTCGAATCCTAAACATAAACAACGTCAGGGATAAAACTCCTGAAATTGCGCAATTGTAACGGGTTAGTAACTGTTAGTAAGCGTTGCTTTTGCCAAGCAGCTTGAGGGTTTGAGTTTAAGCTGCGTCAATAAAATAAAATTCATGGGGAGAAATAGTCAGTGGCACGGATTGCTGGTGTAGACCTGCCAAGAGACAAACGGGTTGAGATTGGTCTGACATATATTTATGGGATTGGGCTGAGTCGCTCACAGGCCATACTTGAAAAAACTGGAGTCAGTCCGGATATTCGAGTACGAGATTTGACCGACTCAGATGTTGCTAGCCTACGTGACTCCGTCGAAAACGACTATCAAGTCGAAGGGGATTTACGTCGTCTAGAAGGCATGAACATCAAACGCCTGATGGATATCGGTTGCTATCGCGGTAGACGCCACAGAGCCGGCCTTCCAGTTCGGGGACAGCGCACCCGGACTAATTCAAGAACTCGGCGTAGCGGCAAACGTACTGTTGCTGGTAAAAAGAAAGCGCCTAAGAAATAACAAGATTCGGGGTGTATTTGGCTGCACCGTCTATGCTTTAGACGATGCTTTTCAATGCGCCCATTTTTACTGGTCTTTAGGTGACGATTTAAGGGGAAAAGGTACAACAAGAAATGGCTAAACCAACGAAAAAGTCGGGCGGGCGCAAGACCAAAAAGAACGTGCCGAACGGCGTTGCTCATATTCAATCTACATTCAACAACACGATTGTGACCATTACGGATGCAAATGGTGGTGCCGTTTCTTGGTCATCGGCTGGAGCTAGTGGCTTTAAAGGCGCTAAGAAGGGCACTCCTTTTGCTGCTCAGACAGCAGCTGATAGCGCTGCTCGCCGAGCTATGGATCAGGGCATGCGGCAGATTGAGGTGATGGTTAGTGGGCCTGGGGCAGGCCGTGAGACGGCTATTCGAGCGCTGCAGGCTGCTGGATTGGAAATCACGCTGATTCGAGATGTGACTCCGATTCCTCACAATGGTTGTCGTCCACCAAAGCGGCGGCGCGTATAGCTTCAGGTATTTCAGAGTACTGACAAGGCAAGGGAGAACACAGCAGTGGCACAGTTTCAAGTCGAGTGCGTAGAATCATCCATCGGAGACGATCAGAGCCATTTTAGTCGATTCGTTATTGAACCTTTAGAGCGCAGTCAAGGAATTACTGTCGGTAATGCTTTGCGTCGGGTATTGCTGTCTAACTTGGAAGGGACAGCAATTACGGCTGTTCGAATTGCTGGAGCAACGCACGAATTTTCCACAGTGCCAGGAGTGCGCGAAGACGTTCTGGACGTGCTCTTAAATATGAAAGAGATAGTGTTGAAAAGTTATTCAGCGCAGCCCCAGATTGGTCGATTAATTGTGCAGGGGCCGGCTAAGGTGACAGCGGGACATTTTGACCTGCCATCGGAAGTTGAAATCATTGATCCAGAGCAATACATTGCCACTGTGGCTGAGGGGCACACGCTGGAAATGGAGTTTCGGATTGAGCAGGGCAAGGGCTATCGAGCGATTGAGCGTAGCCATGATGAGGCTGCAGCACTCGATTTTATGCAAATCGATGCCATCTTCATGCCAGTTAGGAAGGTTAACTACACAATTGAAGATGTCATGGAAGGAGGCGCGCTGAAAAAAGATCGCCTGCTGATGGAAGTGACCACAAACGGTAGTTTGACTCCTCAGCAAGCCATGAGTGAGGCCGCAGCAATTTTGGTTTCTCTGTTCAATCCGCTGAAGGATGTCACATTAGAGCCGAAGTCTGAAGAAGAGCCCAAAGAGGAAGATCCCGCTAATCATATTCCGATTGAGGAACTTCAGCTTTCTGTCAGGGCTTACAATTGTTTGAAGCGGGCACAGGTCAATTCAGTTGCCGATCTGTTGGATTTCACTCAGGAAGATTTGCTAGAGATCAAGAATTTTGGTCAAAAGTCTGCTGACGAAGTCATTGAGGCTCTACAGCAGCGCTTGGGAATTACGCTACCGGCTGAAAAATCTGCCAAAACTTCTTAGTGAAGCAAATTGATCCAGTTTTACTGGAATTTTTGTTCCGAGGCGGCTTGCTTCGGATTTTTATTGTTGAGTTGTGTGAATGATAAGGGGGAAGAAACTATGCGTCACGGCTGTCGCGTCCCACGGTTGGGCAAACCGGCGGATCAGCGTCGTGCTTTATTGCGATCGCTCACCACTGAGCTGATTCGTAATGGTCAAATCAAGACTACAAAAGTCCGGGCCAAAGCGGTTCGTTCTGAAGCTGACCGAATGATCACGTTGGCCAAAGATGGCTCTTTGGCCTCTCGTCGTCAAGCCCTAGCCTATATATATGATCCCAAGTTGGTGAAGGCGCTGTTTGAGCAGGCACCTGACCGCTACAGCGATCGCCAAGGAGGCTACACTCGCATACTGCGCACCGTGCGGCGCCGTGGCGACAACGCTGAGATGGCCATTATTGAATTGACTTAGAGGAGTCCAAGATTCGACGATGGCTGCTGCGAGTCCAAAACTGGCAACCTTAAGTACCGATGGCGCAACCAGCAACGCTGACTATCAGCGTGTCGCTTTGGTTGTGCAATATGTGGGTACGCGGTTTCACGGCTGGCAGCGACAGCCTCGAGAACGGACGGTGCAGGGAGATATTGAAGCGGCGATCGCCAGTGTTCTGAACGCCCCAGTTACCTTATGTGGTGCGGGTCGTACGGATACCGGAGTGCATGCAGCGGCTCAAGTCGCTCACTTTCGGGCTCCAGCTTTAATTCCGGCTTACCGTTGGGCCAGCATTTTGAATAGCCGTCTACCAGCCGATATTGTCATTCGAGGCTCAGCTCAGGTGCCCGATGATTGGCATGCGCAATTTTCGGCCCAGTGGCGGCGCTATCGATATATTCTCTACACTCACCCCGTTCCCAACTTATTCATTCGACCATTTTCGTGGCACTACTATTACGAGCCCCTGAGCACGGTAGACATGCAAGCAGCGCTTGATCCATTAGTGGGATATCACGACCTCACTGCCTTCCAGCGGGCTGGTTCAAAACGCTCCCATGCTTGGGTCGATTTGCAATGTGCGGCCTGTCAGCGGCGGGAACCGTTTATTACTGTTGAGCTTCAGGCTAACGGCTTTTTATACGGCATGGTGCGACTGTTAATGGGCCTTTTGGTGCAGGTGGGGCGAGGCTTGCTTAGCGCTGAAGAGTTTACACAACTTTGGCAAGACCGTCAGCGCCATCGGGTAAAATATGCCGCGCCGGCCAGTGGCCTTTGTCTACTCCGTGTTGGGTACGAACACTTCCCCTTTGCGCCTGACATTTGGTACGACACACAGCCGCACTTTGCTTTATCTCAGCCCACTCCTGCAATCGCAGTTTAAGGCTTTGCTCTCTCTCACTTTGCTTCCATTGACTGATTGATTCACTTACAGACCCATGACTAAGACCTATATTCCACCCACCGACAGCTTGGACCAGAAATGGTACGTCGTTGACGCTGCAGACCAGCGGCTAGGACGTCTGGCAACTGAAATTGCCACCGTTTTACGAGGCAAAAATAAGCCTACATTTACCCCCAATATGGATACCGGCGATTTTGTGATTGTGGTGAATGCCGAAAAGGTCGTTGTTACCGGCAATAAGTCTAGCCAAAAGCTGTATCGTCGCCACTCTGGTCGTCCTGGCGGTATGAAGGTGGAAACTTTTGACCAGCTACAGGCGCGAATTCCTGAGCGTATCATTGAAAAAGCCGTGAAAGGCATGTTGCCTAAAAACGCTTTGGGTCGCAAGCTCTTTACAAAGTTAAAAGTATACGCGGGCCCTGACCATCCCCATGCGGCCCAACAGCCTGAAGCCATAATCATCAATACCATTCCTGGAGGTAACGCCTGATGCAAGCGACTGATACGACCGAACGTGTAGTTTACTGGGGTACGGGTCGCCGCAAATCGGCGATCGCCCGAGTCCGTTTAGTGCCCGGCAGCGGCGAACTAACCATCAATGGTCGCCCCGGTGCGCTTCATCTACAGGGAAATCCAGCTTATCTGGCGACTGTCAAAGCGCCTTTGGAAACGTTAGGCTTAGAAAATGAATATGACATCTTGGTCAACGTCCGCGGCGGCGGCTTAACGGGACATGCTGACGCCATTAAAATGGGCGTTGCTCGGGCATTATGTGAACTTGATCCGGAGAATCGAAAGCCCTTAAAGGTCGAAGGCTATTTGACTCGCGATCCCCGCAGCAAAGAGCGTAAGAAATACGGTCTTAAGAAAGCTCGTAAAGCGCCTCAGTTCTCCAAGCGCTAAGTTGGCCTGGCAGCATTATTCAAACCGCTGCCTACAATGCCATCTATACCTGTTCAAATCGATTCAGTTGAGAGGTCATTATGCCAAAATCTGACATTCATCCTGAGTGGTATCCCGAAGCCAAAGTTTACTGCGATGGCAAGTTGGTGATGACGGTCGGGTCTACCAAGCCTGAACTACACGTAGACGTTTGGTCGGGTAATCATCCCTTTTATACTGGCACGCAGAAAATTATTGATACGGAAGGGCGAGTTGAGCGCTTTATGCGGAAGTACGGTATGACCGACAGCTCTGCTGGTTCAGATGCCGGTGCTAAAGCAGACTCTTAGCCAATAGCAGACGGCACTGTTGGGTGCCCTCTGCTGCGATCGCCGTTACTCTGAAAATCATGGCCGAAGCCTATCTTATCGACAAACTCAATTCCGTTCACCAGACGTTTCATGAATTGACGCGGCGGCTGGCAGATCCAGATGTGGCACGCGACCCAGACGAGTTTCAGCGCATTGCCAAGGCTCGCTCTTCTCTGGAAGAAACTGTAATCACCTATGACACCTGGAAAAGTGCTCAGGAAGAATTGGTGGGTGCTAAGGAGATCTTGCAGGAGTCTAGCGGCGATCCTGATCTTAAGGAGATGGCCGCTGAAGAAGTTGACGAGTTGGAAAGACGCCTGGAGCAGTTAGAAGAGCGCTTGAAAGTTCTGCTGCTGCCCAAAGATCCCAACGATGAAAAAAACATCATGTTGGAGGTGAGAGCCGGGGCGGGCGGTGACGAAGCCAGCATCTGGGCCGGCGACCTAGTGAGAATGTATTCTCGCTATGCCGAGTCGCAAAGCTGGCGCATCAAACTGCTTAGCGAGTCCACGGCGGATATGGGTGGCTTCAAGGAAGCGATTCTTGAAGTGCAAGGAAATAGCGTCTACAGCAAGCTGAAGTACGAGTCTGGCGTTCACCGGGTACAGCGGGTACCGGTGACGGAGGCAGGAGGACGAGTACACACGTCAACAGCCACTGTGGCCATCATGCCAGAAGTCGACGACGTAGAGATTCATATTGATCCAACGGAAGTAGAGGTCTCAACGGCTCGCTCTGGTGGTGCGGGGGGCCAGAACGTCAACAAAGTAGAGACCGCCGTAGATTTGTTTCATAAGCCAACGGGCATTCGCATCTTCTGCACGGAAGAGCGATCGCAGCTGCAAAACCGAGAGCGGGCAATGCAAATCTTGCGAGCCAAGCTATACGAGATGAAGCTGCAGGAACAGCAGGCTGAAGTCACCTCCATGCGGCGATCGCAGGTGGGCACGGGTTCCCGGTCAGAAAAAATCCGCACCTACAATTACAAAGACAACCGCATTACCGATCATCGTCTGAATCAGAATTTTTCCCTTGCGCCCGCTTTAGAAGGGGATATTGAAGGGATGGTTCAATCTTGTATCACGCAAGATCAGCAGAGACAGTTAGAAGAGTTGGCCGCCTCCGAATCTGCCGCGTAAACGGCCTGTCTGATCGCTGATACCCTCATAGTCAAAGGCAGCCTCAGCAGTTACGGCTTTTACTACTGTACTCCGGTGCCGTAAGCGATGACTTCAATTGACACCACGCCGCTGTTGTTGCGACCGCTGAGTTCGGCGGTTTCTAACCGGACGTTGACAATCTGCCGTGCTCCCCACTTCATCGCATCTTCTTTCATCCGCAACATCGCTTCACGACGTCCCCGGTCCACAAGAGACTCAAAGACGCTAATGCGGCCGCCAAAAATATTCATCCAGCCAGCGACAAACGTTTTGAAATAGTCGGATGAAACAACTACGCTGCCGACAAATAATTTGGCTCGGTCAGCTTCTGGAATCCGCGTTTTAGCACCAATATTGACAACTTTGAGCTGCCGCGTGCGATATTCGCGATCGTGCAGGTCTTCCAAGTGCTTTTTTTCAACGTAGGAGCCAGCAAAAAAGCCGATTGCCAGCAAAATCAAAAAAATTCCGAAGGCATCCATGGCGTCAATCAATCTGTACGGCGGTACCGTAGACGAAAAGTTCTGCTGCTCCTTGGGTCAGGGAGGAAGTAGCAAAGCGAATGTTAATGACAGCGTTCGCTCCAAGTTTGCTAGCTTCCTGCATCATGCGTTGAGTCGCTTCTTGACGAGCCTCTTGCAAAAGCTCGGTGTAGCCTTTGAGTTCACCCCCCACAATATTTTTGAGTCCGGCAGTAATATCGCGACCAATGTTTTTAGCGCGGACGGTGCTGCCCTGTACTAAGCCTAAGTGTTTGACGATTTTACGTCCTGGTACGCCTTCAAGCGTCGTTAGCAGCATGCGATTAGAGCGCGTCAGTGCCGGTCTATCGTTCATAAATTTGCCTCACGAGGGAATGCGATCGCTCATTGCATCCTAATCACTGAATGTTGGCTTGTCGCGTTTCTATAAGAATTTTTCTCACAATTGAGCCGGCATCCAGGATGATTTTAAGGTTGGTTGTGGACTGCTTCAAGGCTGCATAAAGCGGCAATTCTGCTGCGGGTGCCCTCAACAAAATTGACGCCGTACTCCCTCTGCAGTTCAGAACGATTTTCTCCCGTAAGCGGATGAAACGAAGTCGCTTTGATTGCCGCTGACAGTTGTCGCTAACGCCACCCACTATGATTCGGAAGAGATTTGGATAGCGATCGTACTGTCTATAATCTCTGCAAGTTGACTTCGAGTGTGATATGCCAAACTGTATTGCCCTCATCGCCCATGACCACAAAAAAGATGAAATGGTGGCTTTTGCCAATCGCCATCAAGTTGGGCTGTCGAGATATCACTTAATTGCTACTGGAACGACTGGCCAGAGAGTTAGTGAAGTCACTGGACTGGCGGTTGAGCGCATGGCTTCCGGGCCCCTCGGGGGCGACACCCAAATTGCGGCGAGGGTCGTCACTGGCGATATCGCAGCGGTGATTTTTTTGGCTGACCCGCTGTATGCACAGCCCCATGAACCAGATATTCAAGCGCTGGTGCGAGTCTGTGAAGTTTATAATGTGCCGCTGGCGACCAATTTGGCCACCGCTCAAGCGATTATGGCCTATTTGCAAAAGTCACGAATTGGTCATCTTATTTTTAACCCGGTGGCAGGTCAGGGCAATCCCGATCAGGATTTATCGCTGATTCGGCGGCTGTTAGAACCCGAAGTGCAAATCAAAGTGATATTGACTAAGCCAGAGGCCGATCCCGCCGAACAGGCTCGACAGGCGATCTCTGAAGGAGCGGAAATCATCATTGGTTCCGGCGGCGACGGGACAATTTCATCTGTCGCCAGCAGCGTCGTCGGCACCGACATCCCATTAGGGGTGATTCCTCGCGGTACGGCCAACGCTTTTGCTGCCGCCATGGGCATTCCGACTGACATTCGGGGCGCTTGTGAAACCATTTTGGCCGGCACTAGCCGCGTCATCGATGCGGCCCGCTGCAATGGTCAACCCTTTATTCTTCTGACTGGCATTGGCCTGGAGGCCGAAACGGTTGAGCGCGCTAGCCGAGAACTCAAAAATCGGTTAGGTGTGCTGGCGTACCTGTTTGCTGGCATGCAGCAGTTTCAAGAGCAGACTGCTTTCAAAGCCGTGATTGATATTGACGGCGAACTGACTGAAGTGCAAACCGGGACCATCACTGTGGCCAACGCCGCCCCAGCAACCTCAGTTTTGGCTCAGGGATTTGGCAGCGTCATCGTCAACGATGGTCTATTGGATGTCACCATCGCCACGCCTCAAAATCGGTTGCAGAGCCTCAATGCCCTGACCAGCCTATTTGCTTCTGCCTTAGTCAACACGCCCACCCAGCGGGAAGATATCATCCGCCTACGCACCAAGCGAGTCAAAATCACCACCGAGCCCCAGCAGAAAGTCGTGATTGATGGCGAAATCATCAATCCTGAAGCGATTGAACTGGAGTGTATCCCGCAGTCATTAACAGTGTTGGCTCCGCTGGCTAACCAACGACAAGCGCCTGATCAAGCGGAGATGGTGGCATCTGAAGAATCATAGTTTATCCGAACAACTATTTAGTCAGAGTTGCAACCTCTGGGCAGCGCGATCGCGGCTTCTAATAAGGCCCAAACATTTGGTTGGCCGGATCATCCGCGTCATCACCCGTGCAGAAGCGATTAAACAAATCGCGAATTTCGGTTTTGGTTAACCAGCCATCTTGGTCCGCATCCAACGTCGGAAAGATAGTAGACGCGTAAACCGGTGACTCATTAAAAGCCGCCAGTAGCTGTCCCCATTCAGTTTGGCCAATCTTGCCGTCTTCGTCCTTATCAAAAACGTCAAAAACCAGCTCAATCAGCTCAGCCACAATTTCCGAACAAGTTTGAGAGTCGGCTAAAACCTCATCGTAGTAAGCTAGCCATTCACCAATTGAAATCTCGTCGTTGTCGTGAGTATCAGCCTTTTTGTCGAGTCCTTGCCACTTGCGCATCAGCTTATCTTCGAGCAGAATGCAGCGGGGCGATCGCTTTGACCAGTTGCGAAACGTCGATAGCTTTTTGAACATAATCTCGAAATCTTTCTTTACCAAGACTCCCGTATAGTCAGAGTCATACATGCTGAATAGTTTGGTCAGCTTGCGCTTCTGTAAATCAGTCAACATTGCGTATCGCTCCTCGCCTGCCTAGTGGTTTGTTAAACCTGAACTTATCGGTTGGATTGGTGTCATCGGACCTCAGAAACCTCTGCAAAAGAGACAGTAGCTGCAGGCTATTTGAGCTTCTCCCCAATTGCAGAAGTGCTGTACGGTCAACAGCCTATAGTAATTTTTCGCTGTCTGTCTTTGTCATTTGTTAACCTCAGTGGCTAAACCTTGAAATTTACTAATTTTGGCCATGGGGGGCAGCCATCAACTGGACGTTTGCACTGCTTAAGACCACGAATTGAAGCCGCTCCTAATTTAAGCGGCAAGCCATCGCCAAATTTATATGCATTATCTTCTGCCGTTGGCCATGGACACATACTTCATCGGTTCGATTTTGACCCTAGTCCATAAGCTAACCCGGCATTGTTCACAAAAAAGTTGAATTGACCAAGTTGACGCTGTCAGATTCCGTTGATACCCTTTTAGGAGAGACAAATTTTTAGCCGATTCATGACTCACAGCGCAGATCGATTTTATTTTTGGTTTTTTAGAAGGGTTCACTAGATGTGAATTTAGCTTTTGCTGAAATCCTCTGGTGAACCGCAGACTACCCTCTGCGGTTTTTGCGTTTTAAGGGCGTTTACTTACCCATTAGGTCACCACCATGTTTTATGCGGCTCCGGCCAACTGGTTTTACAGCTTTTTCTTTTTCACTGGGACACGCTCCGGGTGACTAGGCTGACATGCCCTGTTAACAGACCCCCGGAGCGCCCCAAGCGCCTCGGGGGTTTTTCAATCGTTCAATTTTCCGCCCCCATCTCGTACTCATCTAATTACCGTCATTCAACAAGGAATTTCACCATGCAAGACGCTAAGTTGACCGCCAAAGCCCACGACGCTCACAATACTGTCATCCACTTGACTGAATCGGTTACCGTTGGCGGCAATGACCTGCTGATCATAGGCGGCCCGTGCTCGGTCGAAAGCTTAGAGCAAATGGAAACCATTGCGGCTCGCCTGGGTCAAAGCACCCTTCAGGCTCTTAGAGGGGGTGTCTACAAGCCCCGCACGTCTCCATATGCCTTCCAGGGCCTTGGCGAAGCGGGACTAGCCATTCTTGATCGCGTGCGTCGCTGCTATGGACTGCCTGTCATCACTGAAGTGATGGCAATTCATCAAATTGAGGCGATCGCGGCCCAAGCTGATGTGCTGCAGGTAGGCAGCCGTAACATGCAAAACTTCGACCTGCTTAAAGCCCTTGGCGAGATTGATAAGCCCGTCATGCTGAAGCGGGGGCTGGCCGCCACCGTTCAAGAGTTCGTCATGGCAGCAGAATATATCGCCGCCCATGGCAACCCTAATATTATCCTCTGTGAGCGGGGCATTCGCAGCTTCGACAATTACACCCGCAATGTGTTGGACCTCGGTGCGGTCGTCGCCCTTAAGCAGATTACTCATCTGCCAGTAATTGTCGATCCGAGTCATGCTGCCGGTAAACGGGAGCTAGTGCCCAGTTTGGCCAGAGCCGCGATCGCTGCCGGAGCCGATGGTCTGATCATTGAGTGTCATCCTGTTCCTGAAGCGTCGATCTCTGATGCTCGTCAAGCCCTATCGCTAGAAGATATGACCGCTTTGGTCGATAGCCTGCGGCCAATTGCTGCTGCCGTTGACCGAGTCATTCCCACTGCGAGTGGCGATCGCCAGCCAGTTTTAGTGTGAGAGTGGGTATGAGCGTAGGTATTGGGGTGAACCGCCGTTTGCCCCGATAAGGGCCTCCCAGAAACTGAGCCTGTCGCACTTTGGATATCGAATTTTGAACGATGTCCAAAGCGGCAATCGCCAAATTTGCTTTACACAAAATTTTCATAGTTGTCAGAACGATAAATGCGTTTAAGGGAGACATCCGCGTTAGTCTGAGAAACGAGTAGTATTCTTTTGACGGTATGACGCCGTCAGCATACTGAGTCGTTAGTCAATCGTCTGCTGCTCAGTTTTTGGTCGTTGGTCCATTGACCCTTTACGAAACTGCCGCATGTAAAGCGTTGGTGCCCAGACTGAGCTGCTCTATAAATTTATTGGCTGGCATCGGTTGTATCGAGTTATGAATCCCATCACTCAGCTCAAAGCAAAACTTCCTTCTCCTTTACGGCGGTTGGCCGATTTGGCCTATAACTACTGGTGGAGCTGGACGGCTGATCGGATGTCGCTGTTTAGCACCATTGAGCCGACCGTTTGGCAAAACTGCTATCACAATCCCGTCGCACTACTAGAAGCGGTATCTTACGAGCGCCTATCGCAAATTGCCGAGAATCCTGACTATCTAAAACGGCTGCAGGTACTGGCCAATCAGTTTGATGCCTATATGCGCGATCGCTCGACTTGGGGCAAAAGCATGGCCTCCGAGCTGACGCCTGAAGATCCCGTTGCCTACTTTTGTTTGGAATATGGCATCCACGAATCGCTGTATACCTACTGTGGTGGTCTTGGAGTGTTGGCGGGCGACCACCTTAAGTCCGCTTCCGACTTGGGAGTGCCAATGGTTGGCGTGGGTTTGCTCTATCGACAAGGATATGTGTGTCAAAAGCTCAATCGCAGCGGTTGGCAAGAAGACTTCTACCGGGACAATGATTTTGAGCACATGCCTCTAGAGCTAGTGCGGGATGAATACGGGCAACCCGTTACGGTGAAAGTGACGGTGCGCCAGCGAACGGTGCGGGTACAGGCGTGGAAGGCGCGAGTGGGTCGCGTTGATCTCTATTTATTAGACGCCGATCGCCCGGATAATGATCTGATTGATCGCAAACTCACCGGACAGCTTTATGGCGGCAATCGTGAGACCCGACTAGCGCAGCAGATTTTGCTCGGCATCGGTGGAGTGCAGGTGCTGCATGCGTTGGAAATTGAACCTGCGGTCTACCACATCAATGAAGGCGGCTCGGCCTTTGCGCTGCTGGAAGTTGTTCGTCAAGAAATGGAATATGCCGGCAGTTCATTCGCGGAGGCTCAGGAATGGGTACGAGATCGCTCCGTATTCACTACTCATACGCCGGTAACTGACGGCAACAATGCTTTTTCTGCCGATATGATAGATTCCTTCTTCGGTCATTATTGGCCCCAGTTGGAGCTAGAGCGGGAAGAATTTCTAAATCTGGGGGCGCGCCGCATTGGCGACCCGTGGGAACCTTTTAGTCTTTCGGTACTGGCGCTGCGCATGACTCGTCAAGCCAATGCGGTCAGCCATCGCCACGGCGAAGTTTCACGGGAAATGTGGCAGATTTTATATCCCGACCAATCAGCCGATCAGGTGCCGATTGGCCACGTCACTAACGGCGCTCACTTGAGTAGCTGGACTGCACCGCTGCTGGTGGATCTTTACAATCAGCATTTGGGCAAAGACTGGGCGCGATCGCTAGTGGAATCTACAAACACTCGACAGGCTAATGAGCTACACCTTGCCAGTCAGGAGCTTTGGCACGCTGTGGATGCTATTCCCGAGCGCGAACTGTGGCGACGGCACTGCATTCTGAAAGAGCGCTTAATTGCCTACACTCGGGCTCGGGTACTGGCCTCACGGCTAGAGCGCAAGGAAGCCAAAGATGACATTATGGCCGTTGACCGGCTGCTGGACCCCCATGTCTTAACCCTGGGATTTGCGCGGCGGTTTAGTCCGTATAAGCGGGGTGCCTTGGTCTTTAAGGACTTGCAGCGAGCCATCCGCATCTTTTCTAACGCCCGTCGACCGATTCAAATTATTTTTGCGGGCAAGGCGCGGCCCGGTGATGATGAAGGTAAGCGAATTATCCAACGGCTGATGGAATGGTGTCGCCATCCAGCCCTGCGCGATCGCGTCGCCTTTATTGAAGATTACGATATGTTTACGGCCAAGCTGATGGTGCATGGGGTGGATGTGTGGCTGAATACGCCCCGTCGACCAACCGAAGCCTGCGGCACCAGCGGTCAAAAGGCTGCCTTTAATGGGGTGATTAACGTTAGCGTGGCGGATGGTTGGTGGTGTGAAGCCCATCAGCCGGGACGTGCCGGCAAACCCGGCAATGGCTGGACAGTTGGCGAAGATATCGAGACGAGCGATCAAGAGCAGCAGGATCAGATTGACGCTGATTCGCTTTACACTTTGCTAGAGCGAGAGATTGCCCCAGTCTTTTACGATCGCGATCGTCAAGGCATTCCTCACAAATGGATTGCCATGATGAAGGCTTCGATTCGCACCAATGCGCCCCAATTTAATAGTGATCGCATGGTAGCCGAATATGTCACGCAGGCTTATTTGCCTGATGTTGCGGCCCCTCCCCTTAAAACCGGCAACGTTGCCTGAGCCACATCGGGCCTGCAGCCGGCGACGGCTAGCCTCAACCGTCTGTCCATAAATCCGGTCTCTGCATGGCAAAACAGGTTAAATGATGTCTCCATATGCGTAACCGAGTTCTCGCGGTGAGATATTTTTAACTTGAACGACTCCTAAGAAAAATACGGCGGCGCTATTAAGCCAGCTCGAAGGCGTGGACTTTTCGGCTAATAAAATTTGACTGCTAGTGACGACAGCCGCTGGCTTTAAGGAAAATGACTCATGATCATTTGGGAAGCTGACTGCTATCGTCGTCCACTCAAAGATGCTGACGGCCATCCGCTTTGGGAACTGTTAATTTGCGATCGCGTTTTTCAATTTACCTATGGCGCCCTGGCTCCTCAAAAAGCCATCAACAGCCACTGGCTACAGCAGCAGCTGGAAATTGCGCTGCAAAAATCGGGCCAAACTCCTAAAGAAATTCACGTCTTCCGCCCACAGTGTCTCTCGTTGCTGCAGGCGGCGGCTGAGCCCCTTAACTTAACGGTGGCAGCTACCCGGTTTACTCCAACAGTGCAGCGATGGCTGGTGCAGCGATCGCAGTGGTATCCTACACAGCCCAACTATTCCGGTGAGCCTTACGAGCCCATCGCTTTGGAAAAACCAGCGCCGGTGCCCATGCCCGAAGATTTGTGGGGGGAGCAGTGGCGCTTTGGCAGCTTATCGGCACAAGATTTTCAAGAAAACCTGATTCATGAGCCCATCCCATTTGTCTCAGTGCCAGCAGACTGGCTGCCATTAAAAGTAGGATTGCCCAGCACAGCTTCCATTCCTGGCGTCATTATCGATGCGGGCCGTAAAGCCCTGCTGCTGTGTCAGTGGCTGCAAGCGCAACAGCCCGCCTACTTGAACTACATTCCGGGTGCCCCAGATGGCGTCATCCTTGAAGCGGGTCTCGTTGACCGTTGGGTTCTGACTACCTTTGAAGATGAGCAGGTAGCTGCCGCTGGTCGTCACTTCAGCGATCGCCGGCAGCAATCTCAGGGCCTCCATTTTCTGTTGGTGCGCCCTGATGATTCCGGCATCACTTTCACTGGGCTTTGGCTGTTGCGTACTTGAAGCTGTCGCCACAAGCAAAACGCCGTAAAGCTGCAAACTTTACGGCGCTGAATTTAGATATGGGAACGAGCGCGTAGTCGCAGATGTGACAAATCTTAGAACCCTCGACGAGAAATCATCTTTTCAAGCGTCGCTTGGGTCTGGTACAGCAAATGCTCACGGCGATCGCTATTCTGATTCAAAGAAGGTACAAGATTTTTAGCCTGTAAAGTCATATGCAGTTGCAGTTGAGCAACATAGTCACTACAGGTTTCACGAGTACCATCGGTACCTTCAGCGAGGTCGTTAGAAGATGCCAACACTTAATTGTTTTCTCCGCTACGGAAATCGTTTTGTCGATACTTTTGAAAGTATCACAGCACCGTAACAATTTCGGGCAACGTGAAACGATCCGTAATGTTGAGCGGTCAGAGAGCAAACGTCAACGAGGCTTAATCAGCAGAGAATAGAATGTCAGGTCAAAAAGCTATAGGGCTATTCACCGCACCTCAAGAGAAGGGGGCTCAAGAGAATCTAGTTAGTGATGTTGTCAGCTCATTTTGCCTGGTCGCTCGCAGTTAGACCTTGATGATTTTTGGAAAAGACCCAGCAGCTTGGAAAGAAGTGCATTATGCTGTCAACAAGTTTTGCTAGTTCATGAAAACGACATTAGTCGCGCTGCTGAAGCTGCAATTGCAAGGCTCTGTAAGGATATTAGGACTCGATAGCTTGTGATTCAACAACCTAAAATCGTCCATTTGAATATCTTCGATACTGACTACGCTAAGATTGCAGCGGGTGAGCAGATTCCGGTCGATCGTAAGCAGCGCTTAGCCTGGGGCGACGCCACCTTCAATCGTTTGAGTAAGCAGATTGCGCGATATCGCTACGACAGCCTCGATCAAGAAGGCCGCGATGATTTACTGTGCAACATTGGCAATACGGCGGGTCTGTTTACGCTTGCCGACATGGAAGATATCAATGATCGATTGCGGCGCACAGGGCATTTTTACCTGACAACGGGCGAGCGTCAGCAAGTGGTTAACTGGCTACAAGATGAGCTAGCGATCGACTTACACACTAATCCAGAAACCTAATGCAGCCAATTTGATGATTGGTCACGTGATGCTGTGATGGCCTTGTCGACTGCTGTAGCATGTCTGACGTTGGCTGGAGTGAACGGGCCCATGGGAAACATCATCGCGCAGCCGTGGCAGCACTGGAAAAAACTGCGCTGGATCGCAATCGCTGCGCTAACGGCTTTCCTCATCGTGCAGTTTTCGCCCTACGCGGCGCTAGCCCGAGCTGCTTCCCCCGTGATGGCTCACCGCGATCAACTCCCTGCCACGACAGAATTGAACGGGCTGTTCCCGAGTCATCGTAGTGAGCTGCTGGCACAGCTACAGAGCTTACCCAATGGCAGAATTGGCTTACCCAATTTTGCTTTGAATGAAGATACCTTTCAGTTCTCAAATTCAGAACTGGTGAGCGCCATTGACCTGCAGCGCGATGCTGCCGCTTGGGAAATCGTACTCACTGAGCAGCTCGAACAGCTTTTTGGCACCCAAGTTTGCATTGGTGCAGAAGTCAAAACTTGTGTGCTCACTGCTGCCGCTAAAGACTGGCTGCAGACCCAGTTGGAACGGCTTGACCTGGGCATTGGCGAAGGCATGGCGGCGGCGGTATTAGCTTTATGGCAGCAAAATCCATCGCCGCAGATTCCCTGGTGGCAGCAGTTGATCAACTTTTTGCTGGGGCAAGCCGTGTTTGGGCTAGCGCGATCGCTACTAGAACTGCAAACCTACATTGCCAACCTGTTTTTGATGCAGGGGGTGACGGAAGTCTTCCAGGCCACTCAGGAGATTCGCGAAACCTTCACCCCAACGGATGTCTTGCTTACAGTACTAGATATCTTTCTGACGGGCTCTCTCAACCCTTTTACGATGGGCATTTATCGCGCTGTCGAGGGACTATTGACCGACGGTCACACGCTGACGCCGTATCAAATTGAGGAACGCGGCGAGGGCAAATACTGGGTTTACGTTTACGACAGTAACTATCCGGCTGATCGCTCTAATACCCCCGCTGACCTGCACGTGGAGTTCGATACGGTGGCCAACACTTGGCGCTATCAGCCAATTGCTAACGAGGCTCCTTTTACAGGGGATGCGCAGAGCAAAAATCTTGATCTGACGCAGCTTTCGTGGCGGCAAGTGGAGTCTGTGGAAGAGCCGGTCTATAAGGGGCCATTCACCTGTCCATTTTGCAATCTTGACGAGCCAGCGATCGCTACCGAGCCCACCATCGATATCACGTTGATTGGCGAAGGTCAGTTAGCCGTTACGGTGCTAGATCCTCATGCCGCGATCGCCCATACCGCTGGGCCCACCGCTGTCGTGCCGTTTAAGGGAGGTTTAGATCGCGCCGTGCCGGCCAGCTACCACTTGCCCTTGGAGGTGTTAGATAAACCGCTTGAATTGACCTTAAAAGGGCCTTCAACGCGATCACGATCGCTCGCTACTTTACAAATTACCGGCCCTGGCTACACTGCCGATTTCAAAGATTTGCCCCTGACGCCAGAGGAGACTTTGACTTTGTATGTGGTGCCAACTGCCACCGGGCCAGAACTAACCTTTGTAAGTAATCGCCCAGTCACTATTCCCAAGCTGGCGATTTATCTGAATGATGAAAGTCGGCGGTATGAGTTTGACTCTTCGACGGCGACCGCGTTTTCGCTTACGGAGCGGCAAGTGTCAAAAAGCAGCGGGTTTGAAATCAGCAATTTGAAGTTGGCAGCGGGTAAGCGGGTGGCGATGGCAACCAAGAGCGATACCCATCGGCTGTATTTTGCCGATGATGATTTAGTCGCCAGTGACTACAGCTTAACCGTGCGTAACCGCATCGTGATTCGCGATCGCATTCAGGTCGGCGAGCGACAGCCCGACTTCATTAATTACACGCTCACCTATGAAGAAGACCTGCAGGCAGCCGATATCAGCGTTGATGGTGATGCCCAGGCCTATTTTGATTATGACCCGGCGTTTGTTGACCCGGCGGAGCAGTCCCGCAATGATTTGTTGACCAATTTTGAGCAGCGTAACTTTCCCATCGCGATCGCCTATGAACCTCTGACCATCACTGGCGTATCAGGACCACTCAAACTGCTACCCACTCAAACTGCCCCGATGGCTGAGCGGATATTTCAGGGTCGCTTTAGCAAAACTGCTCCTAAATAGCCAGAATATCTATCTAAAGAACGACGTTTACATGCACAAAACTGTTCAAAAAAGATGACTTTTCTGAAAATATAAGTTATACTAATGCTGTAAAAACGAGTACTTCTTTTCTTTCTAATTGAATATTTTCAGTCTTTCTTCTATTTTTGGTTACTTAAAAGTATCCTTCCAGTCAATCTTTCAGGCGATATTTGCTTCATCTTCTTTCAATGCGAATCTAGCCTTGGCTTCTGTTTCAACAGCGACTTCCTTAAATTTACCTGAATCCAAGTTATTCAAAATACCTATCAATCGGCTTGGGGCACTGACGGTAATCATATCTACCCTGCTGTACGAAAGCAGTTATGGTTCTTGGGCTTTCGTCAGTAAGCTCAACAGCGCGATCCCAGCCTATTCTGAATGGCCACTATTTTTCACCACGGTGCGGCTGTTAGTCATTGGAATCACTGGTTGAAGCCGTCATCAGCGTTAGGACAGTCGTCGCATTCCTTGACAAAATCATTTGTGATTAAGTGTTTACATGGGCTCTGGACCCAAGACAGTAATGAAAGGGTCGTGTAAGTAAGTTTGAGAAACTGCCTGTATGGCTTCCAGCGTGACTGACCGAACACGTTCTTGAAACTGTTGATCAAATTCGACGCCGAGGCCCAGCACTTCATACCAGCCCAGCAGTTGCCCAAGCTGTGCATTAGTTTGCTTGCCTAAAGCGTATTGCCCCAGCAGCTTATTTTTTGAAGCTTCCAGATCATCTTTAGTCATGCCTTCATGGCTGATACGTTCGGTTTCCTGTCGCAGTCCCTGCAGAGCGATCGCTTGGTTTTCGGGTGCGGTGCCCATGTGCGCGACAAACTGCGAGGCTCCTAATCGGGTGGGATAAAAGGCAGAGACGTCGTAGGCGAGACCGCGCTTTTCGCGTAGTTCGACAAATAGTCGGCTCGATAGACCGCTGCCTAAATAGGTGCTAATCAATTTAAGCGTCGCGTATGCTTCATCTTTGACGGGCGGTGCCGGATAACCCACCAGAATAATGGACTGGTGGGTGGGCTGAGCGATCGCTTGATGGGTCGCCGTGGTCGGCACGGCTGGATAAACCTGCGGCGGCATCGCTGTGGGCGGGGCGGCCCAATCCCCCAGATATTTCTTAACTAGAGCAATGGCGGCAACTGGTGTGATGCGTCCAGCAACCACCATGACGCAGTTGTCGGGACGATAAAACGTCTGATGCGTTTGGCTCAAATCGTCGGGGCTGAGGTTGGTAACGCTGGCTTCGGTCCCAATGCCCGGTACACCATAGGGATGCTCACCGTACATAGCGGCTCGCAAAGCATTGAAAGCCAAAGTGAACGGCTGCTCTTTCATGGAGCGAATGCTCTGCAGCGTTAAGTGCTGCTCTAGATCAAACTCAGCGGCGGGAAAGCTAGGAAACCGTAAGATGTCCGCCGTTAATGCCAAAATAGCTTCGAAATCGGCGGTCACAGTTTTGAGACTAATCAGGCTGTAGTCTGCAGAAGCATCCGTACCGACGCTGGCTCCCACTGATTCCACCCGCTCGGCAATCGCCATCGACGATAAATTTTGAGTGCCTTTAGTCAATAATGACGACAGCAGGCTGAACAACCCTGCCTGCGATCGCGGCTCGCGCGCAGTGCCCGCCTTGATGAGCAGACGCGCCGATACGATATCCGCAACGGGATTTTCAATCACCACGACAGTGAGGCCATTATCCAGAGTGACGCGGTGCAAAATAGGCTGATTCGTCGGGGTAGCAGCAGATAGAGTCATGAGTGCAGGCAAAAAAAGATTGAATTATTGGGACAGACAGCAAACATCGAATTTTAGAGCCCATCCAGCATAGTAAGCTCTCAGCACTTACCCGAGCGAACCCATGTGATCGCCTTAAAGCTATTGGATGGGCAATAACACAGTAGATGCATAGCTGTGAGTTGATAAGTATTGGTTGACCAAGTTAGTGATGGAAGTTGGGGTGTGGGCTTGAACGCGCCGAGGATAGGTGTAGCTATCCTCGGCCCTGGCGACGATGCTGTAATAGCCATATAGCCCAGCGAGCTGACCGGGGGTCTCAGTCGAAAAGGCAAAATCGTTGATTAGCAGCCGTTTGGCCCGTTCCAACTCGGCTGGCGTAACGGCTTGAACCGCTAGGGTTGCCAGACGATCGCAAATTAGCGCCTCGACAGCATCGACTCGCTCCGGTTCCAGCCACACCTGCAGCGTAAACAAGCTACAGTCGCGCTGGAGCGAAAAGCTGCTGCCAACATCAAAGACCCACTGACGTTCTTCGCGTAGTTCTCGCACCAGCCGTGAACTGCGACCTTCAGCCAGCAATGCCGCCGCGATATCCATCCCGCACGCGGCGTCTAAATCATCCATGCCGGGCCCGAGCCAAGCCATGGTGAGACGAGCCTGTTCCAGGCGCGGCACAGGCAACGCTTGACGACGTACGCCCCACCACGGCTCAACGGTTCCAGGCGAAGCCGGATAAGTTTGACTGGGCGCGGGCGCAAAAGCCCGAAAAGCATGGCGCACCATTTCCAAAGTCGGTTCTAGAGGTACGCCACCGGCAATCACCACGGTCATGTTTTCCGGCTGATAATGAGTCTGGTGAAAACAGCGCATCTCTTCCGGCGATCGCTGACTCAAAATCGCTTCAGTGCCGAGCACCGAACGGCCATAGGCATGATTAGGGAACACCTGTTCAGAGAGGGCTTGAAAGCCTAGCCAATCAGGATCGTCTTGGGCCTGGCGAATTTCCTCTAAAACGACCTGCCGCTCCCGGGTAAATTCATCGGCGGGGATACTGGCATGCAGGACTAAATCAGCCAAGTGAGGCAACGTCGCAGGCAGCGCGGTCGCCGCCACGGCCACGTAAAAGTGCGCGTAATCATGGCTGGTGGCCGCATTGCTGAAACCGCCCTGGGTCTCAATCGCCTGGTCAAACATGCCCGGCGGCAAATGCTCGGTGCCTTTGAACACCATGTGCTCTAGGAAGTGAGCCATGCCTGTCCACTCCAGCGGCTCACAGGCCGCTCCGGCATTAATCCACACGTCCGCAACCACAACGGGGGTGGCGGGCATCTGATGATGCACAACCGTTAGACCATTTTCTAAACGGATGACCGTAGCGGGAAAAGTCAGGGTTGAGGTAGTCAAGGGCTCGGAGTATACGATTGCCAAAATATAGTTGGAGGCAGATGCCAGCTGTAGCTCGTTAAGCCAAAGCTGACGGCAGCAGCTTCACAAAATTGCTCGATAGTGGAGATTTACATAGCAAGATGCGGTGATCATCGCTCAAAGGCTGTCAAATTTAATACAAATTCAAAAGCGTTTTAAGCGGTGAAATGGCCTGTTTTTACGTATCTATCGTTTCGATAGCGTAGCGAATTTTGTTCATTCTCGATAGCCGTAAAGGCCATGACTTTAACCTTCCTTAAAGAAAACTTAGGGCTCGTTATCTGAGTGCCAAATCCGCGTTGCTGAATAAAGTGATGACTCCCACGTTTTATAAGTTAAGTCGGCCTTCCTTCTGCTCTATTTTCGGGCGGTGACCGAGCAGTGGGAGCAGCCTGCTTGCGATTTAGGTCATCCCCAAATCATCCAGAAACCGATTTTAGGCTCGGCAAGCAATCGTTCTAAACCAAAATAAAATCCCCCTCTGCCAAACAGAAAGGGATTTCAAAGAGTTGTTCACCGCGACGCCGTCTTACCTCAGTTTCCGACCTGGAAGAACCAGGTGGGAATGCCGGCACCGATTTTAAGTTTCCGAGTACAAGCTCGGTCTACTGCCATCAGCACTACTCGATTCCCTTACAGACAAAGCATAGATCGACAAACAGTGTTGGCAGTCACCAACGTCGTAGTGAATCTTTGGATATCATAACCAACTTCCCCCTGGCGATCGCAAGGGGGAATTATGAATTCTCTGACCGGAGATTACGACTCATAAGAGGGATACCAGATAGCTTCGATAGCTGAAGCTATTTGTGACCAGTCTTCAGTTGCCGTCAGGCAGGCGGTCACGTGTCCTAGTTTGCGACCCGGCCGCGACTGCTGCTTGCCATACCAATGCACGTGCAGGTTCGGCTTTTGCGAAAGCTCAGCTCGTACATCGCCATAGTCGTGATTAGCCGTCTCAAAGCCGAGTAAGTTGACCATCAAGGCGCGATCGCAGGTCATCGCGGGACTGCCTAGCGCCTGGCCAGTGACGGCTAATAACTGTTGTGCAAACTGCGAGGTTTGGGCCGCATCCAGCGTGTAATGACCAGAGTTGTGGGTGCGCGGGGCAACCTCGTTGATCAGCACCTGTTCCCCGGGGGCGAGAAAGAACTCAATGCCCAGCACGCCCACAAAATCCAGCTTTTCAGCAAGGGTGCGGGCGATCGCTGTCACCTGCTGCCGCACCGTCACTGAAACTGCTGCTGGCGCGATCACCCGCCGACAGACCTGGTCCACCTGTTGAGTTTCCACCACGGGATAGACAGCGATTTCGCCCGTAGTGGAGCGGGCCACCATCACCGCTAGCTCTTTGTCAAACGGAATAAAGGCCTCAAGTAGGACCGCCTGCCGCTCAATCTGCTGCCAAGTTTGCAGTAATTCATGGGCTGAATTGATGAGAAAAGTGCCCTGGCCGTCATAGCCCAGGCGACGGGTTTTCATCATCAGAGGGAAGCCAATCGGCGCCGCAATCGCCGCCACCGCAGCATCTTCATCGGTTTCATCGAGGGTAACAAAAGGCGGATTGGGCAAATTGTGGGCGGCAAAAAACTGCCGTTGAGTATATTTGTCGAGCAGCGGTGCCAATGCATTCAATCGCGGTCGAAACGTGACCCCAGCTGATTCCAGCGGCTGCAACGCAGGGAGATCAACAAATTCATTCTCAAAGGTGAGAACATCGCAGCGATCGCTCAGCGTTTGGGTGCCAGCCACATCAGTGATTGGAGCCAGAACGTAGTCAGCGGCAGTGGCGATCGCGGGATCGGTGATTTTTGGCGTCTGAACCACAATTTCAATCCCTAACTTGGGAGCTTCGAGGCCCATCATCCAAGCCAGTTGCCCGCCGCCAATTACGCCAATACGTGGTTTTGTCATACCTGCGTCACTTACCCTATCGAATGCGAAATGCGAGGAACAGAGGGCCGGTGGCTATGAGCTTTCCGCAGAGTAGCCCCGAAATCTGACAAATCTAAAATTGCCAATCGCCCCTCTAAAGTCATCGATTGGTCCAAAAATCACTGCATGTCGATGTGACGTCCCTCAACTTTCTGCAACCTTGCCAAAGCGACGATGGCGCTTTTGATAGTCGCCCAGTGCCTGATGAAATTCTGTCGGGTCAAAGTCTGGCCACAGCGTGTTGGTGACGTAGATCTCGGCGTAGGCCAGTTGCCAAAGTAAGAAGTTGCTGATGCGCATTTCGCCGCTGGTGCGAATGAGTAAGTCCGGGTCTTCCAGGCCGGCGGTATAGAGATGATGACCGAAGGTGGTTTCGTCGATGTCTTCGGGAATGAGATGACCTAGTTTGACCTGCGTTGCGATCGCCCGACAAGCCTGAACAATTTCTTGGCGACCGCCATAATTAGTCGCTACGGTGAAGCGAATGCCGGGATTGCTTTGAGTTTCTTGTACGGCGCGGTCAATTTCCGCCTGCAGTGAAACTGGCAGCGATTGCAAATGCCCCACAAACTGAATGCGCACCCCTTCCGCCTTCATTTCGGAAAGCTCTTGCCGCAGCACTCGTTCAAACAGGGTCATTAAAAAGTCAACTTCGGTATGAGGACGGCCCCAGTTTTCGGTCGAAAAAGCATAGGCCGTTAGCGCTGGAATGCCCCAGTCGTCGCAGGTGCGCAGGAGTTTTTTCAAGGTGTCGACTCCCCGCCGATGCCCCATAATGCGGGGCATGCCGCGCTGTTGTGCCCAGCGACCGTTGCCATCCATGATGACGGCGACATGACGGGGCAGGCGATCGCGATCAAGATCTAGGGGGAGAGAGGCGGGCACAAGGGGCTCAGCGGTCATTTTTTCCACGAGAGGCGGGCAACGAAATAAAAGGCAAGCGCTGCCAGAGCGATCGCCCCTGCTTGAGCAACCGTTTGCTCAGGCTCCAAAGTTGTGGACTCACCGAGTCTCGATCACCTGATGGCGATAGGCGAGCATTCAACAACTCCCTTAGTTTACTGCTGGTTAGGGGCCGATTGAGCTTTCCCCGCTCTGCTAATGAAATCGATCCGGTTTCCTCAGACACAACAATGCACAGGCAGTCTTCAACCCGTTCGGTGATGCCCATAGCAGCGCGATGACGAGTGCCCAACTGTCGCGAGGCGGACCGTTCAGAAATCGGCAAAATTACGCCAGCGGCCTGTACCCGTGAGCCCCGCACTAAAACAGCGCCGTCGTGGAGCAGCGTGCTCGTTTGAAAAATTGTTTGCAGCAGTTCCCGCGAAATCTCGGCGTTTAGTCGCACCCCCGGTACCGAAAAGTCGCGCTCGTCAATGGGGCGATCGATTTCCACAATAATTAGCGCGCCGATGCGATTTTGCGATAGCTCTTTGACAGCGTCAACCAATTCATCAATCGGATTGTCGGCCTGGGGAGAAAACTCGCGATCGGCAATCACTAAAAGTTGGCCCAGCCGGCCGCGACCAATTTGTTCCAGCAAGCGACGAAATTCGCCCTGTAAAATGAAGGCCATGGCCACGGCGGAACCAATCACCAATTTGTCTAGCACAAATGCCAGCAAGGCCAAACCCGCATTGCGGCTAATGGTCGCGGCTAGCAGCAGAATAATAAACCCTCGCACCATCCATAGCGTTCGGCGTTCACCGATCATCACCAAGATGGTGTAAACCAGCAGCACAACTAGCACTCCATCCAGGAGTCTTAACGGCCATCCTCCTAAGATGTTGAGGATTATCTGACCTAGCTCCCAGAATTGCCCCATGTGCAGTGCCGCAGCTCTATTCCAACGGGTAACGAATGATTAATCCGAGTCACAGCGACGCCATCAGCTACAAATCAACGATAAAAACTTGGCAGGCGTCTAGCTAGCGAACTGTCAAAGCCTCGACCAAGAAACTCAGGCCGTTCTAGCCTGCGATCTAGTGAATTCCTCTAGCCATCTGCAGACAGTAAACCGGCTGGCAGACAATCATGACGAATCAAGTCCTGTAACGTTTCCCGCTGAATGATGAGGTGGGCTTCTCCCGCATTCACCAAAACAGCGGCTGGCCTAGGGACTCGATTATAGTTGGAAGCCATGCTGTAGTTGTAAGCACCCGTGCCTGCCACAACAATAACGTCATTTGCTGTCAGCGCGGGTAAATCAGCATCATGGATCACCACGTCACCAGATTCGCAATGCTTGCCTGCCAATGTGGTCTTTTCGGTCAGTGGCGCCGACATCCGATTGGCAACTAGAGCCCGATAAACCGATTGATAGGTAATCGGACGGGGATTATCAGACATGCCGCCGTCTACGGCAACATAGTTACGAATACCCGGAACAGTTTTCTGACTGCCCACAGTGTAGGCGGTTATCGCAGCAGAGCCAATCAGCGATCGCCCCGGTTCGGCAATCAGCTTAGGCAGCGCTACGCCCTGGGCTTTGCAAGCTGCTGTCACCGCTTCTGCCACGACCTTAACCCAGGCATCAATACTAGGCGGATCGTCGCCTTCGGTGTAGCAGATCCCTAGCCCGCCGCCAATATCTAATTCGGCAACGGGCAGCCCATACTCGGCGGCTTTTTTGAACCACTGCACCATCACCCCGGCCAAATCAGCGTGGGGCTGTAGTTCAAAAATCTGGGAGCCAATGTGAGCATGCAGACCGATACAGCGCAACTGTGGCTGCTGTGCAATATATTTAAAGACGTCTTCAATCTGGTCAGGATCGAAGCCAAACTTGCTGTCAAGGTGTCCGGTACGAATATATTCGTGGGTATGACATTCAATGCCAGGCGTCAACCGCAGCAAAATCGGCACGGGACCCTCTAGCGGCTGCGCCAGTTGACTCAGCGACTTCAGCTCAAACCAGTTGTCTACGACGATGCGACAGCCAGCGTCAATGCCATATCGCAGCTCTTCGATTGACTTATTGTTGCCATGAAAATAAAGGCGATCGCTGGGCACACCGGCTTTCACCGCTGCCAGCAACTCCCCTGCCGAAACCACGTCAATTCCCAAGTTCTCCTGATTGACCACGGCACAAACCGCCAAGCAGTTCCAAGCTTTAGAAGCGTAAATCACCAGCGACTCACCAGAATAATGCTGATGCATCGCCTCGCGATATTGACGACAGGCTGCCCGCAGGGTCATCTCATCTAAAATGTAGAGTGGGGAACCGTACTGTTCCAAAAGTTGAGGCACGTCACAGCCGCCAACTATCAGATGGTCGTTCTCACTTACTTCAGCGGTTAAAGGCAGCAGATTTTGATTGGGAGATGCGCTCCGAGACGTTAAGGTCGCTGCGTGGGCTGCTAGATAATTCAGGCTGGTGCGAGGGGGATCAACTGTAGAAACCATGGATTTTGACAATGTGCTGGATAGTTTTAGACTAGGACAGTTCAAGGGACGGCAAAGCTGGACAATGGGAAAACGCAGCAAAACCCTTGGCCGAAACTTCAGTGTACAATTGCGAGCTGTTTCCATGAAGGCAAACTATTTTGTCAAAAGTTTTCAGGACTTTCAAAAAAATTGGTTTTACCAACTTTTCAACCGCTTGCATAACCGCCCCCTCTGAATTCTCTTGAAAACAGATTGATTGTACCGGTGCCCGTTTTCACAACTTAGGGCTGACTGAGGCTGAAATAAATTAGTTGAATCACTTGGTTAAATCATTGGGAGCCCACAATAGGCAGCTCCTAGAAGCTGTTACAGAATTTAGTAAGTCGTTTTATGTTTGTTGTTTGCCGGCCGGTAACTGATTCAGATTTACCAAATGTCATTAATCTAGACCATCGATGTTTTGGGGGATTATGGGACGAATCTGCCTATAGTCGCGAAATTCTTAGTCCCAATAGTGATTTGCTGGTAATTCAAGACGGCTCAGCAAGCTTAAGCCCTATCATTGGTCTCGGCTGCCTGTGGGCCATTTTGGAAGAGGCGCATATTACCGTTTTGGGCATTGATCCCCACTATCGACGATTGGGGCTGGGGCGCTGGCTGCTGATTCATCTGCTGCGAGCTGCGATCGCCCGCGAATTAGCCCACGCCACTTTGGAAATGCGTAAGTCCAATCAAGTCGCGCGATCGCTCTATGGCTCCTTTGGTTTTCAAGTGGCTGGAGAGCGACGGCATTACTACGCCGATGATGAGGATGCGCTGATCCTGTGGAAAAAAAATCTGCAAGCGCCAGAATTTTTGCAGGACTTAATGGCTCAACAAAAGCAGCTAGAAGCCCAGCTGCAGATTGCCGTCCCAGGGGGGTCCTAAGCAGCTATGGCAGAAACAGTGCTGTAGATATCAACGTCGGCTAATGTTGGATTAGCACCGACAACGAAGGCAAGAAAAGTTAAGAAAGAGCAATGAAGGTTTAAGTAAAAAGTGACGATTGGTTATCGCCACTTTTTACGAAACGTGAATCAGGGGGCGGTTTTCACCACTGTGTTTCGGGCCACAGTTCGCCAATACCTCTGTGCTAAAATCACTGTAACCAGCGCCCAGCAGGTATTTGGAATTCCACTAATGTTTGAACGCTTCACAGAAAAAGCTATTAAAGTCATCATGCTCGCCCAGGAGGAAGCCCGCCGCCTGGGTCACAATTTTGTGGGAACCGAGCAAATTCTCCTTGGCCTTATAGGAGAAGGTACGGGCGTTGCGGCCAAAGTTCTCAAGTCGATGGGGGTCAATCTTAAAGATGCTCGCATCGAAGTTGAGAAAATCATTGGTCGTGGCTCTGGGTTTGTCGCTGTTGAGATACCCTTTACACCCCGCGCCAAGCGCGTACTGGAGCTTTCTCTTGAGGAAGCACGCCAGTTGGGACACAACTACATCGGCACAGAGCACTTATTGTTAGGGCTGATTCGCGAAGGTGAGGGCGTCGCTGCCCGCGTACTGGAAAATTTAGGCGTTGATTTGTCTAAGGTGCGTACGCAAGTTATTCGCATGTTGGGAGAAACCGCCGAGGTTTCCTCCGGCGGCAGTCAAGGGCGCACTAAGACGCCGACGCTGGACGAGTTTGGCTCGAACCTGACCCAAATGGCAGGAGAAGGCAAGCTTGATCCCGTTGTTGGGCGGCAGAAAGAGATCGAGCGGGTGATTCAAATCTTGGGTCGCCGCACGAAAAACAACCCCGTTTTGATCGGTGAACCGGGCGTCGGCAAGACCGCGATCGCCGAAGGCTTGGCCCAGCGTATCACTAACGGCGATATTCCCGATATTTTGGAAGAGAAGCGGGTCGTTACGCTCGATATCGGTTTACTGGTGGCAGGAACCAAGTATCGCGGTGAGTTCGAAGAGCGCTTGAAAAAGATCATGGATGAAATCCGCTCGGCGGGGAATGTCATCTTGGTCATCGATGAGGTTCACACCTTGATTGGTGCGGGCGCTGCGGAAGGAGCGATTGACGCCGCTAACATCCTTAAGCCCGCATTAGCTCGGGGCGAACTGCAGTGTATCGGCGCAACTACTTTAGATGAGTACCGCAAGCACATTGAGCGCGATGCGGCTCTGGAACGGCGTTTCCAGCCGGTAATGGTCGGCGAGCCAAGCATCGAAGAAACTATTGAAATTCTTCATGGCCTGCGCGATCGCTATGAACAGCATCACAAGCTCAAAATTACCGATGATGCTTTGGATGCTGCCGCTAAACTATCGGACCGGTATATTTCTGACCGCTATTTGCCAGACAAAGCGATTGATTTGATTGACGAGGCGGGCTCCCGAGTGCGCCTCATCAACTCGCAACTGCCCCCCGCCGCCAAGGAACTGGATAAGGAGCTGCGTCAAGTCCTTAAGGACAAAGACAATGCGGTTCGTTCCCAGGATTTTGATACGGCTGGTGAACTGCGCGATCGTGAGATGGAAATCAAAGCCGAGATTCGCAGCATTGCCCAGAATAAGAAAGCGGATGGCGAGAACGGCGACGATATGCCCTCCGTCGATGAGGAAGACATTGCCCAAATTGTGGCCTCTTGGACAGGAGTCCCGGTCAGCAAGCTGACGGAATCGGAATCTGAGAAACTGCTGCACATGGAAGACACCCTGCATCAGCGGTTGATCGGCCAAGACGAAGCAGTAAAAGCCATATCTCGGGCTATTCGCCGGGCTCGGGTGGGTCTCAAGAATCCCAACCGACCCATTGCTAGCTTTATCTTCTCCGGACCTACTGGAGTGGGTAAGACTGAGCTCACAAAAGCCTTGGCAGCTTACTTCTTCGGCTCCGAAGATGCCATGATTCGCTTGGATATGTCCGAATTTATGGAGCGGCACACGGTCTCCAAGCTGATTGGTTCGCCTCCGGGCTACGTCGGCTACAGCGAAGGGGGGCAGCTCACCGAAGCCGTGCGTCGTCGGCCCTACACCGTCGTCCTCTTCGACGAAATTGAAAAAGCGCATCCTGACGTCTTCAATATGCTGCTGCAGATTTTGGAAGATGGTCGCCTGACGGATGCCAAAGGTCGCACGGTGGACTTCAAGAACACTCTGCTAATCATGACCTCGAACATTGGCTCGAAGGTAATTGAGAAGGGTGGCGGCGGCCTCGGCTTCGACTTCGAAGATGACCAGGCTGAGTCGCAGTACAACCGCATTCGGTCTTTGGTGAATGAAGAGCTGAAGCAATATTTCCGACCAGAATTCTTGAATCGTCTGGATGAGATTATTGTCTTCCGTCAGCTCACCAAGGATGAAGTCAAAGACATCGCCGATATTCTACTGCGTGAGGTCTTTGGCCGCTTGCTAGAGCAGGGTATTGAGCTGCAGGTAACCGAGCGATTCAAAGATCGCCTGGTGGAAGAAGGCTATAACCCCAGTTATGGAGCTCGGCCCCTGCGTCGCGCCATCATGCGTTTGTTAGAGGACACGTTAGCTGAAGAGATTCTCTCAGGCCGCCTGCAAGAGGGCGATACTGCTTCTGTGGATACCGATGATGCCGGCAAGGTCTTGATTCAGCCAGGTGAAAAGCGCGAGCTACTGTCTGCTGCTGACTAGGGGCTAGACCGGCACGCTGACGATGTCGAGCTATGGAAGGGCGATCGCTCAATCAAAAGCGATCGCCTTTTTAGTAAATAATCTTGAAGCAATTTCTCCGATAGCTTGCTCCGCACTCGGATCGTCCTTAATAATGATTAACGCCGGTTTACGGTAATTTAATTTTTGTTCTCATTTTGTTGATTTGTCACACTACCTGAAAAGGTAGCCGGGAGTACTGGTATGGGCCTGATTAAGAAGATTTTTGGCGGCATTTTTGGTTTGATTGGCGGCATTTTTGGCGCAATCGGAAAGGTTTTTGGTTTTGGGAAAAAAGACGATGCTTCGATTCAACAGGATGCCGCTGCCCCTGTTACGGTGACAGATGCCGCCGATGAGTCACTTCAAGCAGCGAAGGGATCTTTCAAAGAGCAAATTCCGGCAGCTCCCCCAGCTGCTGAGCAGCAAGCCGCGGCTGTTGAGGCTGAAATGCCCAAAATTCCTAACTTTGCAACAGACTACTTCGTCAATCCCGAGGTTAATTTTTCTCCTCGCCGTCGTCCAGGGCCGAGCTTGTCGTCTTTTAAGGAAATGGCCAAGCAAGTGGGAAGTCGCTCAGCCTCTATGGGTTAAGTACTGAATGAACCACGCTTTTGGCTCTCATGTTTAGCGAGCTTCTCAAATTTGAGAAGCTCATTTTTTTAAGGATTTAGTTTTGACCCTGAAACAATCCTGCTGGCAGAATTCCATAGACTTTTGGAAGTTCGGACGATATCTGCCTGAAGCTATTCAGGCAAGTTACGATTCCAGGATGATGACATCAAGCCAGCTCTGCTCATTGATGATGTGTGGCATGTATGATGCTATATGGCTTTAGTCTTCACCATCGATGTGTCCATCACCTTAAGTAAACTGGTTCGCCTCACTCCCCTTACTTAGATAGACAGCCACCGCCGGACCCAGTTTGAATCTTTTTATAGCAGGGCATTTGCCCTGATGAAGAAAACGTTATCCTAAAATATCGTATTGATTTATTTGTTGGCGTTAGCACGAGTATCTTAGGTTGCTTTATGGAAAGGCGATCGCCTTTGAAGCCGTCTTGGCGGCCATGGTTATTGTTGTCGGTCTTACCCGTAATTTGGTTAAGTCAGAGCCATATTAAAACTCAGCTGCGAGAACCGCAGGCAATTTTAGTGCTTGGCGGCGCTGCGGAAAGAGAACATTTCGCCGCTGAATTTGCTCAGCAACATCCAGAGCTTGAAATTTGGGTGTCTTCAGGCACAAATCCAGAGTATGCCCAGTGGCTATTTCAAGAAGCTAATATTGCATCTGAGCGGGTGCATTTAGATTATCGTGCGGTTGACACAGTCACCAACTTCACGACTGTTGTGGCGGATCTTAAGCACGATGGTGTGGAAAGTATTTATCTAGTCACCTCTGATTACCATATGCGACGCGCTAAAATCATCGCTCAAGTGGTGTTGGGCCGCCATGACATCACATTTGAACCGTTGCCCGTCCCCTCAGAGCAAGCAGTGGCTGAGCCCCTAATGCCTGGACTCAGAGACGGAGCCAGAGCTATGCTATGGATTTTTACAGGCCAAACTGGCTCTGCCTGGGGGCAACGGCTCAGCAAATCATAGGTGGCTGGCTACTTTACCGGAAAATATAAATCACTCACTGAAATTAACTACGTTCCGTAATTGGGAAAGCTACAATTAAGTCGCATTTCAGCATCGTTATTGCTGTATAGCTACCTTGTCTTATGCATTCCACCATTGAATCTCCCTATACACCAGAGCAAATTACAGTCTGGTTTCGTGGGCTCCTCACGATCGCTTGGGCCGATGGTCACTTTGATGAAGAAGAGAAAAGTCTAATCACCTCTATGACCCAAGAGGAGTTTGCTCCCGACATCAACTTTTTTGATGCATTGGAGCCCATATCGGCAGACGATTTGGCAGCGGGATTGGGCCAGCAAACTCATATTGCCGAAGATTTTTTACGCACAGCTGTTATGGTGGCGCTGGCCGATGGCATCTATTCCGCAGAAGAAGATCAAAAGCTGCATCGCTTTTGCCAGGCTTTAGGCCTGGAAGATCAGACATTGGACTCAGTGCGGGAAACTCTGTGCGGCGTTGAAAGAACTGAGCCCACTAAACCTCACACCTCCGAGCAGCATGGCCTAGAGCCGCTGAAGCCAGCTAGAGAGTGGCTTAACCAACTAGATGTCAAAGATCCCCGTCTGGCCCGTTTTATTTGCAAAATGGTGCCTTCGCAATGTCCATTTGAACGGGATGTGACGCTATTCAAGAAAAAAATCATTCATATTCCAGCCATGTGTAAGCTTAATCCGCTGTATGACCAATTGGTAGGGCTGCGGTTTCGGGCTTTGTCATACCTGGCGGATGACTGCGGTGAAGACGTAACGCCTTACATTTGAGAACTTGATGTTGTTTTAATCTGATTAACTCAGTACTGCGCTAGCGCAGCGAGAAATAAAGTCTTGTCATTAGTTAGGTTGAGGATAAATTAAAACTGTTTCTCAGCAATCTGTGACGGCAAAATCTGCTGCCTACTGATTTCTTGATGCCAAAGCAATCTCTTTCATCAAGATGAATTGGCAAGACGTCAGCAGCTAATCTGATAAGCTAATTTTGCTGGACGGCCTGAAAGCTGATAATTCCTTTATGTCTGATGGAGAAGACTCATCATTGTTCTCGAATTTATGAACTCGGGAACGATGCCGTTCAGACATAAATTGCTCCGGATCAACACCATCAAATGTGGGGGGTATCCATACTCGAATAATAAGCAAAGCTCCTAATACAAGTAGGAATATGCAGGCCACTAGCACTTGAATCCAAGGGGTTTCTAAAACCCCTCGCACGATGATTTCTCTCAAAACTGAGACAATTGAAACCTCTACCGCCACACCGATGGAAACTCGATGCTCTTGTAGATAAATAATGAGTAACCGAAATAGCTCAACTAGAATCAGTAAAAACAAAATATCAGAGGTTACAGTCTGAAACTGCAAAGGTGGTAGTAACGACAGCACCATCTCTCGGAGCTGCAAGACCATAAAGCTGAACAGCCCAATGCACAAGCAAATTATGATCAAATCCTGAACAGTTTCCAATAGCCGAGTTACATGGCTACTGTTGAGCCAGCGATACCAAGGAAGTGGAGAAGGAGACGGTTTATTCATCATTATCAAGTAGCGACTTGACTTCACTAATGCAGCCTAAAATGCTTAAAAATCAGCAACAGCGACAAACATCAGCAGAGCATTCTTAGCTAGATAGCAGAAGGCTCAAAAGCGCAAGCTAGCAACTTCCTCATAAAGTGGATTGAGTTTGCAAAGGTGTGGCATATTGATGTGAATAAAATGCCCAATCCGCACGTTTTGCTCAAAAAAACCTTGAGCTGAAATAAATTAGCAAGTTAAGTGGATCTGGGCTAAATTGCTCATATCAATTTTTGAGTTACTGATGCAATTGTTGACAAGCAACTGTATACGTAGAGATTAAGCATAATTAGAATAAATTTCAACAATTCTTTTATATAGATTCTAGTTATATTGAATAACGCTTGCTTAACTCTTCAGAGCGTTAATGTGCGGTAGTGCCTCCTTCTTAAGTTTCCATGAAAAAGCCGGGGGTTAAGCCCCGGCTTTTGGATGTCGTGTTCCTCGATTCAACAACCGTCTGGCCCACAGAATTTGTGCGCATACAGTACCTCTGCGTCACAAATGTAGGCTATGCCCGAATAGTCGTCGAAAAACTCCAAGGCGATCCGATCCGAAATCTTTAAAGCCATATCCTGATTTTCGGTAAGCACCTCGAACTTTATATTCGACTGAGTGTCGGAGAAACTGGGTTGTCCCGACGAGCGTACGTTACGACTGCCTTTACCACCAGTTTCCAGCACCGTGTAACCGGTTGCTCCGGACTCGTCGATGATATTAGCGATCTTCTTCATCAGCAATTTTTCCGTGATGATAACAAGTTTTTTTGCTGGTTTGGACATGTTAATTACCTTCTGAGAAATGCATTCATTGAGCGAGTTGGTTATTGATCTGAGGGCGTAGTCTGCCGATATCTGTCATCTGGATTAGCCACCCCCCATCGTTGCCTGCGCCAGCTCAATGAAGAGTGGAATGCACACAGCCAGGGCGATTGGTGTGCCAACAGCAGTGGATGAACCAATATAAGCAGAGGGGTTAGCCTTAGGAATGCCGGCGCGTAGTGTGGGTGGTCCGGAGATATCTGAACTAGAGGCAGCGATTACGGATAAAAGCACAACGCCGCCAGGACTAAAGCCCGTAGTGATATGGGCAATATAGCCAAGACCGAAGCCAATAAATCCATGCAGTAATGGCGCTAATGCCGCATATAAAGCGTACCACTGGCCTACTTTGCGCAATTCGCCAAGTCTTGACCAAGCCTCCATGCCCATAATCAACATTAGGATTGAAAGCAAACCGCGGAAAGGGGGATCGAAGAACCCTTCATACACACTCTCAGGTTGAGTTAGGATTCCTAGGGCAAGACCCAGAAGTAGTGCCGAAAGGGCTGAGCCTTGAAGGCTTTCCTTAATAATGGGCCAAATTTCAACTCGATTGCTTGGCCCACCACCTGACCGACTGGAAGATTCACCTCCGGTAGCGCCCGAATCGCCAGAATATCCGCCTGTTGCACTACGCGGGTCGACATTGGAATACCCACCGGCAGCGACAGGTTGCATACCTCCGTACTCTTCTTTTCTGAGATATTCTTCATTTTTAAGGTACTTGTCGCGCTTCTGCTTGCCGGCATAAATGCTTGCCAAAACAATCGCCGTTACCAGCGCTGGGATATCCATGAAGGGATATAGGGCCGCAGACCAAGGCTCGTACTGCATCTGTTCTGATTCCAGCAGCGTAATACCGGCGGCAAGGGTAGAGCCGCTTACGGCACCGAACAAGCCCCCTGTGGCAATGCCATCTAAGGTTTTGACGCCTGGCAGCCTAGCTAACGTGTTGCGGGCAATGAACACGATCAAGATGCCAGTGATCGTGGCGAAGATTGCAGGCAAAAGCATCTCTGCTAGGTTGGCATCACGGATAGCAACGCCACCGCTCAGGCCGACTTTAATCAGCAGCATAAAAACGATGAATTTGTAGATAGAATCGGGAATCGTCAGTCGACTACCGAGAGCGGCAACGACCATGCCCCCAAGCAAAAAGCCGAGCGTTGGTGACTGCAACTTCCCGACGAAGAGCGTCAAAAATTCGGATAAAAAATCCATAAGTACCTCCTTCCACCTCCCCATGACAGAGGAGTGGCAATTGCAACAAATTGGAAAAACATCAAAGAAAAGTAGAGGTTAAGCGCTTAATCTTTACAGTGCAGGTGTTACGTGAAAACCTGTTGGTGAAGTCGTCTAGAAAATGGCTGCTCCCCAAACGACCTCGAAAAGTGAAAGATGTTCAGACCTCCCTATATAGATTTAGCTCTATTCAAAGCCGAATCTCTATATTAATAAGTCTATCTTGAAAACCGCGCTATTGCTCGAGCAACAGCGCGGTTTTTCTAACCAATGTCAAATCAGAATTATAAGTTCTACTTTTATCTTAGAATTATAAATATATCTCTGGTTAATGTTAATTGCGGTTCGAGCTTGCTTTTGGTGTTCATGGAGCGCCATTGGCTCGGGCATATTTCGCTTAAGCATGACTCAATTGCCAATTTGCGGTCTGTAGCTTATCTAAATCTTGTTTTATGGTTGCAGTCGGGACCGCTAAAGCTTAGGAGAGAGGAGGGTGCTTAAATGTGCGTAAAAATTAGAACTTTCCCTGAGTGAGGAGCGTAATGGTGATTTGAACCTTTCGGGAAATATCTAAAGATGTGGCGGCAATTTAAGCAGTGGTTGCTAAAAGACCAAGACCCACCAATGGTGGATAGTCGGAGCGATCGCCACTCCAGTCTTTTGCTAGATGCCGTGGTGGCTTTGGGCGATATCCGAGAAAGGAATTACCCACTCAGGGCGTTGGTTTAATGCCTACGGCAAGGCTGAACCAACGTTCCTCAACGCCAACCTACAGCAGTATGCTCATTTTGAGAAATCCCCTTAAGTACTCCCTGACCTCAGACTTCAGGCAGAGTAGAGCGCTTATTCTCCCACAACGGCAAAGTATGCTTTTTAACGCACATCATGTTCATCCGAATCAAGTCTATTAGGGCGATCGCAGTTGTTGGAGAATTGTTTCTGTTATTCAGTTTCCAAATGGGCAGCAGAAAGACAGGGGTAGTCAGCCTCAGCAACACTGATTCTAATAATTGATGCTGATTATGGATGTGAGTTGACCAACGTTCTTTTCGTAGACTCTCCAGAATAAAAAAGTTTCAAGTGCTCAGATCCGACATTTAGAATTGACCGCTCGCCTCAAAATTTGGCACTCGACGAGGACGGCTTCCTTGGCTATAGTGCTCCGCCTAAGCCAAACTAAGCGTTTCTCCGTGCAAAAGACCGTATACCGTGCCCAATTGAGCAGTGGGCGCTCTAGTCAATCTGTAACTTTGATGACTCTGACGACGGCACGGGTTCAATTGGGGAACTGTAGCGGGCGACGTTGAACCAAATCACTGATAGCAGCAGACCGAACCCGCATCCAAGTAAAAATGTCCAACAGTGGGAAGGCTCTAAGACCCAGAGTAAGCGGCGATCGCTGCTATATATCTGGACTGACCAACCTTCACGAACATTCAGGAATGATTGTGCCTGTTTTGATTCAAACTTTTTCATGATTTCTGCTCCATGCCAATTGAGTTGGAGGTCACGGGACAAGCAGATGCCGTCTTCGACTGAACTATCTTTGTGAAATAGTCCATCTGCCTGTGGAGAAAGCCTGACTGGCTAGCCCGAGTTGCCATTTGATCTGAAAATTTAGAAAAATCTATGCTGCCAGATAAGACTATTTTTTACAGTCTATATCTGCTGATAAAAAATAGCGGCAAAAAAGACCTCATGAAATACTGGGATAGCAAAACCCTTTAATAATTTATGCTTATATATAGCTTATTTTTGGATAAGCGTTGACCAATCGTCTGTGCTTTGATGGTTCAAACGGGCGCTCTCGACCTTTGTCTTTTAAGCTATTTCTACTTTGGGTTTTAGGGAAGCTTTTTGAGTTCACAAGTCATTACTACAGAAGTGCTGGTTGTTGGGGGTGGCACCGGCGGCACCGCCGCCGCCATTCAAGCGGCCCGGCGAGGAGCGCAAACGATACTTGTCAGTGAGCTGCCCTGGCTTGGGGGCATGTTGACTGCAGCAGGCGTGGCAGCACCCGACGGCAACGAACTGCAGGCATGGCAAACGGGCCTTTGGGGAGCTTTCTTGCAAGCTTTGCAGCAGCGCCAACCGGGCGGTCTGGACAACGCCTGGGTGAGTTTTTTTACCTATGAACCGCAGGTGGGTGCAGCCATTTTTGCCGATTGGGCCAAGGCGTTGCCCAACTTACAGTGGATTATCGGTAAAATGCCCCGAGCGGTATTGCGGCAGGGCGATCGCATTCTGGGAGTCCAATTTGACGATCTCATAGTTCATGCTCGCATCACCCTCGACGGCACCGAACTGGGTGACTTGTTAGCGCTTGGCGAAGTTCCGCATCGCTGGGGATGGGAAGACCGGTCACAATTTGCTGAGCCTAGCGCGCCTCAGTCACTCACCGACCCTGGTGATCCGCTACATCCGATTGTGCAGACTTATCCTGTGCAAGCGCCTACTTGGGTCGTGCTGCTGCGGGATTTTGGAGACGTCGGTTTGGCCCCGTCTATTGCGCCGGCTAGCGATTATTCTCCTGAGCAGTTCAAAGGCGCGTGGCATGGCTATGGCTCAGAGGCGTTCTTAAACTATGGACGGCTACCCAACCATCAGTTCATGATGAATTGGCCGCAGCAGGGGAATGACTACGGACATGACTTACAGCGATTAGTGGCCAGTGCAGCAGCGCGACGAGCCTGGAGTGAAGAAGCGATCGCCCATAGCCAAAACTTTGCTCACTTCGTGCAATCCAAATTGGGAAGGCGATATGGCTTGGCGGAACAGGCGTTTCCTCAGCTTCCAGGGCGGTTAGGGGGCGGTGCCCTGGCGCTAATGCCCTACTATCGCGAGAGCCGTCGGTTAGTGGGATTGGCGACCATAACGGAACACGATATTTTGCCTATTGCCAACGGCACAGTAGCCGCCTTGCCTACCAATGCGCAGGGAGAAATGAGCGCGATCGCCATGGGTAACTATCCCAACGATCACCATTATCCCGATCATGTGATGCCGCTGGCGCCTAAATCAGTGCGCTGGGGCGGTCGCTGGACAGGAACTCCTTTTACGATTCCCTATGAGGCCCTAGTGCCCGCAACCGTTGATGGCCTCCTGGCGTGCGATAAAAATATTTCTGTTTCCCATATTGCCAATGGCGCAACGCGGCTGCAGCCGGTGATATTAGGTATTGGACAGGCGGCAGGTATGGCAGCTGCACTTTGCCTGGAGCACGATTGCGCACCCCGAGAGCTGCCAGTAACGGCACTGCAGGAGGCCTTGATGACAGACTTATGGGCTCCCGCTGCTATCACACCGCTGTGGGACAATCTGCCAGGCAGCTCGCAATGGCGATCGCGACAGCAGTATTTTCAACAGCATCCTCACAATTACCCTCATCTGCCACAAGAATTAACATCTTTAGATGAAGATTCTGTTAAATCAACTCAAGAAAATAATCGCCTTTTCAAATGCCTAGCAACCTTAGAAAAATCTCAACAAAATAGAGAATATGAAGCTTATTTAAAATTTCCAGTAAACCGTCGTTTGAAAGCCGTCACCTTAAATCCACTGGTTGAAAATCGCTTAAAGCATTTGCCAGCAAGGTGTGAGGTTATTCTGGAAGGATACCTAAATTGGCCTGCTGGATGGATAAGGGTGGAAGAAATAACGGTCGCTGACAAAGATTCAGAAATTTTACGCAGATAATTTTTCCTGAAGACGAATCCCTGTCTCTGAAACAAGAAATAGAAACCAGAGAGGGGTCACTAAATAATGTTTTCTTTACCTAATTGGTCAAAATGCTGTCTAACTGTGGCAGCTTTAGCAGGCTTAAGCGTTACCGTTTCATCCCTAAAAACGGATTCACAATATGCTGAAACGCAGTCTCAAGATTCTATTTTGCATCGAGGCAGTGGCCGAGTGGTCACACCAATGCCACGGTTCATTAAGCAGGAACTTGCTAACAATTCTCGCCATCTAAGAACTTATCAATCTGATCCAGAGCAGCTTTTAGCAATTGATCGAGGGAGCGGGCGATCGCCCCAGAATGTAAGTTCCACTGTAATTTCATATCGCGGCACTGGCAGAGTAGCCCCCCAGCCCCTGCATTCTTCCGAGTGGATTTAGCGTCATTTTTTTAAGGCGTCATTTTCTTGCTTTCAGTTCAGAAAATGACTGAAATATTCAACTGGTCAGCATCGATGCTGCAGCATTTGCCAAAACAAGCGGTGACCAGGAAACCTCGGAAACGAAAATATTTCACCGGTGAAATCGTCAATTGACAGTTTGATTGGTCTGACAAAACGCACAATGAATCGCCAAAATCAGCGTGGAGTAGTAGCATCATGGACAGCTCGGTTACCCGAGTGCCTAATACTGCTGATCGCCAGTGTTCAACCTTTGCCAAAAGCTCACATGGCTTTTAAGGCGAACCACGTCGATACGACTTTTTATGCATTGAATCGATTGGCTTTATTGGGTTTCGAGTTATGTTTAATATGTTAGAGTCTGTCACCAACGATATGGATTTAGTCCGTCAGCTAGGCCCGAGTGCAATCGATCAGATTTTGCTCTATTTGGCGTTCAGCGCGATGAGAACTGGTGGGCACCGTCATGGAGCCTTTTTAGATGCCGCTGCAACTGCTGCCAAATGCGCCATTTACACAACCTATATGGAGCAGGGCGAAAACCTGCGGATGACGGGACACCTGCATCACATTGAGCCAAAACGGGTAAAAGCGATTGTTAGTGAACTGCATGAAGCCCTGACTGAAGGGCGTTTGCTTAAGATGCTGGGGTCGCAAGAGCCTCGCTATCTCATTCAATTTCCCTATGTTTGGCTTGAGAAATATGCTTGGCAGCCAGGTAACTTTCGCGTCGCCAGCACTAGCTTGACGACTGAGGAAAAGCGGCAGTTGGAACGCAAGCTGCCAGCAGATATTCCCGATGCCCAAATTATCAACTCTTTCCAATTCATGGAGTTGATTGAATTCTTGCATGAGCGATCGCAAGAAGATTTTCCCAGCGATCGCCGCACCGTTCTGAGTGAAGCCCTTGCCGAGCATATCCGCCGTCGTTTGATGTATTCCGGCACAGTCCGCCGTATCGATTCTTCTTGGGGGATGTCTTTTTACGCTTTGATGCGGCCTTCTTACTCGCCTGCTGATCAAGAAGAGCGAACGCTGATCATGCTGGAAGATACAGCGCGCTATTTCCGGATGATGCGCGAGTGGGCGGAGCATCAGAGTGACACGGTCAGAATCTTAGAAGAGCTCGATATCCCTTCTGAAGCACTGCCAGCCGCGATGGCGGAATTAGACGAAAGCATTCGGGCTTGGGCTGACAAATATCATAAGACTGGTGGTCGACCGATGGTGCTACAAATGGCCATTGGTCATCAGGAAGAAAATCTTGGTCATCCCAGTAAAGACCTGGAAGTGTCTGACGCTCAACGGGAACTTTAGAGCTCTCAAGCACTTATGTAAGTCGTGAATTCAAGAACCGGAAACTAACCTCAACTGCCTTGGGTCACATCAGTTAAAGATGCCGAGAACTGGGTCAATTTCTGAATAATCGGAGCTAAAATCTGCGGGCGGTTGATAAAGAAGTGATCACCGGCAACTTTCTCTAAGGCAAATGATCGGTCAGTGTGTAGCTGCCAGGGTTTAATCTCTTCCAGCGAGACGATCGCGTCTTGCTCTCCCCAAAAAGCCACAATCGGGCAGGTCAGAGGCGTTTGAGCTTGGTAATGATAGGTTTCTAGTAGGGCGAAATCGGCTCTCAGCATAGGCAACAGCAATGCCATCAATTCAGCGTTATTTAAAACCTCGTTGGGAGTACCGCTGTAGCGACGCAGTTCAGTAATGAAATCGGCATTGGGCAACGTATGCATAAGCGGCTCATTGAGTGGTAAATGAGGTGCTCGCGCCGCCGCAATCCAAAGTGCTTGGGGTGATGACTGGGGCTGACGTTGCAGCGATCGCGTCAGTTCAAAGGCGATTAGTCCACCTAAGCTATGGCCAAAAAAAATACAAGGTTTGTCAAGCAGAGGTCGCAGCGCTGCCTCAAGAGCTGGAAGCAAGCGGTTAAGGTTGGCAGTGGGAATTTCAGCCAACCGTTTCCCATGTCCAGGCAGCTCAACAGCGCACAATTCGACTGTAGACGGTAAGGCGGTTGCCCAGGACTGGTAAATTCTGGCAGCACCTCCAGCATAGGGAAAACAAAACAGCCGGCAACTGGCTTGCGGGCGCGGGCGGGGAACACTGAGCCAAGGCGTTGGGGCCATAAGAAACTAAAGCAAAATCATTACTAAACCATTTTCATCTAGAGACTTAAAGCGTTTACGACAGCTACCGACTGACTTAGAGTATTGGCTCCATAAACGATATAGAGACATATCAGAGGCTTTAACCAGACATGACTATTCACTTTAATGCGGTTTATGCCGGTTGTACTCAATGAACAGATCATTGAGCTAACGCTGTGGAGTACTTTAACCGCATGATTAATGGCTGACTGTGTTTTGCCGACTTGTTTATCCCAGTTAATTAATCCAAAGCTGTCACTATTTAGCTATTTAATGAGGCAGCAGCAAGGAACAGCCTTTGTTTGGAAAACTAGAACGAGGCAGCTACAGGGATTTTCTAAGATTTCGAGCCTCAATTACAAGAGTTTATCCGAGATTTGATGCTACCAATATCAGCTTACAAGCGTAATCGCCGGCTCATTGACTAACGCTTCGAACGGCAGATCGGCGGTTGCGATCGCGTGTTGGCAGCGTTCTATGTTCGAATCGCCAGCATAAACAATGCGATTAAGACGATGGGCTGTAGCGACCATCTGGGGAAATGGCAGCCAGGGCAGAACAATCGTGTCGCCAGGCTGAGAAAGCAGGGTGAGCAGCTCTTGAAATTTCGCTATGGACATGTCTTCTTCTGGCAAAATAACCACGCTGTCGGCCTGGTCAACGAGCCAGTCGTGGGCCCAGTCTTCCGTCGTGACAGCGATCGCCAACTTCGCTTGAGGAATGGGCTTAAAAAAACGATGGTCAGCAGTATCGCCACAAAATAGCCAGTGTTGCTCACCCAAGCGATACCAGCCGGGCTTGATAACTACTTTAGATGTTGATTTAGGGTCAGCAGCCTCAACTACGTGAGCGGGTTTAGAAATTACAGTAATAATTTCCGGTCGCTTGACTGTGGAATTTGAGCTATCTACGGGCTGGACAATTTTGGGCGTTTTTTTAGCAGGCGCTTTGCTCCGTAAAATCGCTGATTTAATTGATTTGTAAGTGATTTTTTCGCCAGATTCTGCCGCCTCCAGTACTCGCGTTCGCAGCTCCTCTGGCACTGAGGGGGCAGCTAGTTGATACAGCACTGAAGTCGCGATATCAACTTTTGCAAGATTTGCAAATCTATCCCCAAACGTTTCATAGACGTTGATGAAATTGTAAGCAGTACGCTGGCTCCAGCCAAATTCTGCCTTTAGCCAAGCCAAAAATTGACCATATTTAAGCCGCGATCGCACATCGGCTAATCGCTGTCCAATTTCCCAAACATCTTGAGCTGAACGCCGCAGTCGCTTGCGAATTTCATCGGTATGTGCCTGAACAGCGCATCGATGCGCTTGGTCAAGGCTGTCATAATCAAAAAACGTCGACAACTGCATCTGCTTGTTCAAATTATCCATAGCAGACAAGTAAAATTAGATTTGAACATAAACTGACTGGTTATTTAAGGCTACCCAGCGTTAGCCTAATATTAACTTATTCAGTTAGTCTCACTGGACCTTACGACCGCTCTTGATGAAAACTTCTCTTAATTTAAGAATGTAAAAGTTTGTGGAAATGGCAGGCCAAATATCTTGTCCTCAACCAAGCTTTAAGGGTCGAACCCAATACTCCTCGAATTTGGCTATGGTTTGCGCCTGTTGCTAATTTAACAGCCGGAAATTTCTCTGCTTAAGGAGAATGATGAGCATTAAAATACGATGCCCCAAGACAGGAAGAAAGCAGCAAAGCTTATTTAGGTGATTAGGCTGCAAAGATGATGAACATGATGCTATTTTAATTCGTTGATTATGGGGAGGAGCGATCGCAAGCTTGACCGCGAATATAAGCAAAGAGCTGCAGCTTAAATATTGATGGAAATTAGAATTTATAACTTAGTTACTGAATGTTATCAGTTGAAATATAACTGTCAATCAATCAACTCCATATTTTGCACCTTCAAGAACTACAAAGAGCAAAAATAAAAATATAATATTGGCTTTCAATCATGCAAGAGTTTAGACTTAAGGAAATGCATTACAACTTTTATGCATTGGCAATTTGTCTTTGATAGTTTCGCCGAAAGACATCATACCTATCGACATCTGGAAACGCCTAGACGCTGTGAAAATTGAAGACTTGCAGAGCTATTCTTTAGCCGCTGAAGAGGTTCATATTTGGTTGGCAAGACCCGAGCAATGTTGCCAACCTGAACTGATTGAAACTTATCAATCTTGGCTGGATGAACAAGAACGATCGCGCTATGAGCGCTTCCATTTGCCTAAACATCGTCACGAATATCTGGTAGCCCATGCATTGCTTCGTAGCAGCCTGTCTCGCTATGGAAAGTGTTTGCCCCAAGATTGGCAATTTTCCAGAAACGCCTGTGGACGTCCTGAAATTCTTGCAGGCTGCGGGTTGCCGACACTGCGGTTCAATTTGTCACACACGGAAGGGCTGGTAGCTTGTGCAATTACTCCGACAGCCGACATCGGCATCGATGTGGAAAGAGTAACTCGCGCTGGCGATTGGTCAGCAGTTGCCAACGTGAGCTTATCTGATAGAGAACTGACTGATTTAACTAAGCTATCTGGTCCAGAGTGGAAGCATCATTTTTTCCGCCTTTGGACGCTCAAGGAAGCCTATATTAAAGCGCAGGGAAAAGGCTTATCTATGGAGTTGTCGCACATTACTTTTCGCCTGCATTCACAGCCCGAATTAATTTATTTTGATATAGCTAATCAAAAAGAGCAATTGAAAATTTGGCAATTTGCTTCAGGAAAGCCCACTTTAATGCACTGCATGGCACTAGCAGTGCACCTAAACGAGCTTGATTTAAGAACGATATGGGCGATTCCTGCTCTCATGGCCCAACACGCCACAGCTGCTTACGTTTACAATCATTAAATAAAAGTGAAGCTGTAAGAGTTGTATCACTGCTAGGGTCAACTGCTCTAATGAGATTAGATCTCGATAAATCGCTCATTGTGATTTTGTAATTTGACTATCAGCTCTTTGTTGCGTAAGCACGATGTGCGAATCGATGATGTTCTTGTCCTAGAGCTTACATACCTACTAGCCTGCCTTCTTTTGGGCAATGTTTATGACTATTATCTGAATTTCTTTTAAGGATTTTTTGTGGGCATTTAGAGGGCTAAACCTTTACAGAGAAAAACGCTAGGCGGTATCATACAAAACTCTTTATGAAAGCTTTACAGCGTTTTTAAATCACTGTACTATTGAGAATAGTTGTTGATAACGATCGTCGTATATCAAGGATTGCTGAGTTTTAAGGGTCAGCGTCATTAGGTCAAAAGGGCTGTAGATGGTGCAAAAGTGTGATTGGAAAACTCACAAGGTCGAGTCGGCGCTAATATCCGTCGGGCACAAAAATCTAGTAGACATCTTGCAGTGGCGAGCTACGCGCCAGCCCCGCCGGCTAGCATTTCATTTTTTGGCGGACGAGACTGATATTGCTCCCGATGCGGGAGCTAGATGGAGCTATGAAGAACTGCAGCGACGAGCCAATGCGATCGCTGCTCAACTGTCGGAGTTCGCTCATCAGCCGGTGATGCTGGCGTTCCCGGCTGGGCTGGAGTTTGTAGCCGCATTTTTGGGCTGTCTGCAGGCCGGGGCGATCGCCGTGCCGGTGCCGGTGCCCAGTCGCCACCAGGGGCTAGAGCGCTGGCAGCATATTGTTGTGGATGCGCAGCCGCAAGCAATCGTGACTACGGCAGCTCATTTGTCCAAGGTGCAATTGTTAGCAGACGGGCTGGCGATCCAGCTTACTGATTCGGTTGTCTGCATGGCTCCTCAAGTCGGAGCCGGAGAGGCGACGGTAGCTTTATCAGCAGCGGCGACGGCGATCGCTCTGGATGACATCGCTCTGCTGCAGTATACGTCTGGCTCCACCAGTCAGCCGCGCGGGGTGATGATCAGCCATCGCAACTTGATGCATAACTTGGCTCTGATTCATCATCGGTTTGGTCATTCTGCCGACAGTCGCGGTGTGATTTGGCTACCGCCGCACCACGATATGGGGCTGATTGGCGGTGTGTTGCAGCCGCTCTACGGCGGTTTTCCGGTGACGCTGCTGTCGCCAACCTCGTTTTTGCGACAGCCGATTCGCTGGCTGCAGGCAGTTTCGGTGTTTGGCGGCACCACCAGCGGCGGCCCCAACTTTGCCTACGAGCGCTGTTTCCAGCGGATTACCCCAGAGCAGTGTCGTGGGCTTGATTTGAGCCATTGGGATTTGGCCTTCACCGGGGCTGAACCCGTGCAGGCCAAATCCCTTGAGCGGTTCGCCGCTGCTTTTGCCGACTGCGGCTTTCGGAAAGCATCTTTCTATCCCTGTTACGGTTTGGCGGAGGCCACGCTATTTGTTTCGGGTGGCTCAAAGTTGACCCAGCCCAAAAGTTGCACAGTCGATAGGGCAGCTTTGGCGCAGGGACGGGTCGCGACCTCTCAGGCGGAGACAGCGCTGCCGCTGGTTAGCTGCGGTCAGGCCGCAGTGGATCAGACGATTTTGATGGTTGATCCTCAAACTCACCAGCCCTGCAGCGCCGATCAGGTGGGGGAAATCTGGCTGGCTGGCCCTAGCGTGGCCTTGGGCTACTGGCAGCAAGGCGACACTACACAGGAAATTTTTACCGCCAAACTTGCCGACGGCAGCGGGCCGTTTCTGCGCACGGGCGATTTGGGCTTTTTGCAAAATGGCGAGCTGTTCGTCACGGGGCGGCTCAAAGATTTGATCATCATTCGGGGACAGAACCACTATCCCCAGGATATTGAGCAGACCGCGGCGCAGAGCCACGCCGCGCTGCAGGGACAAACTGGAGCAGCTTTCAGTGTGGATATCGCTGGAGAAGAGCGGCTGATTCTGGTGCAGGAAGTGCAGCGTACCGCCCTGCGATCGCTCGACCCAGACGCGGTAATCGACGCCATGCGCGCCGCCGTCTCTCGCCAGCATGGATTGCAGGTTTACAGTGTGGTGCTGCTGAAGCCGGGGAGTCTGCCAAAAACGACTAGCGGTAAGGTGCAGCGTCACGCCTGCAAAGCGCAGTTTCAAGCCGGTTCGCTGGCAGCGATCGGGCAGTGGCAAAGGACGCAGCCATCAGTATCACAACCGCCAGGACAACCGCCCTCTACTGGACACCGTACTCTTAGCTGGACAGACCAGGGAGACTACAATCAATTCGCCGCCTGGCCGACTAATACGTTGTCAGAATCCGCAACTCCGGGCGATCGCCCCCGCACTGACGACCTAATTCAGTGGCTGCGGCAGTATGCTAGCGAGTCGATCAACTCGCGGCTGATGGACGAGCGGCGCTGCCTCTCTCCAGCTGTGGTGCTCGATTTTGGTAACCAGGGACTGCTGGGTATGCAGGTGCCAACAAAGTACGAGGGTCTGGGCCTGGGCCACGGCGACATGCTGCGGGTGCTGGAGCAGTTGGGCGCGATTGATCCGACACTAGCGCTGTTTGTCGGCCTGAACAACGTGCTGGGCATTCGTCCGATTTTGCAATCAGCGACGCCAGATTTCCAGGCGCACTGGCTACCGCGACTGGCGACCGGACGAGAGTTGGTGGCCTTTGCCCTGACCGAGCCGGGAGCCGGGTCTAATCCAAACGCCCTGAAATCTCATCTGGGGATAGATGCTGACCGTCGTTGGCGACTTTATGGCGAAAAAATTTGGAGCGGTTCAGCAGCTTGGGCCGGAATTATCAACGTTTTCGTGCAGCATCCCGCAGCTTCGGGTATCAGCGGCTTTGCGATCGCTAAGGGCACGCCGGGCCTGCGCCAGGGGCCAGAAGCGCTGACGATGGGCATGCGCAGCATGGTGCAAAACACGGTGTATTTAGAGGGCGTGCCGGTTTCCGCAGCGCAACTGTTGGGGCAGCCGGGTCAAGGCATGGCGGTGGCGCAAGATGCCATGATGTATGGCCGCTTGGCGATCGCGGCGGCCTGCGTTGGCGGTATGAAGCGCTGTGCCCAACTGATGCGGCGCTACAGTTCCCGCCGCACGGTGAGCACCGGACGACTGCTGGACAATCCCGTGCTGCTGACCCGACTGGGAGGACTGACGGCTCAGATTGCTGCCTTGTCAACGCTGGTGCGCTGGCTGGCTCAGCGGCTCGACCGCAACGAAGAAATCGTGCCGGAAGCGTATGCGGCCTGCAAAATTTTGGCTCCCGAATTTTACTGGCAGGCGGCAGATGACCTAGTGCAGTGTCTGGGCGGACGCGGCTATATCGAAACAAATCTGGCCCCGCAGATTTTGCGCGACGCTCGCGTGCTGAGAATTTTTGAAGGGCCGACGGAAACCCTGGCCATGCATTTGGGAGCGCAAATCTCTTCGCGCTCTGGTCTGAAGCCATTTCTCAGCCAAGTGTTAGCGGCTCCGGAACTGGCTGAGCGACTGTTTGCTGCCGCAGAGGATATTCTGGCGCGACATCAACGAGGACAGGGTGACGCGATCGCGGCGCGCCGTTCAGCCTATGTAAAGGTAGGCGAACTGGGGGCGATCGCCCTGCTTTGGGCGGTGCAGCAAGCCAGCAGCGACGCCGACGCGCGCGCACTGGCCTGGACGCAGCACTACTTCGAGCAAACCCTGGCCCAGGCATTGGTGCCGACGCCCCATGAGGCAGTGGCTGCCACTGCCGCGACGACCGCTGCCTGGATTGACAACTACATCGACACCATTGGCGATATCGAGCAGTCCTTAGCCGGGGAAGATGAAACGCTTGATGCGCTGCTGCGTCAGGAGTCCGCACCAAAATCCGCTATTGTCCCCGATTCAGACAGCCGCCCCAGTCAAGCGGACAGCCAGTCGGACGGCCAAGCAAACAGCCAGCCGGACGGTCAGCCGGTGCCTGCGCTCACCGCCAAATCTCTGGAGCGGTGGCTGATGCAGTGGCTAGCCCAGCAGCTTCAGCTTACTGTCGCTGAGATGGATACGGATAAAGCCTTTGCGGATTACGGCGTGGACTCAGTGATGGCGGTAGAGCTGGCGCAAGATCTAGAAGCACTGCTGGAGCTGCAGCAGCCCCTGGATGTGACCGTGGCCTGGAATTTTCCGACGATCGCTGCTTTGGCCGCCCATTTAGCGACCTATGCTGACGCCCAAACCGTTCAAAACTTAGGTGAAACGGCAGCAGAACTTGAAGATTTGAAGTTGGCTGGCACGGAGGCGGCATCCGGACAGCCGGCTGGGGACAGTCCCAGCGCGGTGCCCACTTTAGACGATCTCAGCGAAGCGGAAATGGCCGCGGCGCTGGCGGCAGAGCTGGCAACCCTCAGCGGGAGGGATGCCTGATGCAGTCGCGGGCCTATCAAGGAGAAGCCAGTCAGAACACCTATCGTGACCTGCTGCGGGAAGCCACCCTGCAGATTCGATCGCTGCGATCAGAGCTTGAAAGTGTGCGCCAGCAGCAGCATGAACCCATTGCCATTGTGGGCATGGCCTGCCGCTTTCCCGGTGGGGCCGACACTCCCGAAGCTTACTGGGAACTGCTGCGCAACGGCGTCGATGCGATCGCCGACATTCCCGCTCAGCGCTGGGACATTGCGGCCCATTACGATGCCGACGCGGCGGTGCCGGGCAAAATGTATACCCGCTCTGGCGGCTTTATCGATGGCGTGGATCAATTTGACCCCCAGTTTTTCGGCATTTCTCCCCGTGAGGCCCGCAACCTCGACCCGCAGCAGCGATTGCTGCTAGAGGTCAGCTACACGGCGCTGGAAAACGCCGGCCAGCCTGCGTTCGACCTGCGCGGCACCCGTACCGGTGTCTTTGTAGGCGTTAGCTTCGATGACTATGCCCAGCTCAGCATCCGCTCTGGCGACCTGACTCGCATCGACGCCCACAGCAGCCTGGGCAACACCCGCAGCATTGCCGCTGGCCGCTTGGCCTACACCTTCGGGTTTCAGGGGCCGACAATGCAGCTCGACACCACCTGTTCTTCCTCTCTGCTGGCGGTGCATCTGGCCTGCCAGAGTTTGCGCAGCGGCGAATCCAATATGGCCCTGGCTGGGGGCGTCAACCTGATGCTGTCGCCCGAGCCCACCATCGGCTTTTGCAAGCTCAAAGCTTTGGCTCCCGATGGCCGCTGCAAAACCTTTGATGCTGCTGCCGACGGCTACGGACGCGGCGAAGGCTGCGGCGTAGTGGTGCTGAAGCGACTGTCCGACGCCATTGATAATCAAGACCCAATTCTGGCGTTAGTGCGTGGTTCCGCCGTGAATCACGACGGCCAGAGCAACGGCCTGACCGCCCCCAACGGCGCCGCTCAGGAAGCGGTTTTGCGTCAGGCATTGACTAACGCGCAGGTGGAGCCGCACCAGGTACAGTATGTCGAGGTTCACGGCACAGGCACTCGCCTTGGTGACCCGATCGAAGTGCTGGCCCTCAATAAAGTTATGGGGCAGCGATCGCAGCCGCTGCAGATGGGCTCCGTCAAAACCAACCTTGGCCATTTAGAATCCGCCGCTGGCGTGGCTAGTCTAATCAAAGTCATCCTGTCGCTGCAGCACCAGCAGATTCCGCCCCACCTACATTTACAAACGCCCAATCCCTACATTCCCTGGCAGCAGCTTGCCGTTGCCATCCCCACCCGGCTCACCCCTTGGCCTGCTGCTGAAGAGTCGCGACTGGCGGGCATTAGCGCCTTTGGCATGAGCGGCACCAACGTTCATCTGGTGATCGAGGAAGCGCCTGAAGCAGCCGACGAAATTTCCGACGCGAGGGGTCAGGCGATACTGAATAGTGAAACCAAAGTTGCCAGCCCAGAGGCCGATACTGCGGAGTTGGCCACCCACCAGCGCCCGCTCCATGTGCTGGCGCTTTCCGCCCGCAGCGAAGCCGCTTTGCGTCAGCTAGTCCAGCGCTACCGAGATTGGCTGCAATCTTCGCCTGCAGGAACGCTAGCCGAGCTCTGTTTTTCCGCCAGCGTGGGGCGATCGCATTTCAATCATCGTCTCGCCCTGATCACCGCTGACCTGCCCCAACTCCGCCAGCAGCTAGAAACCTACCTAAGCGGCAACTTTTCCCCCGACTTTATTTCCCCTCGGCCCACTCCACCACGCCGCAAAATCGCCTTCCTGTTCACCGGCCAAGGTTCCCAGTATCTCCACATGGGCCGCGAGCTCTACGCCACCGACCCCGTCTTTCGGCAGGCAATGGATCGCTGCGCCGAGATTTTGGTAGCAGAAGGGATTGACCTACTGGATGTGCTGTATCCAGATTGGGGGAGTGAGGGAGTAGGGGAGTGGGGGAGTAAGGGAGCTGAAGCTATCCGAACACCCGAATACCCGAACACCTCATCACCCCATTACCCCATTACCCCATCACCTCTCCACTCCACCGCCCTCACCCAACCCGCCCTCTTCGCGCTGGAATACTCCCTAGCTCAGCTCTGGTTTTCCTGGGGCATTGAGCCCGATGGCGTTCTGGGCCACAGCATCGGTGAATATGTGGCGGCCTGTATTGCTGGTGTGTTTAGCCTGGAAGATGGGCTGCGGCTAGTGGCGGCGCGGGGTCATCTAATGCAGGCACTACCGGAAGGTGGGGGCATGGTGGCAGTGATGGCTTCGGTGGAACAGCTGTCGGGAATGCTGCCAAAGGACGTGGCGATCGCCGCCATCAACGGTCCTGCCGCAACCGTGCTTTCCGGCGAAGTAGCGGCTCTTGACATTGTTGTCGAGAAGCTAGCGCAGCAGGGTATTTCGACCAAGCCTCTGCAGGTTTCTCACGCCTTTCACTCGGCGCTGATGGAGCCCATGCTGACGGAGTTTCAGCAGATTGCCAACACGGTGAATTTTGTATCACCACAAATCGAGCTGGTTGCCAATGTGACGGGGCAGGTCGCCTCTACAGAGATTGCCAATGCGGACTACTGGATAAATCACGTGCGTCAGCCGGTGCAGTTTGCAGCGGGAATGCAGACGCTCGCCGCCGAGAATTACGACACCTTTATCGAAATCGGGCCAAAGCCCATCCTGTCGGCGATGGGGCAGGCTTGCCTGCCGGAATTAGACGCGCTGTGGCTACCGAGTCTGCGACCGGAGGCTAACTGGCAAACCTTACTCACCAGTCTGGCCCAGCTCTACGTTTCCGGTGCCGCGATTGACTGGGCTGGATTTGACCGATCCCACTCCCACCGCATGGTCCAACTGCCCAACTATCCCTTCCAGCGTCAGCGCTACTGGGTCGATACGCCCCACTCTCCCACTTCCCGTACAGGCAAACGACCATCCGCCCCAACCTCCCCCATTTCACATCCACTACTCGGCTCGCCGCTTCCCCTCGCTGGCGAAACAACGCGTTATTTCCAGGCCCAGCTCAGCCAAAATTCGCCCGCCTATCTGCAAGACCATCAGGTGTTTGAGGCGGTAGTGATGCCAGCAGCGGGATATTTGGAGATGGCGATCGCAGCAGCCCATTCCTGCCGGTTCTCATCTTTTGAGCTGCGCGATGTCTCTTTCCTGAAAGCGCTGTCGCTGTCGGCAACCGAGTCGGTTTTGGTGCAAACTGTGGTGACGCACCAAGTCGCCGGAGAAGCTGGCTTTGAAATCTTCAGTCAGTCTGATTCCATCACTTCTAACTGGCAGCTTCACGCCAAATGTCGGCTAGCGTCGGAAACGTCGTCGCTCGCTGCATTTTCCTTGGCGGCAAAGCGAGCAGAGCTGTCTGACGAATTGTCAGCAGATACTTTCTACGAAGCCTACGATCAGCGGGGCATCAACTACGGCCCTGAGTTCCGGATTCTGAAGCGCATCTGGCGCGGCACCGGGAAAGCCTTAGCGCAAGTTCGCCTATCCGATGAGCAACAGTCCACACCGGAGCGCTATCACGTTCACCCCATCCTGCTCGATGCAGGCTTGCAGTTGACGGGAGCGACCCTAGAGAAGCAAAGCACTGCCAGCACCTATTTACCCGTCGGTATTGAGCAGTTAAGTTTGCCCAGAACCGACAGCCAACGCGTTCAGTGGGTGTATGCTCAGCGACGGGCTCCTGACACAAGCGGCATTGGCCAGCCTGCACCCATCATTGATGTCCAACTTTTGGCGTCAAATGGTGCTGTCGTCGCAGCGATCGCCGGACTCCGACTCCAGCCCGTCTCGCCGGAACTGCTGGCATCAGAGCGATCGCCAACTGAGCCAGAAACCACCTGGTTTTACCAAGTCGCGTGGGAATTCCAGCCGCTACCTGTTCAGCCCCAAGACGTTTTGTTGACGCCCGCCGCAATTCGCGATCGCACCGCCGCCGAATTTACTCAACTCCTCTCCCGACCGGAGTTTGCGGACTATCAAACGATGCAGCCGCAGCTTGAGGCCCTGAGCCTAAGCTACATTACGCAGGCTCTGACAGAACTCGGCTGGACGCCTCAGTCGGATAAGACGAGCAGCACTCAAGACCTTGCCGCGCAGCTCGACATCGCGCCCCAACACCAGCAGCTTTTCCAGCATCTATTAAAGAAAGCAGAAGACGACGGAAAGGCAGAAGGCAGAAGGCAGAAGGCAGAAAGCCAGTCTCTCACACCACCGACTTCACTCTTCCCATCTCCCCATCTCCCCATCTCCCCGTCTCCTGAACTCACCCTCCTCACCCGCTGTGGCGAAAATCTCGCGGCTGTTCTACGTGGCGAAATTGACCCGCTAACATTGCTTTTCCCCGATGGCGATCTCAGTGATTTGACTCAGCTTTATGAGCGATCGCCGGGTGCTCAGGTGATGAACACGCTCGTGCAGCGGGCGGTGACAGCCGCGATCGCATCAGCCCAGCGCCCCATTCGCATTCTGGAAATTGGCGCGGGCACGGGCGGCACGACGGCGCATTTGCTGCCGCAGTTGCAAAATGTGGAGTATGTCTTCACCGATCTGTCGCCACTGTTTCTGGCGAAGGCGCAGGAGCGTTTCCAAGATTTTCCGTTTGTGCGCTATGAGCTGCTGGATATTGAGCGATCGCCCGCCGAACAAGGTTTTCAAAAGCCGTTTGATTTAGTGATTGCCTCCAACGTCTTGCACGCCACGGCAGACCTCCGACGAACGCTGGCCCATGTGCGGGAACTGCTGGCTTCCGGCGGCGAACTGATTTTGCTGGAGGGAACTCGCTCCGTAGCGTGGGTAGATCTGATCTTTGGCTTGACAGAGGGCTGGTGGAAATTTAGCGATCGCGAGTTGCGTCCTGAACATCCGCTGCTGGCGGCGAATCAGTGGTGCAATCTGCTGACAGAGAGCGGCTTTACAGCAGCAGTTTTGCAACCGGAATCTCCAGAATCTTCGACCGACCTGCCGCAGGCGGTGATTGTGGCCCAGCGGAAAGAAAATCTGTCGGAGGCGGCTTCAGACGCATCATCGAGCTGGTTGATTGTGTCTGAATCAGTAACGCCGGGCGAACATTTGGCAAGCAGCCTGAGATCGCCCCAGTCATCTGCTTCCACCAGCGACGACGGCACTTCACCCGGCGTCTTGGTACTCGACCCGGCGATGCCTGACCTAGCTGCGCAACTCTTGCAAAACTTGCAAACCAGGCAGGACTGGCGCATCGTCTATCTGGCGGCAGCAACGATAGACGGCAATGCGTTGCCAGAAATCGCCTACACCACCTGCCGCCGCAGTCTGCAATTGGTGCAGACCGTGCTGCAGACCCATCAGTCGCCTGCCCCAAGGCTTTATTTCGTCACCCAGGGAGCGATGGCCGGCGAGATTACAGAGACCGGACTGGCGCGATCGCCCCTGTGGGGCTTGGCCAAAACAGTGGCGATCGAACACCCCGAACTGCGCTGCACCTGCATAGATTTTGAGCCCAGTGAGATCAAATCGTTGGCGGCAGAATTGCTGGCCGATTCGCCTGAACAGCAGGTGGCGCTGAACTCTCAGCAACGCCGAGTGGCGCGACTGCAATCCTACGAACCGGCGAAGTTGATCAATGACTCATACACTCGACTGGGGATCACTGAGCCCGGCACGCTGGCAAATCTTACCTTCCAGCCTGTAGGTCGTTGTTCTCCCGCCGTTGACGAAGTGGAGATTCGGGTAGCGGCAGCCGGACTAAACTTCCGGGATGTGCTGATGGCGCTGGGGCAGTATCCGGGTGACCCAGTGCTGGGCTGCGAGTGCGCTGGAGAGGTGGTGGCGGCGGGCAGTGCCGTTCAAGATTTGGTGATTGGGCAGCGGGTAATGGCGATCGCCGCTGGTAGCTTTAGTCAATACGTCACGGTCAATCGTGCGATGGTGGTGCCGGTGCCCGCCGGGCTTTCCCTAGACGCTTCCGCTACGATTCCGGTCGCCTTTTTGACGGCTCACTATGGTTTGGTGCAATTGGCACAGCTGCAGGCAGGGGAGCGCGTTCTGATCCACGCGGCAGCTGGTGGTGTCGGGCAAGCCGCCGTCCAGATTGCTCAGGCTGTAGGCGCAGAAATTATTGCTACGGCCAGTCCCGGTAAATGGGAGCTGTTGCGCTCCCAGGGCATTACCCATATCCTCAACTCTCGCACCCTCGACTTTGCCGACGACGTGATGGCGCTGACCCAGGGGCAAGGCGTCGATGTCGTGCTCAATTCCCTGGCAGGCGAGTTTCGCGATCGCAGCCTTGACGTACTGTATCCAGAGGGCCGATTTATCGAACTCGGTCTCGGCGATCTCTCCATCCCCAGCGGCAAGCGCTACTTCCTAGTAAATCTGGTCGCCCTTTGCCAAGAACAGCCCGATCTGATTCAGTCCATGCTGCAAACCTTGCATCAGCAGTTTGAATCCGGTGTATTGCGCCCCTTGCCCCACACCGTGTTTTCCTTAGCCACAGCAGTTCCGGCCTTTCGCGCCATGCAGCAGGCCAAGCACATCGGCAAAATCGTGCTGAAGGTAAAAGAAGGCGAAGAAAAGGCAGACGGCAGACGGCAGACGGCAGACGGCCAGTCTCTTACTTCACTCGCCGCAACACCCCAACACCCCATCACCTCCTCCGCCACATATCTCATCACCGGCGGTCTAGGCGGTCTGGGTCTACAAACTGCTGACTGGTTAATCGCACAAGGGGCGCGGCATCTGCTGCTGGTCAGCCGGAGTGAGCCTGGCCAGGCGGCGCACGGGCAGATTCAGACTTGGGAAAATCAGGGCATTGCCGTTGAAACGGCGTCGGTGGATGTGAGCGATGCGGAGGCGATCGCAGCGCTGCTAAACCGGCTAGCCCAATCGCCGTATCCCCTGCGGGGCATTGTTCATGCAGCGGGCGTGCTGAGCGATGGACTGCTGGAGCAGCTTACCTGGACTGAATTTGAGAAAGTGCTGGCACCCAAGGTCGAGGGCGCTTGGCATCTGCATCGGCTGACGCAAGACTGGCCCTTGGACTTTTTTATCCTGTTCTCGTCAGCGGCGTCGCTACTAGGCACGCCGGGGCAGGCCAACCATGCGGCGGCCAACGCCTTTTTGGATGGGCTGGCGCACTATCGGCGATCGCAAACTCTTCCTGCCCTCAGCCTCAACTGGGGAGCTTGGTCAGATGTCGGCTCAGCACTAAGATATCAGCAGGACAGGGCGCTGACTGGGCTGCAAGGCGTAGAGCTGATTGCTCCAGAGCAGGGAATCGAAAAGCTAGCCCAGGTTTGGACGCAGCCAGAACCACAGATCGGTATCGTGCCGATTCAATGGTCAGCCCTTTTAGGTCAGGGGAATTTGGCTCAGTTGACCTTTCTCACGACTTTTCATCGGAAAAGCTCTGTCGGCGAAACGAATCTGTCGGGTAAAGGTTTCTCCCAAAAGCCTCAGCGGGGCGCGTTTCGTCAGCAGCTCGCGATCGCGCCGCCAGATCAGCAGCGGAAGCTGCTAGAAACTCACGTTTGCGCCCAGATCAGCCAGATTCTAGGCTTCACTCCCGAGGAACTGGATCGGCAGGCAGGCTTCTTTGACTTGGGGCTAGACTCCCTCACAGCAATGGAGCTAAAGAACAGTTTGCAAACGAGTCTGGACTGTTCGCTGCCGACCACGCTGGCCTTCGACTATCCCACGGTGGAGCGGCTGCTGGATTACCTGGCTACACAGCTTTTGTCAAAGCCATCTCCGGCTAAAGCGTTGCAGCCTGACACAGAAGCAGCGATCGCCGACCCCAATGCCGATATGAATGACGAAAACCTGCCTTCAGAAGCCGATCTAGCGGCCCAGCTTGATCAAAAACTGGCCGATCTCGAAGACTTGATCAATTAGGAATCCCTGTGGTTAACGGCAACTCCACTGCGAATAACCAGCGAATGGCCCGCGCGCTGCAGGCCATCGAAAAGCTGCAGGCTAAAGTGACTGAATTGCAGCAGGCCCGTACCGAGCCGATCGCGATCGTCGGTATGGGCTGTCGCTTTCCCGGTGGTGCCGACAGCCCAGAGGCGTTTTGGCAGCTTTTGACCCAAGGAGTAGACGCAATCTCAGTAGTGCCGAGCGATCGCTGGGATGCTGACGCCTACTACGATGCCGACCCGGAAGCAGCCGGTAAAATCGTCACCCGCTACGGCGGCTTTGTCGATCACCTGCAAGACTTCGACGCTGCCTTTTTTGGCATTGCTCCGAAAGAAGCCGTCAGCCTCGATCCGCAGCAGCGCTTGCTGATGGAGGTCTCCTGGGAAGCGCTAGAGCACGCTGGCGTGGTGCCCGAGCAGTGGGCCGGGCGTCCGGTGGGCGTATTCGTGGGCATCAGCAGCAACGACTATTCGCGCCATCTGCTGCAGCGACCCGCAGCCGATATCGACCCATACTTAGCCACCGGCAACTCCCACAGCGCCGCCGCCGGGCGACTGTCCTACAGCTTGGGACTAACCGGCCCTAGTCTGGCAGTGGATACGGCCTGTTCATCATCGCTGGTCTCGGTGCATCTCGCCTGTCAAAGTCTGCGAAATCGCGAGTGCGATGCGGCTCTAGCGGGTGGCGTCAACCGCCTACTGGCCCCCGAATTTAGCATCAATTTTTCCCAGGCGCGCATGCTGGCCCCCGACGGTCGCTGCAAAACCTTTGATGCCGCTGCCGATGGCTTCACGCGGGGCGAGGGCTGTGGCGTCATCGTGCTCAAACGGCTGTCTGACGCCATTGCCGACGGCGACATTATTCTGGCCCTGATTCGCGGCTCCGCCGTTAATCAGGATGGTCGCAGCGGCGGGCTAACTGTCCCAAATGGCCCCTCACAGCAGGCCGTGATTCGGCAAGCGTTGGCGAACGCTAACGTTCAGCCCAAGCAGGTTAGCTATATCGAAGCCCACGGCACCGGCACCTCCTTAGGCGACCCCATTGAAGTCGGCGCGCTGGGCGCGGTTTTCCGCCACAGTCATACTGCCGAGCAGCCGCTCCAAATCGGTTCCGTTAAAACCAACATCGGCCACCTGGAAGCGGCAGCGGGCATCGCCGGACTGATTAAAGTTGTGCTCGCCATGCAGCACGAAATCCTGCCCGCACACCTGCACTTCCAGCAGCCTAGCCCCCATATTTCCTGGTCAGAGCTACCCATCGCCGTCACCCAGCAGGCCCAACCCTGGCCGCAGCAAGAACCGCCCCGATTTGCCGGAGTCAGTTCCTTTGGCTTCAGCGGCACCAACGCGCACGTGATTTTAGAAGGCAGAAGGCAGAAGGCAGAAGGCAGAAGGCAGAACCAAGAACGTTCGTGGCATTTATTGACGCTGGCCGCAAAAGATGTTGGTGCATTGCGAGATTTGGCCCAGCGATATGCTGATTGGTTACCCCAGACTCAGGCTGAGTTATCAGATATTTGCTGGAGCAGTCATCGATCGCGATCGCACTTCTCCCATCGCTTAGCGATCGCGGCTGAGTCCAAGGCGGATGCGATCGCTCAACTGCGCGAAATTGGCGCCGCGCCTCTCCCCTCACGCACTCACCCGCGCCGCAAAATCGCCTTCCTGTTCACCGGCCAAGGCTCCCAATATCTCCACATGGGCCGCGAGCTCTACGCCACCGAACCCGTCTTCCGGCAAGCAATGGATTGCTGCGCCAAAATCCTGACGGCGGAAGGAATTGATCTGCTGAACACACTCTACGGAGCGGCCGAAATTCAAAACTCAAAATTCAAAATTCAAAACTCCCCCACTCCCCCACTCCCCCACTCCCCCACTCCCTCACCCCTCCACTCCACCGCCCTCACCCAACCCACCCTCTTCGCCCTCGAATACTCCCTGGCTCAGCTCTGGCTGTCTTGGGGCATTGAGCCGGATGGCGTTCTGGGCCACAGCATCGGTGAATACGTGGCGGCCTGTATTGCTGGTGTCTTTTCTCTGGAAGATGGGCTACGGCTGGTGGCGGCGCGGGGTCGCCTGATGCAGGCACTACCGGAAGGCGGCGGCATGGTGGCGGTGATAGCGTCAGTTGAAAAGCTGTCGGAAATGCTGCCAGAAGATGTGGCGATCACCGCCATCAACGGTCCCGCCGCAACGGTGCTTTCTGGGGGACTGGCTGTCCTAAAATCCGTGGTCGAGAAGCTGACGCAGCAGGGCATTAAGACCAAGTTTTTAGAAGTGTCCCACGCCTTTCATTCAGCGCTGATGGAGCCCATGCTGGCAGAGTTTCACCAGGTGGTGGCAACCGTAGACTTGGCGCTGCCACAAATCGAGCTGATTGCTAACGTGACCGGACAGGTTGCCTCTGCCGAAGTCACCAGTGCCGACTACTGGGTGAATCACATCCGCCAGCCGGTACAGTTTGCCGCCAGTATGCAGACCCTTGCCGCAGAGCACTACAACACTTTTATCGAAATTGGGCCAAAGCCAATATTGTTGGCAATGGGTCAGGTCTGTGTACCAGAATTGGCCGCAGTGTGGCTGCCCAGCCTGCGGCCCGAGGCCAACTGGCAAACTCTCCTCACCAGCCTTGGGCAGCTCTACGTTGCGGGCGCAGATATTAACTGGAATGCCTTCAATCAAACCGCTGCAGGACGGCGCGTCTCCCTGCCCACCTACCCCTTCCAGCGGCAGCGCTACTGGGCTGAACTCCCCCACTCCCCCACTCCCCCACTCTCCCACTCCCCTCACCCGCTCCTCGGCACCCCGCTTCATCTACCGCGATCGACTACGCTGCACTTTGATAGCCAGATTAGTTCCAGCGCCCCTGACTATTTGCAAGATCACCAGGTCTTTGGCGCGACGGTGCTGCCTGCCGCCGGTTTTTTGGAGATGGCGATCGCGGCGCTGCGCCACAGTCATCCTGATCAAGCTCTAGCGCTCGAAGCCGTGACCATTCACCAAGCCCTAGTGTTAGAGCAGCCGAAAACCGTGCAGGTATTACTGCTGCCTGCGGCGAACGCGCTCTATCGCTTTGAGATTCTCAGCCGCGCGGCAGCTGACTGGGTGCTCCATGCCAGTGGCCAAGTGGCAGCAGCAACGACCCATGAAATAGTCGATTTGGCGCAGGTGCGATCGCGCTGTGCTGAACCGGTCTCCGTAGACGCCTGCTATCGGCGGCTGGCAGATCAGGGCGTCACCTATGGCGATCGTTTCCGAGCGTTAGAAAAAGTTTCAAAGGGGCATAATGAGGTCTTAGCCCGACTCAGCGTGCCGCTGCCGTTGACGGTCGAGGCGGCAGCATACCATCTCCATCCCGTCTTAGTGGATGCCTGTCTACAAAGTTTGGCGGCGCTTTTTCTTGATCAGCCCCAGGCGGAAACCTATCTCCCGGCTGGAGCCGCTCAGGTTCACTGGGAATCACGAGCAGATTTGTCGTCAGTCAACCATCGGCTTTGGTGTCATGCCCAAATCCAGCCGGGCGATGGCGAGGCGACCGCTGATATGCGAATTTTCCTCAGCGAGGGCACGCCTGTCGGTGTTCTGAAAGGGCTCAAGCTGCGTCCAGCCTCGCCCCAGCGGGTGCTTAGTACGCCGCTACCCTTTCAGGATTGGCTTTATCAGGTGGATTGGCAAGCCCAGCCGGTTCCCACCGCGGCGGCTGCCGCCGACTTTCTGCCTTCACCCAGAGCGATTTGTCAGCAAGTGGCCCCGGCCTTGGCCGCTGCCCTCCAGCAGCCGGAGGTTGTCGCTTATCAGCAGTTCTTGCCTGAACTAGAGGCTCTAAGCTTGGCCTATGTAGAACAGGCGCTCAGGGCTTTGGGAGACCGACCTCCGACCGATGACGCTGCCGAGTTAGCCGCCGCCTGGAACATCGCCCCGCAGCAGCGATCGCTGTTTGACTATCTTTTGAAAAAAATCGCAGGCAAAGCAGAAGGCAGCAAGGCAGAAGGCAGAAGGCAGGAGGCAGAAGCCCAGTCTCTCACTTCACCCACCTCACTCCCCCATCCCCCCATCTCCCCATCCCCCCATCTCCCCACTTCCCCTCCTGACCATCGCCCCATTCCCCCATCCGCTGAACTTTCCCTCCTCAAGCGCTGTGGTGAGAACCTATCGGCAGTGCTGAAGGGCGAGATTGAGCCGCTGACGCTGCTGTTTCCGCAGGGCGACCTGGGCGACCTGACGCGACTTTATGAGTCTTCCACGGGAGCGCAGGTGATGAATTCGCTCGTGCAGCAGGTGGTGACAGCCGCAATTGCAGCGGCTCCGCACCCCATCCGCATTCTGGAAATCGGGGCGGGCACTGGCGGTACGACCGCTCATCTGCTGCCCCAACTGCAGACTGTGGAGTATGTCTTCACTGACGTGTCACCATTGTTTCTAGGGAAGGCGCAGGAGCGTTTCCAAGATTTTCCGTTTGTGCGCTATGAGCTGCTGGACATTGAGCGATCGCCTGCCGAGCAGGGCTTTGCGCAGCCGTTTGACTTGGTGATTGCCGCCAATGTGCTGCACGCCACGGCGGATTTACGGCAAACGCTAGCCCATGTGCGAGAGCTGCTGGCTCCTGGCGGCGAGTTGATTCTGCTGGAGAGCACACAGCCATTGCTGTGGCTGGACCTGATTTTTGGCCTAACGGAGGGCTGGTGGAAGTTCCGCGATCGGGAGCTACGACCCGACTATCCGCTGCTGTCGGCAGCTCGGTGGCACAGTCTTTTGGCAGAAAGCGGATTTATCCCAGCGGTTCTGCAGCTGGAGTCTTCCGATAAAGCGGATAACTCGGATAAAGCGCCAGCCGCCCTTAACCTGCTGCAGACGGTGCTGGTAGCGCAGCGAGATCAGGCAACCGTGCCGCCGCGCCAGTCAGAAACGTGTCTGATGCTGACTGAAAATTCGGATGCCGTCAGCGCCTTGGTCACTCCTTTGGCGCAGCAGGGAATGGGCTGCGTGTGGGCGGAATGGGGCGATCGCTATGCTCAACTGGCCCCCGCCCACTTTACGCTTAATCCTGGTAGTGCCGATGATTGGCGATCGCTCTGGCAGGCGCTAACGGCTGCCAGCACCCCGCCCCAAAAAGTGATTTATCTGGCGAGTCCGCTAGCCGCGCCTGATGCGGCAGCGCTGGAGCGAGCGGCGGGCGGACTGCTGCATCTGGTGCAAATGCTAGCTGAAGTTGCGCCACCGCCCCAACTCTATTTGGTCACTCAAGGGGCGGCCTATCCGCCGGTGGTCAATCCCGCTCAGGCATCGCTGTGGGGCTTGGGGCGGGTGATGGCATTGGAGCATCCGGCGCTGCGCTGCTGTCGGGTAGATTTAGACCCTTACGCCACGCCTGCACAGCAGATGTCAGCGCTGGCGGCAGAGTTGAACGCGCCGTCTGCCGGGGGAGCCGTGGCCCATCGTCAGGAGCAGCGCTGGGTAGCGCGCCTCGATCGCGTTAGCCTGCCGCCGACTCTGCCACTGCCCGATTTGCATGGTGAAAATCCTGCTGTCAAGCTGGCGATCGCCGCCAAAGGCACGCCCGACAATCTGCAGCTGCAGCCCACGTCTCGCCGATTGCCCGCGTCCGACGAGGTGGAAATTCGCGTAGACGCCGCTGGCCTTAACTTTATCGATGTGCTGGATACCCTGGGCCTATTGCCTTTTGAGCGTGACTGGCTAGGGGTGGAATGTGCCGGTGAAATCGTTGCGGTCGGGGTAAACGTCACGCATCTTGCCATGGGCGATCGCGTGATGGCGCTGGCGGCGGGCAGCTTTGCCCAATACGTGACCATACCAGCGGTGCTGGCGGTGCTGCAACCCCAGGGACTCAGCCATGTCGCAGCCGCCACCATTCCCGCTAACTTCCTCACGGCTTACTACGCTTTAGCAGCGGTGGCCCAGGTGCAGCCGGGGGAACGGGTATTGATTCATGCGGCGGCGGGCGGCACCGGCATGGCCGCCGTGCAAATTGCCCTGAGCCGTGGCGCCGAGGTGTTTGCCACCGCGAGTCCTCGCAAGTGGCAGGTGCTGCAGCAGATGGGCGTGCGCCAGGTCATGAACTCCCGCACCTTGGATTTTGCTGCAGAAATTCTGACCGCAACCGCTAACAAAGGCGTCGATGTCGTCTTTAACTCCCTGTCCGGCGAGTTTATCCCCAAGAGTTTGTCAGTACTCAAGCCCTCCGGACGCTTTATCGAAATCGGCAAGCGCGACGTCTGGAATGCCGAACAAGTCGCCGCCGTCCACCCCCAGGTCGCTTACCACCTGGTCGATCTGCTGTCCCTCACCCACCAGGCTCCGCAGCAGATTCAGGCCATGCTGCAAACCCTCCGCCAAGCCTTCGAGACCGGCCAACTCCAGCCCCTGCCCCGCCGCGTCTTTCCCCTCACCGCTGCCGTCAGCGCCTTCCGCACTATGCAGCAGGCGGAGCATGTCGGCAAGGTGGTGTTGAGGCTACCTACAGCGGAGTTAGGGAGTGACGGAGTTAGGGAGTTAGGGAGTAAGAGAGTTGAGGAGTCAGAAATCGCTGGCGACACCTGCTCAGAGGATTTTGGATCTCAAGAGTTGCCCCATCACCCCGAAGTCCTCCGGGCTGGCTCCGCCAACACCCCATCACCCCAACGCCCTCCGGGCAGGCTCCGCCAACACCCCATCACCCCAACGCCCTCCGGGCAGGCTCCGCCAACACCCCATCACTCCATCACTCCATCACCCACCTACCTCATTACCGGCGGCCTCGGCGGTCTGGGGCTTCTCGTTGCCGACTGGCTAGCGGAGCAGGGAGCCTGTCATCTGGTGCTGCTGGGTCGGCGATCGCTCACGGACGCCTCATCAGAAACTCAGACTCAGGTGCGATTACTGGAGGCAAAATGTGTCAGGGTCACCGTTATGCAAGTGGATGTGGCAAAGCGGGATGAATTAGCAGCAGCGATCGCCGCTCTCGATACGCCCCTGCATGGCGTCATCCATGCGGCGGGAGTGCTGGACGATGGGGTTTTGCAGCAGCTGACCTGGGAACGAATGGCGGCGGTGCTGGCTCCCAAGGCATATGGGGCGTGGCATCTGCACGAATTGACTCAGGAGCAGCCGCTAGAGTTCTTTGTGCTGTTTTCTTCGGCGGCATCGCTGCTGGGGTCACCGGGGCAGGGCAGTCACGTGGCGGCCAATACCTTTTTGGATGCTCTAGCCCAGTATCGTCAGGCCTTAGGGCGGCCCGGATTGAGCATCAACTGGGGAGCCTGGTCAGAGGTCGGAGCGGCTGCTAAACGTCAGGCCGATCAGCAAATGCAGCTCCGAGGCGTAACGGCGATCGCCCCCGACCAGGGACTACACGTTTTCTCAGAGCTGCTGGCTCGGCAGACCGCAGCGCAGATTGGGGTGGTGCCCATTCGCTGGCCCCAGTTCTTCAGTCAAGGATTAGTGGATGCCTTCTTTGAGCGCTTCCAGCAGGCGGCTCCGGCGGTGCGGCCTCCCAAGGCGGACTGGCGATCGCGGCTGCAAACGTTACCGGAACGCCAGCGGCTGAATTTCCTCACTACGGCGCTACAGCGCGAGGTGGCTCAGGTATTGGGGCGATCGGCCAATCAGCTTCCCGATCCGCGGCTGGGCTTTTTTGACATGGGCATGGATTCCCTGATGGCGGTGGAGTTGAAAAATCGCCTGGACATGCAGTTGGGAACCACCGTCTCCTCCACCGTAATCTTCGAGCATCCCACCATTGCCGCGCTGGCAAAGCATTTAGCGGAAGAGGTTGTGCCAGACTCGCCGACGGAATCTAAAAGTCCACCAGACTTAGGGGATTCGGGGAGCCAGCAAACGCCGACAACGGTCAGCTTATTGCCTGACCCACCGCCCGAACCGGAAACATCTGAACCAGAAAGTGAACCGAAAAGTTCCTCAGAATCGCCCGCCGATCCTATCGCTGAAGAATTAGCCGCCCTCGAACGCTTACTCAATCACCCGTCATGACCGAGAGTTTTTCCCCTTCTACTTCATCCACCGACGAGCGCATCCTGCGGGCGCTGCGGGAGGCGCGATCGCAGCTCGAAGCGGTGGAGCAGGCCAAAAACGAGCGGGTGGCGATCGTCGGCATGGCGGGGCGATTTCCCGGTGCCGACAGCGTTGACGAACTGTGGCAGCTGCTGACGGCGGGCCAGCCCGGCATTCGTCAGCTTTCTGACCAAGAATTAGAGGACGCGGGAGTCGCACCGGAAACTTTCCAACAGCCCGACTACGTCCGCGCCTATGCTGGTTTTTCGGAAGCCGACAGCTTTGACGCCGCATTCTTTGGCTACTCCCCCCGCGAGGCTGAGCTGATGGACCCGCAGCACCGGGCCTTTTTGGAGTGCGCTTGGTCAGTCCTGGAGGACGCCGGCTACGACAGCCGCCAGTACTCGGGTCGCATTGGCGTCTACGGCGGCGCAGCCCTCAACAGCTACCTGGTTAACCTTTTCTCGGAGCCAACCCTGCGGGAATCGACCGATACGGTGCAGGCCGTGGTCAGCAACGTGATGGGGCTAATGACCACCCGCGTCTCCTACCAGCTCGATCTAAAAGGGCCAAGCTGCGGCATTCAGACAGGCTGTTCCACCTCGCTGGTCAGCGTCCACCAAGCCTGCCAGAGCCTCCTGCAAAGGGAATGTGACCTGGCCCTGGCCGGGGGCGTTACTGTTGGCAATACGGCTCCCCAAGGCTATCAGTATCAGAGCGACGGCATTGCTTCCCCCGATGGCTGCTGTCGCGCCTTTGATGCGGCGGCTCAGGGCACTGTATTTGGTAATGGCGTCGGTATCGTTGTGCTGAAGCGACTGTCAGAGGCGATCGCCGACGGCGACACCATATATGCCGTCATTAAAGGCTCCGCCATCAACAACGACGGTGCCGAGAAAGTCAGCCTCACGGCCCCCAGCGTCAGCGGCCAAACCGCCGTCATCACCGCCGCCCTAGAACAGGCCCAAGTCAATCCGGCCACGATTAGCTATGTCGAAGCCCACGGCACCGGTACCGCCCTCGGTGATCCCATCGAAGTTACGGCGCTGACCAAAGCTTTCAAAGGCCATCCAGGGGGCTGTGCAATTGGCTCGATCAAAACTAACCTGGGCCACCTAGACGCCGCCGCTGGCATTGCCGGACTGATGAAAACCGCCTTGGCCCTAAAGCACCAGAAGCTCCCCCCCAGCCTGCACTTTCAGCAGCCCAATCCCAAAATCGATTTTGCTAACAGTCCTTTTACAGTACAAAGTCAGCTGAGCGCTTGGCCGCGCAACGGCACCCCCCGTCGCGCTGGCGTCAGCTCCTTCGGCATGGGCGGCACGAATGCCCACGTGATTTTGGAAGAAGCACCAGAGGAGAGAAAGGCAGAAGGCAAAAGGCAGAAGGCAAAAGGCCCGTCTCTCGCCTCACCGACTTCATCTACCTCACTGACTTCAGTCACCCCATCCATCCAGCCACCCAGCTATCTCCTGGTCTTTTCAGCGAAAACGGCGACGGCATTGGACAAGGTAACGGCAAATCTGGCCTGTCACCTGGAAGCGCACCCTGAACTGGATCTGGCGGACGTAGCCCATACCCTACAAATCGGACGGCGCGCTTTACCCCATCGCCGCATTTGCCTGTGCGAAGACTCAACCGATGCAGTGCAGCAGCTAACCGCTGGCACCCTCCCGACTCAGATGGCTGATGGGGCTGATCCCGCAATCGCCTTTCTCTTCTCCGGCCAAGGCTCTCAATACCCCAACATGGGCCACGGCCTTTACACCACCGAACCCGTCTTCCGCCAGGCCATTGATCGCTGCGCCAAAATCTTGGCTGACGAGGGAGTTAATTTGTTAGAGGTGCTTTATGGTGGCAAGGGAATAGGGAATAGGGAACAGGGAATAGGGAACAGGGAACAGGGAATAGGAGAAAACCTTGCCACAATCTCTCCATCTCCCCACCTCCCCACCTCCCCGTCCACCCAGTCACCTATCCACTCCACCGCCCTCGCCCAACCCGCTCTCTTCGCGATCGAATACGCCCTGGCTCAGCTCTGGGGTTCTTGGGGCATTGAGCCGCAGGCACTGCTCGGCCACAGCATTGGCGAATACGTGGCGGCCTGTATCGCTGGCGTCTTTTCCCTAGAAGATGGATTACGGCTGGTGGTGGCGCGGGGACGGCTGATGCAGGACTGCCCAACCGGGTCGATGCTGGCGGTGGCGCTGTCAGAGGCGGCGCTGGCGGCCATGTTGCCAAACGACCTTGTAATTGCCGCAGTGAACGGACCCGAGCTATGTGTTGTATCGGGAACAGAGGCCGCGATCGCTGCTTTTCAATCGCTACTGGACTCCAAAGCCATCACTCATCGTCAGTTGAAGACGTCCCACGGCTTCCATTCGCCGCTGATGGAGCCAGCGGTAGCAAAATTAGAGGCCCTGGTCAGTCAGATTGACCTGCATCCGCCTCAGATTGATGTGCTCTCAAACGTGACGGGCACCTGGCTAACGGCGGCAGAGGCGACAGACTCGGCTTACTGGGCGCGGCATTTGCGGCAGCCGGTGCGGTTTTATGACGGGGTGCGGGAACTGTTGCAGTTGCCCCAGCCGCTGCTGCTGGAGGTCGGGCCAGGTCGCTCGCTGAAAACTTTGGCTCAGCAGGCGATCGATCAAGCTGGACTAGATTTGCCAGTGCTGAACTCGCTGCCTCATCCCCAGGAGGCGGTTGCTGATTCTACCGTGATGTTGGGCTGTGTGGGCCGCCTGTGGCTAGCGGGAGCGCCGGTACAGTGGTCAGATTTCCATGCCCATGAATCACGGCGGCGGGTGCCGTTGCCCACGTATCCATTTGAGCGGCAGCGCTACTGGGTCGCGTTGAACCCGACCGGGCTGGCAGCGGCGACGCCAGCACCGGAGAAGGCGGCCGACCTAGCCGACTGGTTTTATCTCCCGTCCTGGCAGCGGGCTTACTTAACGCAGTTGGAGCCCCCGACAAGCGATCGCTGGGTTATTTTCACCGCTGAATCCGTTGGTGCTGCCTTGGCTCAGCATTTGGCAGCGGCGGGGCAGCAGGTCATTACCGTGCAGCCTGGCTCTCAGTTCTCACAGCAGGAGCACGCCTATACCGTGAACCCTGAGAACCCGACAGACTACCGCTTGTTAGTTCAAGCGTTGTTGAACGCCGAAGAGCTGCCCACTTGTTGGGTGCACGGCTGGAGTCTCGCGGCAGCGGCGGCTGATTCGAGAATGGGATTTTACAGCGTGCTCTACCTGACTCAGGCCTTGACTGCTAAAAATCCCTTCCCAGCTTCACTCACGGTGATCACGGCTGGTGCCCAGGCGGTTGTGGGCACCGATGCCGTGAAGCCTCAGCAGGCGCTGCTGGCAGGGTTAAGCAAGGTGATTCCGCAGGAGGCTGCTCCACTGCGCTGCCGCTGCATCGATGTTGACGCTGCTCCCAGCGCTAAAGTGGCAGAGCACCTCGTTCATGAGCTGGCGGCAACCGACCCCATCGTGGCCTATCGGGACGGCTACCGCTGGGTGCAATCCTATGGGCCGCTGCCCCTGCCAGAAAGTCAACCACCCCTGCGATCGCTGGGCACGTACCTAATTGCCGGCGACCTGATGGAAGGATTGGGGATGGTGTATGCCCAGGCGCTGCGCCAAGAGTATCAAGCGCGACTGGTGCTGATTGGTCGTCCGGGGCTGCCCACTCCCGACACCTGGGAACAGTGGCTGGCGACTCACGGTCCTCAACACGAAGTCAGCCGTCTGCTCTCTAAGCTGCAAAGTTTGGGCGCAGAGGGGACAGACTACCTGTGGTTTAGCGCTGATTTAGCCGATGCGGGACTAGTGAAGGCAGCGGTAGAACAGGGATTGGCTAAATTTGGCGAGATTCACGGCGTGATTCACGCGGGGGTGATGGGCGATCGCGCCAGTTGCCCCCTGTCTGAGCTGACCCAACAGGCTTGTGAGCAAACGTTTCGCCCCAAAATCCAGGGTATGCAGGCGCTCACCTCAGCTCTGACAGGCCAGACGCTCGACTTTGTGCTGCTTCAGTCCTCGCTTTCTGCTGTCGTCGGCGGCATCGGGTTTGGCGCATATGCTGCCGCCAATGCCTACTTAGACAGTCTGGCTGCGGCCCAGCCCGGTCAGTCCTGTCGCTGGGTCAGCATCAACTGGGATGCCTGCCGCCTGGAGAACACGCCCCAGAATATCGGCTCGGCTTGGATGGATTTGGCGATGATGCCCGAAGCGGTCTGGCAAGCGACCAAGCGAATTTTGGCCCAGCCCAGTCTGAATCAGGTGGCCGTATCGCCAGGAAATTTGCAGGAGCGCATCGACCAGTGGATTTACCATCCTGAGACGCTGTCGCTCAACCCCCAATCAGACAGTCTCAACCAGCATGACAGACCCCAGCTTTCGAGCGATTATGTCGCCCCCAGAACGGCAATTGAAACGGCGGTTGCTGAAGCCATGCAGGAGCTACTAGGCGTCGACAAGATCGGCGTCAATGATAATTTCTTTGAGCTAGGTGGGCACTCGCTTTTGGCGATTCAAGCGGTAACGCGACTGCGAAAAGAATTTCAGGTGGAACTGCCGATGCGCGCCTTCTTATTTGAAGCGCCGACAGTCGCCGGTATTGCCAAAATCATCGAAGAAAATCAGCCGAATGATGCTGACCAATCTGCCATCGAAGAGCTATTGAATCAAATTGAAACCATGTCCGACCAAGATGTTAAAGAACAGGTTAAAAACCCATCATAAATCCGACATTTTAGGATGGCATAGAGCCCAGCCGTAATGCGCCGCCGATTCTGAAAATCGAGAGCAGGTAGGCATCGTCCACTGAGGCAAACTTAGATGCACGTAAAACCCACTTTCAGTAGTAAAACCTTCATTCAACGACATCGAATAAAGCTATGAAATTTAGCCTATTTTATTTTGACGGAGACGGCTCCGTTGCGCGCCCCAACCAGTACCAGCTACTCATCGAGAGCGCCCAATTTGCCGACCAAAACGGCTTTACCGCCGTGTGGACTCCCGAGCGGCATTTTCATGCCTTTGGGGGACTCTATCCCAATCCCGGCGTCACCAGCGCCGCTCTAGCAATGGCAACCGAAAACGTTCAGCTCCGGGCCGGTAGCGTGGTTGTGCCTTTACACCATCCCGTGCGGATTGCAGAGGACTGGGCCGTGGTGGACAACCTCTCCAACGGGCGGGCGGCGATCGCCTTTGCCTCCGGCTGGACCATGGATGAGTTTATTTTGTCGAGCGCCCCCCACGCCAGTCGCAAAGCTCAGATGTGGAGGGGCATTCAGCAGGTGCAGCAGCTCTGGCGAGGAGAAGCCGTTGACTTTCAGGACGCGACGGGCAAAGCGGTTACCGTGCAGTCTCTGCCTCGCCCCGTGCAGCCCCAACTGCCCACCTGGATTACCTGCCAGTCGACCGAGACTTTTGTCGAAGCCGGACGGCTGGGCAGCAATATTCTGATCTCGCTTTTAGGTGGCTCATTAGACCAGTTGTCGCCTAAAATTCAGGCATATCAACAATCCCTAAGTAAGCATGGACACGATCCAAATTCGAAGACGGTATCGCTCATGCTCCACACGTTTTTGGGCAACGATATTGCTCAGGTCAAAGAGGATGTGCGACAGCCATTTTGCGACTATCTAAAAACTCACTATGGCCTACTAGAAAATCTTGCTAAAGGTATGGGTCTATCCATCAGCCTCAAAGATTTCTCTGATGATGATTTGGATAGTTTGCTATTATTTGGAGTGGAGGGCTTTATGAACGATCGCTCTCTCATTGGTACTCCTGAAAGCTGCTTGCCATTTGTGCAAAAATTGGCCGAAGTTGGGATTAGTGAAATTGCCTGTTTAATCGACTTCGTTCAGGATTTTGACAGCGTCATGAAGGCTCTACCCTATCTCAAGCAGTTAAAGGATAAATGTGCTGTTTTGCCAGCATCTACCGCTATGGCTGGTAGCACGCTTTGAAAATCGTCGCCGACGCATTTAATCGCTCAGTTTAGGTCTCCTAAAGAGCTGAATTTTTTCATTTTTTGACCGCTTCATTGGCATTCGTCTACCCCGGCATGACTGACTCTCGACTAACCGCTAAAGCTCTACAGCAGCGTATCGCCGCTCTCTCTCCGGAGCGACGAACCCTGCTGCTGCAGCGATTAGCGCAGCAGGGACTGACTGCTGCTACTGAGTCATCGCTGGTCCCGCAGCCCCGTCCGGCAGTCGTGCCGCTATCGCCTTCCCAAAGAAATCTCTGGGTACTGCATCAGCTCAATCCGGGCAGTTCGGCGTACCATATCGCCCTGTCCTGGCGGCTAACGGGGACATTAAATATTGCTGCACTAGAGAATAGCCTGCGGGCGATCGGCCAGCGCCACGAAAGTCTCAGAACCCGGTTTGTTGAGCATGACGGTCAGCCGAGCCAACAGATTCTGCCGGAGGCGTCGATATCTTTGCCGGTGACGAATGTGCTGCTGCTGCCCGAAGTTGCCGTTGCTGCGGAGGTCGAGCGGCTCACTCAGCGGTGCGTTCGGCAGCCGTTTGACCTGAGCCGCGAGGCCCCGCTGCGCTGTCACCTGCTACAGCTCGATGACAGTACCACAATGCTGCTGCTAGTGCTGCATCACATTGCCGCGGACGGCTGGTCTCGCGGGGTGCTCATGCGAGAGCTGGCGGTGCTTTATCGCGACTTTTCCGAAGCCGCCGCCCCGTCGCTGCCGCCGCTGCCGATTCAGTATGCTGACTACACCCTGTGGCAGCAGCAGTGGCTCCAGAGTGACGCCTGTCGTATCCAGATCGATTACTGGCGACAGCAGCTCGCGGGACTGCCAGTTCTGGAACTGCCGACGGATCGTCCGCGCCCAGCGGTGCCTGACTTTACCAGCCGCACTTGCACCCGTTCTCTGCCGCCAGAGTGCATGGTCGGGCTGAAAGCACTCAGCCGTCAGGAGGGGACGACGCTGTTTATGACGCTACTGGCGGCGTTCAAGCTGTTGCTGCATCGCTACAGCGCCCAGGACGATATCGGCGTTGGGGTGCCCGTTGCCAACCGCAACTATCCCGAAGTGGAGCCGCTGATTGGCTTCTTTGTGAATACGCTGGTGCTGCGCACTCGATTGACCCCCAGGATGACGTTTCGCGAGCTGTTGCAGCAGGTGCAGCAGGTGGTCGCCGACGCCTTTCAGCATGCGGAAGCGCCCTTCGCCAAAGTGGTTGAAGCCCTGCAGCCCGATCGCGACCTGAGCCAAAATCCGCTGTTTCAGGTCATGTTTCAGCTACAGAGCGGCTATCAGCGCCAGAACGCCGCCAACCTTGATCTAGATTTGCCGAGACTGGAAGTGCAGCAAGACTGGCTCGATCCGGGTCAAACCAAATTTGATCTGACCTGGCACGGCATCGAGCGCGAAGACGGCCTACTGCTGGCGGTGGAGTATCGCACCGATTTGTTTGATGAAGACCGCATCCAGCGGATGCTGGAGCATTTTCAAACCCTGCTGGAGGGAATTCTCGCTCAGCCCGATCGCGCCGTGGCTGACCTGCCGTTGATCACGGCAGCCGAACGCCACCAGCTTTTAGAGGATTGGAATCAGACCCAGACTCCCCTACCCAGCCAGGGTTTTCACCAGCAGTTTGAGGCGCAGGCAGCCCAAACGCCGGCGGCGATCGCCGTTATTGACGCCACTGAAAAACTGACTTACGACCAGCTCAATCGCCGCGCCAATCAGCTTGCCCATATCCTACAGGCGCGAGGCGTTGGCCCGGAAACCCTGGTGGGCATCCATCTGCCCCGTTCGGTTGAGCTGATGGTGGCGCTGCTGGGCGTGCTCAAAGCTGGCGGCGCTTATGTCCCGATTGCTGCCAACCTACCAGCGGAGCGACAGCGCTTTATGCTGGCCGATGCCCAAGTGTTGCTGGTGGTGACGGCGGGAACTGAAGCAACGCTGGGCAATGTCCACCCAACGCTGGATTTGGTGAGCGATCGCGACACCATCGCCCAGGCCCCCGACCATAATCCTGCCGTCCCCCTCGACCCGGAAAATCTGGCCTACGTGATTTACACTTCCGGCTCCACCGGCCAGCCCAAAGGCACTCTGCTGACCCAGCGGGGATTGAGCAACTACCTCAACTGGTGCGTCCAGGCTTACGACGTCGCCAGCGGCGGCGCTCCTGTACAGTCCTCCATCGGCTTCGACGCCACCATCACCGCCCTGTTCGCTCCCCTCCTGGTTGGCCAACCCGTCACCCTCCTGCCCGAAACCCACGAAGTTGAAGCCCTAAGCCAAGCCCTTCAAAGCCGCGATACCTTCAGCCTCGTCAAACTCACTCCCTCCCATCTCAAAGCTCTCGAACCTCTAGTTTTTGACTCCCCCACTCCCCCACTCCCCCACTCC